>Ga0222633_1001610_pt1 | contig 11396 bp, 8 predicted proteins | sample AntAcemetageno48_FD_179816 | JGI IMG/M metagenome (GOLD analysis project Ga0222633, IMG submission 179816) | Saline water microbial communities from Ace Lake, Antarctica - #48 | ecosystem: Environmental > Aquatic > Non-marine Saline and Alkaline > Saline | place: Antarctica: Ace Lake | collected... | reverse complement strand
CTCGCTCCGTCACCCGCATGCTGCGAATCGTAGCCGAGCTGGAGGAGGTGTGCGATTCCATCTACCGCCTCATCCAGATCACCCAGCGCAAATATCGCAAGAACCGCATCTTCGGTGACACAGCCACCTCCACGGTCCTCGCTTTCTCCGACAGAATCGTTGAGCTGATCAATCTCTATATTGACGTTCTCGACACCGAGGCCGACGAAGAGAAACTGAAACGAGCCGTCGCCCTCGAACGCGAAACCGACAAATTGCGCAAGCAATTCAACAAAGAGGCGATGAAACGAATGGGCGAGGCCGATACCGAAGTGAAAACCGAGATGGTCAGTATTGACATCAACAACCAGTTCGAACAGATCGCCAATTACGGTCTCAATGTCGTGCAATCCGCCTTCTACCTGCTTTACGAGGACGAGGTGCCGGACAAATACGAAGAAGCCTGATCCGATCCTGGCGGTAAGCGCTACGCCCGAAGAAGCAGGTATTTTTTAAAACACCGACTTCATTCCCGTCATTTCCAGATTACGCAGCGTGTTTCCGATTTCGCCACGTCAACTCGCCGCCGCCCATGTGATGCCGTTTCATCTTACTTCCGTTGGATATCTATGATGAGGAAAATCCTTCTACCGATCATCTTTTCCTTTTTGGCCTATGGCTTCTGGATTAGTCCGAATTTTAAGGAGATCGCTGCCGGGGTTGCCATCTTCCTGTTTGGCATGCTCGCTCTTGAGGAAGGCTTCAAAATGTTCACGGGCGGTGTTCTCGAAAGCTTGCTGCGTAAGACGACCGACAAACTCTGGAAAAGCCTCAGCTTCGGGGTGATTTCAACGACCCTGATGCAGTCCAGTTCGCTCGTCTCGGTCATTACGATCTCTTTCATCTCGGCAGAATTGATTCCGCTGACCGCCGGTGTTGGCATCATCTTCGGGGCCAACCTGGGGACCACGACGGGAGCGTGGCTGATTGCCGGGTTTGGACTCAAGGTCAAGATCTCTGCCTACGCCATGCCCATGCTCGTCTTTGGCGTTATCCTGATCTTCCAGAAATCAAAAGGCCTCAAAGGGATCGGCTACATTCTCTCCGGGCTTGGATTTCTTTTCCTCGGTATCCATTACATGAAGGATGGGTTCGACGCCTTCAAGGGCACCCTCGATCTGACGACATATGCGGTGGAGGGCTATCCCGGAATCTTCCTCTTTGTACTGATCGGGCTCCTTGCCACGGTCATCATGCAGTCCAGTCACGCCACGCTGGTCCTCATCATAACGGCGCTTGCGGCCCATCAGATCACTTATGAAAATGCCCTCGCTCTGGCCATCGGCGGGAATATCGGTACCACCATCACCGCCATCATTGGGGCGCTGGGCTCCAATGTGAATGGCAGGCGACTCGCGGGAGCACACTTGATCTTCAACCTGGCGACCGCAATTGTCGCAATTGTCACAATCCACCAATTGAAAGACGCCGTCGATGGCATTAGCAACTGGCTGGGCATCGCTGACGACGACCACACACTGAAACTCGCGGTCTTTCACAGCTTGTTCAATCTCATTGGAATCGTCCTGATGCTGCCGTTTATCAATATGATGGTCAAAGTCCTCACTCGCACGATCAAGCCCCGCGAGCTGACTTCCGCGCAGCCCCGTTATCTCAACACAGCCAACAACGAATTGCCCGACACCGCGATCGAGGCAGTCAGAAAAGAGACTCTGCGCCTCTATGATAACGCTTCAGAAATCATCGCCGGCGGGCTCAGCCTGCCGCTGGAGGGGATTCTTTCCGAAACGCCAGTCGAAGAGATTGTTGCGAAATCCAGGAAGCCCGTTGCCATCGACATTGACGAAAGTTACAACCAAACCGTGAAGAGCCTTTACGGCGAGATTGTTCAATTCATCAGCATGGCCCAAACGACCATGCAACCAGACCAAAGCAACGAACTCTTTTCGCTGCGAGCAGCAGGACGGGATATCGTCGAGGCGATCAAGGTCATCAAGCACCTCCAGAAAAACCTCGCCACTTACCTGGTGAGCGACAATGAACACATGCGGCAGGAATACGACCTGATCCGAACGCGGCTCGCCTCCGTTATTCGAGCCATTGAAGTCGTTCGGCAGAGGGAGGATGACGACTCAAGTACCGTTCTATCTCTGGATGCCCAGAAACTGGCGATGGTCGAATATGAGAACAGTCTGGACATCCAGTTGAATTCCCTGATCCGGAGTGACCTGATCACTCCGGCCATGTCCATCTCCTTGATGAACGACAGTGGATACGCTTCTGACCTTACTAAGAATCTAATCCAGATGGGAGAGATCCTCTTCTCGACTGGAGATATGGGCCTCAGAGATGCAGAGCGGAGTATCTCTCTGGACGAAGATGAGGTAGACGAACTCCTTCAGGAAACGAAGCACACGAACTGAAGTATCCGAAATGAACATCCATAAACTGATCAAAAAAACCGAAGCCTTTCTCAACTCCGACGAACGCAAACGGAAGCAGAAACGGAAATACCTCAAAGAGGTCATTCATAAGCTTAAGAAGCACGAGAAAGCGCTGAAGGTGAAACTCGATAAGGAATCCAGCGGGGGCGCGAAAGAGGAACTCGAAAAAGAAATCGCGCTCGTCCGCGCCCAGCGTAAGAAAGGCCTGAAGAACTTGAAGGCTTTGAAAAAAGTGCCGACGGGTAAGTGATCCGGCTTCTCGTTCGGTCTCAGTTCCCGATCCGATTTCACACGATCGGCGAAGTTCCATGCCATGAGTATTCTCCGAAAAGTGACAGGTGAGAATGGTACGCAGATCAACACTATTTCGCTGATCTTGAGAGGCTTCCGATAATTGGCTGAAGGAGATACTCTGTTACACCTGACACCCCTTTCCCACTTCAGAGATTGAAGCGGGGAATGTGCCGCACCGTTTCATCCGACAGCTCAATGGGAACATACATATCGCCATAGTAGGAAATTGCGGCGACGGGAACTTCGTTCTTTGACAGGCGATCAAGATCAATGACATTGTACCAACTCTCCGAAAACTCTGGTAGAATGAATTTGGGTTCGGGGTTGGAAATTAGCGCTTCGCGAAGAGCGTTCCGGGCTGGCCGATTTCACAAAAGCCCTTCGTTCCGTGCCAGTTGCGATGCGGAAGGCCGCCCCGCCCACATCGCGCCCACATCGCGCTCGGCTCGCGCCTTGCCCTTCGAAGAAATCGACTTAGCCATTCTACCAGTCTCTTCGGCTCTTTGGTATCACCCCTGACTGAGGTTTCTCCTCCGCTCATCGAATGTCCGATTTACTCCAAAAATTGTCGGACTTGCACAAGACGGATCTGTCTGCACAAGATACTGTCTGACCCTACCCACTTTCCTATGAACAACCCTCGGACCTTAGCCCCCCTCATTCTCTCACTAGTTCTGTCAGCTTCTGCCGTCACTGGTCAGGCTGCTCCTGATCCGAGGGGTTCAAAACCAAATATCGTTTTTATCCTTTCGGACGACATGGGCTGGGGGCAGCCTGGATTCAATGGAGGGAAGGCGGCCCTCACGCCGAACATGGATGCGTTGGCGGCTGAGGGAATGCGGCTGAATGACTTTTACACGCACAGTGTTTGCGCTCCGACCCGGGCTGCTTTCCTGACAGGTCGCTATGCGTTCCGGACCTGGAGTGACTGGCGCACAGAAGACTTCGGGAAGCCGAGCTACCTCGCGAAGCTCGGGATGGAGTTAGCTCACAATGAGCATGGGGAGCCAACCCGTCGCATCCATGCACTCGATACGGAAGAACGCACTGTGGCGGAAGCCCTTCGCGATGCGGGCTACTTTACCTCTCTGATCGGTAAGTGGCATCTCGGCGAATGGCTGCCGGAACATCTTCCGATGGGCCAGGGGTTTGAGCATCAGTATGGACACTACGGCTGGGGGATTGACTATTTCACGAAGACGATCGTGCACAACGCTCCGGCTCGTTTTGCAGTCTACGACTGGCACCGGAACCAGCAGCCGGTGCAGGAGGAAGGATACGTGACAGACCTCATTGCGGCGGAAGCTGACCGGGTCATTGCGGCGCGGAAAAAGGATGATCGACCGTTCTTTATCTACGTCGCCTTCAACGCAGTGCACGGCCCGCTCAATCCGCCTCCGGGATTTTCGGGTGATCCGGAAGATCCGCTGGCGATTCGCGATGCCATGCTGAAAAGTCTCGATGATGCGGTAGGTCGGATCAGTGAGTCAATTGATGACAACGGTTTCCGTGAGAACACGCTCTTCATTTTCTCGAACGACAACGGTCCTGTTCTTGAGGAAATGAGCAAGCCCTATCGCGGCACTAAAAACACCACTTTCGAGGGCGGCGTCCGCCAACCTGCGGTCCTGCGCTGGCCGGGTTACACCGAACCCGGGACGGCGAAAGACGGGCTCATGTTCGTGACCGATTTCTTTCCCACGTTCATCTCCCTCGCCGGAGGGGAGCACAAACAGGAAATACCGATCGACGGAGTCGACATGACCTCGATGCTCTTCGAGGGAGGCAAAAGTGCGCGGGAAGAAATCATTTATGATGTCTCGGGCAGTGTCCGACTCCCCACGATTCGCCGGGGCGATTTTAAGCTGATGGGAGATGTTCTCTACAACATCGTGAAAGATCCAGGTGAGCAGACCGATCTCGCTGAGCAGCATCCCGATGTTGTTGCGGACTTGCGAGCCCGGGTCACCAAAGCCGGAGACGAGCGACCGCCCCTGGGCGACAAGCCGCTCCTGATGGATCCTCCTTTGCCCTACGTCTATGGATTGGAAGAGCAGGAAAATGTGCCGGCCTGGCTGAAGACGGCCGTCGACGCAATTCGTGCCACCCAACCCACCGATTGGGCTCCCGGAGAAACTCCCTGGCCCAAGGCTCCCCAAGGGGCAACCGCAGCCAAGATGGATGGCTTGAAGGACGAAGCCGCAAAGTAGCTTGCGATCACTTCAGGATCTTGTCATCCGGATAGAAAGCCTCCCAGGCTTTGCGGAAAGATATCGTCCCGGAGACGGGTTTTAGTTTCTTCCCCTTCATCGATCCCGAAACCGCCTCCCCCGATATTCGATCCCATTCCGATCCGGTTTCCTCGTCCTTCATTTTCCGATCTCCCTCGGAGTGGAACGTCAGCGACTGGTTGTCCATCATGGTGTAAAAAGCCTGCACGCTGCCGCCCTCCTCCAGGAAGGTCACGACGAGATTTATCTCTCCGGCCAGGACCATGACAATCTCCTTTTGCTGCAGTCGTTTCAACCCAACGGCGGGGGCAGGTTTTCCAAAACCGAGCAGTATTCCGAAGACAAAACGATCGGGATCTTCCCATTGGCCCTCGTCATATTCCCGCACGGTTCGCGGCATCGCGAGCAAGGTCGTCTTCGGATGCCTTTCTTTCCATTCGCCCCAGGTAGTCATCGCGGCAGGAAACGTTTCCAGCTCGACGTCCTCCAGTTCGCCCTGCATTCCTCGACCCAGCAAATGACTCCATAGTGTTTCCGTTTCGAGGTCACGCATCACGAGACTGCGCTGCCACAGCTTTCCCGACACCTGAAAGGTCAGCTCTTTTCCCTGCACTTTTCTGGCATACACGATACCATTGAAACAGAGGTGTCACCAGGTCGCGGCAATCGATCGACCGCCGAGCTTGTCGTTGATGATCTCCCGGGTCGGCCTTGTTAGCTGATTGATCGGATAGGCTCGCGCTTCATCGGCGACAACAACGCCGAGAACCAGCTCGTCGTCTCTGACCCACTCCTCAGACTCTGCCGCCGGAACTACCTCCGGATTGATGATCGGCTTGAAAGAAGGCGCGACTTGCCGGGGACGAAACTCCTCGGCTTGTGCCGGAATCAGAAAAACGAAAAACGCGAGAGCCGGGAATATTTTCATAGAAGTAGCAGAGTAGCGAAGAGAGCTGCACCAGGCAATCCCCGTCCGAACTCTTGAGACGCCACCAGAGCGGAAGACTGACGGAAAGCAGCGGAGTTTCCCGTAATTCCCCCGCAGCCAGGCAGGCTTTGCCCACCAGAGCAAGAAAACCTACCGAGCCTACTGGATGTCCGACGAAGCGGCTGCACTCGCGAATTTTTGCTTCTGAAGCCAGGCGAGGAGATCTCCGAACCAGGGGTGCCCGGTTCCGATGAGACCTGTCCCATGGTCACCATGCTGGTAGAGGTGAAACTCGCAGGGAACGCTGTGCTCTCGTAACGCGGCGGCATAGAGAAGGGCGTGATCGGCGGGTACTAACTTGTCTTCGCTGGTGTGCCAGAGAAAAACGGGTGGTAGCCCCGGTCGCACCTGGAGTTCGCTGGAGGTTCTTCGGATCAGTTCCTCGTCTGGCGTGTCTCCGATCAGATTGTTCCGTGAGGTCATGTGAGGCTTGGTTATCATGCTGATGACGGGATAGCATATGATGGCAATGTCAGGCCGGGGACTGACCCGGTTCCCGGTGTCGCTGTCGGGTACGTTGCCGTCTTCGGGGCGATTGAGCAGTGTGGTAAGGAGATGACCACCGGCGGAGAATCCCATCGCTCCAATGCGTTGCGCGTCGACGTTCCACTGCCCGGCATTCCCCCGGATCTGACGCATCGCTTCGACTGCGTCCTGGAGTTGAGACGGGTAGCGATAGCCGGCACTGCCAAGCCGGTAGCGCAGGACAAAGACTGTGATCCCCTGCTTATTCAGCCACAGGGCGAATGGTTCTGCCTGCCCCGCATAGATGCCCTGATAGCTGCCTCCCGGAATAAGAAGCATGGCGGCGCCAGTGGCTTTGGCAGGAGTATGAAGAGTCAGGGTGGGATGGTCCTTTTCTGAATCGCCGAGGGCTCCGGGAGCGCCCTTGGGCCATAGCTCTATCTGTTTTCCGGCAGCCTGCAGTGGAGCGAGCGGTGCCAGCAGCAGGACGGCGAGGAGTAGGCATTTAGGACTCATAACTGGCTTCTGTCATTTCAAAAACTTGTAGGTTTCCGGGCAGGTCGTCCCCCCGGAATCGCGAGGCCCGGAAAGTGGCTGCCATGGCAACAGGGAGACAGCGCGGGGGGGTATTTCGTAGCAGATCATCTCCGGTAGCTGGATTTTTCGCAATCCGGGCGTGCACCGTGAATGTGCCAGACGCCCCGGACGACCCGGCAGTAGGGTCCGCGAGGCTGCTATCGATAGGTCAAGAAGGCGGACAGGGAGAAATCCCTTCACAAATTTCGGCAAAATTGACCGCCTCTGGCGATTTGCTTACGGGACACGACCTGTTATTTTTAGACAGATCATGAAACTCTTCGCTCTAATCCTCTTCACATTCGGCTCCCTGTCGGCGGCAGAGGATGTTCAGTTCAACCGGGACATCCGCCCGATCCTGTCTGATCGATGTTTTCATTGCCACGGGCCGGATGAGCATGACCGAAAAGCCCACCTCCGTCTCGATCAGGCGGGGGGCGAGGAGGGCGCCTTTCGAAATCACAAAGAGGTGACCGCAATCACTCCGGGGGCACCGGACAAAAGCGAGGTCTGGCATCGTATCGCGTCCGATGACGAAGAGGAAATGATGCCGCCGGCGGACTCCCACAAAAAGGCGCTTTCCGATCGGGAAAAGCAGCTCTTCAAACAGTGGATCGAAGAGGGGGCCAAATACGAGGAGTTCTGGGCCTTCGTCCCGCCGAAGAGGCCGGAGAATCCAACGATCAAGAATCAAGAGTGGAGCGAAGACCCCATCGATCTTTTCGCACTGAGGAAGATGGAGCAGGAAGGGCTTCAGCCAAAAGAGCGGGCCGATCGCCGGACCTTGATCCGTCGGCTCGCCTTCGATCTGACAGGGCTGCCTCCCACCCGGGAAGAGATTGCCGCCTTCCTGAACGATGAGGATCCCGATGCCTGGGAGCGGATCGTTGATCAGTATTTATCAAAGCCGCAATTCGGAGAGCACATGGCCAAATACTGGCTCGACCTGGTTCGATTTGCTGACACTAACGGTATTCATCATGATCACTACCGCGACCTGTCCCCCTACCGGGACTGGGTGATCCGGGCCTTCAATGAAAACCTGTCCTACGACCAGTTCCTGGCTTTCCAACTCGCCGGTGATCTCTTTCCCAGCCCGACCGATGATCAACTGGTGGCCTCAGGGTTCCACCGGCTCCACCTTATTATCGACCGGGGCACGATGCTCCCCGAAGAGAGCTTTGCCCGAAACGTGATCGATCGCGTGGAATCGGTCGGCACCGCGTTCCTCGGACTTACGGTGCAGTGCGCGGTCTGTCATGACCACAAGTATGATCCGATTACCTCGCGGGATTTCTATCAGCTCTACGCCTTCTTCAATAATATCGATGCGACGCCGGAGACCGGTGGAAGGGCAGGTTCCGATTTCAAGCGGGGTCTGCAGCCTCCCTTCATTGAATTTCCGACTCCTGAACAGGAGAAGCAACGGGCCGAGTGGGTGAAAGCCGAATCGGTCGCGACGGTAGAAGTGGCCGGGCTGAAAAAGCAGATCGCCGAGTTGGCCGGTGGGGATAAATCGGCCTTACAAAGCGAGTTGAAAGCGGCTGAGGGAAAACTTGTGAAAGTCCAATCGGACAAGACCAACTTTGAGATGGGAATCCCGGCGGCGATGGTGATGAAGGAACGCGAAGAAGTGCGACCGGCGAATCTCATGATTCGCGGGGCCTATGATAATCTGGGAGAGGAAATCGGGCGTGATTCGCCGGGGTTTCTTCCTCCGATGAAAACGGCTTCTCCTGATCTGAAAACGAGAATGGATCTGGCGAACTGGTTCACAGCGCCCGAGAACCCACTGACGGCCCGGGTTGCCGCGAACCGCTTTTGGCAGCAGCTCTTCGGAGTCGGGATCGTAAAAACTTCAGAGGATCTCGGCGCCCAGGGCGAATGGCCCAGTCATCCGGATCTGCTGAACTACCTCGCGTCAGGGTTCATGGAGAGTGGTTGGGATATCAAAGCACTTCTCCGCGAAATGGTATTGTCGGAAACTTACCGTCAGAGTTCGGAGGCGACGCCGGAGGAATTCCAGCGCGATCCGGAAAATCGAATGCTCGCAAGAGGTTCGCGATACCGGCTCGACTCGGAAGTGATTCGCGATCAAATTCTCGCGACGAGCGGACTTCTCGAGACGGAAATGTTTGGCAAAAGCGTGAAGCCTCCTCAGCCTGCGGGGCTCTGGAAATCGGTCGCCTTGCCCAGTTCGTATCCCAACGAATTTACGGCTGATACGGGAGATAAGATCCGCCGCCGGAGCGTTTACACTTTCTGGAAACGAGGCATGCCTCCTCCTCAGATGACGATTCTGAATGCGCCGACCCGCGAAGCTTGCACGGCACGGAGGGAACGCACCAACACGCCTCTCCAGGCCCTGCTTCTCATGAACGAAGTGGAGTATATGAAGGCGGCGCGACATCTGGCGGAACGGGTATTGCAGGAAGATCCGAAGGACCGGATCGCTTTTGCCTATGAAACGATTACGTCGCAACTTCCCGATGAAACAGAATCTGCCGCTCTCGCTGCTCTATTGAGTGATCTCGAAGCCAGCTATCGAGCCAATCAGGAACTCACGGCTGCCTTAACCGAAGGGAATGAGGCGAAGCATCTCGCCCCCTGGACGATCGTCATTAACACGATCTACAATCTCGATATCACCAAAACCCGACCGTAATGAATAGGACAACAGAAGAGAATTCGTTCATGCGTCAGGCACGTCGCCAGTTTTTGAAAACTTCGGGAACGGGGCTGGGATTAACCGCGCTGGGGTCGATCCTGCCGCAAAATGCTGCTGCAAAAACCAACCATACTCCGAAAGCCAAGCGGGTCATTTTTCTGTTCATGGCGGGTGCGCCGAGCCAGGTCGATCTCTTCGATTACAAGCCGGGGCTGGAGAAACAGTTTCGTCAACCGCTTCCCCCCAGTATCAGCCAGGGGCAGCGGGTTACCGCGATGACCCGGGGCAAGGAACAGTTGGTGGCACCTTCGATGTTCAAATTTCGTCAGGCAGGTCAGAATGGAATGTGGATGAGTGAGCTTCTGCCGCACCTTTCGAAGGTGGCGGACGACCTTTGCATCATCAAGTCTCTCAATACCGATGCGATTAATCACGACCCTGCCAAGACCTTCGTCTGCACCGGATCGGAGATCCCCGGCAAAGCGAGCATGGGAGCCTGGCTCAGTTACGGGCTTGGTGCGATCAATCAGAATCTGCCCGAGTTCGTAGTCCTGAACTCCGCCTACTGGACGGGCGGGACCCGCAATGTCCAGGGACTCTACAGCCGGCTTTGGGGCAGTGGGTATCTTCCTTCACAACATCAAGGCGTGGCCTTTCAAACTTCGGGAGACCCGGTTCTTTTTCTCTCCAATCCCAAGGGTGTCGACCGGAAGATTCGCCGTCGCATGCTCGATGCGGCAGGCGATCTCAATCGAAAGCACTTTGCCGAGATTGGCGACAATGAAATCGAGACGACGATTGCTCAGCAGGAAATGGCCTTTCGGATGCAGGCTTCGGTCCCCGAACTGACCGACCTTTCGCAGGAACCAAAAAGCGTCTCGGATACCTACGGGCCGGAAGTTGAGAAGAATGGCTCCTTTGCCCGGAACTGCCTCCTCGCCCGCCGTATGGTTGAGCGCGGGGTTCGCTTTGTGCAGCTGTTCCACCGGGGCTGGGATCACCACTCGGTACTTCCGAAGCAATTGCCCGGCCAGGCCTTCGATGTAGATCAGCCGGCAGCGGCCTTAATTCAGGACCTCAAGCAGCGCGGCCTCCTCGATGATACCCTGATCGTGTTCGCCGGTGAGTTCGGGCGAACCGTTTACGGGCAGGGAACCCTGACACGAACCGATTACGGCCGCGATCATCATCCGCGTTGTTTTTCCGGATGGATGGCGGGAGGCGGTATCAAAGGAGGTATCACCTATGGCGAGACTGACGATTTCAGCTACAACGTAGCGAACGATCCGGTTCCGATCCGGGACCTGCACGCCACCATGCTGCACCAGCTGGGGATCGATCATGAGCGGCTCAGCTTCCCCTTTCAGGGGCTCGATCAGAAATTGACCGGTGTCGAAACGGCACGGGTAGTCAGGAAAATTCTGGCTTGAGTAGCGGGGCGGAACTGCTTTCAGTGTAGTTTCTCCCGCAGGTCGTGCCGCATCTATAGGCCCCGGGGAGAGAAGGAAAAGGACAACTTTTGAAGCAGGATTTATTCGTTCTTCCGAACGGCGCTCTCGAAGGTCTGCATCAGTCGCTCGTTGAATGCGCTGTGTAGTTTGATGCTGGTACCGCAATGGAGCTCAGCAAAAGCGACGATTTCGTTGAAGATCTCCCCTACCTAGCCGCTTTCGTCCTCGCAGACTAACAACTTCTGACAAAAGGAATCGAGTCCCAGTTTCGGGAACTGG
>Ga0222633_1001606_pt1 | contig 11420 bp, 11 predicted proteins | sample AntAcemetageno48_FD_179816 | JGI IMG/M metagenome (GOLD analysis project Ga0222633, IMG submission 179816) | Saline water microbial communities from Ace Lake, Antarctica - #48 | ecosystem: Environmental > Aquatic > Non-marine Saline and Alkaline > Saline | place: Antarctica: Ace Lake | collected... | reverse complement strand
CTCACGCGTTGGACGGGGTTGGTTCACAACGCTTACCTGATACTATAATTTCCATAGTACAAGTTCTATTTTCGCTTTTTTGACCTGAGCAGTAACATCAATTCTATAAAACTTCCTGGAAAATACGTCGGTAGTTTCCGCCGAAAACTTTCGCCAGATCCTCATCGAAATGGCCTTTCGCCTTCAGGGCATCGTAGAGGTGAAGCCAACGTTCCTGACTGTTGAGTTCCGGACAGGTGAAAGCTGTGAGTTCGGTCTCGGGCACGCCGTTGCGCTTGATGTCGGACGCGATCCCTACGTGATCGATGCCAGCGACTTTGATAGCATGTTCGAGATGGAAGACAAAGTCGTCCATGCTTGCACCGGAGTCTTCGCTGTCAGTCAACATGAACTTGATCGGTGTGATGCCAATGATGCCCCCGGACTTCGCAATCGCCCGAATCTCTTCGTCGCTTTTGTTTCGCCTATGCGGAGTCACCGCTTCGCAACCGGAGTGAGAGCTGGTGATTGGTGCATCGGATAACTGCGCCGCCTCGAGAGTCGTCTGACGACTGCAATGAGAAACATCGACGATGATGCCCAAACGATTACACTCAGCAATGACCTCACGCCCCAGTTTCGTCAATCCTCCCGTAGCAGAATCATCATCGTAGCACCCGGAGCCAAGTTCATCGCCGACAGCAGGAGGCATGCGGCTCCCGTAGGTGAGCAACAACATCCGCAGACCTTCCCGATACCACCCTTCTATCGGCTTGGTCGTAGCCTGCAACGGCCAGGGAACCTGAGTATAGAACAACCAGCCGAGCTGTTTATCCCGATGAACCGCATCGACATCAGCAAAACTTCGAATCACTTTCACGTTAATGAAGTCACCAATCTCCACAGCACGGGCCATCTTCGACATTTCTCGTGGAGACCTTATATCCCAAACGACCACGTCTACCCCAGTAGAGTACCGATACTCACCCATGTCGAACTTGCCATCCGAATCACGATAAAACCGATGCAATGTTGTTCCCGGTCGGTAGAACGGAAAAGAGAGACCATCAACCACCAGGCTTTCCTCGAAAAAGGCGCGTGCTTCTTTGCTTTGCGCTAGCATTCGATTCGGATGCAAAATTAACAACCCTGCGACGGCAACTACTACCCATTTGATCCAGTTAGTCTCCATGACTCACAATTCCCGACCCGCTTAGAACTCGCAATCACCTTTTTCGGATCGTTCGATTGAGGGATCCTACCTCCGTACACATCGAAGGCATGGATAAATCCCTCGGCGACATGCTCGATCAACTCGACGAGCTCGGCGTTGCAGAAAATACCCTCGTGATCTTCCTCGGCGACAACGGCACTGACGCTCCTGTGGGTGGAGCCCACGAGATCTCCTGCTCCGCTCCGTTGCGCGGCAAGAAAGGCACCCACTACGAAGGTGGCATGCGCGTTCCCTTCATCGCCTCCTGGGCCAAACAGGACCCTGACAATGCTTTTCAAAAGGAACGCCCCATTCCTGCCGGTGTCATCAATACCACTGACATCGGAGCCGTTTACGACATCTTCACGACCGTCCTCGACGTCGCCGGTGGCGACTACGGAGATCACATGGTCGACGGCATCAAATTGACTCCGCTCTTTGGCGAAGCGGCAGGCTCCACAACAAACCGCGAATTCCTCATGCACTTTCCTCACAGCCATCGCAGTTCCTACTTCACCGCCTTTCGCAAAAGCGATTGGAAGCTCATCCCTGCCTATCACTACGACCCGAGATAATGATTGTTCAAGGGTATCGTTACAGATAGGCTGCCACTCCCCTTTTTTTAATCCAGTAGTGCTCATGCGCCTCCTTCTCTCTCATTTTCGATTTATGCAATCCATGCGTCTTGCCGTGGTGTGCGCGTCGACAGGTGCATTACTGACTCTGAGCGGTTGTGGCTTGATAGGCACGGCGGTGGCACTGGTGCCTATCAAAATGATGTTTGCCTGTCTCCCTGAGGGCACCATGATCGACACGCCTACTGGAAGGGCGACGGTGGAGTCCATTCGCGCCGGTGATCTGGTGATCGGCTACGATGGAGATCCCGTAAAGGTTCAGCAAGTTCACGGATATCTGGAAGACTCGAAGAAGACCGATTTCTATCGCGTTGAATTTTCGAATGGCGAGGCCGTTGATCTTTGTGGAATGCATCGGATCGGAGGCATTCGGGCTAAATCTCTTTCCAAAGGGGCTGTGATATCCGGAGGCTACGAGGTTGTGGGGATTACGACGTACCGCGGGGTGGAGCGGTCCTACGATCTGCTGACGGAAGATACAGGTTATCAAATCGGAGGAATCCCCGTCAACAGCATGATCGAAGAGATGATCGCTGCGGCAAAGAAAATGCCCCCCCGGGGTGGTCTTCACAGCCGCTACGCTCCGGTCCCTCTCAATTAAAGGCGTTAGCAATTCCTCTCTTCAGGAGGAAGTTCGAGCACCCATTTCAAGGGCTGACGAACGGCTCCGGAATCGAAGCGCTTCATCGAGGTCAGCCTGAGGCAAGACTTTCCGCAATGGGTTCCCGGTGTTAGACTTTGAAGCTGGCCATTGCTTTCGGTTTTAAGCAGTTCGAACCCGCAGCCTCCGATCGACGAAACTTTGGCAAGATCCCTCTACAGAAACGAGTTGTAGAAGGAAATGCCAATCTTCACTTTGCTCCCCGGTGATCGAAGCGTGCCCTTAACACCGTGCCATTCGCCATTCGGATCGGGCGACATTTCTTGACACAAAAACCGATGAGATCGAAATCAGTCAAGATCAATCCTCACTCTGCGCTGCCAGCGTTCGTTTTAGATTGGCCTTGTTCAAATCCCAGGCTTGCTGAATCTTATCACTACGTGTTTTCCAGAGCTCAGCGTCATCTGGAACCCAATCGAAGCTCATAAAGGTGAACATCCGGTCCTTGAGAAGGTCAAATTCAGCCGTCGTGCCCGATTCATCCTTCCCCGTCACGACGATCTTTTTCACCACTTCGTCTTCGTCATCCGAGAGATATTCGTGAATCTTGAGCCAGGACTCAACTGTCTCCGCCGCAACCGCCTGATTCAACGTTGCCCCTTTTTCACGAGCGGATTTCATGATCAACTCAATTCCAGGCGACTCCGCCTGCGCAGCCGTGAGAATGATCTGTCGGGTATTCCCGTCGATGTTATCCATTGTGGTCATGGCATCCACAATCGACGAGGCGATATGAATCTTCCGAATCACAGGGAGCGCCTTCATCTTCATGATATCTGTGGGTCTCAGAATCGGTTGAATCTCGACCTCACCATCGACGTCCGCGACCCGCTTGAAATACCGGGAAAGTTGCGAACTGGTCACCGCTTTGCTGTTTCGCTGCAACACCAGAATTGAACTTTCAAAGTCATAATAGAACGCTGAACACTCCGCCATCCCCTCGTCCTTATTCAAATTCACAGGAACGATTTCCCCCGCGAGATTGGCGCGAAACCCGGCCGGGGCCATCGAAATCCGCATCATATCTCCCAGATAGCCACCCTCGCTCAATTTGCCGCGAGCGAGGCGGATCCAGTCATCATTGATCTCCTCATTCCTCTTGCCACTGTCCGACGGGAGCGAGTGAAGATTCTTCAGAATGATTTCAAGATCGGACGAAGAATCGATTTCGACCGAAAAGAAGTCGATTTTGGTGGTTTTGTGCATGGGATCGCCCTCCTAAGCGATTTGGGAGAAGCGGTCAAACGGATCATTTGCGGAAAACTACGCTCAAGGGCACCTCCGGAAACCGGGCGATGGAGGGCTACGGTCATTTTCTGTCTGGTAATCGGAGCGAAGATGGATGCCGCAGGCATCAACGCGCAACAGCGGCCAGACGATAAAGGGGCCGCAGCCCGCAGGGACGTTTTCATAGCGTTTCGGCGAAGCCGCTTTCTTCCAACTAATTTCTTGCCGACCATCCGTCGCAGGGTTTCCGGAGGTGCCCTTAAGAGACTGTTGAAAGACCCCGGAATGGAAAAACTGCGTCTCCGGATTCAGGCGACATTTCTTGACTGATATCGATCTCATTGGCTTTCGGGATCCGGAGTCAGGCGACACCCCTACCAGAGATGAGGAGGCTCGACTCAAGCTTTAACGTAGCTCTCAATCAACCTCTTTACGTCCTGAAGAAATGCATCGGAGAAACGCTGCCGGGCTCGGCAGAAAGGCGAGGTATTGCACTCCTTCCCACCCGGGCCGATGGGCGGTCCCAGCCGGGCGCAGCGAGACAGCCTGCTCGAAGGGCAGTAGCGAAGCGTCAAAACGGAGGAGTTGAAAAGGCGATTTCCCAGCCGTAGCATTTGGGAAATTCTCTCGATGAACCAACCCCTCCATTTGTTCCGGAAGTTCCTCTCCGCTTCCACCCTGGCCGTCGTTTTCGGAATGTGTCAACCGGCCCTGGTCTGCGGTCAGGAAAGTAATCCTTTCGATGAAGCCCGAGTTCAATACGAGGCCAAACTCGCGGCCTCCGAGACGGCCAGCAAAGGTGAAAAGGAGGCTCTCTCGAAGCAGTATGCCGACGCGGTCGAGAAACTTCAGGAGAAATATCTGGCGGCGGGAGATCTTGAAAACACCTTGAAAGCGAAGGCCGAAGTGGAAACGGCCCAAAAAGGGCTTCCTCTCGATGGCCCGGTTTTCCCGGGTCTCGAACCTCTCCGCAAGGTTTTTGCCGACAATTCCAGGAAGATCAATCAATCAGAACAAAGCGCGAATGCCGGCGCGACAAAACAGTACCTCACCGATCTTGAAGCCCTGAAAAAAGAGCTCACGACCGGCGGGGATATCCCGTCCGCCGTGAAAACGGCCGCTGAAATCGAGAGGGTTCAGGCGGAGATGCCATCGGTCCCCGAGAGTCCCGGTTACGAAACCAATACCGAGACAGTCAAAGACAGCCCGCTGAGTTCCGGCGTCCCCATCACTGGGGATGTCACGCTCATTCCGGGGCGCCATCAGTTGGCGAACCGCGCCACCCTCGGCACACGCAATCGAACCGAGGACAGAAAAAAGGGCAATGTCACTTCCCCGCCCGGCGCCTTGATCGAGGAAGGTTCTATCTTCATTAATGTCGGGAAACTGGAGGCCACCGGCACTCACTTTCGCGATGTGAAATTGGGCCCCGATTTTTATGGGCGTCTTTTCGCCACGGATTGTCTTTTCGATCAGTCATCGATTTACAAAGCAGGCTCCCTTTACATCGCGTTGTTTTCAACCAAAGCGGAATTCAAGAACTGCGTATTCGGGAAATTTTTCTGCGAAGCATGGAAGACGAAACAGCTGGGAATCAAGATCGTGGACTGCACCTTCCACGACGTCGAGTTCACTCCGATTGAATTTCAAAATAGCGCTTATGATGAGGCCCTCCATGATTGGGTCACCATCGAGAACTGTCACTTTATCAACTGCCACATCCCGGACAGCTGGCTCATGTCCTCAACCAATTGTGTTTTTGAGCGCTGCAAATTTGAGCCTGACCGCGCCATCGAATTGGATAAACCCCTCGAGGTCACCGCGTATTTGGTCGCAGGCGGCAATCCGCCTGCCCCCGCTAATCCCAATATCAAAGTCAAAAGCATTCCCGCAGACAAACGTGAGGGTCCGGCAGGCTCCACCCTGAACTACGAGTACCGTGCCACGCGATTGGCGTTCGTGAAGGAACTGGAAGAATGAAATGAGTCGGCCCGGATTTCAATAATGGGCACCTCCGCAAAACTTTCTTTTCTACGCTGCCCCCGATTTACGACTGCCCCCTCTATCTACTTCCGTTTTTTTACTTCTATCATTAAGCGAACTCCCAGCCAAATACGGTGGCGCGCTCAAGGTGAATCCGAAGACGCACTTGTCGGCCTTTGAGGGAAGCCAGTGAGCCACCATCTTGAAAGTTTACAGGAACTTGCAATCCATCTTCCTCGATTGGAATCGCGTCGCTGAGTCCGAAGCCTTTGAGACTATTCCCGTGCTCATTGCAGACAGAAACCCTCACTTGTCCACCTTCAGCGTTTGCATTCAAGAGTAGATCTTTGCCATCCAGTTGGAACGACTTACTAACAAGGTCCCCCGAAACTTCGCCGGCCTCATACCCTATCAATCGGTCGCGCTTCATTTTTACGGCTCCCATAGCTCTATATTCGCCGAGGTCCTCACGCGAAACATTTTTCATGTGATGATTGAAATTGGTCCCGTGATAGTAAAGTATCCAGTCATCTCCCACCTCCAGTGGGTTTCCTACACTTGGGTAGTAGATGATGCCCGCATCCCAGTCAGTTTTTCCTCCAGGAGAGACGAGGGGTTGACGAGACACTTCCCGACGCCAGTCAATGCCATCATAGCTGTGAACAAGCTCCAATGACATGGTTCCCGGTTCAACATCGTAGAGGGAGGCAAATCCGAGGTAGAGGTCGCTGCAGTACTGTGTGGCGGTAAACCCATAGTATTGCTGATCGCGGCCGCGCGGATAACCCGTTCCATCGGGGTGTTTAGCTTCATTAATTTTGCCGACCGGGTCCGCATCTCTGCCATCAGTATCGAGGATGATCCGTTCATCTTTCCACTTGATCATGTCATCACTGACAATGCGGGCCACGGAACGATTAACGCTTTTAGAGCCTGCGTGAATCGCCGGACGAATGAAGGCAACATACTTTTCGAAACGTTCGTCATAGAAGAAATTGTTGAAAGTGTCGGACTCACCAACCCGAAGGGGGTTCTCGGGGTATTCAGTCCAGCGCAGACCGTCATCTGAGTGAGCGAGAGATATGCCGCCGTGGCGACCCGGCACCCATGATCTATACATGGCGGTGTATCTAGCACGGGCGTGGGGCACTTCTTGGTGTGCGGCATCGAGGACAGAAAATCCAGAACAGCCCCGGATGCCAGTCATCGGTTTGCCATCCGCGTCGATTTGGTTTCCCTTGATGATTACGTTCTCTTCATGAATACCAAGATCGGGTTTTTCAAAGTTGATACCGTCCTTTGAGGTTGCGTAGTGAATCCAGGACTGGTGAGTGCGGCCGCTATCAGTCTTCACCCAGCGGACGGTGCTATACCACATGGCGTATCCACCATCGTCGAGCGAGTGAATGCTGCTGGCTGCGCCCGCCGGTGCCAAAACTGGATCCACCGAAACCCGCTCAGGTCTGGCAAGTATCCGAGTGAGAGCATAGCTATGATGGATCCATCGTGCATCGATCAGGGAAACACGATTGGGGCTAGGTGACTTTGATAATTCAACACTATAAACGGGTGTCAACCGGCTAGCCGATCCAATAATCCCAGCCCCGGCACCAGTGAGAAAATGTCTGCGATTGGACCGGAGGAAGCTCTTCATAGTGTTGCGAAGTTACCGGTAGCAGACTGTCGACACAACTTGCTCACTCGCGTATCACTTCATGGCGAAAGCGGGATTGAGGGGGTGCGCTGTTCCGTGAAGCAATCCTCTGATGCAGCCGAATGCAAAGAGTCGCCCGAGCATGGTGTAACCGGGATCGCCTTCAAGTTGCGGGACGTGGTCAGGACGGATCGGAAGCAAATGCCTATCTAGGAAGGAAGCCAGTGCGGTCTCCCTCCAGTCGCGCCGCGAAAGAATCGAAGAGACCCGGGAGGTTGGGCGTGCTGCTCCTTACCGGACTGAAAACGGATTCTCCTGGCATAGCCTCCGGCGCGACATGCCAGGAAAAGAAGGTACGGGGCATGCCATTGGTATCGTCAGGCCAAAACTCTACAAAGCGAAGGTCTGTGAGTAAGAAACCATTGTCTGAGGACGGTTCGACGAGCAGGAAATTTTCACTGAACCAGACCGCGCATTCGATGCCTCGATCTTCACTGTAGGGCGACAGCAAGTGTCGGCGATGTTCCACTTTTTTGAAAATCAGAGGTTCCCTGGAATCGGTGACCGCCCAGTAACCGATCCAGAAGGCGTCTTCGGTTTCAAAGACACCGCGCCATATTAAGGTGGTGAAGGGAACGGGCGATATCATACTGCGGCCCGGCTTAATCCCCTGTTCTGCCAACTCCTTCTCAAAGCGCTCGCTGGCCATTGCCTGTGCAATAAAGCTAAACGCAAGGTAGCCGGCGATTGCCACACTGCATGCGAATGCCACCCCCTTCGGCGCAGTTCCAGCGGGGTGCTTTCGGATGAGAGCCGCTGCGATCCAAATTAGCAGTGGCAGGGTAATGAGGGGATCAATGATAAACAGGTTGTTCAGCCCAAAGCGCCGGTTTGAGAAAGGTTCGAGTAATTGTGTTCCGTAGACAGTGAAGCAATCGATCAGGACGTGACTGGCGAAATTCAGAAAGACAAAAAGAAACACACGTCGAAAGCCGATCGCGGATCCCTTTCTCCTTTGGAGGGCTTTTCCCCGATTCCAGAAAAGACCGAGTAACCAGCCGAACAGGGCAGTGCCGATGAGGACTCCCAAAATGGAGTGGGAGATGCTCCGATGCCAGTAGAGCTCCGCGATGGGATCAAGCCACGGATAGACAAGGACGTCGAGATCCGGGAGTGTCCCGATCAATGCGCCCCAGGCAATTGCACTGCGACCGAACTTGCTACCAAGAAGTCTTTCGCCGACAACAGCGCCAAGTGCGGCCTGGGTGATGGAATCCATAGAGCGGGGTAAGGTCTTTACCCGCCCTGTCTACGTTGGGCCGGTCTACTTCGGGTCAGGAGAAAAGGGAAATGATCCCTCCTTGCTTGAGCCCCTTGATCCTCGCTCCTGAAAAAGCGGACTCCGATCAGTTCAAAATAAAATTCCGTCTCCTCATCCCAACCATCGTCCTGGCATGCCGTCTCATGCCGCGTTCTTCTCATTCCAGGAATAGAAAATAGCAACAAATAGGGGATATGAGCCGGGGACATGGATAACAGGTACAGTGGGGTGTTATGTCCTGGAAAACCGAGTTACCAATGGAACTGAGACAACAATTTGTAAACCTGGCCGAGTGTGGACACTTCACGATCAGTGAGCCGTGCGAGCAGTTTTCGATTTCGCGCAAGACTGGGCACAAGTGGATTGGCCGCTACCGAGATCACGGGAAGACAGGGCTCAAGGTCCGCACATCCCTGCCCCCCGCACACGCTGAGATTGCGAAGAAGGGACAGGCAACCGCTGCGTTGCCCCCCTCCGACCCGGGGCGATGCGCGGTAACAGCCCCACCGGGGGCAAGCGAAGCGTCAAAGCGGAGTAGTTGAGAAAGCGATTTTCTGGCAGTAACTCATTTTTTTAAATTCGCCAATTTGATCTTCACTCTTGCACCATCGAGATCTCCCGGTTCTTGCTGCACGGTCGCAATCAGGTAATCGGGAGGTTCGAAAGCAATTGCGCCCTGCAGGATCAATATCCCAAGCTCGCTCAAACTCTCCATCTCACCCGTTTTTCGATCAAACAAGAAGCCCTCTGCATGCCAGGGCGAGTGTCCTCCCGAACTGAAAGTCGTATAGACGAAGAAGCGCGAGTCGGGTGTCCATCCGAACTCGTCCACGACACGGCCATGCGATCCCGACTCGGAACTATGGTCAAAGGAGCCGACCGCCTGCGGCATTCCTTTTTTACTGTCCGCGATCGGGTTCCAAATCTGCACAAGGCTCTCGCTGTTACCTGAATTACCACGCTTTTTCGGAATGATCCAGCCAACCAGGTCGCCATCGGGTGACGGAATTTTCCGTCCCTCTAACGGAGAATAGTAATTGAAGTCTTCGATATCGAAAAACACCTGAGAGATCGCCGTATCTTCGTAAACTTTGCCCGGGTAGATTCCCTCGATGGTTAGCCGAATCCAATGCGAACGCACCGGAGAGCGCAGGCGCACCGTTTGGGAATGATCCGTGTCCCGAAGTTGTACTATCTCTTCTCCCTCGGCGTGGCTCAATCGCAGTTCTTTCACCCTGCCGTTCTTCTGGAAGACCTCGGGAGTTTTTGCATACCCGTTGACAATCGACAGGGAGGAAAAGGTCAAAGCATCCCCGGCGTCCCCGAAGACGAACTGGACCCATTCCCCGACACCTCCTCCCGGCGTTCCCTCGACCCAGGCCGTTTGTGCCGGCTGCCCCGCCTTCCCGCCCTCAAGGAGATTCTCGGGACCGTAACTCAGTCCTTTCACAGGCGGCAAAACCGAGCTCGCTTCCAGGACCCAGGCGCCGAACTGGCCAGGATCGAGCGCGACCCGAACCGCCGGCCGATCATCGGGCGGTTCCCTCAGATCGTCCGGTGCGTTCAATCCTTTCTCATCCTCTCCCTTGACGACCTCAAGTGGCGGAACTGCGAGGAGCACAACTCCACCAATGATGAGAAGTCTCACTGCGGCAAGGATCCCCACCACCCACCGGCCTGGCTTCCTTTCGTCATTGGCCGCTACTTCTTGCCCGCCGCGGGCTGGAAGCTCCCATTCCCTATTCGGCAACGGAGTGTCTGTCTCGCTTTCCACCTCGGCATCACCGCCCCCCTCTCCGGGGGGAACGCCCGCGGATTCCCCCGTCGCGAGTTGCTCAACCACGGCGGATGCATCAAGTTCGGGCGGTTCCTCACTCGGCAAGGGATCGACTCTCGAAGAGCCGGTATCCGGTTCCTCTACCGGAACCGAAGCTCCGCAGAAAACACGGAAGCGGTCTCCGGGTTCAAGAGTCGCGCCGCATTGATCGCTATAAAGGTCATTCATCTTCTTACGAGGCGTTTTGACTGTAATCCTTCCACCGTCTGGCGGTGTCCCCCATTTATGATGGATTGCCCGAAAACCTGTCCAGCTTAAAGACGGCGCAATCAATGGGTCGCTGCTGCATTTTCCGGGACAGGAGAACGAGGCACAGAGTGGAGCTGCCGCCAGTTTTCCATTGTTGAAGCTCGCGCCAACCTTTCGATGGCGCCCCCTACCCCACGACGGGTGAGGACGGCACACCGGAGAAACCAGCTCTGTAGCGGTGCGGGCGGTGGGTCGAACTCAGCTAGTCAAGAATTGTCGCCTGACCCCGCGACTGCCGCCTAACCCCTGAAATTATGACCCCGGATGTGAGCATAACGTCTTTTGTGTTTCCATGGATCGGAGTTCGCTGGATACTCCGAGCACCGATAACTGCTTATCTAACGACAGTTCATGCCAAATTTCCCGGCTGCAATCCTATGCAGTTTATGCCAAGAGTGGTCTGATTTGAACTACCAATTCTGGCGAAATTCGGACCGCATGCTATCCGTCTGATTCACAGGGCTCGTCGGGGCGGGAGCGTTGTAACCGCCTGATGAGCCTCCGTTGTAAGGTCCGGATGATGAGGTGCATCCGACGAGGAAAAGAATGGAAGAGAGAGAGAGTAGAGCGAGCGTCAGTCTTGCAAATTTCATTATCAAAATATTGCCGATAATTTTTGGGTCAGTCAATCAATTTGGATGGATTTTCGAAGCAGTTTTTG
>Ga0222633_1001605_pt1 | contig 11427 bp, 10 predicted proteins | sample AntAcemetageno48_FD_179816 | JGI IMG/M metagenome (GOLD analysis project Ga0222633, IMG submission 179816) | Saline water microbial communities from Ace Lake, Antarctica - #48 | ecosystem: Environmental > Aquatic > Non-marine Saline and Alkaline > Saline | place: Antarctica: Ace Lake | collected... | reverse complement strand
AAATCGGACTGACATCCTGCGGGGATATATTGATCGCAAAGTGATTGGGTGCATTCTCAGGAATTTGGGTTTGCCAATCATCAATCAGAGCTGTCCGTACCAGAAATAAAATCAGTAGCAACATGATGGCAAGGCTGAAGACCAGAATCTGCACTGTATTTTCTTGGCCTCGTCGTTGCATCCCGGCAAGCGCCAAACGCCAAACACTGCCGGCTTGCATACCAAGCACGCGGCCGGACCTCAGCATGGTGTATGCGATAAGTCCTAAGACCGCGATTGACGCCACAGCACCAGAGAAGATCATCATTGTTAGGTAAAGATCCTGGCTGTACCACCACATCAAGCCGAGAGTACCTAAAACTCCACTTCCATAAGACAGCCGGTTACTGACACCAGCCTCCTCGATATCACGACGAATGACCCGTATCGGTTCAATACCTCGGAGACGAATCAGCGGCGGCAAAGCAAACGATAGAAGACAAACAAAACCTGTGACGAGCCCCAAAACAACGGGTTGCATTCCAGGTGCCGGCAGTGCAATAGGAATATAGGGCTGCAGGATGCTGACGATAACCATTTGCGCCAGAAAACCTAGGCAGCTGCCGAGAAAAGTCGCCGCAATGCCCAGGGTTAGGAATATGACGATGAATAAACCGTCGATGCCGTTAGGCGTCGCACCCAGTGTCTTTAGTATTGCCACATGATCGTAGTGTCGAAGAGAATACCTCTGGGCAGACAGAGCAATGGCAACGCCCGCCAGAACGACACCTAACAGTCCACCCAATAGTAAAAATCTTTCGGCTCGTTCAAGTGCATTGCCAATCCCGTCAGTCCCTTCCTTAACGCCGAACAGTTGGAAATCTTCGGCTAACTTTGGTCTTGCCCAATCGGAAAATTCATTTAGCACATCTTCCGGGCCACTAAACAGGTAACGATAGCTGATGCGACTGCCTGGACGCACAACCTCAGTGGCAGGCACGTCTGCCATGTTCATCATCACCCGCGGCCCAACGTTATTAAACCCACCGCCACGATCTGGCTCTTTTATTAGCGCCTTTTCAACGATGAAACTCGCTACGCCAATATCTAGCATGTCCCCCGCTTTAATATCGAGGGATGGAAGCAACCGGCTTTCCAGCCAAACTTTTCCGGGTGACGGCCCATACTCGACAACATCGCCTTTGCGAAATGCTTCATCGGAGATTATGAGGTTGCCTCGTAGCGGATAACCTGCTGTCACAGCTTTGACCGACGAAAACTGTGCTCGCTCTGCGGAGAACACCATAGAAAGAAAGCTCAAGGTCTGAGCGTGCTCCAATCCCAGGGATTCTGCCTTTTGTAAATACTCAGGCCCCAACTCAGTATGGCCGGCAATCACCCGGTCTGCTGCCAGAAACTGAGCAGACTCTTGAATTAATGCCTGCTGAAGCCGATCGACAAACAAGGTGATTGTTGTGACAGTTGCGACAGCAATAATGAGTGAACTCAGCAGAAGCGTTAGTTCACCGGAACGCCAGTCACGCCACAGTAACTTTAGTGAGAGAGAAAGGTTCATGTTAACTCGCCGCTGCTGCTTCAGGTGCTCGAACAATTGACCCGGAGACGATTTGAATTAATCGATCGCAGCGATCTGCCAGGCGTAGGTCATGGGTGACGAGCACCAGGGTGGTGCCAAAATCTTGATTCAGTTCAAATATGAGATCAATAATCGTTCCACCCGTTACCGTATCCAAATTTCCCGTCGGCTCATCGGCAAACAAAATTTCAACAGAGGAGGCAAATGCACGGGCGATGGCCACGCGTTGTTGCTCTCCACCGGAAAGCTGCCGAGGATAGTGGTGCATTCGGTGATCCAGGCCCACCCGTTTCAAAAGCTCCTTTGCTTTTGTCTCAGCTTTCGGATCTCGCTTCAATTCCGATGGCAGCATGACGTTTTCAAGGGCGGTTAGGCTGGCTAGAAGTTGAAAGGTCTGAAAAACGAATCCGACCATTTCAGCGCGCACATTGGCCCGTTGCTCTTCGTCCATTCTGGTAATTGTGTGTCGCCCCAGCTGAATGTCACCTCGAGTTGGCACATCAAGGCCTGCAAGCAGACTCAGCAATGTGGTTTTCCCTGAACCAGAGGCACCCACAATGGCAACACTCTCAGACTTCTTGATTTCAAGATCGATCCCTTCCAATATGGACAGATCGCCCTCCGATGTACTGACCATTTTACTGAGATCTACTGTCTTGATGATGACTTCTTTTTCCATTGATATTCCAACTCGGTTTCTAATCAGGCCATTAATTTGCCTGGTGTTACTTTTGCCATGTCCGGTTGTATACGCCAACTCAAGCAAAATAGTTGTCTTTGGCGATAGCATTAGTGCTGCCTACGGTATGGATACCGAACTTGGCTGGGTCAAACTACTGGCAGATCACCTTATCGACCATCAGGTTATCAATGCCAGCGTCAGCGGAGAAACCACCGGAGGTGGACTCGTGCGCCTCCAGAAAACCCTCGACCTACATACTCCCGATATTCTGATCCTAGAATTGGGGGGCAACGATGGTCTGCGAGGTTATCCGATTGACAAGATAGAAGCCAACCTCGATGCGATGGCTCGAATGGCTGAAGCGGCTGGCGCCCGGGTCTTACTAGTCGGAATGGTCCTGCCGCCAAACTACGGCCGGCGCTACACCACCGCCTTTGAAGGTATTTTTAGCACCATTGCGGCACGATTTGAATTAGCTTTCGTTCCCTTTATTCTCGACGGCGTTGCAACCTCCAGCAGTTTGATACAAAGAGATGGTATCCACCCGAAACCAGAAGCCCAGAAAATGATCATGCAAGGCATCTTACCGGTCCTCACGCCCTTGATTGGGCATCCTCTAGAGCAGTGATAATTGCTCGGGATCCAATCCGCCTTTAGTAGGAGAATCTGGGTCAATCTTACTCGCTAGATACGCCTCGCGCTCGCGCCAATCTGGCATCGCCCGATCCATTAATTGGTAAAACCGCCGGTCGTGTTGAAAATGAACCAGGTGACAAAGCTCGTGGGTGATGACCATATCAATCACGTCTAGGGATTTCTGCACAAGCATCGTGTTCAAGCAAATTTCTCCCCGCTCGGAGCAACTACCCCAGCGGGCTTTCATCCGCCGAACTCGTAATCCCGAGGGCGATACAGGTTCTGGAAAAGTTGCCTGGCAGTAGGCCAGCCGTTCTTGAAAAATCGATTCGCTCTCACGACGCAAGTAATCGAAGAACAACTGTGCCACATGAGGTTCGGAATCCGGTCGCTTGCAGCTAATCCAAAGTTGGTCCGGAGTCATGATGACGTTATTACGGCCAAAACAGGTTTCAAGGACATAACCCTTACCCAAAAATGTGTGTATGTCACCTCGTTTAAACTTTGGTTCAATCGGTTCCAATGCCACTTTTTGCAAGGCTACTACCAGCCAGTCCAGCCGAGACTCAATAAATGCGTCGACCTCAGTCCAAGGACACTTTAGCGGGACTCGTACCTCAGTGACTCTCTCTCCGGGGAAAACGTGTATCGCCAACGACTTTCGTCGCGTACGAATAATCTCCAAAGAAAGAGGTAGACCCTGGTGGGAAATACTGCGGTGATAGGCGTCAGCTGGCATCACCCAATTGTAGCAATTTTAGTCTCGCAAGGAACCGCCAAGACAAGGCGGCGACATGGGAGACTTGCCATGACGTTTGTGCCATTCGGCTGTCGTATAGGTGTGGATCGCCAAAGCATGAACAGGACCCGCTAGCTCATCTTTAAGGAGGTCATTCACCCGGCGGTGGCGCGTAATTAGCTTCTGCCCTGCAAAGCTCTCGCAGACCAGGTTGACCTTGAAATGGGTTTCGCTATCTGCAGGCACGTTGTGGTTATTGCTCTCGTTGAGGACTTCCAGGTGGGCTAATTCAAGCCCATCTGCAAGCTTCTGCTCAATTAGGTGCTGAACAATCACAGTTCGATTAGCCCTTATCCGTTAGCACAAAGACCCCATTCCAGTCTTCCGGTGGCGGATTCCGAAGGTACTCATCACAACGGGCCACATAGGTTTTACTTGGCCCATCAGTATCCAAGATCCCCAGCGCTAGTTCGAATGCCGCCTTTGCCGCCGCGTAATCTCGCGCCTTGTATAAAACCTGACCTTTCTCATATTGGCTGACCAGATCCGCTCTAAGACCTTTTGTCTCGCCTTTACGATCCAGCAGATTATAGACTTTAACTGGCTCCTTCTTGCCCACAACTTGAATCGTATCAAGCTCACGAACATCAACAAAGTCCTGTGCCTGAAGGTAAGTTGCTTCAGAAATCATGAGGTCCGACCCGAAAGCTTTATTAGCGCCCTCCAAACGTGACGCCAAGTTTACCGTATCGCCCATAATGGTGTAGTTCATTCGTTGGGCGGATCCCATATTTCCGACAACCATTGGACCGGTATTCAATCCCATTCGCACATTAATAGCCGGTCGGCCGGCCTCAGCCCAGCGGACCCGGAGCGGAACGAGCGCTTTGTTCATATCGATACTGGCGAAACAAGCTAACTTGGCGTGGGCCTCTTGAACCGCAGGAGCACCCCAGAAAGCGATAATCGCATCACCCTCGAACTTGTCGACGGTGCCTTCCGTAGAAATGATGATGTTACACATCTCGGTCAGGTAGTCATTGAGCACCTCAACGAGTTCAGTCGGGGTCATATTCTCAGAAAAGCTCGAAAAAGCCGCGATGTCCGAGAAGTAAGCGGTCATCTCCCTTTCTTCACCACCCAGCGACAACTTGGATGGATCCTTAACCAGATCCGCCACAACTTTGGGTGACAGATACTGGCCGAAAGCATCTTTAATCAAGGCCTTTTGGCCCATTTCCGCGAGGTAGAAGCGCGCATTAATGACGATGATACTGGTGATTGCCGCAAGCAAAACGTAGCTCATCGAGAGGACAAGTCCCTGGTGGATATAAACCCAGGAGCAAGCGACCATATACACAATCACAATGCCGATGCTGGCAAGATTTCTCGGCATTGGATTAGAAAACGCCCGTGTCGCTAGAATCGCAGCCATCATGAGTAACGCGATAATAGCCTCAAGAGCTCCAGAGGCAGCTTGAAGCGGACCACCTTTCAAGATGCTGGCGATGCTATTCGCAATAATTTCAACTCCATAAACATTACCTACGGGCGTCTCAAATTCATCGTGCGCGACCTCAGCCACTTCACCGATCAGGACAATCCGATCAGCCACTAGGAACGATAGGTCTTCTAACTCCTCTTCATCAGAGAAGAGAATTTCTGCGGCGGACAATCCAACCACATCGTGGAGGCCAGCGATTCCACCTTTGCCGTTTGGAGGTAGTAGAGGATAGTCGATGTAAATTTCGTTAAATTGGTTGAGGGTTACTTGCAGTTGGCCACCAAAATCCAACACGTTATCCTTAACGGTCACATCAATGGGCACATCGTCAGTCTGCAGATAAGTTGCGACGGCCTGCACCGCAAAAGGCAACTCGCCTATCGCTTCATTAATCTGCGGATAGATTCTGAGACGTCCAATACTCTCGGAAAGCACCGAGTTAGAGGAGATATTGGAGTAGCCGGAAGACGTTACCGCATCAAAACTAGGAATCGCCTTGTTCAGGCCCAAGAACTCTTCCCCTTCGATATCGGCTGTGGAGACTAGCTGAACATTTCCAGCAGTTTCAAAGGCCAGCTCTAGTGTTGGATCTTCACCATATGCGCTTTTAAAGTCCAACAACATGTCGACTGCGATCACTTTAGCACCCATCTGGTGCAGTCGTTCAACAATCGTCGCCAAGTCTACCCGTCGAAGCGGAAACTGATCGTACGCAGTGTAGAATTCCTCATCGGTGTAGACGATAACAACTTCCTCAAGCGGGGCTGTCACCTCAGGTGGAGCATTGTGAGCCCGCAATATATGCCGGTAAGAAAGCGTTTCATCCTCCAGCAGAGAGATCGACTCGCGGCCTTCAAAGAAAATCGCGAGGAAAAAGACCATTAGGACGACGAGGATGTCGTATCGTTGATTAAGCGCCCCCATTTATCATCTCTCTTTTTTTAGTTGTGTGGATGTTAGTAGTGCGGAGTCTATTTGTTTATCGTGTCTTGCGGCTAACAAATAAAGCCTGCAGCAATCATATAAGACCACTGCAGGCTTTTATAGTAGAACGCCTTAGTTAGAAATTTTCATCTAATGATTCTGCGTAAAGATGAGCCTCACTTTCCTTAAGATTACTGAGCTTTAGCTCGTGGTAGGACTGGATCAAAAGAGGGCGCATGTCATTATCATCTGGATTGTCATTGAAATACTCGCGATAACTATCCATAGCTGCCACATGCATGTTCTTTCCTTCTAGGATGCTACTTTTGATGAAGGCGTCGTCACCCGCAACTTCAAGTGCCTTCATGATGGCTTTCTCACCCTCGGCATCGAGCAATATAAAGTCGGAGTCGGAGCGTGGAACATAACCTGCTCCGTCCTTATCTAGCACTTCAACTCTATAGACGTGCTTGCCTGGTGCTAAGTCGGCAACGGCGTATCGAATCATTTCAGAATTACTTTGCGCCGGGATATCGACGGCATTGCCATTAATAACCAGTTTGTAGGAGACCCCAGGACATGCGTCATTACGCCATACTAAATCAGGATGAGAAGGTGTCAGCGTCACGCTGCCGATTGTACGTACTTTATTATCACACTTAGGTTCGCCAGGTTTCTCGACACTACGACGCACCGTTGTGTAGCGCTGCGCAGTCTCAAACTTGGTAGAAAGCCCTTCGAAGATGCTAGCAGACTCCTGCGTGGGTTCTGACAAGCTACCGCTGACCAAAGAAACAGCTGTTTCTTGAATGAGGATCTCACTATTTGGGCCGAGTTCCTGGCTCATTCCGTTTTCTTGATTTATCAGTTTACCACTGCCATCAGCTCCGGTCTTAATCTGATACCCAGCGAACAGATATTTTGTTCTTTCAACTGGCCGCCATTCAGTTCCATTACGGCTGTACTCAACAGCACCTTCTATCTGCACCAATTTTGAGACTGGTGGTTCTCGGCCAGATGCTGTCATGCTCAGCCCGAGTAGCATCATTGCCATCAATACTAAATTACTAAATGTCTTAAACTTCATCTATGTTCTCCTTCGAACTATTTATTCGGTAGTCACTCTATTCGCCGCAGCTTCTGTTTTGGATCTTATAAGGCTCTCCTAAAAAACCCTTCTTAAAAAGCCCTTCTTAAAAAGCAGGCGGTATGAAAGAAACTTGTAATAGGATCTACGACATCATATCCGGATAAAATCAAAATTAAATTACCGTTGGTCGGTGTTATCGAAACGATTATCCCTTTGACCTACTTCAGTATAGCCGAGTCTCGGACCCAGTTATATTAGCCTGCAGTCCATTTGGGTGTCAGCAACTTGAATTTTATTCTTGTGCTCAAGTTTATGGGACGTGAAACCTGTTGGCTCACCGTTGACCAGGGACACCCAATCTTTGTCCTTTCAGCCATACTCGTGAATGATGAAGTGTCCCAAGGATGCAAGCGAACCCGACTGTCGCGGGTCACACCTTAGGTATCACCCCAGGTATCACCCACCAGAACAATTCTATTTCCAAATGCGTAGTTGTATTGCTCAATCTGGTCCTCACTCGAGCCTGCAAGATCAAGAATTTCCGCGTTCTAGCCGAAGCGCCCAGGGCATCGTTGGGGTAAGAAAATCCGGCAAATTTGCCGTCACGAAAATTGGAAGATGCTTCCCACTTTTATTTCAATTCTGGCCTTTCGCAGGGGCCATGTCTAATCGGCTATACGGTGCTTTTGGTTCGCACCATCGGTGTAAATCTAGTATCCTCGTTCGCTCGTTATTGACAGACCTCGTTCATGCTGACCGTAATTTCCCCGGCCAAAACTCTGGATTTTGAATCCAAACCGCACACGCCTAAGTTGTCTCAACCACAATTTTTGGATCATTCGGCTGAGTTAATCGAAACGATGCGCAAGCAATCGCCCAAAGAGCTCAGTAAACTTATGGGTATCAGCCCAAAACTCGCTGAACTCAACGTCGATCGCTATCAAAACTGGCTGAGACCTTTTACACCAGAAAACGCTAAACAGGCCATCCTGGCTTTTAAGGGTGACGTCTATATTGGTCTGGCGGCTGAAGAGTACGGTGAACCAGACTTCACCTTTGCGCAGAAAAATTTGCGCATCCTGTCAGGGCTCTACGGAATCCTAAAACCGCTTGACTTAATTCAGCCCTACCGACTAGAAATGGGCACCAAAATCAAAAACCCTGGTGGTAGTGATCTTTACGAATATTGGAATACCACCATCACCCAGACCATCTGTGATGAGCTAGCTGTCCACCGTAATAAATCACTCATCAATCTCGCTTCAATAGAGTATTTCAAAGCCATCAAAACAAACCTGCTGCCAGGCAATCTGATTACCCCTATATTCAAAGACTATAAAAATGGCACCTATAAGATACTGAGTTTCTTTGCGAAAAAAGCCCGAGGGTCTATGGCATCGTTTATTATCAAAAACCGCATCTCAAAGCCTGAAGACCTCAAAGACTTTGACGTTGATGGGTACCGATTCAATAAGGATCTATCTGCCGAATTTGATTGGATCTTCACTCGAAAGGCCCAATCAAATTAGCGCAGTGGTCGGACACCTTGGCATCGTCGTTAACCCCATGTCCGGTCGAGACGTTCGACGCGTTGCAGCAAAAGCAAGCACGAGTAGTCATCATGAGAAGCAACTGCAGGTTACTAGGCTGGTTCTAGGGGCTCTCGAAATGGGTGCCAGGCGTATCTTTCTGGGCAATGAGCCCTTTCGTATTAACGAACGGGCAATCGAAAATCTGCCCGAGCGCGGCAGCGTCGAAATTCTCAATTACCCGCTGACCCATACGGCCAAAGATACCGAGGTCATGACCGCAAAGATGTGGGAAGCCGGTTGTCGAACATTCATCGTGCTTGGCGGTGATGGTACTAGTCGCATAGTCGCTAAGAATTTGCCAGATGCGGTGATCCTGCCCCTGTCTACAGGTACAAATAATGTTTTCCCAATCTATTGCGAGGCTTCTATTGCTGGCGCTGCAGCTGGCCTGGTCGCCGCGAGAAGGCTTAAGGCGGAAAACCACTGTTATCGCTGCAAACAACTGCATATCAGCGTAAACGGGGTTGAACAAGACCTAGCACTTGTCGATGCTATTCTCCTTGAGAATGATAGCATCGGTTCGTTTTTACCTTTTGCCGCCAATAACATCCGCCAGGTGTTTCTCGCCCGAGCTGAACCAGCATCGGTTGGGATCTCCCCCATCGGTGGCTACTTACGCACATGCAGCGCCTCTGATGCCTTTGGGGTCATGGTCAGTTGCGATCCAGATGCGCCTAACAAGATCCGTGTGCCACTGTCTCCTGGTCTCTATGGGAACATCGGCATCGTCGAACACCAGCAGATGGAGTTGGGTCAGTCCTATCTCGTGAAAGGCTCTGGTATTCTGGCCTTCGACGGTGATCGAAGCATTCAGATCGCCGAATCCGATCATGTCGAGATATGCGTTAGACAGGATGGACCCTGGACAATCGACCCAGGGAAAATCCTTGCAACGGCTGCGGCACATGATCTGCTAAAACACATCCCTGATCCCATCTAGACCCATCTAGACTCATGTAGCGCCATGTTATTAATGATATATTTAGATTATATCAACAATCACGGCTTCTAAGATGAGCAAATTGCTGTCCTCAATTTTTCTGCTAGCGATCTTAATCCAACCCGCGTTGGCAGAAGAAACTCCCTCAACTAACGATTCAACTGCGGACAAAACCCTGCTCTGGGCCGATGGTACTCGCTACCTCGGGGGTGTGAAGGACGGCAAGAGATTCGGCATCGGAACTATTTTTTGGCAGGACGGTTCTCGTTTCGTCGGCACCTTTGTTGATGGCCAGCGAAACGGTCCAGGCACCATGATATTACCAGATGGTGCTGCTTATAATGGCTATTTCGAGAATGACACTTTAGTGGAACGGGTAGACAATGCTGTTGCCACTCGCCCTGAGGTGACAAGGGCAAAGGTTGAGCCCAAGTCGGCGTCAGCACTCATCACAGGAGAACCAGTGAAACTTGCGCTGGTAACCAGGCTCAACCAAGAAACTCGCCAACAAGTTCAAGACTCGATTGACCTCTGGGCAGCCGCCTGGTCTGATCAAAATTCAGATGAGTACCTCGCAATATACTCCGCTGAATTTGCTGTGCCGGGTCGACAATCCCGCCGCCAGTGGGAAGCTACGCGTCGCACCAGACTTTCACTGCCGTCTCGGATCGACGTCAGAGTAGCCTACAACAACTTTGAAGTTGTCGCGCCAAATACGGTCCAAGTCGACTTCAATCAAACCTATGACTCTAACCTCTATCGCGACAAATCTCCTAAACGGCTCGTGCTGAAGAAGAGCGGTGATCTGTGGCGAATCATTTCAGAAACGAGCCTTTAACCAATGACAGCGAAGCCTATTCCATCCGCTACCATCCTGATGTTGCGTTCAGACGAATCTCCCCTCGAAGTATTTATGGTTGTTCGGCACCACCAAATTGATTTCGCTTCTGGCGCATTGGTTTTTCCAGGAGGAAAAGTTGATGACCGAGATGGCCTTGTTAGAGATCTTTGTTCGGGGGCATCAAAGGACGATCAAGAGCTCACCTTGCAGGTAGCGGCTATTCGAGAAGCCTTTGAAGAATGTGGGATTCTACTTGCACGGCCGAGGGGTCAGGATCAACTCATCGACGGTGCACGCCTTCAAACCCTTCAACACTATCGGCAACCCCTTGCCGTCGGTGAAATCGGCATTGGCGAATTTCTAAATCAGGAAGACCTGATACTCGCCTGCGACAGACTGGTGCCATTCGCCCATTGGGTCACGCCTGAAATGATGCCGAAACGTTTCGATACTCACTTCTATCTAGCCGTTGCACCGACGGATCATTTGGCCATCCACGATGGACATGAATCTGTAGATTCAGTTTGGATCTCGCCGGAGGATGTCTTACAAGGAGCGGCCAACGGAAAATATACTGTGATATTTCCGACCCGTTTGAACGTTGAGATGTTAGCAACCAGCCATTCCGTCGCAGATGCTATTAAGGACGCCGACGCGAGGCAGATTATGACGGTACTGCCCTGGATGGAACAACGCTCGGATGGAAACTATATCTGCCTACCCGAGGAGGCTGGCTACGCGGTCACAGCGGAGAAAATGACTACGGGTGCTTAACGCACCCGCTTTCTATCCGTCCTACCGTTTATCCGTCCTACCGTTTATCCGTCCTACCGTTTATCCGTCCTACCGTTTATCCGTCCTACCGTTTATCCGTCCTACCGTTTATCCACCAAAGTCGTCGAG
>Ga0222633_1001603_pt1 | contig 11434 bp, 11 predicted proteins | sample AntAcemetageno48_FD_179816 | JGI IMG/M metagenome (GOLD analysis project Ga0222633, IMG submission 179816) | Saline water microbial communities from Ace Lake, Antarctica - #48 | ecosystem: Environmental > Aquatic > Non-marine Saline and Alkaline > Saline | place: Antarctica: Ace Lake | collected... | reverse complement strand
TTGCTATTTTTACGGGTAAATACCCCAATAAAAAAATCCAGCCGAAGCTGGATTTTTTTTATTCTGAATCAGGATGATCTGAATTAGCGCATTCTGATCTAAACTACTTACGGTGCAACCAGCAGTTTCCCCATGTGACCGCCGCTCATCAGAGTAACGATAGCCTTGGGGAAGTTATCGACGCCTTCAATCACATGCTCGGGCAGGTTGATCTTGCCTTCCTTGATCCAACGCGAAATGTCTGCTTCCATTTTCGGGAACTGGTCAGCGTAGTGATCAACGGTGAAGCCGATCATCGAGGCATTGCGTTCCGGGATCCGCAGGTAGAGCCTTGGTCCGGTAACATGTTCCATGTCGTTGTACTGGGAAATCGCGCCGCATATAACGACCCTTGCACCCTTGGCAATATTGTCCAGCGCAGCGTCGAGGACATCGCCACCGACATTATCGAAAAATACGTTAATACCGTCTGGCGCCAGTTCCTTTAGCCTCGCGTTGAGATCCCCTGCTTTGTAATCTGCCGCTTCATCGCAACCGATCACGTCTGTCAGGAACTTGCATTTGTCCGGACCACCGGCAATGCCGATGACTCGCGCTCCTGCAATTTTCGCGAGCTGACAGGCTATCGAGCCTACAGCACCGGCGGCAGCGGAAACCACAACGGTGTCGCCTTTTTCTACCTTGCCGCAGATCAACATACCCGCATACGCGGTAAGTCCCGTGGTCATGCCCAGCGCACCCAGGTAAGTTCTTGCGGGAACGTCTTTTTCTTCTACTTTGCGCAGCATCGCTGCGTTCCAGATAACATTGGTCTGGGCTCCCATTGGGCCAAACACGGCGTCACCCTGATTCAGGTCGTCACTGCGGCTGTCTACAACCCGCCCAATACCCAATGCCATAACAGGCGTACCGACTTCCATGGTGCCATGTAACCCGTCTGGTCCATCCAGCGTCGTTCGGATAAACGCATCAATCGAAAGATGCTCTACTTTTAACAGCACCTCGCCTTCCTGAAGCTCCGGCAACTCAGCTTCCTCAATCGTAAAATCGGATTCAACCGGCTCACCATCGGGTCTTTTCGTTAGTACTGCCTTTCGTGTTGTTGTCATTACATACCTCCTGAAATCCGAATGACCTGACCCGTCACCCACTCAGATGCCGGTGCCAATAAATAAAGCGCTGCTGCGCCAAGATCCCGGGGTGTACCCAAACGCCCCGAGGGAAGGTTGAGGGATTTCTCAACCATCGGCAATTGTTCTTCTGTGATCTTAAGCGCAGTCATCATGATCTCTGTTGGCACAAAACCAGGCATGATGGCGTTTACCCTGATACCCGGACCCAGCTCTTTTGAAAAAGTCCGCGTGATCATGTTAACGCCGGCTTTGGCCGCTGCGTAGTGGCCGCTGCCTTCAATGACATCCTCCGCTGCGATGGATGAAATGTTCAGGATACGACCTTTCCCATTCATGTATTTCGCTGCAACTCGAGTCGATTCCCAGACTGCCGTCAGGTTGAGAGATAGCGTGTTGTCCCACTCTTCGCGATCAAGCTCCAATAATGGGGCCTGAACAGAAGATCCACCCGCGTTGTTTACCCACATATCCAGCTGACCGAATTCATCGATGGCGCTCTGGGCCAGCTTATTCAGATCCGCTGCGTTGGTGACATCCGCGGTGCAGGCGATTGCCTTACCGTTTGCTGCGACAATTTCGGATGCCACTCGCTCGATTTCGTCGGTTCTTCTGGCCGCGCAAACAACGGATGCACCGTAATCTGCGAGAACCTTGGCAATTCCCTCTCCAATTCCTCGACCGGCGCCGGTGACAATCGCCACCTCCCCACTGAGATCAAACAGATCGGATGACATACTCTTCTCCTATGGTGTAGTCTTCATAAAACAGTCAGCTCTGACGGTTATTAAACGGTTTGAGCTATGACAAATCAACCGCAATAGGAGACACGAATGTCACGGGAACAATTGATCGAGATGGCCAAAATCAATATGGCCCACGGTGATGCTGGAACCATTCCGCAAACTGACGACGTACTTAAGGTGCCGGTGGGAAAATATTTCGAAGAGGAACGCTGGCAGCAGGAAATCAAGCTGATCTTTAAACGCATTCCCCTGATGCTCGCCATGACAGCAGAATTGAAAGAACCAGGTGACTATAAGTCCATGAACGCAGGCGGCGTCCCTGTGTTGATCTCCAGAACCGAAGATGGCGAGGTAAAGGCTTTCGTCAATATGTGCGCCCACCGCGGTGCGCAAGTCATGGACGAAGGTTGCGGCAACACACATCGATTCACCTGTCCTTACCATGCGTGGACATTTGACGGCCATGGAGACCTGATCGGGATCTATGCACCAAAGGACTTCGGCGAAATTGACAAGAGCCAGTACGGGTTAACTGAACTCCCCTGTCTGGAAAAAGCCGGTCTCATCTGGGTGACACTTGATCCAAAATCGACGCTGGATATTGAGCTGTTCCTGTCCGGATATGATGAACTGCTGGCTCACTTTGGCTTTGAAACATGGCATCACTTCGGAAGCCAGGTGGTTGAAGGACCGAACTGGAAGATCGCCTACGACGGCTATATGGATCTCTATCACTTGCCGATACTCCACAAGGACACTTTTGGGTCTGCCTTTCCGAACCAGGCTATCTACTACAGCTGGGGGCCACACCAACGTGTCGCAGGTCCCATGAAAGGGATGGCAGAAATGCTGGGAGACTCGGAAGAAGACTGGCCAACGGAGTATCTCACAGCGGGTGTTTGGACCATATTCCCCCACATTTCAATCGCCGGCTTCGACGGTGGTGGTCGAGCGGTGATGTTATCCCAACTCTTCCCGGGCGAAACACCGGGAACGTCCTACACGGTCCAGCACTACCTCATGGCAGAAGAGCCCAAAGATAAAGCAACGATCAAAGCTGCCCACAACCAACTGGATTTCCTGCGATATGTCGTAGAGGTTGAGGACTATGCCACTGGCCTGAAGCAGCAGAAAGCCATGGAAACCGGCGCCAAGGACCACGTGTTATTCGGGCGTAATGAAGGCGGCGGTCACAACTTCCATCGCTGGGTCGATACGATACTTGAAACTTCGGATGAAGATTTACCGAAGCTTTTTCAGACGGGGTGACATTCACATCGGTACTGAGCGGGATAAACCATGAACCTCTGGTTTTGCCGTTCGGCACGAGACTGATACGTCATCTCGACTGCAGTGGCGCAGCCACGAAAAGGAGATATCTCCTGCTCGCGACGACCGCGACGGCTTTATAGGGTCGTCTGCCTTGCGATTGTATCCCTCTAGCCTTGATCAGGTCCCACCAGGTTGAGCCAGGTAACGCTCACGGCTGATCCGTCATCTCGACTCAGTGGGTGTAGCCAAGGAACGGAGAGATCTCCCGCTCGCGACGTTCGAGTCTGGGGCGCTTTGCAAATTGTTGGTGGCTGCTTCAAACTCGTTTGATCATCCATCAATAAGTAACGAATATGACTGACTACCAACATATTATTGTAGATTCGCCGCTTGAAGGTGTTTCCCGCATCACGCTGAACCGACCGGACTCCCGCAACGCGCTTAACAATATAATCCGTGGAGAAATCTACGGGACACTTGAGGCCAACGACAACGATGATGCGATCCGTGTAACCATCATTCGTGGTGCTGGCCCGGCGTTTTGCGCCGGATACGACCTCAAGGGAAACAACAACGAAGATCGGCCGTTCCACACGGCCGGCGGCGATGGCAGCTGGGCCCGGCACGTGGTAGAAGGTGCCTTCAGGGTCTGGGATCTTGCAAAACCCGTCATCGCACAGGTACATGGATATTGCCTTGCTGGCGGTACAGAACTCGCCACTTCCTGCGATCTGGTCTACGTGGCCGAAGATGCAAAAATTGGTTACCCCGTTGTTAGAAGCATGAGTCCCCCGGACAACCAGTTTTTCCCCTGGGTAGTGGGTATGAGAAACGCCATGGAAATGATGCTGACCGGCGACGCGATCAGTGGCACCGATGCGGCGAACTACGGATTCGCCAATCGCGCGTTCCCCGTTGACGAGCTTGAAGCCGAAGTCCTGAAAGTTGCGGAAAAGATTGCAAAGATCCCACCCGATATAGAGCAAATGAACAAACGAGCAGTGCATCGGCAGATGGAATTAATGGGCATGAGGGCCGCGATCAGGCAGGGGACCGAAATACAGGCCCTGGCATTTCATACAAAGTCGACGAGAGCCCACTTCAAAGAACTTGCCGGCGGATTGACGGATGCGCTGTCCAAAAGGGACGGCAAGTTTGGAGACTACCGGACATCAGGTAAGGAAGACTAGGTGACCGGCCCGCTTTCAGACGTCACCATTCTTGACCTGACCAGTGTCATCTCAGGGCCGCTCGCTACCAGCATCCTTGCTGATCAGGGTGCACGGGTCATTAAGGTGGAGTCACCCGGTGGTGATTCGATGCGCATGGCAGGCGCGATCAAGGGTGGCGTGTCGAGTCTGTTTTCATCGATCAATCGAAACAAGGAATCTATCTCACTGGATCTGCGTAAGCCTGAAGCCATAGAAATCATCAACAGGATCGCGGCAAAAGCCGATGTGTGTATACAGAACTATCGACCAGGCGTAGTTGAAAAACTCGGTATTGGTTATGACCATCTCAAACGAATCAATCCGGAACTAATCTACGCCTCGATCAGTGGCGTTGGCGCTGACGGCCCCTACGCCCAAAGACGTGTCTATGATCCAGTCATCCAGGCATACGCGGGATTCGCATCGGCCCAGGCACTAAACGGTGAACCGCGCCTGATCAAAATGATGATTTGCGACAAGGTCACTTCACTGACCATGTCACAGGCCATCACCGCGGCACTGTACGATCGGAAAAACACGGGCAAAGGCCAGCATGTTGAAGTCTCCATGCTGGAGGCCAGCCTTTACTTCATCTGGCCGGATCGCATGCTGGATCAGTCGTTTGTCGATACACCGGACTCTGAAGGCGGTGATATGACCGCACTGTACCAGGCCGTCCCCACCCAGGACGGCCATATTACGTTCATGACGCTTCAACTCGATGAGTTTCACGGCCTGGCCCGGGCAATAGGCAAGCCGGAATGGACGAAAGACCCAAGATTTCAGGACCGGATGTCCATGTATGCTCATTACGGGGATATCTACGAGGAAATGCTCGAACAGATTGGATCCTGGGAAACAGCAACGCTGGTGGAACGCCTTACCAGTGAAGACGTTCCTTTTGGCGTCGTGCTGGATCCCGATAACATATTGCTGGACCCGCAGATCCAGGCGCATCAGATCATCAAGACCTTCGACGATTTAATGGCCGGAAGCGTTAGACACGTGAACCGCAGCTCGCGGTTTTCCAGCCATGACACTGGCATTCGCACACCGGCACCCCGGCTGGGTGAACATGCAAAAAGCATCCTGACAGAATGCGGATACAGCGAAGCTGACATCAAACCCCTTCAATCAGCAGGAGTCGTTCTTTAATGCAGGTAGTCACAATGGAACGAGGTGTACTGAGAAAGGTTGAACAACCTGACCCGGTGCCCCAGCGTGGCGAAGTACTGGTCAAATCCATTGCCTGCGGGATCTGCGGCAGTGACTTGCATGCAGCGAAGCACACAGAAGATTTTGTAAACACCAGCCGGGAAGCTGGAGGTGCATTTAAGTTAACGACTTTTAACCCGGTTGTACTGGGTCACGAGTTCTGCGCCGAAGTGATCGACTATGGCCCCAATACTGAGCGCAGCGTCGCACCGGGCCAATTGGTGTGTGCAGCACCCGTTCTGTTAAGAGAACCCATGGAACCCGTTGGATACTCCGATAACATCCCGGGCGGCTTCGCGGAATACATGCTGCTACAGGAATCCTTGATTGTCCCGGTCCCCTCAGGATGCAGCGCAGAGCATGCCGCTCTGACAGAACCCATGGCAGTCGGTCTTCATGCTGTTAACAAAGCACAATTGTCGGGAAAGGAAGCCATCCTGATTATTGGTGCTGGACCCGTTGGCCTTGCCATCATCACCGCTCTTAAACAGATCAAGACGGGCCCTATCATTGTTTCAGACTTTTCACCGGGACGCAGAAAGCTGGCAGAAGCGATCGGAGCGGATATCGTGATCGACCCTTCGAATACTGACCCTTTCCGGGAGCCCGCCTTAAGAAAACGGGAAGGACTCGTCATCTTCGAATGCGTCGGCATTCCCGGCATGATAGACCAGATCTTCCTGGGCGCACCACAGAACGCAAAAATAATGATCGTCGGCGTCTGCCTGCAACCGGACCATATACGTCCACTCATCGCTATCAATAAAGAACTCAGCCTGCATTTCCTGCTGGGCTGGTCGATGGAAGAGTTTACCCAGAGTCTTCGCTATATCGCTGAAGGCAAATTTGATGTGACACCCTTGATTACCGGCCGAACATCATTGGACGGCGTCGCAGCGACGTTCGAAGCACTCGCAACACCTAATGATCAGGCAAAAGTCCTGGTCAAACCCTGGGACTGAATACCCTTGAGAGCATCTCCGGAAATTCAGTAACAGACAGGACTTATCGCTAAAAAAAGGAAAAGTATGACCAAGTCCCCAGCCGACAAAACCGATGTCTACCTCAAGCGTTTTATAGCGGGTGTTAAGAAACGCAATCCTGGCGAACGGGAATTTCATCAGGCAGTAGCGGAAGTAGCCGAAACCATCTTCCCATATATCGCCGACAAGCCGATATACCACAAAATGCAAATCATGGAGCGGATGGCCGAACCCGACCGGGTCATCATGTTTCGAGTCCCCTGGACTGACGATGAGGGCAACATCCGCAATCAACGCGGTTACAGGGTGCAGTTCAACAATTCCATTGGTCCCTATAAAGGCGGACTTCGATTCCATCCCTCGGTTAACCTTAGCGTCCTCAAGTTTCTCGGTTATGAGCAGACGTTCAAGAACAGCCTGACCGGACTACCCCTGGGTGGTGGCAAAGGCGGCTCTGATTTCAACCCCAAGGATAAAAGTGACAACGAGGTTATGCGATTCTGCCAATCCTTCATGACCGAGTTACAACGGCATATCGGTGAGGATACAGACATCCCTGCGGGCGACATCGGTGTGGGTTCCCGTGAAATCGGCTTCCTGTTCGGGCAGTACAAACGAATCCAGAACCGGTTCGTTGGTGTACTGACCGGTAAGGGTATGGCTTTTGGTGGCAGCAAGATCCGCACTGAAGCAACCGGCTATGGCGCGGTTTATTTCATGCAGAATATGCTGGAATACAAAAGTGACGGTATGACCGGTAAAACTGTCTGTATTTCCGGTTCAGGAAATGTCGCTACTTATGCGGTGGAGAAAGTGAACCACCTGGGAGGTAAGGTTGTTACCTTGTCTGATTCTTCCGGATTCATTCACGATCCAGACGGTATAGACCCCGAAAAACTCATGTTCGTGAAGGTTCTCAAGAATATCCGCCGGGGTCGCATCAGCGAGTACGCGGAGGAGTTCAAAGGCGCAAGCTTTCACGAGGGACGGCCATGGGGCGTTACCTGTGACATCGCAATTCCCTGCGCGACGCAAAACGAAATCAATCAGGAGGATGCCGAAAACCTCGTCAAAAACGGCTGCATGGGCGTGTCTGAGGGCGCCAATATGCCAACCGATCTTGGTGGCGTCCACACCTTTCAGAATGCGGGAATATTGTACGCACCGAGCAAAGCGGCCAACGCGGGCGGAGTTGCAGTGTCCGGACTGGAAATGAGCCAGAACAGTTCGCGTATTTCCTGGGACGAAGCAGAACTCGATAGATTATTGAAAGAAACCATGTTCAAAATTCACAACAGCTGCGTCGAGTATGGCAAAAACAAGGATGGAGTGGACTACCTGTCAGGTGCCAACATCGCCGGTTTCATCAAGGTCGCCGACGCCATGCTGGCATTTGGCCATACCTGAGTTGTCACGGCCTGAATGGTAGCGGGCAAAGTTCTCGCCTTCCTGACTATCAGCGTTCACAATCAGGAGTCCAGGCAAATGATAGAGGGTTATCCGTGGAATTAGACGAAGAATTTACTGCAGACGTCGAATTGTTGAACCTGTTCGAGTTGGACAGTTCACAAATAGGGCTGAAGATTCATCATGAAGCCTCACCGGAAAGGATCGCATCTGCCAAAAGATTGTTTGAATCAAGGCTCACGACGCAAATTGACGGCGGCTATTTGACCCCGCTGGGAATTCAAGCGGCCGAACATGCCCAGGCGCTGGTCAGGATCCTGCAATCAGCTGAATAGAACTCCCTTCACCGCTGCTGGCCGTGCAGAGCATCAATTCTAACGGGAGCGATACTCGCCATTGTCGCGTAGTAGGGTTGCCGATACTGCTGCATGGCAAACGCAGTCATCGCCTGAATGACAATCACTAGCCGTCAGTCATGCGCTGTACTGAACCACGCCCGTCTGCGATAGTTGTACGCATCACAACAATCACTAAGTCCAGGGAGTATTTATGATCGTCGTCAACGCAATAATCGAGTCAACCGAATCAGATATCGCGGCAATGAGAGATGCTATCAAGGAAATGGAAACCGAAAGCCGCAAAGAGTCAGGCTGTAATGACTACACATTTTCTGTCGAAATCAACAACCCAAATGTTATCAGGGTAACCGAGCAATGGGACAACATGGCCGCACTTGCTGCCCATTTTGCGGAACCTCATATGGCAGTCTTTCAGCAGGCCATGGCCGCGAACCCACCAAAATCAGTCAACGCGTCATTTTATGAAGCGACCGAAGTACCTGGTCCTGGCCAATAAAGTACCTGGTCCTGGCCAATAAAATATCTGGCCCTGGTCAATAAACTCAGGCGTCAGCTGTCCAGGTAACTGGCGCCTGACATCACCTGTTTAATCTGGGTAAATTCCAGAATACCTTCTGGTCCGCATTCACGCCCCCAGCCTGACTGTTTGTAGCCACCGAAAGGCTGCGTCAGGCTGACACCGGCGCTGTTAATGGCCACGCCACCTGAGCGGATTTTTCGTGCGGCACTCAGTGCTGTTTCCTGACTTTTGGTATAAATCGAACAGGCCAGACCAAAACGCGAATCGTTGGCGATATTGATTGCATCTTCAATACCATCATGAGCAATCACCACAGTAACAGGACCAAAGACTTCTTCCTGCGCAATGGTCATATCGTTGGTGACATCAGCCAGTAACGTCGGCGAATAGAACCAACCCCGATTCAAATGAGCGGGTCTGTGGCCGCCGGTCACAACAGATGCACCTTCCTTTTTGGCGATATCGACATAACGTTCAACCCGGTCACGCGCGCGTGCTGCTGCAAGCGGTCCCTGGTCTATGGCTTCATCGAAAGGATCACCCACCTGGATCGCATCATAGTAGTTCGCCAGCGCGTCCACGACCTCGTTATATCGATGTCTTGGCGCGATCACCCGGGACAGATTGACACATACCTGCCCCATAAATCCGCTGCTTCCCGGCCCAAGTGTCTCAATGACTTCATCAATATCTGCATCATCGGCAATAATGGCAGGCGACTTCCCGCCAAGCTCCAGAGCCGTTCTTGCAAGACGCTCAGCCGTTCTCTTGACGACATCGATTCCAATTTCGGTTCCACCGGTAAGCGCCACCATATCAATACCAGGGTGTCCGACGAGGTGCCGGCTTACTTCCGTTCCTGCAGCAAGAACACTGACAACACCGGGAGGAAAATCTGCTTCCCGAATTGCCTCGGCGATTAGCCGGGATGTCAGGGCAGACTCGGGTGCGTGTTTAATAATGACGGTACAACCGGCTAACAGCGCAGGGATAATCTTCATTCCCATCAGGACGATGGGGCCGTTAAACGTCAGTACGCCCAACACTGTCCCGATCGGTTCCCGCCAGATCAGCGCACCATCCCTTTCTTCCTCCCAGGGTAATGTCGGTGCAAGCTCAAGTGCCTGGCGCCAGATCGACACCCCTGCCCCACCGTTGATCATTGCGCCATGCGCCAGCGTGGGACCGGATTCGAAAGCCCAGGCACGATTCAGTTGATCCATTCGCGCTTCCAACAAATCACATAGGCGACGGCATACGGTGACTCGCTCACTCACCGGCATGCCTGGCCATGGTCCGTGGTCGAACGCTTCCCTGGCTGCAGCTACTGCAGCATCGCCGTCTTCACGTGTTGGGTCTGCGACCTGCGCAATAGACTCTTCAGTGGTTGGCGAGATGACGTCAACGAAGGTTGCGTTTCGTTCAACCCACTTACCACCAATGAACTGGGATGCAAGGCCTGGGATATCAATATCAAGAGAATCGGGATGTGAAGCCATGTTTATACCACGCTGAATTTGGGTGAGTGATTAAAGAAAGAATATACAACCTCTAGTCATCGAATAGGCCGTTGAATTTAGCAAGCGGGTCATCCGTATCAACATTACTATGCTCCGAACTATGCTCCAAACTATGCTCCGAGTCCGATACCGCCTGATCGTCCGTCACGCCAAACAAGTTATCGAGTTCTGATTTTACTTTCTGCGACGACCCTGCGTCGTCATCATTAACATGGTTGGCGGGTTCAAAGTAATCACAGAAATTGGCGCTTTCTTTTACGTTAGGCGGGTCTGCGCGCTCCTCGTCACAGTAAGGTCTCTTATCTCGTGAATAGTGCCGACACATTCTGCAGCAGTGCAGCACTTCAAAACATGACGCACAGTTGGCATGGCGACTCACAGGCAGTGGAACATCTCCCAGGGATTCACTGCAGTTCCAGCAAATAAGAGATGTCGCCATATCGCTTAAGCCACTACCTGAATGCCGGATGAGCCGGTAACTCGGCCTACAATCGAAGCCTCCGCATATCCCCCGCCAATCAGGGATGAGACAAACCTTTCAGCCTGTTCCGCCGGGACACTAAACAACAGACCGCCGGAGGTCTGGGGATCAAACAAAATCTCAGCGTTTTGATTCAGGCCAGACAAACCGGATGCCCGTTTGTTGGCCTCATGAAGGCTGCTGGTAACGCCCAATCCATGGAGGCACTCATCTGCGCCAATCATTACCGGCACATTACTCAACTGAAGCTCAATACCCACACCGGCACCTGTCATCTCCAGGCAATGTCCTGCCAGGCCAAAACCCGTAATGTCGGTACAGGCATGGACAGAGAAATTCTTCGCAATGTTGACGGCATCACCATTTGACGTCGTCATCTGTAGCAATGCCGCTGAAACCCACGGTCCTTTTGCCAGATGACGCATATCAGCAGCGAAGATGGTGCCAGTACCCAGAGGTTTTGTCAGGACCAGCATATCGCCGGGAGCACTACCCTGTTTAGACCAGGCATCTTCCGGGTCGACCATACCATTTGCCGTAAACCCAAGCGAAAGCTCGAGTCCTTCGCTGGTATGCCCGCCGATCAGGAT
>Ga0222633_1001602_pt1 | contig 11435 bp, 6 predicted proteins | sample AntAcemetageno48_FD_179816 | JGI IMG/M metagenome (GOLD analysis project Ga0222633, IMG submission 179816) | Saline water microbial communities from Ace Lake, Antarctica - #48 | ecosystem: Environmental > Aquatic > Non-marine Saline and Alkaline > Saline | place: Antarctica: Ace Lake | collected... | reverse complement strand
GATGGGAAGGAAGTCACGCTCCTGGGAGGAGACTCGGCCCGTTTCGATGGCGACGAGAAATCCGAGGTCTCTTTGGTGGGACAAGAGGCATTTCCAGACATTTCGAAAGTCTTCGCCGGAGCAGGTAACCGTGCCGAGGCCGAACTCGCGAAATGGACCGAAGCGAGTCTCGATCTGCGCCGCGATCCTCGCCTCGTCGCCTACTACGACTTCGAAAATTTGACCTTGGAAACCCGCCGTCTCCGCAACCGGGCACCCGGTGACACTCCAAGCGAACTCGATGGAGGCATCGTCGGCGCAAAGGTGACCGAAGGACGTTGGCCGGGGAAAGGTGCACTCGATTTTCGCCGCGAAGGCGACCGCGTTAGATTTCAAATTCCAGGTGAGTTCGATGCGCTGACTCTGTTCGCCTGGGTCCGGATCGACGCGCTCGACCGTAACCTCAATTCTCTGTTTTTGACCGATTACTTCGACGAGAATGAGATTCACTGGCAGGTCTCCCGCGAAGGATCGCTCAACTTCGCGACCAGCCCGATGGGGGTTGTGGACATTACGAAGCACAACCGCCGCTTCTTTTCCGACTCATTCTGGGACCCGCGGCAGAGCGGGGAGTGGTTCTTCCTGGCGACGACTGTGGACCGGGCCCCGGCAGCCCGCAATGGCGTCGGAGTGGTGCACTATGTGAACGGCAAACCGCTCGGTATCAGTAAAGGCACCCAAATGGACAAGCCGCTGCCGCGCATGAGAATCGGGGAAGCCGATCTCGGCAACTGGAGCGATCCGATTTGGCCGGAAGCCGGTATCAGAACGCTTAATGGTAGGATCGACGAATTTGGAATATTCGGAGAAGCTCTTTCCGCTGGTGAAATCCAATCACTCTATCAAACGGGAAAACCATGAGACTGCTAGCACCATTACTATTGTTTCCGTTTCTGGCGTCCGCTGTCGAGCCGACCAAAGGGGAGAAGCTGTTTGCTCTTCACGTGAAACCACTATTTGCGGAGAAGTGCAACGCCTGCCATGGCGATGAGCCTGAAAAGATCAAAGGCGACTTTGATATGCGATCCCGCGAAGCCATACTCAAGGGCGGCGAGTACTTTGCCGAAGATGTTTTATTGCCTGGGAAGGGTGAGGAGAGCTTTCTCTATCTCACAACGACTCGCACCGAGGAGGACTACGAAATGCCGCCGAAAGCAGCTGACCAGCTCTCCGAAGAGCAGCAGTGGTGGATCCGTGACTGGATCAATGAGGGGGCACCCTGGCCCGACGATGAACGCGTTCATCTCATCCAGGAGAAACATTCGGAAGGCAGGCAGGTGACGTTGTCCAAAGCCCTCTCAGAAGATTGGCAGAATCGTCGCTACAAGCCCGAGGATCTTTGGGCTTATAAACCACTGGCAAAACCGGAAGTTCCCGGTCCAGGCCAAACAGGGTTAGGTGAAGGAGCCAACCCTGTTGACTCATTCATCGGGGAAAAACTGAAAGAGATAGGCCTCAACCCGGCTCCCGAAGCCGAACCGGGCAAGCTGATTCGCCGTGCGACCTATGACTTGCTAGGGCTCCCTCCGACTCCTGCCGAGGTGAATGAATTCCTCGCGGCGTGGGAGGCGGATTCAAAGCAGGCGTGGAGCGAGCTCATCGACCGGCTTCTCGAAAGCCCTCACTATGGTGAGCAGTGGGGGCGTCATTGGCTCGATGTGGTTCGTTATGCGGACAGCTCCGGCTACGCGAACGACTACGAACGGCCGAATACCTGGCGCTATCGTGACTATGTGATCAGGTCCTTCAACGAGGGGAAGCCCTATGATCAATTTATCCGCGAGCAGATCGCCGGTGATGAAATCACGAATCGCGAAGATCCCGAAGCACTCGTCGCGACAGGCTTTCTCCGCATGGGGGCGTGGGAGCACACCGCGATGAGCGTCGCCAAAGTGACGCGCCAACTATTTCTCGACGATGTCACGGACTCAGTCGGGCAGGTATTTCTCGCTCATGCCCTTCAGTGCGCAAAGTGCCACGATCACAAATTCGATCCAATCCCAACGCGGGACTATTACTCGATGCAGGCGATCTTTTCGGCGACCCAGTTCGCTGAAGTTGAGACCGAGTGGCTGCCGGAAGAAAACCTGAACGGTATGGAAGAGGATCGTGAGCTTCACCGCAAGCGAGTGAAGGACAATAATGAGAGGAAGGCCTTTGCGGCGAATCGAAAGAAATTCTATGAAGCAAAATTTTTCGAGGAGAAGGGGCTGCCCTATCAGTCCACTGCAGAGGCGAAGAAAGCCGGTCTGAAAGGAGACCAGTTGCCGTCCGGAAAGCTCTTCGAGAAACCGGAGGAATTTGGGATGGCCACGATCGGCAATAAATGGGGTACTCGGTTTAGCTGGGAAATGGATCGTTATGAGCCGTTTGCCTTTGCCGTCTACAATGGGAAGACAGCCACACCCAAGGGCAACCACGGGCGCCTCGCCATGCCGGAGAACCCGATGAAGAAAGGGGAACTGGAGCAAACGGCAATTCTGGGAGGCGGGGATACTTTCGCTCCGACTGATCCCGTCAAGCCCGCAGTCCTCAGTGCTGTGCCGGGTGGTCTCGATTACAAAATTCCGGATGGAGTGAATGGGCGCCGTGCTGCCCTTGCCAACTGGATCGCTGATCCGGAAAATACCCTAACCGCCCGGGTCATGGCGAACCGGATTTGGCAGTATCACTTTGGAAAGGCGATTGCAGGGAACCCGAACAACTTTGGCGCTACCGGCAGGAAACCAACTCATCCGGAGTTGCTTGACTGGCTCGCCGCTGAATTTATTGACCGGGAATGGTCGATCAAAGCAATGCATCGCCTCATCATGACGTCGGAAACGTACCGTCGTTCGACAAACTATTCCTATCCCGGCTTCCTGAGCGAGAAAGATCCGCAGGGGACGAGCTATGCCGTTTTCACTCCCCGTCGACTCACTGCTGAAGAGCTGCGCGACTCGATGCTCCTCGTCTCGGGTGAGCTGAACCGCGAAGCTGGTGGCATTCCGATTCGTCCTGACATGAATCTGGAAGCAGCTTTGCAGCCCCGCATGATCATGGGATCATTTGCCCCCAGCTACGTGCCAAATCCCAAGCCGGAGCAGCGAAACCGTCGCACCATCTACGCTCACAAGACGCGGGGACAGCGCGATCCGTTTCTAGAAGTCTTCAATCAACCAGGTCCTGAACTATCATGTGAAGTTCGGGATGCTTCTAATGTGACGCCTCAGGTTTTTACGCTTTTCAATAGTGAAGAGTCTCTTGATCGGGCAATTGCTTTCGCTGATCGCGTGTTGAAAGAGCGCGAAGGGGAGCCTGACGAAGCGGCGGTGCGCCGAGCCTTCATGCTTGTCTACGGACGCAGTCCCAGCTCCGAGGAAGCGGAAGCAGCTCTCCAACATTGGCATGATATGATGGCAGTGCAGGAAGGCATTACTTTCACGCCGCGAGCCTATCCGACCGAAGTGACAAGGGAGGCGACGGATGAAAACACGGGTCAGCCGTTCTTCTTCGATGAAAAACTCAGGGTCTTCGAAGAATACGTTCACGATCTGCAGCCTCAAGAAGTCGATGCGAGAACCCGTGCCTTTGCTGATCTCTGTCTCGCCCTGCTCAACTCAAACGAATTCGTCTACGTTTATTAATTTCACTACTCTGAAAACCCTGACATGAAAACACGTCGCGATTTTATGTATGGACTTGGGTCCAGCATCGGCAGCATTGCGTTCACCTCAATGCTGGCCCGCCAAGCCAACGCCTACCCGGGACCGGGGGCTCAGGCGCTTCACTTTCCCGAGGCCAAGGCGAAGCACTGTATTTTTCTCTACATGGAGGGAGGTCCGTCGCATGTTGATACCTTCGATCCCAAGCCCAGGCTCAATGACCTTCACATGAAGGAGTTCACGCGTGAGGGCGAAGAGCAGTCCGCGATGTCGAGCGGGAAGCGCTACTACGTCCGGTCGCCTTTCGACTTCATCAAAGCGGGCGAGAGCGGAGCGGACATGTGCACTCTTTGGGAAAACCTGAAAGGCTGCGCAGATGACATGTGTTTCTATCGCGGCATGCAGGTTGATTCGGTGAATCATCCGACGGCGAACTACCAGGCGAACACGGGCAATCAGTTCGTCGGCGATCCGGGGATCGGCGCGTGGGTGAACTATGGTCTAGGGAGCGAAAACGAAGACCTCCCCGGGTTCATCGTTCTTCCTGAGTTGGCGTCTCCTCAGGGTGGCTCTGCGAACTGGGGGAATGGCTACCTGCCGACCAGTTTTCAGGGGACGCCACTTCGTCCGAAGGGTTCACCGATTCTCGACATCAAGCCGCCGAAAGGGATCTCTCCAGAACATCAGCGGAAGAATCTCGACTTTTTGGCCAAGCTGAATGAGCGGCACGCGACCTGGCATCCGGAGCACGATGAACTCGTGGCCCGGATGAAGAACTACGAACTTGCTTACCGTATGCAGACGGAGGTGCCTGAGGCAGTGAACATTGATGGCGAGTCCGAGAAGACCAAAGAGATGTATGGAATCGGCGAGGACCCGACCGATGAGTTCGGTCGTCGCTGCCTACTCGCTAGAAAAATGGTCGAGAAGGGGGTGCGGTTCGTGCAGCTCTACGTGAGTTCGTGGGACTCCCACGACTACATTGAGAAAGCGCATGGATCGCTGATCCCACGGGTCGACAAGCCAATTGCCGCTTTGATCAAAGATTTGAAAGAGCGCGGCATGCTCGAAGATACACTCATTGTCTGGATGGGAGAATTCGGCCGCACACCTGACAATGGAGTTCGGGGCGGCGGGACCGCCTATGGTCGCGATCATAATCCGGATGCCATGACTGTTTGGATGGCAGGTGGCGGGGTCAAAGCCGGGCACACCATCGGTGCGACCGATGAGATTGGAGCAACGGCCGTGGAGAATGTCCATCACGTTCGCGATTTTCACGTCACCCTTCTGCGTTTGTTAGGGCTCGATGATAACAAGCTCACCTATTTTCACGCCGGGCGTTTCAAGCAGCTCTCGCAGTTCGGCGGGAAGCCGATTGAGGAATTGATCGGGTGAGTCGGATTGATCGTCCGGGCGGAGCGCAGAGCCGTTACATTTCCGATGAAAGTATTTGTTTCCTGTGCAGTGCTCCTGTTCGTAGCCTCGGTTATGGAAGCGAATGCGAATCCGCTTGCTGACTACAAGTGGAAGAATAGAATCATCGTCGCCTCGATGCCGGATGGCAAAGAGCAGCGTGAAGCTGCAGCGGGGCTCAAGCAGAAAAAGGCAGGGATTCTCGACCGCGATTTGATCGTAATTGACGTCACTCCCAAGCGAATGCGAACCTCAGGAACGATACGTCTTTCCAGGCAAGCTACAGAGGAATTGCGTGAGCGCCTTTCCATCGGGGATGCACCCGTCTTCGTTTTGATAGGCAAAGATGGCGGCGTTAAATCGAGGCAAAGCAGTTCGCTGAATCTCGAAAAATTCTTTGCGCTGATCGATACGATGCCAATGAGGAAAGAGGAAATGCGAAAGAATCGATAGCCTATTGCGGCGACGCGCCCGGGTCGGTCGAATTTCCGACCATTGTTTGCAAGTCGCCGATCTCCCGCTGCCAGACTCCCTGGAAGCGGCGCGCTCCGTCGGGCCGCTTATAGAATTGAGTCTGGTAAAGGCTGTAGCCGTGGACGCTCATTTCTTTGATGCTCGCAGCGAAGTCGTTCTGCGACTGGTTGACGCGATATTGCCACTGCCAGGTGTCGGGATTCGGGAGCGGTTCGTAAGCGATCCGAAACTCGTGATTGCCGTTTCCCCAACGACCTTCGACTGCTCTGATCCAATGGCCGCGTTGCCAAAAGGTCTGCTCAAACCCCTGGTTCTTATTTTGGATGTAATCGTCGAGCGCTTGTGGCGAGAGCCATGGGGTGAATTTTTGATCGTCGATCGTAACAGCGGCTTTTGGCTCCAGGGCTTCTTCCGCTTTTGCTGATGCTTCAATCGGTCCTGTAGTCAGCAGGGCTTCTTCCTCGACGGTGCTTTCTGAAAGTGAAGCTGACTCAACTTCCACGGGTGGTTTGCTGGTGTGATAGAGCGCGCCGATTCCACAGATTGTCGCCGCCATGAGGAGCGGGATTACGACGGTTCGTCTTCCGGGAGATTGTCCGTAGCTGCGTCTAATTCCTGTTACTGGATATCTGTCGTGCACTTATTTGAAGGTGAGGGACTATACAGAAAAGACGAATTTCCCACAACTGTGATTCGCAGAAACTTGGAAAATCACAGGGTTACTACGCGGCGAGGTGTCGAGAAGAGCAGCTTCATCTCGATTTTGTCCCGGGTCAGTCCTGTCATGCGCTCCAGGACTTCGGCATAGGCGTCGAGTTGCGGACGGTATTTCTCGACTGCCTTGGCAATGTCATCGGAGGTTCCGACCTCGGCGGTTCCGACCCGGTCGGTTTTGAAGTCGATGATCATGGCACGGTCGGGCTCCACCACGACGCGGTCAAACGTGCCCGAGAGCCACTGGCCTTCGAGCAAAATCTCAAAGTTTCGCTCGCGCCAAACCTCGGCATCAGCGGAAGGTCGGCTCAAGGCTTCGCGGAATTCCTGAGACTCCAGCGCACGGCGGACGTGGGCGAAGGCTTCGTTCGCCTCGACGCGTTCGCTCCAGAAGCTTTCCAGTTTTGACAGGGTGTCGTCGTCGAACCATTCGATCTCCTCGAACATGGCGTGAACAAGTGTTCCGAAATTGCGAGCCGCCCGGCCTTCGCTACTGAAAATCTGTGCAGCAGTGATGACGGCCTTCTCCGCTCCGCTCGGGGTACGTCGCGAGACCCGGACACGTGCAAGCGTCGGATCGACTGCGATATCGGGGAAATTTTTTGGTTCCGGCGGCTCCGGGACTTTCCTGTCTTCGTACCATGTGGGGCTCGTGGTGGGCAGGTCGCTTTCGAAAAGAAAATTTACCTCAAGTTCGCCAATGGCAGACTGCTCTGCATCAGTGGAAACAAGAGCTGTCTCGAGTAGCTTGACCATGTTCTCCGACTTTGACGTTTTTCCACGCTTCTGTGTGATCAGGTAGTTCGCGCAGCGAGCCCGGGTCATGGCAACGTAGAGTTTACACAGATTCTCGTAGGCGGCGCCGGCCTCGCGCTCGGCGTGGTATTCGCTGAGAACTTCGTCGTTTTCGTATATTTCCTTCTTCGGTAAATCGAGGACCCACTCGATTTCGCGGCGGTGGTTTTTCTTCGCGCCAATGTCGTTGCGTGCGGTGGTGAGCGCGTTGCCCTCTAGATCGGGCAGGATCACAGCATCGAAGGTGAGGCCCTTCGATTTGTGAATCGTCATCACTTGCACGGCGCTCTTGGCGTCGGGTTCCCGGACAGAATGGTTGCGGGCGTAATCGAGAAACTCGTCGATGTCGCGGGCTCCGTCTTCGTCGAAGAGCCGGGCCGCCAGAGCCAAATCTTCGCCACGTCGCAAACTGAATCCATCCAGTTCGACTCCCGGAACTTCCGTGAGAGCTTTTGTGAATCCGCGCACTGCTTTTTCAAAACCCTTCTCGAAAATTTGATCGCGCACTTGTCCCGATAGCTTCGCCGGGGTCAGTTCGTCGCGGGTGATGACCTGGCTGAACGGGGTCAGTTTGAGGTGCTCCCATGCAAATGTGTCACTCGGATGCGCAGCGAGTTGGACGTAGCTGAGCGCGGCACGGTTGAGCGCGTTGTCGGTCGCAATGGACACGTCAGCCTCGTTCATCACCGAGATGTCAGAATTCGCGCGGATGTAGTCGACGATACGATGACCCACTTTGTTGCTCTGTACGAGAATGGCGCATTCAATGCCACGCTCGACCGGCTGCATTTCTTTGAGAATGGCGAGTGCCACGGCGAAGCGATCTTCCTCTTCCGGCTTTTCGCCATCAGGCACGAGCGGATTGATCAGCGCGGTGAAACCTTTCAATTTCCCTTTCTGTGAAGAGACTTCGTGATCGGTCCACTCCCACCGTGCGATGGTGTCGGAAGGCAGGCCGAGTTCTTCGAACACTGCCGGCACACCGAAGACTTTGTTGACCGTGTCGATGACGTCGTGTCCCGAGCGGAAGGATACATCAAGTCCGCGGCGAACAAGTTGCTCTGTGCCGTGCTGATTGTAGAGCTGATGGATGTCGCCAAACAATGTGGGGTCGCCGCCGCGCCAACCGTAGATCGACTGCTTCACGTCACCCACCTGGAAAAGCGAACGCTCGCCGGAAGTGTCCTGCACCGCTTCGTCGACGAGATTTGAAATGACCTTCCACTGGAGAAAACTCGTGTCCTGAAACTCGTCGAGGAGCCAGTGATCATAGCGGGCATCGAGCCGGTAATCGATCTGGAGTCGATCGTCTTCATCCGGCATCTGGGTGAGAATGGGCGCATCACTTTCTCCGCCATCGATTCGACCGGCGAGCAGCAAAGCGAGGTCATGGAAAGTGAGCTTTCCCTGTCGCCGGATGCGGTCGGAGTAGGTTGTCTCGTAACGGTCGAGTAACTGCCAGATTCCGTTCGTTCGTGCGAGCTTCGTCGAAATCTCCGCTCCGACGAGATGACCGAGAATACGGCGGAGAATGGCGCACTCCCCGGGACCGAAGATGTGTGCCTTCTTGTTCAACGTGATCGTCACGTTGCCGCTTTTCAGACCTTCCCATTGGGGGAGGAATGCTTTCAAAATATAGCCGATCCGATTCGTCATTTTTCCGCCGGGCTTGTGGAGCGGAGCCTCGGCGCGAAACTCTTCCCAATAGCCCCATTGCACACGGGTCGGTGCTTCTTTCCCGCCTTCGGGATCGTCCGCCGCGCGGAACAGTGTGAACAGTTCAGTAAAGTCCTTTTCCCAGTCCGCTTTCTTCCCGAGAAAATCGCAGCCATTCGGCCAGATCACATTGGGGTTGCCCCAGCGCCGTCCGGCGGGTGCCTCAAGGTAGAGCCCGTGCAGGTCGGAGATGAAGCGGTCGAGTTCCTTGCGGACTCGTGCTGACTCCTTGCCGAAGGTTGCCTGCCGAAAGGCTTCCAGAAACTCGCGCTGAGCCGGATCTCCGTCGTCTCCACGAGCAAAGCGTCGTTGAAAAACGGAGCGATAGACATTGCGGCGGGCGAGGCCCTCGAGGTGTTGATCGAGGATTTCGAAATCCCCGGCCAATCCGAATTCGCTAGGGAATGAGCGCAAAATGTTCGAGTAAAAACTATCGAGTGTGCCGAGAAAAAGGCGTGGCATCCGGCTGATGAAAATGCGGAGCAGTTCCGTATATTGCGAGTGACTCAGATCCGCGAGCGACTGTGACAATGCGTCGTCACCTCCGCTCATATTGGCGATGGCATCCGGGTCGGTTGCTGCTTTGGCGAGTTTCTCGAGAATGGAGTCAAAGAACTCGCCCGCCGCCTTGCGGGTAAACGTCACGGCGATGATGCTTTCGGGCGTCACTTCGCGCCCGGCCCGCAGTTGCAGGCCCATCAACCCGATGTAGCGGTTGGTGAGCTGGAAAGTTTTCCCCGAACCTGCAGAGGCGAGGATTTGTTCGTTTTGGATGAGAGGCATGGGTGTTACTGAATCGGAAAGAAATGAGTTATTGGGAAACTGACGGAAGAAAACTGGATGTTCAAGCGCGGAGCGAAGATCAAAGTTGGATTGCCGGGCCGATCCTTGTAAGCTGATTGGGAATGTTGATAGAGAATGGAAAGTTCGAAAGATAGACCCGCGAAAAAGGCGAAATTGGTTCTTCTCGCCTGCGTCTTGGCCTCCGTTTGGATGCTGACTGGTCTAAGCTTTGGTCTACACGAAATCACGCTCCAAGTTGTCGATGATAAAGGCGACCCTGTCCCCAACGCTGACGCTGTTGTAAGCTTTAACTATGAAGAAACTGCGATAAGGACAGGCAGGACCAATCACGAGGGCGTATTCCGGGCAAGCGGCAATATCAGGCCGGCGGCATTCGTCAGAGTGAAGAAGGACGGCTACTACGATTATGTGATTCGTGGTGTGCGCGAGGACGGAGAGCACGACTTGCCGATTCTGCTTCGCGAGCGCAAGGATGCTGTTCCCCTGATTGCACGCGATGTGCAGTTGTCGATCCCTGAGGAAGATAGAGATATTGGTTTTGATTTCGAGATTGGCGATTGGGTGGAGCCCTATGGGGAGGGGCAAATCGCTGATTTAATCTTTCACTTCACAAGAGAATTTAAGGGAATGGGGCGATCGCCAGCTGAACTTGAAAAAAATCTTGAAATGAGTAAACGCTCCGCCGAAGCGAGAGATGAGAAATGGACGGAGGAAGAATTTCGAAACCGGGGTGGAAACTGGGATGCAAAATTAGTCATTTCGGTTCCGGGAGACGGCGGAGGTTTCGTTGTGGATGCCGAAGGGTTTGTCCCCGAAAGTGACTTAACAATGTCGCATTTTGCACCGGCGGACGGTTACAGCGAGCCGGTTACACTGAGGTTGAGGCATCCACCCTCTTTCGGAGTCTATCCTCCCTTGAAAGCAGGATTGTTCGCCAGAACCAGAATCGAGGAGAGCGGTGGGGAGAACGTTCGTGCCAACTACACCAAGATTCTCGGAGGAATCAGCCTCAATGCGGGGCGTTCTGAGGTAGAATTTGTCTATTATTTCAATCCTCGGGAAAATGACCGCAATCTTGAATTCGATCCCAAGCAAAATCTCGCAAGAGATCAAAAGCGCAGTTTCCCTCCATGAAATTCCTCCACCTACTCCCTACCTGATTCCCCAACATCCATCACGCAACGAAATCCGGTGTGGTTGGCGGGCGACTCATTGTCGATCTCGCTCCGGGATCCCGGCTGATACCCTTTGCACCAGACATCCGAGCACAAAAAGGAGCCGCCTTTGGTAACGCGGGGGATCTCCTGTATTTCAACATCATTCGCGGCCGGTAGCGGCGGTCCAGTCGAATTCGGAACGGTCGCGGAAGGTAGTTCGTAGGCGTTCGGATGATACAAATCCGCGACGATCTCCCAGACGTTTCCTGACATGTCGTAGAGGCCGTAGGCATTGGGGGAGAAGCTCTTCACCGGCGCTGTGGCGAAAAAGCCATCGGCCTCCGAGTTGGCCCGGGGCCATTCCCCCTGCCAGATGTTGGCCATCCAGACGCCTTCACCGTCGGGGAACAGTTCGCTTCCCCAGGCGTAGGGCTGACTCTCCAGCCCGCCGCGTGCTGCCTTTTCCCATTCGGCTTCGGTGGGGAGTCGTTTGCCGGCCCATGCGGCATACGCGGCGGCGTCCTCATAGGTCACATTGACGACGGGGTTGTCTTCGAGTCCCTCGATGGTGGTTCCCGGGCCTCCGGGTGTTCGCCAGCTCGCCGCCGGTTCCCATGCCCACCATTGGGAAAGATCATCCGGATCGGTTAGTTCACCTTCAGGAGTTGCGAAGATC
>Ga0222633_1001600_pt1 | contig 11439 bp, 10 predicted proteins | sample AntAcemetageno48_FD_179816 | JGI IMG/M metagenome (GOLD analysis project Ga0222633, IMG submission 179816) | Saline water microbial communities from Ace Lake, Antarctica - #48 | ecosystem: Environmental > Aquatic > Non-marine Saline and Alkaline > Saline | place: Antarctica: Ace Lake | collected... | reverse complement strand
AGGATCATGGACCACTCCAGCCACCACATCGCTGAACTGCTGCCGAGGCAGTGGGCGGAGGCGAATCAGGTGGAAGGCTAGATGGTCTGAGTAAGACGCTTACAGTTGACCCATCCCTACGCCTCAGGGCAACGGAGCCTCCCTGATCCGCGGTCATCTCGGCTTCGATATTACCACCACCGGCAGCTTCCATAATTAAGCTTTAGTCTTTACTCTCAATAAGTTGCCTTAGTTGAATTGTTTTTTCCAAGCTCCTTCTATTGATAGAGTCCAAACCCCATGTAAAGGCTTAAACCGATCATGAGAACTCCACTCACTCTACTAAAATAGCCCAAATGTTCATCTCTAATATCTTCTTGATATTTATCTACAACCTTCACGAGGAATACAAACCATAGGAATGAACCTATCGCTAATCCCAGTGACACTAGTAGGTTATTCAAGAAAGTTGTTTCAAATAGCTCAAAACTTTTAACAACTGCTCCCAGTCCTGTCATTGTCAAAACCAGTGTAGGATTGGAGGTGTAAATAATAACTCCCAGCAGAAAGGCGCCCATCACATTTTTTACAGACCGTTTTTGATCCTTAATTTCACCAACTTCCTGTCTAGACAAAAGCTCTTTTACACCAAGCCCAAATATTAAAATGATTCCAACAAGCTTCAGATAATAAATAGTATTATCTGAAAAAGTGGCAAATGAGAGGCCTGACATGATGATAAACAGGTAAAAGAAGTCCATCACCGACCCACCAAAGGCAATCGCAAGAGCTAAGGAATGTCCTTTTTTTATATGAGTATTAATAACCCAAACGGTGATGGGGCCTACGGGAATACACATCAAAAATCCAATAACAAGGCCAATGGCGAACGCAATCATACCGCCGCCTTTGTTTTTGTATTATAAAATTTTTGAAGCGCCACAGAAAATAACATCCAGGCATTCGCAAAAATAAGTGCAAATAGAAAATAGAATCCTATTTGATTCAAAAGAAGACTCAAAAGTAAAATACTTAAGTGACTTGATCCAGAGATCACACCCCAGACAGGTAACATCTTTTTCCCATTAATTACGTAATTATTTACATTATAAATAAGACAATTTTCTTTTTCAGATTTCTGAAATCTGAAAAATAACAGTAGAGATGAAACCAAAAATCTGGAAAAATATTGCCCACCTTCTGTCCGTAGCCTTTTTTTGTAATCTCTATATTTTTTTATTTCATCAACTCTACCAGAAGGTCTTCCCGCAAGATAGAAGCCGAGCTGTTTTTTATAATAGTTGTATATAACTACATGAACCAGTAGAAAAAGTGCTGAAAGATAAGCAATGAGGGGAGGGAAATCTCCGCCTATGTTTTTAAGAGCGATGAAAAGACCTGTGAAAATAGCAATGCTCGAAAGAGCATCCACTAGCATATCGACAACCTCTCCAAGAGGAGAGCCATTTTTTTTCATACGCGCTAACATTCCGTCTGCACAATCGACTGTACAAAAAAGGAATGTAAATATTCCACCTGTAAAAAAGCCTTCAGGGGTTCCAAGAGAAATTGAGTATCCAGCATAAAGAGAGCAAATAAGCCCAACGACTGAAATACTATTTGGAGTTAAGGGAAGAAAGTAAGTCAGCTTTACAAGGATATATGCAATCGGACGATAGATTATATAATCTAACGGCTCACAGAGACTAAATGATCTTACGCTTTGTTTGAATTCCGTTATAGATAACATCACGACTCAAAGATCCTCTGTGCATCTTTAAAATCTTCCGGTGTGTCAATCTCAATCCATTTATCATTTGCGCTTTGATGAACCGAGACATCATTTAATGGTAGAAACTCATTCATTAAATGTTCCCAGTTAAGAATAAGATTACCTTCCTTTGATAAGAATTTTTCAGCATGCCTCGCAAGACTTACTCTATGGTTATCACTAAATTTCAAAATTCCGAGTGCTTCACCCGCAAAAAAAAACTGAGATAATTCGTCTTCAGTAATAAGTCTTTTATCAACAATCTTTCGAACAAATTTACTTTCATCCAGAAGAACCTTGGAACACTCTTCGTCCACGAGCTTTCCTTCACCGGTCAAAATCTGACTTGGGCCTTGGTCCTTTATGAAATCTTCCAGAATCTCTTGCTCATAGATAAGGTCTGCATCAAAAATAAGAATCGGACCACTGCAATCTTTAAGACCCACTAAAAATGAATATGCATTTCCAAGACATTTATACTCTTCGTTCAGAGAAAAAGTAAAATCAAAATCAGCACCGTGCTTTTCAGCAACAGCACGAACATCATCAGATTTATATCCTAAAACTAAATTAACCTTTCTTATTCCTGCTTTTCTCCAAGAATTCAGATGGTGTTCCAAAAGAGTTGCGTCATTTAGCTTTAATAAGCATTTCGGGGCATCTGTCATTCCAGAAATTCTAGATCCGTATCCAGCTGCTAATAATATTGCAGTATAATCGCTACCTACAGTTGAATCCAACTGATAGGAATTTTCTTTTTCGAGGGCTTTTAACGGCCCGTCGCTCCTGCCGGGATTGAGGGGGTGCAGGGGGAGAATGGGTGAATTTTTGCCTTCACGGTAACATTTGGCCATGTAAACGGGTTCGACTGATAGAAATTTCCTTTTTCAAGGACTTTTAGCGGCCCGCCGGTCCTGCCGGGATTGAGTGGGCGCAGGGGGAGAATGGGTGAATTTTTGTCTTCATGGCAAGATTTGGCCATTAAAACGGTTTCGAGTCAAGGCTGTGGGGCCGTGGAATTGTTGGACCGCCATGAAATGTTGGGTTATTGGCCCAAAAATCGGAGTTTCCGGGCACTGGGGTTCGTCAGCTTCCCCATGGAGCTGTTTTTCGCCATGTAGAGGATCTCCGGTTCAGCGCACTGAAAACGTGGGGAAGTCGGCGACTTCGTGAGGATTGTACCCATTGAGAACCAGGGTGCAGCCATCGTCCACGAGTAGCTCGGGGGCTTCCCGATAGGGAGCGTTCTGCCACCGGTCTTCGGGAGTTGGACCGGCCTGGTCGCTCCGGCTGAAGAACTCATCGACGTTTTGTTTCAAGCCGACCTCAAAGGCCGCCTGGCACAGCACGGCGAATGGAAATTCGAAAAGGGCGGGGCCCATGTTGTGGCCGATCCGGAACCAATCAATGAAGCGAAGACTGAAGGCGGATCGCCCAAAGATCAGCCACTCTGAATCCCTTCCGGAAGAAGTAATAGCCTATCATCCTGACGGTCTATGAGAGTTATTCGGGAGTATCGCTTTCCGGTGAATCAAGCCGAACCATGAGCCAGGTTTGAGTTTTCCTTTCATCGGTGAAATGAACCCGGACCAGACAGTCCTCCTTGGTGAGCATTGTATCCGTAGTCGTAATAGAATGGATCGTCCCAGTCGTAGGCGATCCAGGAACCCACGCCGGCCCAGGCAAGGCTCCGCCACCACCAGGTGCTGGGATGAGGCCGGTGCCAGCAGTATCGCTGGGGGAATCGATTGATTCGAGCGTTTACCCAGGCAGTATTATTGACACCCCGCCGGACCGGAACGGAGCGAGTCCGAACCGCATTCCCCCAATTGTTACGGTTGTTGACGCGAGTGGCCTGCAATTGGGTATTCTGAAATCGTGGAACCGTAGCCGGATTCCGCCTCATCGCCGTGTTCATGCGGGTGCGACCAGCAGCAGTTCGCACGGCGGGAGTTCCATTGAACAGGGGCTGGACTTTTGGGTTGGTCGGTCTCGGCCGGGCAGCAGGAGCAGTCACTCGTGAAGCGTTCGGACGCGGCGTAAGTGCCGGGGTTCGGTTGACGGGTTGATGCGCCGTGTCGGGCCGGCTGGTGGTATGTGATGAGGTGGAAAGCGATGACCGCGGGGCAGCGCGAGGTGCGGATCGCGAAACTGAGTGCCCCCCTCTGCCGCCGCCTCCGCCTCCACGAAAGCCGCGCGCGTCGACCCAGTCAGGAGCGCCCATCAGGATGATTGGCGCGACGGAAAGAAATCGGAAAATGGGGAACGGAGTTTTCATCACTTACGGCTTACGCTAACTTCATCAATATTTGGTAAAGGATGACCGTCGCGCAGTAGGGCGACGGCTTTGAAGTGTAGGTGTCGTCATCCAGTTTCTTCATGACGTGTAAGGCTGAGATTTTTTCGCCATCGGTCGACGTCGCTTTGGCACTCTTGACCCAGACATCCGGTGCATCGCCGCCACGCCAGAATAATTCGCCGAATCCTCCTTCCGAATTGAAAAGCCAGGACCGGATGCGCTTTTCGATCGGATCCCAGCCGATGATCTCAACACCGGTCATGTCGACGCGATCAGCTATCATCACGGTGAACGTTCGCCGTAGGTAATTTCCACCGGGCACCCGGGTATTTTCGAAATAAATCGATGACGTCCCTGTTTCATCAATCCACTCCCCCTCGAGCCAGGCCAGTTCTTCAAGGCCGGGCGGATGCGATTCAACCTCGGGGATCTAGCTCTCCACCACGTGCTCCATGAGCCAGTCATCCTTTTCCTTTCGGTGAATTGTCGTGTAGGCGCTTATCGAAGTAGAACCTTCCGGAACGACGATAATTGCCCTGCCCCCTTCAATCACAAAGCCTTCCGGGACCACTCTGACGGCGGTCAATTCCAACTGCAAAATCGCATCGGGATTCTCCTCGAAATAGGATTGATAGCTCTCCTGAAGCGCTTCCCGCCCTTCGATTCGGACGCCTGATCCCGGCTCCGACCAAGTCCCGTTCTCGGTCCAAAAGGCCGCGATTCCTGCTGCTTCCTTTTTTTGTTGAAAGCTTCAGTGAAGCGGGCGGCATGGTCACGAACAGTTTTTTCGGCAGCATCCTGGGAAACCTGGGCGACGCCGGCTGTCGTCCCAAGCAGGAAAATGGCCGCAAATTGCTTGAAGAAAGGAATGGGTTTCATCGAGATAAATCGATTCTTGTGAATGCCCGATTAAAAGAGAACAAAATAGGCACTGCAGATACGCTCCCCGTGTTGGCTCATTGTGGTGGAGACGAACGGGAAGTCAACGCGCTTGAAAATTCCGGTGGGGAGTTTCGCGATCGAAAAGTGAAGTCAGCTACCACAGCGGCTAATCAGTCATACAACGGCGAAGGAAAATCCGGCTCGACGATTCGAGTGTCTATGAAAGCTTTTTTCAGGCGCTCGACGATTTCCGGATGCTCGCTGGCAAGATCATTCTGCTCGGCACGATCGGCTTCGAGATCGTAGAGTTCCCAATCGGCTGGCTTTTTCTTTGCTAAATCCCGGCGCACTGCTTTCCACTTTCCGTCACGGACCGCCACCAGCCCACCGTAGTTGGCAAAATCCCAGATCATCAACTCGGCGCGGTCATCGATGTCGCCGCCTTCCAACAGCGGGCGGAGATCGAGACCGTCGAGTCTCTGGTCACTGGGCGTCTCGACTCCCGCCACGCCGGCCAGTGTCGAGAACCAGTCAGGAAAATAGCTTGGGACGTTATTTTCACTCCCCGCCTTTACCTTGCCCGGCCAGCGCACCACGCAAGGCACGCGGATGCCCCCTTCGTAGACGCTGCCTTTCCAGCCACGCAAGCCGGCAACTGAGTCGAAGAATACGGCATCGACACCACCTACATGGAACGCCGGATCCCCCGAAGTGTGCGTCGTACCGTTGTCGGAAGTGAACACGATCAGTGTGTTGTCGAGTATGCCGAGATCTTCGAGACGATCGACTACCGTGCCAACATGTTCGTCGAGATCGGAAATCATTGCCGCGTAGCCGGCGCGAGGTCGCGGATGTGGCAGGTAGCCGTTCTGGCCACGGTAGACGCCCTTTTCCTGGTCCCATTCTTCGGGATAGCGGTCGATCCACTCCTGCGGTGACTGCATCGCGACGTGCGGCTCAACAAACGGCAGATAGACAAAAAACGGCGCCTCTTTTCCCGCTGCGGCATCAATGAACTTCAATGCCTCGTCGAGAATCATGTCCGGAGCGTAGTTCTCCAGCCGGTAATCCCCGGCGCGGATATCTCCTTCGGGCTTGCGTTGATGGCCGTAGATCAGGCCGGGATTGATTCTCACTTCCTCTTCGTCCGAATCGAGGAAAAGCGGGTAGTAGCTGTGCGCGTTTCTCTGACAGTTGTAGCCATAGAAACGGTCGAACCCCTGCTTGATCGGCGACCCACTGCTATTCGACGGCCCCAGCCCCCATTTGCCAAAGCCACCCGTGATGTATCCCGCTTCCTTGAGAACTTCCGCAATCGTCAACGCCCCGGCGCTGATGGGCCACTGCCCCGGAAACAGGCGCCCGTTACCGGAATCCTTGTTACCACGAATTTCGGCATGAGAAAGATTCTTTCCTGTCATCAGCACGCAACGTGCCGGAGCACAGACCGGAGCTCCCGTATAGTGCTGCAGAAACTTCATCCCCTCCGCTGCGAGCCGGTCGATATTTGGTGTCAGTATTTTCTCCTGGCCGTAGCAGCCGAGTTCGCCATAGCCTAAATCGTCCGCAAGCATGAAGACGATATTCGGTCGCTTCGCATCATCGGCATTTGCAGTAAAAATGCAGACGATAAGGCACGTGAAGGTCAGTGGTAAGAAAGTAGGGAGAAATCTCATCATGGCAGGAGCCTAGGTCATCAGACCGATGGGATCACCTCCGAAATCATGCCAGAGTGATTTTCGGGCGCCTCCAATGCAAGACGTTGCCTCGCGGAAGTAATCCACTGCTTTCAAGTTCGCGGCTGGTATGGGCTCGCCTGAATAGGGTGATGATCAAACGCACAAAAGCGACTCTGACCCACGGCCAGAGACGTTCTGATCATTCCGGCAGGGCAATGACCGGACTACGCCGCGCTATCCGACCTTGCCGCTGAGAATGGATGGTGATCAGGAATAAGTTGGCTTTCCATACTCCGGGAGTGTCACTGAAATTCTTCGTTTCCGAGATAAGAATAGTCTCGTGGCAGATCAAAATCAGGCAACTTTCCATCGCGGTAATTTCCGGCCTGAGACAAAGCGAGTTACACTGGAAGAAGGAGCAAACTGAACGATGCTTCGCAAATGAAACGCCAACGCCCCGGATTTTGGTGAAGGTTGTATTTGTCGCTTAGTCATGACGTTGAATGATCATCTTGCAGTCGCTCTAAAAGACGCCCGACTCAGCAACGCCAGACAAATCAATCAGGTCCGCGCGGTCGGCGCGGGCGCGTTTACGATCGTGCTTCTGGCAAATGTCTATGTGTTGGGTGCAGAGGATCTCTCCCTAACGCTGATTCCCACATCGATCTATTTCCTGATGTCGCTGGCTTTCGCATTTGGCAGCAAAGTCAGCCCGTTTGTTACTCAATTGAGCCGGTTTGCAATTCCTGTATACGACATGCCGACCGTGTTCATCATTCAGATGATCAACATGGAGACATCTCCGAATCCCGGAAACATCTCCGAATTCAGCATCGCAATCTTCGTCTGCTTGCTCCTGCTATCGGCATACACCCTGAGCGCTCGTCACATCTTCATTTCCCTGGGTGTCGCGATCATTTTCGAGCAACTGCTGCAGAAAAACGCCGGAATTGAACTAGGCGCGAGAATTTTCAGCCCACTCATTTTCTGTCTCACCACCTGGATTTGTGTGTGGTCAGGGAGTAACCGGCTCAAACTGGTCGAAACGGTTGCTCTTGCCAATGTCCGGAGGCTACGGTTGCAGCGCTATTTTTCACCGGGAGTCGGGGAAATTCTGGAGGAGAGGGACGAAGATTCGCTCGCTCTCGGTAAGGACTGCGAGCTGAGTATCATTTTTGTCGATATTCGAGGATTTACGTCGTTGAGCGAACGCCTATCGAGCCGTGAGGTGATCGAAATCCTGAACACCTATCATGCCCACATGGTTGAAGTGATTTTTCGGCATGGAGGGACACTGGACAAGTATCTCGGCGACGGATTGATCGCCTATTTCAACGCGCCAGTTGGCCAGGAAGATCATGCAGAACGTGCAGTTTCTTGCGCCCTGGACATGGAGAAGGAGATGTCAGAAATCAATTCATGGTTGGCTTCGAAGGGGAGAGACCCGATCAAAGTAGGGATTGGAGTTCATACTGGTGGCGCCATCGTAGGGGACATCGGCGCCCCGCATCGCCGCGAGTTTACGGCGATTGGAAGTGCCGTGAATGTGACTTCCCGTCTGGAAGGAATGACGAAGAAGGTCGGGAGAACGATTGTAATCTCAGCAACAACTGCAGGGCTGGTGACAGGAGTGGATTGGGAGGAACTTGGCAGTTTTCCTATCCGGGGATGCGCTGAGCCGATGTCGTTATTTTCGCCGAAGAGCGGAGGCGAAGTCTCCCCGAAAAACTGACGTAAAAAAGGTGAGCGATTTTGGAGGGCACCCAAAATCCACCTCCGGTCAGGACAATTTTGTCGTCGCCAACTGCAGGGACAAAGGCACCGGCGTGCAACATTTGCAATGCTCCCCGCCCGAAAAACGGGTCAGGTCGCGTCCTACAACTCAGTATGTTTCATCGCGACGAATCGTAGTCCGATCACAGCCAGTTCTCCCGACCCATCAGCCGGAGGCGAAATCCGAATATTCACATTGTCGTGTTGCCCCAGCAGGGATCGAGGCAACGGGACAGGATTCGTTGCCAGATCGATAGCCCCAAAATCGTGCCCGTTAACGCTGACGGTTCGTAGCACTGACTCCTCCCCACAAGTCAACACGATCCCGAAATCTTCCGCACCCAACCAGAATCCCTTCAAAAAGGGAAGCCGGAACCGGATCACAGCAGATGCGCCTTCTTGTGTCGCCACTCTACAGTCCCTCTCGGAGAGATCCCATCCCTCCTGAAACCACTTCTGCTCCACAACGCTTTTCTCCAACATCGAAATAAGTGGCCAGGCGGAAACCTTACTTTCTAAATCACTCGCCAGCTCATTCAGATCGTAGGCATTCCCTTCATCGTACTCGCGCTTCGCAAAGCCTGCAGCGTTGACCACGTAGTCCTCAAATAGTAGACGATTGCTCTCCTCAAAATTCCGGCGAATCTCCTCGGCCCTGCTAGCAGGAATGAGTTTGCGGGGATTATGAGTCTTACTCTGAGACAGGCGTAACGCCATTTCCATGAGATCGCGTTTCTCAAGATCGCCAGACAAGAACTCCCCTTCGCCGTCAAGAATCGCTGCGTAAGGCACGCTCAAACTCGGATTTGCCTCGACATGGAGATCCAGTGAATCAGTTGAGGCACCGATAACTTCGTAGAAATCTTCCACAACGTTCCCGGAGGAGAACACATCTCGCGCGTAGAGTCTCGCCTGGACGGATCCCTTTCCGAAGACACCTTCCCATCGCCGGGCTACCGCGAGATAGTCGACCTCTTTGAGAAATTCATCAAGGAACCAGTCCAGGTTTCCGGGTCTTTCCTGCCCCTTAAACTCGAGCTTCCACCTGCCCGATTCCTGCTTGGCCGCCTGGAGAGCTCGCGAACTAAGGTACTCAACTTGTTCTCTAACGTAGAGCAGGATGGAAAACTGGTAGCCCTTGAAGCAATCCTTAAAAAACTGCAGCTCCTCCTCATTCTTTTTCCAGAGAGTTTCGTTCGTAACGACAACCGTGTCAGCCGTCTTCGCCAGCTCTGCGGCCTCCTCCCGGAGTTCGTCCCAGTCCGGATGGTTTCGTCGCCTCCATCGGAACTTGTGTTTTCCCGCAAGGTGCGGCTGCGGCTGGTTCGACTGAATGTAGTAAATCCCCTGGCGAGCGAGTTCCTCCCGATTCGTCAGGAGAGCCCCCTGAATCGCGGAAGTCCCGGTCTTGCCTGTTCCCGCGTGGATGATTAGTTTCGCCATAGTTCGCTGTAGTTACTGCTGGAAAAATGCATTTTCAACCTTCCCCTTCTAGCATCACGCGTCCGAGTGAAAGGGATCCACTGCAGGGGAATAGGGAGCAAAGCGCTAGCTGAATCGGAACACGGCATTTCCAGTGTCGGCCCCGACGCCCAATATCCGCGCGTCGAACTGACAAAAAATTCACTCCTCCCCCGCCACCCAGCGAAGTGAATTTTCAATAATGGAGTGCAGCGCCTCTGTGCTCTCCGGGTGCGGACTGACCGACATCACCCGACCTTTTCCGAATATCCCTGACACGATAGCGGGAGTATTCACCATCGTTCCTTCCTGCGGCTCCCACAGACCGTTCTCGGAGCGGAACCAGGCCAGCACGCGGTAGTCGTCCAACTGCTCCAGGCCTTTCGGAGAGATAATCGGCCCGTTGTGGTAGCGCACCACGAACTCTCGCTCCACATCAGTGAACATCTCTTCGCCGTCCTCGGTCAACTCGATGTCGATTGGGGCCGACTTGCCGCGATACCACATTTGCTTTCTTCCCTCGCCCGGGACCTCACGACTTCCTGTAAACACGCTCGAATCAATCAGATCCAGTGACCAGTCGTAGTGTGCCGAGCACAAATAGGCACCGGCACAAACCCCGACGTATCCCCCGCCCCCATCAATAAAATCCCGCACCGCAGCGCGCCCGTCTTCTCCGATAGCGTTCGCCTGTTTCGAACCGCTTCCACCCGGGAATAACACGATATCGAACTGCCGCAGCACTTCCGGGCGCATTTCCGCTGCCCCGAGATAGTGCAATGTCATGTCCCCGGCCCCGTTGACGATGCTTGACAGGTTGGAACCCGTCCAACCTGATTTGGAGCCGCCTGTGCCCGGTCCATCGAACTTACCGACGATCAACTGGCCGGGAGATTTCGGTGCCGTCAGGATGTCCCGACAATCGCGGTCGATCAGGCCGATGTGATTGAGCAGCACATTTACCATTGCCCGGTGCTGCCGAGTTCGCAGCGAGGGGGGCTGCTCTTTGTAGGTCGTCTCAAGGATCAAGGATTCGGCCCCCAGCACCTGAATGCATGCTTGCGCCAATCCCGTGTCAACCGGCCCGCCACGAATCAGCGAAAAACGTTTATCGGCGTCCGTCACCGTCGCGTTGGCCGCCTCGACCAGGCGCTCCGCCAAAGGGTCCATCTTTTTGCCGCCCTCATAAATTACACTCGAGCCCACCGATTTCTTTTTTCCTTCCGGCGGATCATGAGACCTGTAGAATTCAAACCCCTCGTGAAGATCGATGACCCAGTCCGGTTTCATTTTGCCGGCGAATTTCCACAGAGCCATCGCCAGCTTTCCGCGCGGTGCCACCGCCTCTTTCGATTCGGATTGGGGAAAGTTGCGATTCAGGTTACCCGCCTCTTTCGGCTGACCGGGTATTAAGCGGGTATTAGCCTCAAGTGCCAAAACGTTTGCCCTGGGAACGACTACCAATTTCCCCTTCACAATCGGCCAATGCCGAATCTGCTCTGCTGCCAACGAACCAGCGGGTTCATTGCCGTGCATTCCGCCAACCATCAATACCGTCGGCCCATCGATCCCCGAATCGACCACAAAAAACTCCG
>Ga0222633_1001599_pt1 | contig 11439 bp, 9 predicted proteins | sample AntAcemetageno48_FD_179816 | JGI IMG/M metagenome (GOLD analysis project Ga0222633, IMG submission 179816) | Saline water microbial communities from Ace Lake, Antarctica - #48 | ecosystem: Environmental > Aquatic > Non-marine Saline and Alkaline > Saline | place: Antarctica: Ace Lake | collected... | reverse complement strand
GTAGGGCGTCTGTGGTTCAGTTGTCTGTGTCTCAGTCATCTATTCTCCAGCCGCCCCTTGAGGTTCTTGTCCTTGGTTATGGCTTATCGATCCATTCATTGAGCAGTTTATGAAAAAGTCTTGGCTTTGTCTCCCCGTAGTTCGCGAAGATGATCTCGGGATTTTTCAACATTTTCAGCCCGCGCTGGACTTCCGGCATGTTGACAATGTCCTGATTGAACACCTTGGCCAGAAGGCCAAGTTCAGGAGCCTGGGTCCAGTCATCATCAAACCCCAGCCAATGGATCTCTGTGACGGGCTTGTAATTCCCGTCCTGGGGAATTGGCGACAGGTAGATAGCTTCCATGATGCATTCTTCAGGATTGCTGCCGTTCGGCCTGAAACGGTAGTTGACCTGACTGAAACATCCCCAGGGATGGAAATTCGGGAACAGTGTCAAGTAGATAGAATCAATCAGCTCTGCATCGCAGATATCATCGACCATATCACCTAGCGCAGAGCGGAGGGATTCGCGAACGGGTTCCGCCACGACCTGCCTCATGTTTTTGCCTGCAGGTACCTTGGGTGGAGGGCTGAGGGGTACAACGTTGCCACCGGGTAGCTGGTCTCCGCCAATCCAGTTGCACATATTCGGGTCGACTTGAGTCATCGGGCCTTCCACCCAGGTTGCATCAGGCTTGAATTTGCTCACTTCGCCTTTGTGATTGGTCACATGAACAAGGCCGTCATCACACATTTCATAGATATGACCGGTGAGCGCGTGCCTCAGTTTTGTAAACAATCGACCATCTTCGAGCGGCTCCCAGTCTTGTTCAATGTGCGGGCTCTTTTCGAAATTGGGTGACATGGCGCGGGAATAGTTACCGAACACATCGTACTGAGTATTGGCGTCACCAATTGAATCAAGAATGGTTGGGTGAGTTGTAATCACATGGTAAGCCTCGCTGAAGGCCTCCTGCGCAATCTTCCAGTTGCACCTGAGCAATTTGGCAACATGAGCGGTCTTGTAGCGTTTCTCATAGGGCAGGGTGGTGAACTGTTCCGACAGGTTGCCGATGAATTCCTCGAATGAACCGGCGTTCTCATCAGGGTTGATAAAGAGGTAGCCACCCCAGCGGCCCACTTTTACTTCGGGCAGGCTGTGGGTTTCTGCCGAGACGGTCGGGAAATCCCAGTGGCAGGGTACTTCTTTGAGTGAACCATCCAGGTTCCAGGCCCAGCCGTGGAACGCGCAGCGAAACTCCCGGGCACGTTTACCATCCTTGATCTTGATCATCCGACCGCGGTGCAGGCACGCGTTGTGATAGGCCTTGAATTCGTCTTCGCCGGTACGGACGACAAGAAATGAGAGATGAGCGATTTCGTAGACGTTGTAGTCGCCAATTTCCGGAATGTCCGTTTCGTTGCAGGCCATTTGCCAGACCCGCTTCCAGACCTTTTCGACTTCAAGATCATGAAATTCCTGAGAAAAGTAGCGCTCTGCTGGCACGATGGTAGGTCCCTTGGGCATGGGGTTCTGCACCCGGAAGATATCCGGGGCTGCGCGGCTATCCTCATCCAGAATGTCCTGATAACTCCTGCCGCCTGAACGGTCCGTACCGGTTGCTGTTTCGACCATGGGATTCCCTAGTGTTTAATTATTGTAGTGGGCTCCATTTCATCAGACTTCCACCTGTCGAAAACTGACCCGTGTCAAAAAAACAAGCAGAAGTGATTGTTTTTGATATTCTAGAGCGATGTGTAACTAAAGGACGTGAATATGGGTGTCTCGATTGAGTCAGGTGGGTTCGAAACCCGTGAAGAAGCTAAATCCATCATAGAAAGCCAGGGTCTGTTCGCCCGGGATGGGGCAATGCAAAGTGGTGATCTGGAAGACGTGCATTGGCACAAAACCAGCCTGAAGATCTATGTGCTGACCGGTAAGTTCGATACCCGGGATGTCGTGTCCGACCAGCTCTTGCCTGCGGGGCCGGGCGACCTCATCAGTATCCCGCGGGAAACCCTGCATGCGGCACGGTGCCCTGAACCTGCGACCTATGTCGTTGGCTTCGAATCCGAAGAAGCCGCAAAAAAATTTAAACCAGAACTACCCGAAGAATTACCAACGCCCTGACCCTCCCCACTAATGGGGACGCAGCACATTACTCATTGATCAGCATTAATTGGGACGCAGCACATTATTAGTTAGCTGTGTCCCCATTTTGATTTCGTATTCAGTGATTTTTTGGAGGAATGATGAAAGAAGAATCTATCTTTATTACAGGTGCTGGTAGCGGTATGGGCCAGATGGCTGCGCGGTTGTTTGCTGAACAGGGTTATCAAGTTGCGGCGCTGGATGTCAATGAAAAAGGGCTCCTGGAAACGGCAGAAAACCACCAGAACATTCGTACTTTTAATACTGATGTCACCAACTATGACGCGGTGGCAGCAGTCGTGGATGAAACTGAATCAAAACTGGGACCTATCAGGCGCGCCTACAACGCTGCTGCGATCATGCCGCTTGGAAAGGTTGTAGACCAGGATATTGAGATCTTCCACCGAGTAATGGATATCAACTACAACGGGGTGGTGAACGTCAGCAAGGCCGTTATGCCCAGACTGCTGGAACGAAACGAGGGCGAGCTGGTTAACTTCGCATCACTCGCCGGGTGGGTCCCTATCTTGTACATGGCGGCCTACAACGCCAGCAAGTTTGCGGTAGTTGCTTTCACAGAAGTACTGGCACACGAGCACAAGGACAGTAACGTAAAGGTCTTGTGTGTTTGCCCGCCACCAGTGAAAACCCCTTTATTGGACCAGGCCAGAGAGACAGTCTGGCCGAAGGTTTTTGACCAGGGCGAAGCCATCGACCCCCAGGATGTTTTAGCGGCTATCGAAAAAGCAATTACGGAAGACCAGTTATTCGTATTTCCCGGTAAACAAACCCGAATGGGCCAGCGCATGCGCCGCTGGTTTCCCGATCTCCTCTGGAAAAACGTCCACAAAACCGAAGGCTTCTAAAGGGGGCTTTCTAAAGGGACGCAGCTCATTGACTAAAGGTGCTGCGTCCCCTTTATTTTAGTTCGGATTAGGCTTTGAGGGTGACCGGTAGATCGGTGATGCCGTGAATGAAGCTGGACGTGAGGTACTTGGGTTCGCCCGTCACTTCGATTTTGGAAAACCGCTTCATGATCTCTTCCCAGATGACCCTAAGCTGCATTTCAGCCAGGCGATTTCCTACACAGCGGTGAACACCATAACCAAAGGCGGTGTGTTGCCTTGGGTTTTCTCTGTCGATGATAAATTTATCGGCATTGGCGATCGAATCTTCGTCCCGATTTCCTGAGATGTACCACATACAGATTCGGTCACCTTTCTTGATTTTCTTGCCGCCCAGTTCTGTGTCCTGAAGTGCTGTTCGAGCCATGTGCGCCACCGGTGATTGCCACCGAATCATTTCAGGTACCATTTTGGGAATAAGCCCCGGGTTCTGAAGTAGCTTTTCGTACTCGCCAGGATTTTGGTGTAGTGCAAGCACACCACCGGAGATAGAGTTGCGGGTCGTGTCGTTACCACCGACGATCAATAGCAGTATGTTACCCAGTAATTCCTGTGGGCTCATGTTGTTGGTCGATTCGTCGTGGGCCAGCATCGAAATAAGGTCAAACTTCGCGGGTTCGGTTTTTCTTTGGTCATAAATCTGCTGGAAATAGCCCAGGCATTCGAAAAGAATCTGGAACCCTTGTTCTGGTGTATCGAAATACTCTGGATCACCCATGTTCTGGGAAGTATCTGACCACAGGATTAATTTCATCCTGTCTTCCTGAGGAATATCGAAAAGTGTTGCCAGCATTTGGGCCGTCAATTCAACGGATACCGAGCGTACCCAGTTGAACTCTTCGCCAATGGGCAGGCCGTCCAGTATCTCGCCAGCGCGTTCCCTGATCAGAGGCTCGAGATCGGCCAGCTGTTTTGGAACGAACATCGGTGTCACTACTTTGCGTTGTGCGTCATGTTTGGGTGGGTCTTCCATGATGAACATGGGTAAAGAGAACTCGTCATCCCGGTCAGGAATACCGCCGAGTGTAATACCCCCGAGCGTTGCTTTCGACGAAAAGAGCTCATGGTGCGTGTCGACATACATAATGTCTGCGTACTTTGTGACAGACCAGTACGGTCCTACCATGCTGTCCTTGGTGTAGTGTACGGGATCTTCTTTTCTTAACCGCTCGAAATGCGGCCATAGTGTATCGTTAGAAAAAAGTGCGGGGTGGGCCGGGTCCATTTTGTCCAGGGGTACAGCATTTGCATCGTAATGAGGGTCTATTTTGAATGCTTCAGCCATCTCTTTATTGGAAACCGTTAAGTCACCCGACCTGATTCTGCTTACAAGGCCCTTTCGCTCTTCGTCACTGCTTCCAACGTATTGTGTCACCATCACCAAATCCCCTCGCATAAGCGGTTAAGCCTAAACGGCAACCTGACAATTGGCAATTATTGTTCGCTAGAACCGTTCGGAATGTAGGTTGCTTTGGTTGAATCAGCGCGGCATCCTGCTGGTTCGAGTAAATATGTGGTGGAGTACAAAAATATGAGTGACCTGAAACTTGGATTGCAGCTGGGATACTGGGGCGCGGGTCCAAACCCCAAGATGGTTGAGATTGCACAGGAAGCAGAAAAGCTTGGTTACGATGCAATTTTTACTGCGGAAGCCTGGGGCTCTGATGTGTTCACTCCACTTGCATGGATTGGTGCACACACAGAGCGGATCAGGCTGGGAACAGGAATCGCCCAGATGTCTGCCCGCGCGCCAACAGCGACTGCGATGGCGGCACTGACGCTGGATCACTTGTCAGGTGGCAGGGTTATTCTTGGTATGGGTGTTTCGGGTCCACAGGTCGTTGAAGGATGGTATGGGGCTCCCTTTGGGAAACCGTTAGCAAGGACCAGGGAGTATGTCGACATTGTGCGTCAGGTTCTTCGCAGAACCGAACCCGTCACAAACGACGGTGAGCATTACCCACTGCCTTACACCGGTGAAGGTTCCTGGGGACTGGGTAAACCTCTGAAATCTATTACTCATCCGCTCAGGGATGACCTTCCGATTTTCCTGGGTGCGGAAGGCCCAAAAAATGTTGCCATGACAGCGGAGATTGCTGATGGCTGGTTACCCCTTTATTACTCTCCCTATCGTCAGGAAGTGTATGCAGACCAGATAAAGGACGCGAAGCCTGGATTCGAGATCATGCAGGGGATTTCAGTCATCATCAATGATGATGTCGAAGAAGCATTGATGCCTTTGAAGCAGAATCTGGCACTTTATATAGGAGGGATGGGGGCCAAGTCCCGTAACTTCCATAATGAACTGGTTAAGCGCATGGGTTTTGAAGAGGCGGCTGAAAAGATCCAGGATCTGTTTCTGGCGGGCAAGAAGGATGAAGCCGCAGCTGCGGTTCCGACCGAGCTTGCCGATGAGATTTCTCTTGTTGGTTCCGTCGACAGGATCAAGGACAGGTTACAGGCCTGGAAAGACACACCGGTGACTTCATTGTTGGTATCAACTCGCAGTATGGGTCAGCTCCGGACCTTCGCCGATCTGGTCCTGGGATCCTGATTTGTGAATGATGTGTGATCTGTGATGCTTAAGCTTTTTCATGTGCCGGGGACCCGGTCGACAAGAATAATCTGGCTATGCGAAGAACTTGGTTTACCGCTTGAAATAGAGACGGTGTCGTTTTCTCCCGAGTTCAGAATGAGTCCGGAATGGCTCGCGAAGAACCCTTTAGGCAAGGTGCCTGTGCTGGAGGACGGGGAGCTCTCGATGTTTGAGTCCGGTGCGATGGTGCAGTACATCCTGGATCGGTATGGTAACGGTCGGTTTCAACCCACGCCGGGTACACCAGAGCATGCGCTTTATCTGCAGTGGTCATGGTTTGGTGAGGCCACCTTTGCCCGTCCCCTGGGCGAAATTGTTAATCACAGGCGAAACTTTGATCCTGAAATTCCTGAGGTTATCGAAGAAATGACGAGCAGGGCACTCCTTTGCATTAAGGCCGTTTCTGATGCGGTTGAGGGCAGAGAGTTTCTTCTGGGCGAATTCACGGCTGCCGACATTATGGTCGGGTACTGCCTGATGCTGTGTGACCGATTGATTCCAAAGCATTCCTATGATGCGGCGAACCAGTACTGGGCACGTTTGTCTCGAATGGATGGGGCAGTGAAAGCGTTTGGTGACCTGAATCAGGGGCCACTTTCACGTTAGGTCTGTAGAAAACTTTAACATGTTAAATAAACTTGAACATGTTAAATAAATTACCTATTATCCGGCGATGAATCTGATGTCAGAAAATCGCCTTGCCCGCCGTGCCTCGATCATGGAAACCGCACGGCAGATGATTGCCGACAAGGGGTACGAGTCGATTACGATTCGTGAACTCGCAACAGCGTGTCGTGTCAGTGTGCCAACCCTGTACAACCAGTTTGGTGGCAAAGATCAATTGCTGGCTGCAGCGATTGAAGATCACTTTGTTGGTGATCCCGACCAGGTAAAGATCAAGACCAGCCTGAATGGCCTTGAACGCATATTTGCCATCCTTGATTTCATCACCGCCCAGTTTATGCAAGCACCAGACTTTCACCGGCGACTGCTGGAGGCGTTTGGTTCCCTGGATTCCATGCAGCAGGTCCAGCGAAGTATTACCGCCAGTCTTGCCCATGAAATAGGCCAGGAGCTGGAGGTGATGCAGGACAGGAACGAGCTCGAATCATGGGCTGACGCACAGCTGCTGGCGGGGCAGGTCACTACGGCCTTTATCAGTTCTACTATCGTCTGGGGAAGCGGCGTTATTGAGGAGAACCAGCTCACTGCCTCTGTTCAGTACGGGACGGGCCTTGTATTGGCGGGCGTTGTCACCGGCGCCAATGTGGTTTTGGTTGAGCAAAGGGTTAGAACTGCTCAGGAGCTACTTCGCGATTCATCGAAACCTTTATCGAAAGATCAATTGCATCCGGACCATCTTTATCCAGAAAAGGTGCAAGCAGACTAGTTTTCAACGTTTAACCTACAACCAAAATTTATCCAGAAGGAGCATCAATATGTCACAACCATTTCCCAGTCATCCCAATCTTGAGGGTGGGTTTGCGCCCATTCATATGGAATGTGATGCATCAGACCTCGTTGTAGAGGGTGAGGTGCCCAAAGAGCTTCGAGGAGCGTTCTTCCGAAACGGCCCTAATCCACAATTTGCGCCCCGAGGTGATTATCACTGGTTTGGTGGCGACGGCATGGTTCATGGCTTTTACATCGCCGAAGGAAAAGTAAATTACAAGAACCGCTACGTAAGATCCGTTAAATTCAAGAAAGAAACCGAAGCGGGGCGTTCCTTGTTTGGTGCGTTCAACCCAATGGACAATGATGAGAGTGTTATGGGCCTCGAGACTGACGGCCTGGCAAACACGAACATTGTTTATCACGCTGGCAAACTACTGGCGCTGGAAGAAGCTCACGCGCCGTTTGAGCTTGATCCAATGACGCTGGAATCTGTTGGTTCCCATACTTTCGGTGACAAGCTTGTGGGACCCATGACTGCCCACCCGAAAATGGACCCCGAAACCGGTGAGATGCTTTTCTTCGGCTACAACGCTGACGGCATGATCTCCGAACACATGTCATTTCACGTAGTGGACAAAAATGGAAACCTGACGCGATCAGAAACCTTCAAAGCACCTTATGCAGCGATGGTCCACGATTTCATGGTGACACGTGAGCACGTCATCTTCCCCATCATGCCGCTAACCGGATCGATGGAGAGAGCTATGACAGGTGCGCCCGTTTACGCCTGGGAGCCTGAGAAGGGCGTTCACATCGGCATTATGCCAAGGAACGGAACCGTTGATGATTTGCGCTGGTTTCAGGGCGACCCGTCTTTTGTCTTCCACCCGATGAATGCACACACCGATGGCGACATCGTGACCTGCGATGTCTGTGAATTTGAAGAAGCGCCGCTGTTCCCGATGCCTGATGGAACGCCGGGCGATCCTTCCAAAGCCATCCCGCGGCTAACGCGATGGACCTTTGACATGGCCCAGAACACCAATGACTACAAATGGGAGCGTCTCGACGACCTTGCCTGTGAGTTCCCACGTCTGGATGAGCGGTTTACAGGCGCGAATTATCGTTATGGATACTTTGCCGCTGACATGAATCCCACGTTCAAGGTGGGTGGCTTTAACGCCATTGGCTGCCGTGATCATAAGACCGGCAAGGTTGAACTACATGACGTTGGTGAGGCTTGTGCCACTAATGAGCCGATCTTCGTGCCGCGTTCACCAGAAGCGCCAGAAGGTGATGGCTTTGTGCTAGCTAACGTCTACGATGCAAATCGTAAAGCGAGCCACCTGGTGATCCTCGATGCCCAGAATATTTCGGGCGAACCGCTGGCCAAAGCCTACCTGGATCACCGGGTACCCTTCGGTTTCCACGGTAACTGGGCCCAGGACGTCGCCTAACTCCAGGAAGCAGCAAGACTACAGGGGACGCAGCACATTAAAATGTACTGCGTCCCCTGTATCCCCCATTAAGCCTTTAAAAATGCTGGAGGGTTTCAAAATCAAGGCAAAAAAAACCCGGCTAATGCCGGGTTTTTTGTCATGCCTGTTCTAGATGAGCATCAGAATGTGTATGAGAGTTCCATACCATAATGACGTCCTCTGTTGAGACTACCAACTGCAAACAGTGTAGAGATAGGTGTAAATACTTCAGTCTGCTCATCAGTCAGGTTACGACCGAAGGCTACGATTGAGTACTTTTCAGCGTAGTAACCGATGGAAGCTGTTACGTCTTCACGTGCATCTACTTTACCAAGCGCCGTGTTCAGCAGGTTCGATTCAACTTCATCGATCTCACTGTACTTGGCATAGATTTCCAGATCACCGTTACCAATCTGGAAAGACAACGTACCACCAAGGCCTAAAGTAAACTCAGGTGCATTCCGTGGCGTCAGGTAGCTTGCGTCTTCGATCTTGGCTATACCATCTGATGCGTTGACGTCAGTCTGGAATGAATCGTAAGACGCATCCAGGTAACCGTAGTTCAGGAATACACGCAGGTTTTCGCTAACGACATACTCAGTTTCGAGTTCGAAGCCCTGATAAGTGGCATCGGCAACGTTGTCAAAGACGGTAGCCACAGTCTTGGTGTCGTTATCTACCTGAACTGAAGATTCCTGCTTGTCGGTGAAATCGTTACGGAAGGCAGCCATGTTTAATCGCAGGCGATTATCCAGCAGCATTGCCTTGTAACCAAATTCCCATGACTTGGCAATTTCCGGTTCATACTGGTCACGCTCGAAGTCACGAGTATTCTGGTTTACACCAAAGAAACCACCGGAGTGGAAACCCTCTGAGTAAGAACCATAGAGGATGGCATTATCATTCAACTGGTAGGTTAATCCCAGTTTGGGCGATAGCTCATTCCAGGTTTTATTCAGATTCGCATACTCAGGGAAGTTACGTTCACGTTCACGGTTGGAACTGGTCAGGTAGGCCTGGCCTGCCTGAAAGTCCTTGGTTTCTTCTGTCCAACGAATACCAGCAGTTAACGTCCAGTCTTCTGCAAACTGCCAGTCACCCTGGGCGAAGATTGCGTAAGACGTTGTCGCCTGAGTCTCAAACAGAATCTGAGATACAAGTCCGGTCACGTTAGCACCGTCCTCAACACCCGTATCGCAGACAGTTGGCGCAAATGCACCACCCTGACAGGCATCCCAGCCAGCAGGTGTGCCGATCAGGCCGCCAAACAGAACACCCCAGAAGGCGCCGCCTGTTGCCCAGTCCTGCGTAAATTCGTTCTTAAAGTAGTAGCCACCAGCAGACAGTTTTACAGTGTCCCAGCTACCATCAATACGGAATTCCTGACTGAACTGATCATATTCATTAAACCGCTCAATGGTAATGAAGGGTGCAGATGAACCATCAAAATCGTAGATTCGATACTCATCAAGCTGGCGGTAGCCAGTTGTAGAGACCAATGTCATGTTCTCGTTAATATCGAAACGCATGGTCAATGAAATCGCGTCTGTATCCAGCTCGGCCGCGTTCTCTGTATCGTTTTCAGAGTACTTTGGCGTTGCCGTAGAAGTACGACAAGTGAACGGGAAAATGGCGCAGTTCAGGAAACCGCCGCTGAAATCCGTGTCATTAACATCCGTTGGTGGAGCAAGAACGCCGGGCGCAGTATTATAGTTTGTGTTGAATGCGCCGAGATTACTCTTGTCCTGGAACTTCTCGATGGTTAGCGTTGACTCAAAAACATCGCTCGGTGTCCAAAGTAAGGTAACACCATAGTTCTGGTAGTCCTTTTCAGATGCGTTGCCGCCCAGCGTGATGTTTTTCATGAAGCCATCGTCTTCCTGTGATGTATAGAAAAACTTGGCTGCAAGGACATCCTCTACGACAGATGTGTTGACGACAGCACGAAATTCCTGCTGACCATCTTCACCAATCGTGGCCTTTAAACGGGCGCCGAATTCTCCAGTAGGACGACTTCGGATTACATTGATGACACCACCGACCGTGTTCTTGCCGAAGAGTGTTCCCTGGGGTCCGCGCAAGACTTCAACGCGTTCCAGGTCGAAGTTTTCCAGAACCTGTCCAGCCAGTGTGCCGAGATAGATGCCATCAATCATCACGCCAATTGGCGCGTCGAAAGAGTTGTCATCGGAACGGGTAGGGCTGATGCCACGGATATTAATGACAGCACCGCCGCCCCCGCGACTTCCGTCTTCAGCAATCGTGACGTTTGGTGCAAAACCATTCAGGTCAGTTAAGTTCCTGATGGTTGAATTGGTTAATTGTTGTGATATTGCGGTCATGGCAATTGGAACATCTTGCGATGATTCTTCTTGCTTTCGTGCGGTAACGACAACTTCTTCAATAGCGAGGCTTCTCTCAGCTGCGTAGGCAGTATAAGAGAAAACTGTGCCGCTAGAGATAAGCGCCAGTATAGGTACGAATTTCAATCGCATATGGGTACTCCCCCTTTTATGTTATTTATTACACTACAAACTTGATCTTTCGTAGTTATGTCCATGTTTTGCCAAATATGGTTCAACGTCAACGTAATTATTGAGAAAGATAGGAGGCATTGGGCTTAGGTGATGGTGCGGCGCATCAATGTGGCGTGTTGAGTGTCAATATAAATTCGGTTAAACAGACCTTTTTGGCGATCAATTTCAGGTCAGTGAACCCGATTCCGGTCCTTTAGTAATCGGGAGTGCTTCTGCCATCCATTCTGACATCGAGCCATCGTAGACTGCGACATCATGTACACCCACCAGTTTCGCGACGCAGGCGTTAAGCGTTGCCGCTATGCCGCCGCCACAATAGGTAATCAGTCGTTCGCCTCGCATGCTTTGCTCGAACTTCTCGGCCAGCGTGTCATCCGGCAGGAGATAGTGCCCA
>Ga0222633_1001598_pt1 | contig 11448 bp, 4 predicted proteins | sample AntAcemetageno48_FD_179816 | JGI IMG/M metagenome (GOLD analysis project Ga0222633, IMG submission 179816) | Saline water microbial communities from Ace Lake, Antarctica - #48 | ecosystem: Environmental > Aquatic > Non-marine Saline and Alkaline > Saline | place: Antarctica: Ace Lake | collected... | reverse complement strand
AAGGATCATGCTCACAGGAGAAAGGGTTTTGATGGCGAAACTTTCGGACGAAGTCTGTCGCCAACTGCTGATCAATTTGGGGATTCTCGCTATCGTCGTTGCGGTCATCATCTCGGTGGCTTTGGGTTCGTGGAAACTAGGTTTAATCTCGATCATTCCAAACCTTTTGCCGGTCGTGGCCACGCTTGGAATCATGGGATGGCTGGGCGTGCCCTTCAGTGTGGGAACGTTTCCCGTGACGATTATCGCCTTCAGCATAGCTGTCGACGACACGATTCATCTCCTAACCCGGGCCGGATTGCTCTCCCGGCTTGTTCAAAAACCCGGGCAACTCTGGATTCGAGTGGTAGAGGAAGAGATCCACCCCGTCCTGGCCACTTCCATCTCAATCAGTTTAGGATACCTACTTCTCACACTCAGCAAAGTCAGGGTCAACCTGGAGATCGGCCTTCTCTTCACTTTTGCCGTAGGAATCGCGCTACTCGCCGACTTATTTCTAACGCCTTGCCTGCTGAGCAGAAAAGTCACAGGCGAAGAAGACAGGGACATAGCGGCCTGAGAAATTCTATCTGTGAATCGACAACCCCGATCAGAGTATTACACAATCCGCCAAGAACATGTCGACACCGTCCAACAAAGAGGCATTAGAGCCACTCGCGCTAGTGGGGATCGGGTGCCGCTTTCCAGGAAGCATTGTGGATCCCGAGTCATTTTGGAGTCTCCTCATCGAAGGGAAATCGGCTGTGACCGAGATCCCGCAGAACCGATGGGATGCGAACCGTCATTTCTCGGAAGAGATCGAAGCGAAAGGCAAGATGGTCACGAAGTGGGGAGGATTCGTTGACCAGTTGGAGGAGTTCGACGCCGACTTTTTCTCCATCGCGCATCGGGAAGCAGTCCGGATGGATCCTCAGCAACGCTGGCTGCTGGAGATCACCCAGGAAGCAATGGAAGATGCCCATTGCCCGTCGAGTCAACTTGCTGCGACTCGCACCGGAGTTTTCCTCGGGCTTTCCAACAGCGATTACAGTTGGATCCAAGGCGATTTTGTCGAAAAAATCGACGGCTACACTAACAGCGGCAATACGCCGAGTATTGCCGCAAACCGGCTGTCCTTCCATTTTGATTTCAAGGGCCCTTCTCTCGTGGTGGACACTGCCTGTTCTTCCGGGTTGGTCGCGTTCGATCTTGCCTGCAAGAGTATCCAGTCAGGCGAATGCAACCATGCCTTTGCCGGGGGGGCCAGCAATCTAATTCTTCCTCATGGATCGCTCGGCTTCAGCAAAGCCGGTATGCTTTCCCCCACCGGAAAGTGTCGGGCCTTCGATGCGAAAGCCGATGGCTATGTCCGCAGCGAGGGCGCCGGAATCGTCCTGATCAAACCGTATGCTGATGCGATTCGCGATGGTAACCGAATCTATGCTCTGATTCGATCGACCACCACCAATCAGGACGGAAGAACTTCCTCGATGACAGTTCCTGCTCTCGACGCTCAACGGACGATGCTGGAAGAAGCCCTCGCAGCAACAACCATTTTGCCCTGCGAGGTAAGCTACGTGGAAGCTCACGGAACAGGGACACCGGTGGGAGATCCGATCGAAGCCCGGGCAATCGGGGAAGTCATATCGGCAGGAAGATCACCGGAGGAAGCTTGTCCGATTGGTTCAGTCAAGACGAACCTCGGACACCTCGAGCCTGCGTCCGGCCTTGCGGGACTGATCAAGACGGCTCTGGTTCTCAAGCACAGGACGATCCCACCAAGCCTTCACTTCGAGACGCCCAATCCGAACATTCCCTTCGAAGAGCTTCGCCTGCGCGTTGTGACGGAGACCGCCCCTCTCGAATCCAAGTCAGGAAACCCTCCTGTTGCGGTCGTGAATTCTTTCGGATTCGGCGGAACGAACGCCCAAGCAATTCTTCAAAGCCCTCCTCAAGAGCGCAATACCCCAACGAAACGCCCCACCATCGCGGAAAGACGACCAGCGCTGCTTCCCCTTTCCGCAAAATCAGCTCCCGCCTTGAAGGACCGGGCAGAGCAGTTCCGAACCTTCCTTACAGATTCGAATTTCCCACTTCCATCGATCTGCGCGACCGCAGCCAAACAAACGCAGTTTTCTCAAAGGCTTGTTGCGATCGGACACGATTCCGAATCACTAAGCAATGCCCTCAGGGATTTTGAAAAAACCAACGACGAAAACGTCATCGCAGGAGAGGTTTCTGTGGGTGATTCCACGCGCCCCCTCTTCGTTTATACCGGCCAGGGCTCGCAATGGTGGGGCATGGGAAGGGACCTGCTCGAACGGGAACCCGTGTTTCGAGAAACGATCGCCAAGATCGATGCATTTCTGGCACCGCTTGCTGACTTCACCCTTCTCGAGGAACTCCGAAAATCCGAGCAGGATTCGCGGATCGACACAACCTCCATCGCACAACCCGCCTTGTTCGCGATTCAGGCGGGACTGACGGAGCTCTGGCGCTCGTGGGGAATCGAACCCGGCGGAGTGATCGGTCACAGCGTAGGCGAGGTTGCCGCGTCCGTGGCTGCGGGAATCTACGACCTGAAATCAGCTACTGAACTTGTCTTTCACCGAAGCTGTTTGCAGCAAACAACGGGAGGAAATGGCGGCATGGTTGCCGTCGGTCTTTCCCGAGACGCAGCAAGCAAGCGACTTTCAGAAGAATATAAAGCCGTTGAAATCGCGGTAGTCAACAGCCCCTCGCTCGTTACGCTTTCCGGAAATGCCACCGAATTAGAGAGCCTTGCAAAGGCCCTTGAGGTCGAAGGCATTTTTGTAAAGTTCCTGCCCATCTCATTCGCTTTTCACTCGAGACAGATGGATTCCATCGAAGAGGATGTGCGAGAAAGTCTCGATTTCCTTCGCCCGAGTGAGGCCACGATTCCATTCTACTCTACGGTCGAAGCAAAGCGAATCTCCGGAGGATTTCTGGATGCAGACTACTGGTGGCGCAATATTCGGGAACCCGTTGAGTTTGCCGCAACAGTCTCTGCGGCTGTTGACGGAGGGCACCGAATGTTCCTTGAAGTCGGACCGCACCCGTCCCTCTCTGCCTCGATTTTGGAATGTCTGGCATCAGAGCGCTCGGACGGAAAGGTCTTCCACTCTTTGAACCGCGACAGTGACGATTCGATGGAACTGGCACAGAGTCTTTCCAGACTTCACGTTGCAGGCGCCTCCATTGACTGGGACTCCTATCTTCAGGCCGAACCGGTTGCAGACCTGCGGCTACCTCAGTATCCGTGGCAGCGAAAAATCTGTTGGCTGGAATCACCCCGGCAGCGAAATCAAAGACTCGGGTCGACCCTGCATCCTTTTCTTGAAAAGAGATTGGATGGTCCGACTCCAGCGTGGGAAACCCTTCTGGATCCCAAGAAATTTACATTTCTCGAAGATCACACATTCTGGAATCGAATCGTTTTCCCAGCTGCTGGATTCTCGGAGATCGCGGCAGGCCTGGCGCGAACCCATTTCACGAAGTCTCCTCATATTGTCGAGAACCTTGAGATCGAACAGATCCTATTTCTTGGCCGATCAGATACATGCATATTGCGGGTAGAGATTGATCCAGACTCAAATCGCTTTGCGATTCACTCACGGCAATCAGATTCTGAGTTCTGGACTACTCACGCAAAGGGCCGAATTGTTCCCAGGCCGAAAGCCCTGAATCAGACAGTCAACCTGGGAGAATTACGCGATAAATTGCCGAATTACTCTTCGCATTGGGATACCTACTCGGACTTTTCAAAACTCGGATACCACTACGGCGAGTCCTTCCAGCAGATCGAACAAGTCTGGTATGACAAAAGACTCGCATTGGCGAGAGTGACCATTCCGGATAAAATCTTTGAGAACGTCACCGACTTCAGCCTGCACCCGGCCACTCTTGATGCCTGCTTCCAGGTAGTGATTACCGCTTCGATCGAAGATTCTGAGAAGGGAGAAAGCCCCGAACTTCTGCTTCCTTCGCAGATCGGGAGAATTCAAGTCGACCTTCCCTCGCTACCCAAGCGTTTCTGGGTGCGTGCCCGAATCCTCGAGCGCACAGCTTCCAAAATCGTCGGTGATCTCAGTCTTCTTGACGACACAGGAAATCAGTTCGGACGAATCGACGGATTTACACTGACTTCTGTTAGCAATGACACGTCCTCTCAATTTGATCAATTTCTCTATCGCTTTGCCTGGATAGAGAAGCCGCTTGAGCCTCAGAAAAGTTCTCAAGCGCTCTCGCAAACCGACGTTGTCATCCTGGCCGATCAGGCTGGAATTTCCGACGAGATCGTCGATCAGATTAGCGATGAAGCACAATCCATCGAGGTGATCGAAGCAGGTGATGCCGCGACCTTAACATCCGCTGAACTCGATCAGTTGAGAGCGGCACTCGACAAACGAACCACTGACCAACATACAATTGTTCTGCATCTGCGGAGCCTTGACCATCCGACTCCAGAGTCGCTGAACGAAACAGAGCTGCGAAGAGCTCAGGAAACAGGTGCCGTTTCCCTTCTGGCCATCTCAAAAGAACTCCAGAATTCATCCCGATCGATTTCTGTTATTTGTGTATCCTGGGCATGTAGTGGAACCCCGCTACCGAGTTGGAATCCAGCCTCGGCCCCCCTTTTGGGCGTGCTCCGAACGGCTACCAACGAAATCCCTCACGTGGCGTGGAAGTCGGTGCTCCTCGATCTCAGTCGATCTGATACTGCGGCGCGGGAAATTGTAGCTGAGCTTCAGTACTTCGACGGGGAAAGCGAGATCGCCTTATTAGGTGGAGTTCGGCAGTCCCGTCGCCTTGAGCATGCCCGGTTCGACGACTTTCCGAGGTTCGCTACAACATACACTCAGGAAACAAGCGGTGATGTTCGCTACCGTCTGGAGAACGAAAAGCCCGGCACACTGGATCGGCTCGCTATCAACGAAGCGCCGGAACCATCTCTGGCCTCGGATCAGGTCGAGATCAGAGTCGAGGCAGCGGGGATCAATTTCCGGGATCTCATGAAGCTGTTGAAAACCTATCCGGGCGAGCGCCAGGAACTCAAAGAAGTTGGCGACGAGTTCTCTGGAGTAGTTGTTTCAGTCGGTGCAAACGTTTCAAGGTTTTCGCCGGGAGACCAAGTAGTAGGCATGTCAAAGTACTGCTTCCAGTCCCACGTCGTGGCCCCGCAGCATATCCTGTTTAGAAAGCCCAACGGAATCAGCCATACAGAAGCTGCCGGGCTTCCTACAGTTTTTCTCACTGCCCACTACGCGCTCGTTCAGTTGGCACAACTGCGTCCTGGCAACTCGATCCTGATCCATGCGGCTGCGGGTGGAGTCGGACTGGCAGCGATCCAGATTGCCCGGCATCTCAAGCTGGAGATTTTTGCTACGGCTGGCTCTGATGAGAAACGCTCTCTTCTAACAGATCTAGGGATCAAGCATGTTATGGATTCACGTTCTCTCGCTTTTGCAGACGAGATCATGGAGGTGACGGGCGGCCACGGAGTTGATGCGGTTCTCAATTCTCTCGCAGGTGAATTTCTCCTGAAAAGCCTCGCAGTGCTTGCTCCATTTGGGAAGTTCCTGGAAATTGGAAAAGTAGATATTTTCGCGGATCGCAAACTGGGGATGTCGATTCTACGCAACAATATCTCCTTCCACGCCATCGACCTTGGTCAGTTCCTCGCCGAAAAACAGGAGGAAGCGGAAAGTCTCTTCCAAGAACTGGGAGAAGCGTTCGAGTCGGGCAAATACAAACCGCTCCCTTGCGAAGTGTATCCGGCCAGCAGAGCGACCGAGGCCTTTCGAAAAATGGCTCGTGGTGAACATTTCGGTAAACTCGTGCTCGACTTTCAGGAGCCTGAGATCGCAGTTGGCAAGCCTTCCGAAATCGACCGCATCTTTCATAGAGACCTTACTTATCTTGTAGCCGGAGGAGCTTCCGGTTTCGGTTTTGAGATCGTGAAATGGTTTGCTGCTCACGGCGCTGAAAACATCGTCATGCTCAGCCGCTCAGGTCCCCGCACTGATTCGATACTGGAAGAGATCGAGGAACTTCGAAACGCTGGATTGACGATCCGCGACGAGAGGGTCGACATCTGCGATCTCCCTGCCCTTCGAAGCGCCATCAATGAGATAGAAGCTGAGATGCCTCCATTAAGTGGAGTGGTTCACGCAGCGATGGTGCTGGATGATCGCCTCATTTCTGAACTGGATCAGGAAGCGTTCGAGGCGGCGAGCTCACCCAAAATTCTCGGAGCATGGAACCTGCACGTTGCTTCGGACCACCGGGATCTTGATCTGTTTATCTGCTTCTCTTCCATCGCAACCATACTGGGCTCGTTCAAGCAAGCCAACTACAACGCTGGAAACGCCTTCATGGATGAGCTTTGCCAATACCGGCGGGCACAGGGTCTACCCGCCATGTCGATAGCCTGGGGAGCGCTGGCTGGAGCGGGATACCTTGAGCGGGAAGAGGCGACTCGAAACTATCTCGAAGCCATTGGAATGGAAACATTTCGTCCTGATGAAGTGTTTTCTATCCTCCAGAAGCTCATCTCTTTGGACGCCGCTCATGTGGCAGCAGGCAAAATCAATTGGGGCACAACGATGATGGTGGCCCCCGCCTTGAAGAAGCTTCCACTCTACAAAACTGTAGTGGAAGCGGGAACGCGGCAGCTTTCTTCCGGAAGGTTTCGAAGAATGATTCTCGCGACACCTGAAGAACAGAGGCGCTCTCTGGTCGAGGAGTTTTTCCGAATTCAGATTGCGGAAGTATTTGGTACCGATCCGGAAACGCTCGATGCCGACGTGCCCGTGACGAATTTGGGAATGGATTCGCTGATGGCCATCGAATTGCTCAACCGCATCGAAAACGAATTGGGTATTCAATTTCCAATGGGAAATATCCTGGGCGGTCCATCCATTCGGGAACTGATCGACCCTCTGCTCAATGCGCTAGCCAACTCGCTGGCAACTGACACCTCCAACGCCTCCGAAAATCCCCTGCCGAACGCCATCGACGAACCGCCCGGGATCACAAAGAAAACTGACGAAATACGCCCATGAGTAAGTCCTCTCCCTTTGTGCTCGTGACTGGAGCAACGGGCCTATTGGGAAATAATGTTGTCAGACTTTTGCTAAAACAGGGTAAACCCGTCAGAGTTCTAGTGCGCGAGAACTCAGATCGTGAACCGCTCCGGGAACTTGATGTAGAGGTCAGCCACGCCGATATCCGCGATAGCGCCGCAGTAGCAACTGCTTGCAGGGGTGCGTCAGTGATCATTCACGCGGCTGCCCTCGTCAGGATCGGAGGCCGGGGCATGGATACTTTCCGTGCGGTCAACACGGAAGGAACTCGAAATGTAGTTCGTGCCGCGCAAAAGGAGAGCGCCCGACTCATTTATGTTTCTACTAGCGATACAATTTCCTGTGGCACGCCCGGACAGCTCTCGGACGAAGGTGCCGCCTTTGATGAAAAACATGCTACCTGCTACAGCATGAGCAAATATGAAGGCGAGCAAATCGTGCGCGATGCCTGCACTACCGGACTGCATGGAGTGATCGTGAACCCTTCCTTTATGTTAGGACCTTGGGATTGGAAACCGTCATCAGGCGCAATGCTGGCAGCGGTCGGTTGTGGCCGCGGAGCAATTGCGCCATCCGGTTACGTGTGCATCGCCGATGTCAGAGATGTGGCGGCAGCTACGATCTCCGCTGCGTTTTCCGGAACAGTCGGGGAGCGCTACCTCCTAACCGGTGAGACTCTATCCTATCGGAAAGCCTGGAGTCTCTTTGCAGAAGTGACGGGCAGCAGACGCCCCCTTTGTCAACTCGGGCCTACGCCAACCAAAATCGTCGGTGCTGGCGGAGATTTATGGGGGTTTCTAACAGGAAAAGAGCCAATCGTTAATTCCACTGCTCTAAGAGCTGCCTCTTGCCCTCGACTCTACTGCAGTCAAAAAGCAAAACGAGACCTCGGATACCAAACGCGCCCTCTACGGGAAACCGTAGAGGGCGCATGGAAATGGTTTAATCCTCCCGAGAGAGGGACATGGGTTTTAGGAAGTTAGAATTTCCCTTCGCCGGATACATTGCCGGTAACAAACTCGGTATCCCCGTTCATCTTGACGCGGCTACCCTCGATGTTTCCGTTCGGCTTTACTGTCTTCCCTTTGACTTTCGAAGTGGCTTGGACACTACCGGTGAAGTTTGTCAGATCGGATTCCAAAATTGGAGTCGTTTCCCCTTGTCCATTGTATTTCACTTTCGAACCGCCGCGCTTCACTTTCGTTTTAGTGACTCGGCCGGAAGAGGTGGAATCCAGATCCCGTTCAGGTCCGTCGTGAACAACAGTCGAACTGGCAGACCCTTTCTTTTTCGGGATTTTCACACTGCCCGTGCGATCAAACGAAGTTTCAACTATTGGAGTGCCGCCTCCGTCGGGTGTCGTGGTTCTGACCAAATTGAAGAGGTCACCGTCTACGTTTCCACCGGCCTTCTTGAGAACTTTCTTCTCATTGACAGAATCGGCGTGAGAGGTCGCGAGGAATGCCAACGTGACCGTGAGAGTTGTGAGGATCGTGAAGATCCGAGCATTTAGTTTCATGGAATTTGATATGAGGGATGAGTGTATCCCTCTCCGACACGAGGGATTAGTCTCAGGGTTTCACATCGAATTGTTTTTGGAAAGAACAAACTGGCATTTTTCTGTTCACGGATCTTCATTCGGATTGGACTCTGGAATGCCGAACTCTAGAAAAACCGCTCGTAGATACGAAGCGTTTGAACCTGCAAAGCCCCCAACGCCTCCGCTAACTGCTTTGATGGTTGATTGTTTTCGAGGATCCAGAACAGCTCGACAGTTTTCAGCGAAGGGAAATCTGCCTTACGTTTGTATATTTCACTGACCAACGCGGGAGCAATCGGCAACTCACGGAACCGGGCAAGCGATCCAAAAAGCAAAAGCCGGATGCGCTCAAACTTTTTTCTCGTTGTCAGGATTTTCAAGACTCCTTTCAAACTCCGTCGTCCATCCATTTCCCGAATAATCTCGGATGGATCCGGGATTGCAAGAAACACACCGGCCGGCTCATCTCCGACAAACGCCAGATAGGCAAGCCTTTCATCGAAGTAGGGGCCGAGTTCCCGGGCTCCCTTGACGAGTTCTTCAGAAAGTATAGGAAAAGCCCCCCAATTTCGATTCCATGACTCTGAAAATAAGTCGGCAATTAGCTTTGCCTCGTTCTCGAGATTTTTCCGTTCGATTGGTCTGGTAGTGATTTTAACATTTTGAGCCTCCGGATGAAAAGCTTCGTAGGGAAACAGGTTTTTCTCCAAATCATCCATCGATAAATGATACCCCAGAAGATCCCGCGCCTTCCGGTAGCGGCAATTCTCCAGTAAATCAGCATAGTAAGGAGGCGAGTACCCCATCAGGAATGCCGGAACCAGGTGGTGCCCCTTTATCATGACCCCGGCAGGATCATTGAGGGTAAAGCTCGTAGGCCCACGGGATACGAGCAGCCCTTCCTCCTTGAGCCAGCTCTCCGCCCGATCCAAAAGAGCCCGGGCGACGCCCTCGCGATTCAGGCATTCAAAAAAGCCGAAGAATCCAACGCCGTCATCGTGGCGGGCCAGGTGACGTTCGTTGCGAATAGCGGCGATTCGTCCCACTACTTCTTTGCCGTCTCGGCAGAGGAAGAATTCTGCCCCGGAGCCGAAGCCATCATTGAAAAAAGCCCCCTTCTCACGATCAAGCTCTCTCTTCTGGTCAGAAACCAGCGGGGGGACCCATTGCGGAAAGTCTTGATAAATCTTCCAGGGAAGTCGGAGAAACTCTTTCCAGTCCTTGGAATCTTGCAGGGCAGTGACAGTTAGCATGGACGAAAATCATCTCAGAAGGTTGGGTGACCATCCCCTCGATTTGGGTTATAAATATTTCATTGAACGGTATCTTAGCAACTTCAATACTCGTTCAATAAACTGACGGAATACCCTTCTGGATTTAGATGAAATGCACCAAAAATTCTCCGGTAGAAACTCAGCGCCCTGCCGGGACTTGGGAATGGGACATGGATGTCGCGACAATCCTGAGAGATCGTGCCTCTCTCCAGCCCCATAGAGTGGCCATTCGTTTCTACGACTCCGAAGGGGGCTTGAGTAGCATCACTCACGCAGATCTCTGGACGGATGTCGCGTCCATTGCCGTCGCGATGGCACAAGAAGAGCTGGCCGGTCAGCCCGTGCTTTTGAGCTGCGCGGATGGAAAGGAGTTTTTAGCGGGGTTCTTCGCGACACTCGCGGTTGGCGCTGTCGCGGTCCCTCTGCCTCTGCTTCGGGTAAAGGACCGTTTCGATCGGAACAATGCGATCATCAACAATTCCGGAGCAAAGTGGCTGCTTTCGACCTCCAGTCAGATTCGTCGGATGCGCGAGCAAGGACTCGTCTCGCCTGGGGTCCGGACAATTGCTACGGATCTGTCTTCTCAACCACTCGACGCAGATTGGACACCATCCCCAGCCAGTCTTGATCGTGTCGCGATGCTTCAATACACTTCGGGGTCAACTGCAGAGCCAAAAGGCGTAATGCTTTCGCAGTATCAACTTCTCCGAAACTGCGAGACGATTGCGAAAGCGTTCGAACTCGACGAGAAGGATGTGGGATTTTCCTGGCTTCCGCTCCATCATGACATGGGGCTCATCGGAGGCGTTCTCGCTCCGTTTCTAAACGGCACGCCAAATGTCGTCATGACTCCAGATACTTTCCTGAGACGACCTGCGCTCTGGCTACGTCGCATTTCCGAACTGGGTGCGACGGTGAGTGGAGGCCCGGACTCAGCCTTTCTGCGCTGTGCCGAGCGAATCACCGATGAGGAAATGGAAGGAGTCGACCTGAGTCGCTGGCGAGTCGCGTTCACCGGTTCGGAGCCTATACGGCCGGCAACTTTCCGAAAATTCGCCGCCAAGTTCGAGAAATTCGGGTTCAGTCCCAATGCGTTCCTCCCCTGTTTCGGATTAGCGGAGTCGACACTCATGGTCTCATGCGGACCGCTCAAAGGACCGATCATCAAGCGTTTCTCAACAACGGACTCTGGTATGAATGAGATGATACCGGTTCGAAATGATTGCGACGGGGCAAGAGAATTATGCGCATCGGGCAAGGTGTTTTCCAACGAAAGGGTCGTTATTGTCGACCCGGAATCTCGCTGCCTTCTATCTGAAGGAAGCGTCGGAGAAATCTGGATTCAGTCGCCGAGCAATGCACTTGGTTACTGGTCCGATCCGGAGACAACCCGGGAAATATTCCAAGCCACTCTATCTCAGTTAGACGGAAACTTTCTTCGGACGGGTGATCTGGGCTTCCTGTCTCAAGATCAGCTCTGGGTCACAGGACGACTCAAGGACCTGATCATCATTCGCGGCGTTAACTACTCCCCTTCCGATATCGAATC
>Ga0222633_1001593_pt1 | contig 11473 bp, 9 predicted proteins | sample AntAcemetageno48_FD_179816 | JGI IMG/M metagenome (GOLD analysis project Ga0222633, IMG submission 179816) | Saline water microbial communities from Ace Lake, Antarctica - #48 | ecosystem: Environmental > Aquatic > Non-marine Saline and Alkaline > Saline | place: Antarctica: Ace Lake | collected... | reverse complement strand
TTTCTTACTAACCAAAGATCGGGCTACAACCCTGCCAGGGCATCCAGGACTATTCCCTGTGTCAGTATCTGTGGCAACACCGTCGCTCGAGGCGCATCTTTCGCATACAGCAGGTAAAGCGGCACACCACTTCTATCATATTCCTGTAGCGCAGCAGTAATACCGGGATCCTCGTTGGTCCAGTCACCCTTGAGATACGTTATGCCGTTGTCTTTAAAGGCCCGTTTGACGATATCAACATCCAGCGCGTTGAACTCATTGAGCTTACAGGTAATGCACCATGCGGCGGTGAAATTCACGAAGACCGGTCCTTTCTTTTTAGCTATTGCCAGTGCCTCGATGGAATAGACACCAACGCCATCCTCGGTTGAATCCACTGAAGACTGCATCACCCTCGCCTCCTGCGTTGCACCAATATAGATAGCGAAAAGAACGAGCAGTAACGCAGACAATCTGGCAATGGCATTGCCTGACTGGTTAAGCAGCCAGAGCGCAAAGGCGATCAGCAAGGCACCAACAAGAACCTGCATCATGGCATCAGGACCCGCCTGTACCCCAAGTACCCATAACAGCCAGACCGCTGAGGCAAACATGGGAAATGCCAGCAACTGTTTCATGACGACCATCCACTGACCCGGTTTCGGCAGTCTCGCCAGCAAAGCAGGCGCGTAGCAAAGCAGTACATAGGGAAGTGCCATTCCCAGGCCCAGCGAAGCGAATACCAAAACGCCGGTGGCAGGAGACTGGATCAGGGCATAACCCACCGCTGCCCCCATAAAGGGCGCAGTACAGGGTGCCGCAACGATGGTCGCCAGCACGCCGGTTGAAACAGAGCCAAGATATCCCTGCTCACGTCCCCCGCCGTTACCCAGTGACATCAGCGTGCCACCGATTTCAAACACACCCAGCAGGTTCAACCCGATCGCCAGAAACAAATAGGCGAGCATGCTGACCACGATGGGTGATTGCAGTTGGAAACCCCAGCCGATGGCCTCGCCACCTGCTCGCAGGCCAATCAGGACCAGCGCAATCACCACAAAACTGGCGATGACCCCGCCTGCGTAAGCAAGGCCGTGTAATCGAACAGAACCACCATCATGGTGAGACTCAACCAGGGAAAGAATCTTGATGGACAACACCGGAAACACACAGGGCATCAGGTTCAGTATCAGGCCGCCCAAAAAAGCAAAAAGCAGTGCGGCCAACAAACCTGTTTCATCCGACGCGCGATCGCCTCCTGGGATTAAGACCCCAGGGGGCGACCCATCATCGTTCATCCTGAACTCAAAGCTCGACACTATCCCCTCACCGACGGATTCGTGAATAACGATCACACCGGACAGGTCTGCAGAATCTGCATTGAAATCGTAGCCGGGCTCCAGAGTGAGGACCAGGCCCTCATCGGACATCGAGAATAGTTGTGTGGCCGGGTTGTCAATTAGTTCAGGCGTAAAGGGGAAGTACTCGACCACCTCAATTCGATTACCCTGCACTGCCGGTAATCCCACCGTTAACCGTATCCTGTCTCCATCAACCTGGAAACTACTCGCCACATCGATAGGTACGGGCACCTTAGCCCGGGCCACGCGAAACGTATCTGACACCGTGTCGTCGAGCACCGTTTCCCCTATCGGGATGGTCATCATGACGTCGACTTTTTCGGGGATACAGATATCAGCACAGACCAGCACTCTGCCAGTCCCCTTCAGCTCAACGACACTGGCGGAATAATCTTCAGGCACCGATACCGAGAAAGGCATCAGCACTTCGTGATGGTATCCATAGTTCATCAGTGGCCCATATGGAATCCGCTCCGGGTGGGGATATTGGAACTCACTGACCGAAACCCCTTCAGGCGCAGTCCATTTAATATCAGGCGCGGCGCCGGAATCACCGGGGTTTGTCCAGTAGGTGTGCCACTCGTCATCAATGTGCTGGCGAAACAGCACGTCAAAAGAATCACCTGCCGCAATACTGGTGACTGCTGGCACCAGGTCTACACGAACATGGGGTTCCGGCCTGGCATTCGCCGACGATACGGCCAGCAGGCTGGAAAAAAGGAACAGCCATTTCATTTTCATCTGAATACTCAGGGTCTCATTCCCCAGGTCACCGGACCCTTCAATTCTTCCAGTAGCGGCTCGACCCAGTCTGCCCAGCGACAAAGCCTGGCGCGGGTTTGCCTCGGATCAATCAACTCATGAACAGCAAAGCTTTCCATCATGGGAAAAGGAGACCGGTTCTTCATCAACATTTGTTCCAGTTCCCGCCGTTTCTCATCCGGATCTTCAGCGGCTGCAATTTCTCGGTGGAAAGCCACGGCCACGCCACCTTCAACGGGCAACGCCCCCATTTCATGGGATGGCCAGGAGAGTTTGTAAGTGTTTGGCGCAAAGTGTGCCGCAGATGCGACGCCAAATGACTTATGCACGGCAATCGTGGCCCAGGGGACGGTTGATTGAACCGCTGCTGCCACCGCACTCATCCCGTAACGAATGCAGGCAGCTTTCTCTGAATCGGGACCAATCATGAAACCGGGCTCGTCCAGGAAGTTAATAATCGGCAAATGGAAAGTATCGCAGAGCTCCATCATCCGTTTGGCTTTTTGCGAGCCTTCTGCCGTCATCGCGCCCGCAAAATGACGACAATCATTGGCAATCACGCCTACCGCCATACCGTTCATGCGCGCCAGGCCAATAATCTGGCCGTGGCCATAGAAAGGCGCGATCTCGAAAAAGGAATCGAGGTCCACCACGTGCCCAATGACGTCGCGCATTTCAAAGGGAATGCGACCATCCCTTGGAACAATATCAATCAGGGCTTCATCGGCCCGGGTGGGGCTGTCGCGGCAATCCAAACGCTGCGACAACTGCCAGACATTCTGCGGCAGGTAACTCAGAAAACGGCGCATCTGGGCCAGCGCCTCCTCCTCTGTCTCAGCGACGTTGTCTACAATGCCGCTGCGGGTATGGATTTTCCAGCCGCCCAATTCCTCTTTTGTCAGCGACACGCCCAGCGCACGCTCAACCAGTGCCGGACCGCCAACCATCACCTGGGATGTTTCTTTTACCATGACCGAGAAATGGGACGCTACCAGTCTACCGGCAGGAAAGCCTGCAACAGGTCCCATAGCACCCGATACCACGGGTACCTCGTTCATGGCCTGGGCAATGATCTTGAACCTCGGCTCTGCATAGACCGGGGAACCAACGGTAGTGGGTCTTGGGCCGCCGGAACCGGCAACACTACCGCCACCGCCTTCGAGCATTCGCACCAGGGGTACCTTGAACTGCACCGCCAACTCTTCCGCGTAGACACTTTTTCGGAGACCGGCGCCGTTTGGAGAACCACCCTTCAGCGTAAAGTCTTCACCGCCCACAACTACTCGCTGGCCGCCTATAGAAGCAAACCCCACCACATAGTTGGCGGGCGAGAAGTCCTTGATCTCTCCATTCTCATCTTTCTCGGCAAACCCCGCACCCTCGCCATGCTCCTCAAAGGAATTTGGCGACACCAGTGCGTCGATACGCTCGCGGATCGTCAACCTGCCCTTGTCGTGATGCCTGGCAATAGCGTCAGCGCCACCCTGTTTCTTTGATAGCTCGCGTCGTTGTTCGATTTCCTTGGCTTCTTTATGCCAGCTCATCGTAAACCCTCAAAAATTGGTCCCGCCTTTATAACAATGAAACCGGATTCAACCAAACCGGAAACGCAAAGCGCCATCAGGCTGGCATCGCTCTCACAATCAAATCCGCGAATCACGACGCTTTTAGCGCATTAATGGTTAGAAATCGGTCATTGATCATGCTACCTTTCTGCCCCTTATCCGGTCAGACAAAACCTCTGCCCGCTTGATCGACAAAACAATTCTAATAAATCTAGTGAGGTAGATATGCAAATCGTGGTTCCTGCGGAAACGTGGGCTAATGAGCGCCGCGTCGCACTTATTCCTGACTCGGTGAAAAAGCTCACCAGAGCCGGCTTATCCGTGTCGGTAGAATCCGGACTGGGATTGGAGTCAGGGTTCAGTGACGACGACTACACAGAGGCAGGTGCAACTGTTTCCAGTGATCGCAATGCACTGATTTCCAGTGGCGATATGGTGCTCAGAGTCCGAAAACCTGGTACAGAAGAAGTCGCCCTGCTGAAAAAAGGCGCCATCCAGATCAGCTATCTTGATCCTTACAACGAACATGCATTGGTCGATTCGCTCGCCGCACAGGGGGTCACCGCAATCAGCATGGAAATGATCCCCAGAACAACACGCGCGCAGAAGATGGATGCCTTGAGTTCACAGGCTAACCTTGCCGGTTACGTGATGGTATTACTCGCGGCCAGCAAACTCGATCGCATTCTGCCGATGATGATGACGCCCGCTGGAACACTCAGCCCGGCAAAGGTCTTTGTTATCGGTGCTGGTGTCGCAGGCCTGCAGGCCATTGCCACAGCAAAACGCCTTGGCGCCCGTGTTCAGGCATTCGACACACGCCCCGTTGTCGCAGAACAGGTTCAATCGCTCGGTGGTAAATTCGTCGAGATTGATCTTGGCGAGACGGGCCAGACCAAAGATGGCTACGCCCAGGAACTGACCCCTGAGCAGCTGGAGCTGCAGAGGCTCGGCATGAAGGACGTTATCAGCGAATCCGATATCGTCATCACCACAGCCCAGCTCTTCGGACGCCCTGCCCCGCGTATTATCACAGCCGACATGGTCGCTGCGATGAAGCCTGGCGGCGTCATTGTTGACATGGCGGTTGATTCCGGCGGAAACGTCGAAGGATCAAAGCCTGATGAAACGGTCGTGATTGGTGGTGTTTCCATTATCGGTATCGCTAACCTGCCATCGCAGGTATCCAGGGATGCCAGTCAGATGTATTCATCCAACCTCTATAACCTGGTCAGCGAATACTGGGACGAAGAAAACAAAACCTTCAACCTTGACCTTGAGGACGACATTCTCAAGGGATGCGTCATTACACACGATGGTGAGCTTGTAAATGAAGCCATCAAGAACATAAGGGGAAGCTAACATGGAAATTGTATTTCTGATTTTTATTCTTGTGCTGTCGGTATTCCTCGGCTTCGAACTGATTTCCAAGGTACCTGCAACGCTGCACACACCACTGATGTCCGGTGCGAATGCGATTTCCGGTATCACGCTTGCCGGTGCCTTTCTGGCAGCCGGAATGGTAGACAGTGAGATGGGTAAATACCTCGGCACGGCTGCGGTGGCATTCGCCACCATCAATGTTGTCGGTGGATATATGGTCACTGACCGCATGCTCGGCATGTTCAAGAGCAAAAAGGCAGGTGGCAAATAATGAATATCGAACTATTAGCGAACCTTTCTTACATTGTTTCGGCTGCCCTGTTCATCTTCGGTCTGAAGATGCTGGGTTCACCGGCGACCGCAAGACGTGGCAACCTGTTTTCATCGCTGGGTATGTTGATCGCTGTCGTCGCAGGCCTGACGGCCGAAGGCATCGTCAGTTATGAATACATCGCAGGCGGCATGGTCATCGGCACAATCATTGGCGCACTGGCTGCCAGACTGGTTGGCATGACTTCCATGCCCGAGATGGTCGCCCTGTTCAACGGCTCTGGCGGCGCAGCCAGCCTGCTGGTTGGCTGGGCAACACTTTACGGTGGTGGCGTTGATACGTTTACCGCAGTGACTATTTTGCTCGCCATCCTCATTGGTGGCCTGACCTTTACCGGCAGCCTTATCGCCTACGCCAAACTGGCTGAAGTGATGAACAGCGCTGCCATTGTCTTTAAGGGACAACGCTTTGTTAACAGCCTGCTGCTGGTTGGCATTGTTTACGCGGCCTATATGTTCTGCCTGGACCCGCAGGCTGATAGTCCATGGTTATATGTCACCCTTGGCCTGGCGCTACTGCTTGGCGTGATGGCTGTGATTCCAATCGGCGGCGCTGATATGCCGGTGGTGATTTCACTGCTGAACAGCTACTCCGGTATTGCTGCCTGTGCTGCTGGTTTTGCCATTAACAACAACATCCTGATCGTTGCGGGTTCGCTGGTTGGCGCCTCTGGTATCATCCTGACCAACATCATGTGTAAGGCAATGAACCGATCGCTGGCGAACGTCCTGTTCAGCGGGTTTGGCGCAGTGAAGCAAGGTAAGGCTATTGAGGGTGAAGTAAAACCCATCTCTGTTGAAGATGCCTACTACCTGTTTGAAGCCGCCAGCAATGTCTGTTTTGTTCCTGGTTACGGTATGGCCGTTGCCCAGGCACAGCACGTCGTGAAGGAACTCGGTGAGATTCTGGAAGCAAACGGCTGTGAAGTGAGCTATGCGATACACCCTGTTGCCGGGCGTATGCCTGGTCACATGAACGTACTGCTTGCCGAAGCTGATGTACCTTACGAACAGCTGGTTGAAATGGACGAGATCAATCCCAGGATTGAGAATGTGGACATTGCCGTTGTGATTGGCGCAAACGACGTGGTCAATCCCAGCGCTCGCGAAGATGAAGACAGCCCAATCTATGGTATGCCAATCATCAACGTTGACCAGGCACGCACCGTGTTCGTCCTGAAGCGTTCCATGGCTTCAGGCTTCTCTGGTGTCGACAACCCACTGTTCTTTGGTGAAAACACACGGATGTTATTCGGTGATGCCAAGGAATCCATCCAGGGCGTTATTTCCGAGTTCGGATAAGCTATCCACTACCCCCGGCAACGGGGGTAGTTTTTTTAACCTCCCGCAACACAACATCCCGGTCCCCTCCAAAAAGCGCCTGATCGCTCAGGAAAACATTCCGTTTACGGAAGACTCGCCGACCAGTTTTCTGCCGATCGCCGACATTTGCAGCCAATGTCGCTTAATGTACCGATACTCTATAAATCGATGGTGTTACGCGATCGCCCTGTATCAGACTAACATCGGTTCAATTAGCCATTAGAAAATTACGTTGGCAGGAATATGAATAATAAGATTATCGGGATTGTGCTTATCGTTATTGGTGTGGCGCTAGCCATGTGGGGTTACAACATTTATGACTCGGCTGGATCCAGGATTGGTCGAGCACTAAGTGGCGAGACCCCTGTTGAGGCTTGGGCCGGCATGATTGGCGGCGCCATTTGCCTTTTGATTGGCATTCTTAAACTAAAGTAAATGCCGGAAGAGTTACCCCGTTTCAATCCTGATATTGATATCAAACGTTTCGACACGCTAAAGCAGCGTCTAGCCTGCAGTCGAAGCTGCCTGCAGCCCGGCTGACCGCAGCCCGGCTGACCGCAGCCCGACTCACCGCAGCTTGACCGATCAACTGACTGTTGCGAGACTCTCAATTCCGGAAACGGGGTAAGATTCGTAAGGTTTAAACTTACACAACTTGAGGTTCACAATGACCAAGACTGAAGGAAGGGTCGAGGAGCTGCTTGCTAAACATCCCAGTTTAACGCGCGCTGAGGCAATCAAGATTGTCACCGAGAAAAATGAGCGCAAAAAGAAAAAACGAGCGGATAAAGCAAACAGAAGCGAAGCAAAAAAAATCAAGCACGAAGACAAGATTTCCTGAGAGTCGGCCAGCACACAGCGCTAAGAATAGCCATGCGAAAAGCCCCTCTGCGATCAATGGAGCACAGGCCGATCACCTGCAGTCAATCAGGAAGTGGCAAACTGTCAACGATTTGACATTCCTATCTCGTTGCACCAGCGGCCGCCACGGGAAATATCACACCGCCTGACTCAATATCAGGCATCACGTTAACAATGCAAAACCGAGGAAATTTTTATGTCAAACGAAGGCTATCACGAACCCATTGACGAGCTGTCTGATGCAACACGGGACATGCACAGGGCTATTACATCGCTGATGGAAGAACTTGAAGCTGTCGACTGGTACAACCAGCGTGCAGATGCTTGTAAGGACAAAGAACTGAAGGCGATACTTGAGCACAATCGCGATGAAGAAAAAGAACATGCGGCCATGGTGCTTGAGTGGATACGCCGTCAGGATCCATCTTTTGATAGCGAGTTAAAGGACTACCTGTTTACCGAAAAGCCAATTGCGCATAAGTAAAGGCCACCATCAATGCCGACAAGGTAACTCCCAATCAATTCCAATAGCCCTTTCCTGGGATTTCTCCTCTGTCATAATCCGAAGACAGCGTTGAAATAGCCTGGTGATAGCGCTGTTTCAGCGGTATGCATGAAAAACAGAGCGCAAATGTAGTCGGCTACAAGTATTTACAATTACCCGGCGATAAGCGTATTGTAATCGGGTCTCCTCGTTGTATAACGCTAGAGTTCTGCGGAAAACACAAAGAGACGAATATAGGATCGGCCAGGAATCGTAGACTAATAACAGGAATAAACTATGTTTTCATTGAAATCTGCATCCCAACGCACGCTACGCGCGTTAGGAATTTCTTCACTTACCTTAACCAGTTTCCTCATACCAGTAACTTCAATACACGCCGCGGAAACAGCGGGGATTGAAGAAGTGATTGTTACAGCACGAAAACGGGAGGAACGGCTGATCGACGTGCCGGTGTCCGCAGCCGTGCTAACCGCGGAGGAACTGGATCGCTATCGCACCAGAGACCTCGCGGAACTGACGCAGCGCATACCCGGCTTATCCATTAGCCATGCTGCAGGTGGTGGACAGGGTGGCAACATTTCTATTCGCGGCGTGGGTAACCTTGCCGTTGACTACGGCACTGACCAGCCCGTTTCACTGGTATTGGACGGCATGTCCTTCCAGAGAAGCCACGTGCTGGATGTTGGTTTTTTTGACCTGCAATCAGTGGAAGTACTAAAGGGACCACAGTCACTGTATTTCGGCAAAAACAGCCCGGCCGGTGTCATCGGCGTGACCAGCAAATCGCCTACCATTGGTAACGACATGGAAGGTTTCCTTCGGGCAAGCTATGAATTTGTCTCGGAAGACCCGGTGATCGAAGCGGGGATCTCTTTCCCTGTAGGCGATACGGTCGCAATGAGAATCGCTGGCCGTTTCCAGGACATGAACGGTGGCTGGCTTGATAACTCCGCACAAGCCATCGATAACAGCCTGCCTGATGGTGTCGTGGGCATTACGCAATATTCGACCCCCCTGCCCGTCCGTGGTCCATCGTACGACAAGTACCCGGGACAGGAACAAACCGTGGTTCGCTGGACTACCGTATGGGAGCCAACCGATAACTTTGAGGCAAAACTCAAAGTGTTTTATTCCGAGTCAGAGCAGAATGACTCCGGGGTAACAGTATTAGTTGCCTGCGCCGATGGCGTCGGAAGCAATCCCTATTACGGCGCAGGCCCCTTCCTCTGGCCGGACGTTTCGCAGACTTGCTCGAACACGCCCAGACTTGAGAGAAACGGTGCTTTGCCACCAGCGGCTATTGCCAATGCGCACCCTGGAATCGACGCAGGCGATAGGTACTATAACCGCGTAGAGAACGACATCTATACGCTCGAACTCAACTGGGACCTGGGAGACTATCTTGTAACCTCACTTTCCAGCTATTGGGACTACAAGCATCTCGAATACACCAATTATGACTATACGAGTTTCGCTGTCGTTATCTCCGAGCAGGGCGAGTCAGGCGATTCCTTCACCCAGGAGTTTCGTATTCAGTCGGACTACGACGGCAAGTTCAATTTTATGGCTGGCATCTTTTACGAGGACCTGTTCCGCGATCTTGATGCCCCTGTCCAGATCCTGAGTGAGAACCTGAGCAACATCTTTGGTGCCTCTGTACCTGCGGTTGGCGCTCCTGCTCCCTACACGGGCACCTACATCAACTATCACCAGCATTGGGATAACGAAGTAGACAGCTTCTCTGTATTCGGTAGCGTTGACTACCAGATCAATGACCAGTGGAAAATTTCCGGTGGGGTTCGCTATACAGATGAAGATCGTAAGGCCGTCGGTGGTAATCTGTTTGAGAACAGTGGCGCGCTGGGATTCGGTCCAGTCGGGTTGAACTACGACCCCAAGGATTCAACAAGCAATACATCACCCGAACTCACCGTTAGCTACCATCCGCGTGAAGACCTGATGTTCTTTGGCGCCTATAAAACCGGCTTTCAATCTGCCGGTATTTCGAACCCGGGAACAGTCCCTAACCTTTCCGCTCTACCAAAGAGCGTTGCTAACGATACTCTTGTATTTGACGAAACAACGGTTGAGGGTTTTGAACTGGGGATGAAGGGTCGCTTTATGGACAACAGGCTCAGCGCTGAAGTTATCGGTTTCTATTTCGAATCTGAAGACTTGCAGGTTGGCATCTTTAATTCGAATACCACGAGCTTCACGTTGCAAAACGCTGCAGTTGCCATTAATTACGGTGTTGAAGCCAATATCATCTACCAGCTAAGCGACTCCATTCAATTAAGAAGTGCACTATCTTACGCCTACCTGGAGTTTGATAAGTGGGCAGATGCTGGCTGCCACCCGGTCGACGGGGCCAGAGCTGACCTCGCTACCCGAACGGGTCCAGGCTGCCATATCGGACCTGATGGAGTGCCTATCCAGGACCTCTCTGGCGAACAATACGGCGGACCTCCCTTTGTCATCAACATCGGTGCGACCTACAACACCACTGTTTTCGATAACTGGGGACTGGAAGCATCGTTTGACACGATCCATCACAGCGATGGTGAACGGGTTCTGAACCAGCCTTTCACCGAAGTTCCCGATCGAACGGTCACACACCTTGCTGCAACGCTGTTTCAGCAGGATGGTCCCTGGGAGGTCGGGGTAAGCTGCACCAATTGCTTTAACGAAATCTATGTTACTTTCATTGGTAACAAGCCCCTGGCAAAAATTAATGCAGGCGTTAACGGTGATATGACAGGGTCTATAGCACCACCCAGACTGGTGACGATGGCACTCACCTACAACTTCAACTAACCTTTTATGGTGTGCCCTACTTTCTTGCTTGAAAGTAGGGCAACACTAAAACCTAATTGCTACTACTGTATCAATAAGGCAACACCTCTTTTACAGCACCTTTCTCAAGCAGAACCTTTCTTAAGTAGTACCTTCATTTCATCAAAACACACCCGCTACGTCTTCACCGGAACGGCAAAGTCGATCACTTCTCCAGCTGAAACGCGTCCATCTGAAACTCTTCGATTCAAAGTTAGGGGAGATTAGCTAAAAACGTTGTTTAGGCTGGTGAGTCCAACTGTTTGCGATACTGATACGGTGACAATTCCACCCATCGCATAAAGGCTCGCCTGAAGTTGGTCACTTCGCTATAGCCAAGAAGCTCCGCGATTTCCTGCACGGTGAGATTAGTCGTTCTCAGATACTCTATCGCCAGTTCCCGCCGGACATCATCGAGGATGCGCTGGTAGCTGGTGCCCAGATCATTGAGCCTTCGACGCAGGGTCCTTGCCCCCAGTGACAGCCGATTAGCGACAGCATCCAGTTTGGGAAATTCACCCGGTGTGCTCAGTAGCAAATGGCAGATACGGGAAATGATATCCTCTTCAATC
>Ga0222633_1001588_pt1 | contig 11523 bp, 11 predicted proteins | sample AntAcemetageno48_FD_179816 | JGI IMG/M metagenome (GOLD analysis project Ga0222633, IMG submission 179816) | Saline water microbial communities from Ace Lake, Antarctica - #48 | ecosystem: Environmental > Aquatic > Non-marine Saline and Alkaline > Saline | place: Antarctica: Ace Lake | collected... | reverse complement strand
GTAGCCCGTCCCCCCCGTCATTTCGACCGAAGGGCGTAGCCCGTCCCCCCCCGTCATTTCGACCGAAGGGCGTAGCCCGTAGCGGAGAAATCCCAGACCTCGCCAATCACCTCGACTTGCAGCAACTCCGCCATCTCCACGGAGAGATCTCCTCACTGACAAACGCTGTGTCGCGTCGCCTACACCCACATAAGAAATAACCTACTCCCCAGATCTGCCAGCATTGTTACTTTCACCCTGCTACCAAAGCAAATCAAACACAAACAGGAGAATCACAATGAAACCCAAAAATATAGCAGCTGCGATTTTCGCAGTCCTCGTCCTTTGTCTCGGCAACTTGGTGCTGGCAAATGACATTTCGGATCAGTCAAGCGACGGTGTGATGACCGTCAATGTCAATGAGGCCGATGCGGCATCCATTGCCAACACGCTGGTTGGAATCGGTATTTCACGAGCCCAGGCGATTGTGGATTACCGTGAGCAGTATGGCCGGTTCTATTCAGCCGAAGAGCTGACCGCGGTAAAGGGCATTGGCCAGTCAACAGTGGAAAGAAACCTGTCGCGAATTTCCATCGAGTGATTTTACACAGGCGTTGATGTGGCTAACAGAAAGCGGTGCGCAAGCACCGTTTTTTGCAAGTGTCGGCAATGTTTTCAGTTTTGCGATGTGGACATTACAAAATTGAAAACATGAGACGCGAGATTTTTGGGGGGAATCCTCCACATGCCGGTTTTTACTCGGTTTCTGGCATACCCTGGATAGTTGAGCTTGCGGATTAAAGGGGGGATGAGTGTCCGGAATGGCATGCCTCTTATGATTTCCGGCACCAAAAATTGAAATTCACTGTCGCCCTAAACAAAAAAACGACGCACGGGCGTCGTTTTTTCGTTTAGTGGCTCCCCGACCTGGGCTCGAACCAGGGACCCAATGATTAACAGTCATTTGCTCTACCAACTGAGCTATCGGGGAACAGTTGAAGGCGCGCATTGTAAAGACAGGGCACTTCTTCGTCAACACAGGGATTTATCGAGATAGTGGGAGTTCGTGTGAGATCGCGCCTGCACGCTATCTTCAGACCGATACCTTCAGAGTCAGTCCAACTGGGTTATCATGTCGCCCCCAAATAGAGGTGCATGATGAAGTCGGGTCAATTCCAGGTTGTATCAGACTACAAGCCAGCCGGTGACCAGCCTGCAGCCATAGAAAAGCTGCTGGATGGCATTGAGTCCGGGCTTGCCTGGCAAACGCTGCTTGGCGTGACTGGCTCAGGTAAGACCTTCACGATCGCGAATGTGATCGAGCGCCTGCAGCGCCCAACACTCATTATGGCGCCTAATAAAACCCTGGCTGCCCAGCTCTACGGTGAGTTCAAGGAGTTCTTCCCCAATAACTCGGTGGAATACTTCGTCTCTTACTACGACTACTACCAGCCCGAGGCCTATGTCCCTTCTTCCGATACCTATATCGAAAAAGATGCGGCGATCAATGAGCACATAGAACAGATGCGATTATCAGCGACCAAGGCATTGCTGGAAAAGCCGGATGCCATTGTGGTTGCGTCTGTGTCGGCTATTTACGGTCTGGGCGACCCTGGCGCCTATCTCAAAATGGTCATGCATCTGGATCGGGGTGACAAGGTAGACCAGCGGTGGTTGCTGCGCCGACTGGCCGAGCTGCAATACGCAAGAAATGAAACGGAACTCCGTCGTGCGACTTACCGGGTACGTGGCGACGTCATTGACATCTTCCCTGCAGAATCGGAAAAAGAAGCGGTCCGTGTAGAGCTGTTTGATGATGAGATTGAGCAGTTATCTTATTTTGATCCGCTGACCGGGGAAGTACTTCGCAAAGTGCCAAGAGTGACAATTTTTCCGAAGTCACACTACGTAACGCCACGCGAGACCATTGATAATGCGCTGGGTAGTATCCGGGATGAACTTAATGAGCGGCTGAAAGTCCTCAAAGACAACAACAAGCTGGTAGAAGCGCAACGACTTGAACAACGAACCCGCTTCGACCTGGAGATGATCAAAGAGCTGGGTTATTGCAATGGCATTGAAAACTATTCCCGGTATTTGTCAGGTCGGGGTCCCGGTGAGGCGCCACCCACGCTCTATGACTACCTGCCGGAAAGCGCGCTGTTGATTCTTGATGAGTCCCATGTTGGTGTACCCCAGATTGGCGCCATGTATAAGGGCGACCGGTCTCGCAAGCAAACACTGGTCGATTTTGGCTTCCGGCTGCCGTCTGCACTGGATAACAGGCCCATGCGGTTTGATGAATGGGAAGAGCGTGCGCCCCAGGCAATATTTGTGTCGGCAACCCCCGGTCCCTATGAGCGCGAAAAGTCCGGGCAGGTCGTTGATCAGCTGGTTAGACCCACGGGCCTGGTAGACCCGGTACTGGAAGTACGACCTGCCCAGACCCAGGTGGACGACGTGTTGTCAGAAATCCGGAAGCGTGTCGAGTTGGACGAGCGGGTCCTGATTACTACCCTGACCAAACGAATGGCCGAAGACCTGACAGATTATCTGGATGAGAACGGTATTAAGGTCCGGTACCTCCATTCAGACATTGATACCGTTGAACGGGTTGAAATCATCAGGGATTTTCGCGCGGGGCTGTTTGACGTGATTGTCGGCATCAACCTGCTGCGCGAAGGCCTGGATATGCCGGAAGTATCGCTGGTGGCGATTCTGGATGCGGACAAGGAAGGGTTCCTGCGGTCTGACAGATCGCTGATTCAGACCATTGGTCGCGCTGCCAGGAACCTGAATGGTAAAGCTATCCTGTATGCAGACCGGATAACAGATTCCATGCGGCGGGCGATCGATGAAACCGATCGCAGGCGTGACAAGCAGCTGGCGCACAACAAGGCGAACAACATCACCCCGGTCAGCATCAAAAGGAATGTCATGGACATTCTTGAAGGCGCACGCCATGTGCCCGGACGAGCGAAAAGTGCCCAGGCAGTGGGTGAAGGTAAAGGCAGATATCGTGGTGGCCCTGTTCTGAGCCAGGGTGATCTGGAAAAACAAATCGTTGCGCTGGAAAAGCAGATGTTTAATCACGCCAAAGAGCTGCAGTTTGAAGATGCGGCCCAGGTGCGGGACCAGATAGAGGAATTGCGCCAGCAGTTCGTTCGATCCTAGGAACATTCCCGGTATTTAGCAGGTTTTTCCTGTTCATCGGTGCTCACCGCACTTGAAGCACAACCGCCTAGTTGTTAAATTACGCGCCCTTCTCCTTTGGATGAAGGCCCTGCATCGAAGGTTCATTCGTTGGAACACCGGTGCGGGAGGTGTAAAGCAGTAGGAATGTAGCTCAGTTGGTTAGAGCATCGCCTCGACAAGGCGAGGGTCGTCGGTTCGAATCCGACCATTCCTACCAAACACACAAATTTTGCTACGCAAAATATGTGTGTGCCGGCAGCTCTAGATTTTTTGTGATACTTATCACAAAAAATCTATAGCGAGAGGCAAGGTGCTCGAACCTCGAGACCCAGCCCTAAAGAACCTGTAGTCAGATTACGCTTCCAAAAAACCGTAATCCCCAATTTAGGAAAAACAACAGTCAGCCCGCAAACGCCCTGACAAAAAGCTAAAACCATGTGGCCCCTGGTACAGGTCACCACTGAAAGCGAGGACAACATGCCAGTTATTACTTTGCCTGATGGCACTGAAAAGCCATTCAATTCCCCAGTTTCCGTTCACGAGGTTGCCGAATCTATCGGTGCAGGTCTGGCCAAAGCCGCGCTTGCCGGTCGAGTCGACGGCGAACTTGTTGATACATCATACGTTATTGAAGCTGATGCCCAGCTTGCCATCATCACCAGCAGGGATGATGAGGGGCTTGAGGTCATTCGGCATTCCTGTGCCCATTTGATGGCCCAGGCCGTGCAGCAGCTTTTCCCGTCAGCACAGGTGACTATTGGCCCTGTGATTGATGATGGCTTCTTCTACGACTTTGCCTATGAGCGTCCGTTCACGCCGGAAGACCTTCAGGCGATCGAGAAGAAGATGACCGACATCGCCAAACAGGATCTCACCGTTGAGCGTTCTGTCATGTCACGAGATGATGCCGTCACCCTGTTTGAAGGCATGGGTGAAAAGTACAAAGTGGAGATCCTCGAAAGTATCCCCGCTGATCAGGATCTGTCATTCTACAAGCAAGGCGATTTTATGGACCTTTGCCGAGGTCCGCATATTCCAAGCACCGCCAAAACCGGTTCATTCAAGCTGACCAAGGTGGCCGGTGCCTATTGGCGCGGCGACTCGAACAATGAAATGCTGCAGCGGATATACGGTACTGCGTGGGCAGACAAGAAGGCGCTTAAAAATCACCTGCATTTGTTGGAAGAAGCGGAAAAGCGTGACCATCGTAAACTGGGCAAGAAGCACAACCTGTTCCATACCCAGGAAGAAGCGCCCGGCATGGTGTTCTGGCACCCGAAAGGCTGGCAGGTTTGGCAGATCATCGAGCAATACATCCGCGATGTTCAAAATGATAATGGCTACCAGGAAATCAAAACGCCGCAGTTGGTAGACATGTCTCTCTGGGAGAAATCTGGTCACGCCGACAAGTTTGGCGATGACATGTTCAGCGTCCAGACAGATAACCGACTTTATGCCATCAAGCCAATGAACTGTCCCTGCCACGTGCAGGTCTTTAACCAGGGCCTGAAGAGCTACCGCGAACTACCCATTCGACTGGCGGAGTTTGGCTCTTGTCACCGGAACGAACCTTCCGGTACCCTCCAGGGCATCATGCGGGTTCGGGGTTTCGTGCAGGATGACGCACATATCTTTTGCGCCGAGCAGCAGATCCAGGAAGAAGTCGCGACTTTTATCCAGGTCCTGACCGCTGTCTATCACGACTTTGGTTTTGACGAGATGATCATCAAGCTTTCAACCCGGCCTGAAAAGCGGGTTGGCAGTGATGATATCTGGGACAAATCGGAAGCTGCCCTGGCGCAGGCGCTTGACGCAGCGAACCTGGACTGGGAATACCAGCCGGGCGAGGGTGCCTTTTATGGTCCCAAAATTGAATTTTCGCTGAAAGATTGCCTTGCCCGAGTCTGGCAATGCGGCACCATGCAGGTTGATTTTTCCACACCGGGTCGCCTTGATGCCCAGTTTGTTGCCGAAGATGGCAGCCGCCAGGCACCCGTGATGCTCCATCGGGCCATGCTGGGCTCCTTCGAGCGATTCATTGGTATCCTGATCGAGCACTATGCCGGCGAATTTCCCGCCTGGCTCGCGCCGACGCAGGCAGTCGTCCTGAATATCACCGATAGCCAGTCCGAATACGTTAATGATGTCGTTAACTCGCTGAAAAAGAACGGTTTTCGGGTTGAGTCTGACCTCAGAAATGAAAAGATAGGCTTTAAAATCCGGGAACATACGATCCAGAAGGTGCCATACCTGTTGGTGGTGGGTGATCGGGAGGTCGAAAACGGCCAGGTAGCAGTGCGCGCAAGGAACGGGGATGACCTCGGTTCTATGTCAATTGGCGAGTTTTCTGCCCTGTTAACAAAAAGTATAGAAAAAAAGGGACGTGCGGCGTGATTTTGCTATAATCCGCGACCTTACCGAGCCTAGACGGAGATTGATCCATTAAAGTAAGTTCTAAGAAGTCACGAATAAACGAGGAAATTGACGTGCCACAGGTACGTCTCATTGGCGCAGACGGAGAACAGGTTGGGGTAGTTCCAATCGCCCAGGCGCTGGCGGCGGCACAAGATGCGAAGCTGGATCTTGTGGAAATTTCACCTCAGGCGGACCCTGTAGTTTGCAAGATACTGGACTACGGCAAGCATATATTTGAGGCTAAAAAAGACAAGGCTGCTGCGAAGAAAAAGCAACGTCGCACACAGGTAAAAGAAATGAAGTTCCGCCCAGGAACGGAAGAAGGAGACTACCAGGTAAAACTACGCAACCTGACACGTTTCCTTAACGATGGGGATAAAGCCAAAGTCACACTGCGATTTCGCGGTCGTGAAATGGCACACCAGGAACTGGGTATGGAGTTATTGAAGCGGATCGAAACTGATCTTGCGGAGATAGGCACAGTTGAGATGTTTCCGAAAATGGAAGGCAGACAACTGACCATGGTGTTAGCCCCAAACAGCAAGAAGAAGGGTGGTGCAGCAGAGAAATCTGCAGAAGCCTAACTAATCCGGCTAAAAGATATTGGCACCCTGTCCACCTCCTGAGCGAAGGCGAAGGATCCAAGACAGGGAGCGATGCCTTTGGCCGTTCTACTTTCTTCTTAGCAGGGATCAATGATCCCACTAGCGGTCCTGCGTCCCCAGTTACGCAGCGAGACCATAAGACTTAATTTTGAATGCGGAGTATGAAAATGCCCAAAATGAAAACCAGTAGTGGTGCGGCCAAGCGGTTTAAGAAAACCGGCAAAGGTGGCTATAAGCATCGCCAGTCATTCAGGAGTCACATCCTGACCAAGAAGGCTACCAAGCGTAAGCGTCAGTTGCGAAATATGAAACAAATCTCGCCTGCTGATATCCCGTTAGTTAAACGTTTGCTTGGAGATTAACAATGCCTAGAGTTAAAAGAGGTGTCACAGCACATCGTCGACACAAGAAAGTATTAAAAGCTGCCAAGGGTTATTACGGTGCGCGTTCGCGTGTTTATCGTGTTGCCAAGCAAGCGGTTACCAAAGCCGGTCAATATGCGTATCGAGATCGCAAGGTTAAGAAAAGAATGTTCCGTGGACTCTGGATCCAGCGTATTAATGCTGCCGCCAGGGAATATGGGCTGTCTTATAGCCGAATGATCAATGGCCTCAAAAAGCAGAACATCGAAATCGATCGTCGTGTTCTTGCTGACCTTGCCGTTAATGAGAAAGAGGCGTTTGCCGCACTCGCTGAGAAAGCCAAAGAAGCCCTGCAGGCTGCGTAGGCCCTGGTAGTTCTTGGGTTTGCGAAGCAAGCCCTTAGAACTTCTTGGGTCCCGAGCGAAGCCGAGGGATCTATGGTTTTGGTCCCGCACAGATTCAGGGAATCATTGGGAATTTTCAGGGAGGTCGCCAGTGTCGGATCTTGAAGACATTCTAAGTACTGCTCAAAGTGCGGTCGCCGGTGCTGGCGATTCCTCCGCGCTGGATGACGTACGCGTAAAATATCTTGGCAAAAAAGGTGAACTGACCGGACTCCTGAAGGGGCTCGGCAAGCTATCACCTGAACAGCGGCCTGCGGCAGGCGCAGAAATCAATTCAGCCAAAGAGGCGCTGCAGGAAGCCATTTCTGCGCGCAAGGCTGATCTTGATAATGCTGCCATCGATGCTCAACTCGCATCGGAAACCATTGATGTTACCCTGCCAGGCAGAAACGCTGACATCGGCGCCTTGCATCCGGTTACCCAGGTACTTCGCCGCATGGAGGACTTCTTCATTGGCGTCGGCTATGAGGTCGTGGAAGGTCCTGAAATCGAGGACGACTACCACAACTTTGAAGCACTGAATTTGCCCGAGCATCACCCTGCACGCGCAATGCACGATACGTTCTACTTCAATCCCGAGTTATTGCTGCGGACCCACACATCGCCGGTACAGGTTCGTGTGATGGAGTCTTCTCAGCCCCCGATTCGTATTATCTGCCCGGGCCGGGTTTATCGGGTTGATCCGCCTGATCCGTCCCACCTGCCCATGTTCCACCAGGTCGAAGGCCTTGTTATAGACAAGAACATCAGCTTTGCTGATCTTAAAGGTACGGTGGTGGAATTCCTGCGGGTCTTTTTTGAAAAGGATGATCTCAAAGTCCGCTTCAGGCCTTCTTATTTCCCCTTCACAGAGCCGTCAGCAGAAGTAGATGTTCAATGCGTGCATTGTGACGGCGATGGTTGTCGTGTCTGCAGCCAGACCGGCTGGCTGGAAGTGATGGGTGCAGGTATGGTCCACCCAAGAGTACTGGAATACTCAGGCATCGATTCAGAAGAGTACACAGGTTTTGCGTTTGGTATGGGCCCGGATCGCCTGGCAATGCTGCGATACAGCGTAGATGACCTGCGACACTACCTGGACAACGACCTGCGATTCCTGAAACAGTTTAGATAAACCGTCATCTCGCAGCCCTGTCATCTCGACCGGAGCAGCGCACGGCGGAACGGAGAGATCTAGCGTTGAAAGCACCGCCATCTCGCCGCTAATGCGCGAGGCGCTGGAAGAATACACCGCTATCTCGCCGTTAGTGTGCGAGGCGTTGGAAGAATACACCGCCATCTCGCCGTTAATGCGCGAGGCGTTGGAAGAATACACCGCTATCTCGCCGTTAATGCGCGAGGCGCTGGAAAAATACACCGCCATCTCGCCGTTAATGCGCAAGGCGCTGGAAGAATAGCCCCGTCATCTCGACCGGAGCAGCGCAGCTGCGAAGTGGAGAGATCTCGAACTTGGACTAGAGAACAAACCAATGAAATTTTCAGAAAACTGGCTAAGAGAATTCGTCAACCCCAACCTGTCCACACAGGCCCTGGTTGACCAGCTGACAATGGCAGGCCTTGAAGTCGACGGCTTCGACCCGGTAGCCGCAGAATTCACCAACGTAGTCGTCGGTGAAATACTCGAAACCAGCCCCCATCCAGACGCCGATAAACTCGTTGTCTGCCGGGTCAGCAGCGGCACGGAAGAACACCAGGTTGTTTGTGGCGCCCCCAATGCCCGTGCAGGTATCAAAGTTCCCTTCGCGCTGGTCGGCGCAAAATTCCCGGACCTTAAAATCAAAAAAGCCAAGCTCCGAGGTGTTGAATCCCACGGCATGCTCTGTTCAGAACGAGAGCTCGGCTTAAGCGAAGAACATGAAGGCTTGATGGAATTACCCCTCGATGCACCTGTTGGCGATGACATCATCGACTATCTGGGGCTGGATGACTCAATCGTTGACCTTGATTTGACACCCAACCGCAGTGACTGCCTCAGCATGATCGGACTCGCGCGCGAAACAGGACTGATGAACCAGCTGGACGTTGCTGAGGTGCATCTGAAGAAGGTCGAGCCGTCAATTGAAGACACCTTCCCGGTTGAACTCAATGCGGGCGCTGCCTGTTCACGTTTTGTCGGCCGGGTTGTGCGCAATATTGACCAGACTGCAGCATCGCCACTCTGGATGAAAGAGAAGCTTCGTCGATCAGGCCTGCGCTCCATTGACCCTGTCGTAGACGTCACCAACTACGTGATGCTGGAGTTAGGCCAGCCGCTACATGCATATGATCACGCCAAGCTAAAAAACAAGATTGTCGTGCGGCAATCAAAAGCGGGTGAGAAAGTTACTCTGCTGGATGGCAGTGAAGTCGAAACCCTGGCAGACACGCTACTGATTACCGACGGATCCGGTCCCATCGGACTCGCCGGTGTTATGGGCGGGCTCAGCACGTCGGTCACCAGTGAAACAAAAGACATCTTCCTGGAAGGTGCTTTTTTTGCGCCAACGGCCATCGCGGGTCGGGCACGGTCCTATGGGATGAATACCGATGCTGCGCACCGATTTGAGCGTGGTGTTGACTGGCAGGGACAGGTGAGGGCGGTTGAGCGTGCCACCGAGTTGCTGATTCAGATTTCAGGCGGGGAGGCTGGCCCTGTCACCGAGGTCGTTGATTCCTCAAACCTGCCGACAGAAAAAACAATAGAACTGCGGGCGTCCCGGGTTTCCCGCGTGCTTGGCGTTGAGATCGAAAATAGCGCCATAGACGACATCCTCGCCCGGCTGAACTTCCCGGCCAGCACAACCGAGGACCATTGGGAGCATATATGGATAGTAAGCGCTCCCTCACATCGCTTTGACATCGCCATTGAAGCCGATTTGATTGAAGAAATATCCAGAGTTTATGGATACAACAACTTGCCGACGCGGACGCCTCTGGCGCGTCTGCGGATGTCCAAAAAGGCAGAAACAGCGTTATCACTGAATCGGGTCCGCGATCACCTGGTTGGCCGTGGGTATTTTGAGGCCATTACCTATTCGTTCGTCGATTCAACCCTGCAGGCGGTCCTGGATCCCGGGCAGGAGCCTATCGCGCTGGCAAACCCGCTTTCTGCTGAAATGAGCGTCATGCGAACCTCGATCTGGCCTGGTTTGGTTAAGTCATTGATATACAACGTGAACCGTCAACAAACCCGGGTCAGGCTGTTTGAAAGCGGGTTGTGTTTCAGCCAGCGACCGAACCAGGCAGACCTGTCGTTCGATAACATCTCGCAGGTCAAGAAACTCGCGTGCGTTGTTTGCGGCCCGAGACAAGACGAAAACTGGTCGAATGACTCGGAACTTGTCGATTTCTTTGATGTTAAAGGTGATATCGAGAGTATTCTTGCCCTCACGGGGCAAGCCGGAAGCTTTGAGTTCGTTGCCCAGTCTCATCCTGCACTGCACTCAGGCCAATCCGCTGCTATCCAGAAAGATGGTGAAACGGTCGGATATGTAGGCCTTCTGGACCCCAGGATCCAGCAGGACCTGGATATTCGTTTTCCTATATTCCTCTTTGAGCTAACGGTTGATTCAGTTATTTCCAAAAAATTGGCTCACAGTAAGCCAATGTCGCGTTTCCCCGAGGTCCGTCGGGATATCGCGGTTATTGTTGACCAGTTAGTGACTGCTGCTGCGCTCAGGCAGTGTATTACAGCAGCTGCCACGGATACCTTACAGAACCTAAAGTTGTTTGACGTATATCAGGGCAAAGGTATTGATCCTAATAGAAAAAGTCTGGCAATAGGCTTGACCTTCCAAGACGCTTCCCGCACTCTTACGGACGACGAGATCAACAATTCGGTGGACAAAATTGTAGCTTCCCTTGAAGTGCAGTTTGGAGCCAGCTTAAGGAATTGAAACATGGCTGCTTTAACCAAGGCTGAAATGGCTGAAAAGCTATTCGAAGAGCTTGGGCTGAACAAACGCGAAGCAAAGGAAGTCGTTGAACTCTTCTTCGAAGAAGTCCGTTCGTCACTTGAAAACAACGAGCAGGTCAAGCTATCGGGTTTTGGTAACTTTGACCTCAGAGACAAAAGCCAGCGGCCCGGCCGTAACCCAAAAACGGGTGAAGAGATCCCGATTACCGCTCGTCGGGTAGTGACATTTCGTCCCGGACAGAAACTTAAAGCAAGAGTAGAGGCGTATGCTGGACCCAGATCATAACGCCGAACTTCCACCCATACCCGGCAAGCGCTATTTCACCATCGGCGAAGTCAGCGGTCTTTGCGCGGTAAAACCCCACGTTTTACGCTACTGGGAACAGGAATTCCCACAGCTAAAACCCGTAAAAAGACGTGGAAACAGGCGATATTACCAGCGCCAGGACGTCCTGATGATCCGCCAGATCAGGTCTCTTTTATACGATCAGGGATTCACCATCGGCGGTGCACGCCAGCGTTTATCCGGTGAAGACCAGAAAGCAGACAGCACCCAGTACAAACAACTGATCCACCAGATGATTTCTGAACTGGAAGACGTGTTAGAAGTTCTTAAATCGTAAAACGATTTTTTAGAACTTCTTATATCCCGAGCAGAGCCGAGGGAT
>Ga0222633_1001585_pt1 | contig 11535 bp, 3 predicted proteins | sample AntAcemetageno48_FD_179816 | JGI IMG/M metagenome (GOLD analysis project Ga0222633, IMG submission 179816) | Saline water microbial communities from Ace Lake, Antarctica - #48 | ecosystem: Environmental > Aquatic > Non-marine Saline and Alkaline > Saline | place: Antarctica: Ace Lake | collected... | reverse complement strand
CATTTAATGTGGTTTTACCTCCCGGGCCATAACAGGTGAGCTGGTCGAAAGCGAGATCGATCGCTGGTGAAAACTCCAACAGCAGGGCAGGTGGATTAGTTGTGACCAGAGGCGTTCTAGGTGGCACAATGACCGGTAATGCCTGAGTGTTGACCTTTGTCTTGAACGACTCGAGATCCGCATACGCGCCACTCAGGGGGTACCTCGGAAGCATTGAGGCAATACTCTGGGAACCCACCGCGCCGCTCTGTTGGCCAAAGGCGGTATATCCCATCTCTGTAATCAACATCAGGATGTCGTTGTCGTATTCACCGTAAGGATAAGCCAGATACTTTGGCACTTGCTCCAAGTGCTGTTCGAGGAGCGTCTGAGCTCGATGAATATCTTTCTGTATTCTCTTTAGCCACGATTTTTTTGATTCCCCGTCTAACATACGCAATAGATGGAGATGACTGTGGGTGTGATTGGCAATGCTACCACCGGAAGCTTCGACGTCCCGAAGCTGCTCCCAGGTCATATACCCGTCGTATTCAATGTATTGCGTTGCAACAAATAAAGAGAAGGGCCAGCCCTTCGCTTTTAGTCGGGGTACTGCATGTTGGTAGATATTGTCGTAGGCATCATCTAGCGTGATGGCGACCCGGTTGTCGATCTGCGGACCAGGGTTTTTGACGATGTCAGCTAATGGAACCACTCTTAGGCCACTATTCTCTAGATACTCAAGGTGTTGTTCAAAGACGGCAATCGGCGTGCTAGTGATGGCGGGAGAATCAGAACCGATGTGATGATATTGCAGGATCACGGCAGCCTGAACCGGGGTGGATCCAAAAAGTAGGGCTAGGCAGAGAAATAGAAAGCGCATAGGGTTATGGTAGTTGGGCTCGACGATTATGTATATGCAGGAGTAGAATTGCGCGCTGACAAACAGACGTGATGACACCCTTGGACAAAATACGCTACGAGAAGAACAAGCTGCATAAACGATTGCGCAGAAACGTCGGCAAAGCCGTGGCTGATTTTGGCATGATCGAGGACGGCGACAAGGTGATGGTGTGCATTTCTGGCGGCAAAGACAGCCTGACTATGCTGGATATCCTTCTCAATCTGCAAGCGCACGCGCCAATAAGTTTTGACTTGGTCGCCGTGAATCTTGACCAAAAACAACCAGGATTTCCTGAGGATGTGCTCCCCAATTATTTCGAGAAGTTGGGAGTTGAATACGAAATTCTGCAGGAGGACACCTATTCTCTGGTAAAAGAGATGGTCCCAGAAGGTAAAACCTATTGTGGTTGGTGTTCTAGATTTAGACGAGGAATACTTTATAAGCACGCACAGCGTGCGGGTTACACCAAGATTGCCCTCGGTCATCATCGAGACGATATTATTGAAACGCTGTTCCTAAACATGTTTCATGGCGGAAAAATGAAGACCATGCCGCCGAAGCTACTCAGTGACGATGGGAAAAACATCGTGATACGGCCTTTGGCTTATTGTTCTGAAGATGACATCGAACAATTTGCGGCGATCTGTGAGATGCCGATCATTCCCTGCAATCTCTGTGGCTCACAGGACAACTTGCAACGGCCGATGATTAAGGCCATGTTAAGGGAATGGGAGCGGGTGAATCCAGGCAGGCTGGAAAACATTTTCCGCGCGATTTCTCATGTTGTCCCGTCTCATATGCTGGACTCTGAACTCCATGACTTTAAGAGTCTGGCGCTTACGCGACATCTTGATGTGGTAAATCTTTAACCCTGATTTGCCTGCTTTTGGACTCCGGAGTGATATTGCTCTATAGCATTGACGAGATTTTTGAGTTCCTGTTCAAACAAATCAATATCATCGGCTTTCAGGGCGCCACGATCTTGGATCAAATGCTCGAATCTTCGGCAAACGTCCCTAAGCTTGTTCGCTCCAAAGCTTCCCGCAACTCCGGCGATGTTATGCATTAACCGTTCAGCGTGCTCAATGTCATCCGGGTTTAATGTTTGCCGCAGTCGGTTTGCTGAGTCCCCATAAATATCAACGAAATCCCGAGTCAATCGATTCAGCAGGAACTCATCGTGGTCGTGATTTTTCAGTGCGAGGCCAAAGTCCACGTCGAGTATGATCGGCCCAGTTGCTTTCGGTCGGCTGATTTTCGTTTCTGCTCGCGGGGTTGTACTACCAATTTCAGCAAGCAATCTAAGCAGGGCTTCGAAATCGACTGGTTTGGTCACGTAGTGGTCGAATCCATTCTCTAGTGCTTCGTCGATCTCGTGCTGCAAAACACCTGCTGAGACAGCAATGACGTTGAGATGTTTCAAGTCAGCGTTGGCGCGAATTATCTTAATCGCCTCGTTGCCGGTCATGCGAGGCATGCGTAAATCCATCAACACACAATCCACAGGAAAAGCCTCGAGTACATCTAATGCTTGCTGGCCATCGCTTGCAACTAAAACCTCGTATCCAGCAGAATTGAGCACTTCCATGGCGAGATCGCGGTTGATTGGATTGTCCTCGACCAGCAGCAGGGTGTTGCCTGTAGAAACGTTAGCGCTTTCTATAACGGCCGCAGGCTCAAGAATCAGCTCAGCAGTCGGCTCTAACACTACCGTAAAGTAGAATTTACTTCCCACACCCTCGACGCTAGAAGCGTGTATGTGCCCGTGCATTTTTCGTACGAGATCCCGGCTGATTGCAAGGCCAAGGCCCGTGCCACTTTCGTTATTGACGTTGGTTGTCTGGGTAAATGACTCGAAAATGCTTTCAAGTTCTGACTCTGGAATGCCCTGGCCGGTATCTGAAACGACGAAATTAAGGCAGTGAGTTCCATCACGGAGTGGGAGCGCATCGAACTCCACAGCGATTCGACCTCTTTGCGTGAACTTTATGGCGTTACCAATCAAGTTTATAAGCACCTGGCCCAGCCTAACAGGATCTCCGACATAATTACCCAAAAGGTCAGACGGTAGCGTAAATTGAAGGCCCTTCTCTTCGGCCTCTAGTCTGAACAGTTGACCGATATCCCCGAGAATATCATCGAGACAAAAGGATCTGTGCTGTAGTTCTAACTTACCGGACTCAATTTTCGAGATGTCCAAAATATCATTGACCACCCGTAACAAATGGTCAGAAGACACTTTAATCGTTTGTAGATAGCTGGATTGTTTCTCATCGAGTGTGGTGCTTAACACAAGGCGCGTATAACCAAGGATCGCATTCATTGGCGTACGGATTTCATGGCTCATGTTGGCCAGAAACTGACTCTTGGTCAACGTAGCAGCTTCGGCCAGACGTGCTGCTTGTTCGGCTTGTTGACGAAGTTTCCGCTCGGTGATTTCGATAATCGAGCCTTCAAGCCGTACCGGTTGGTTATTGTTATTGTTGATCAGCTGGGCAGAAATGGAGACCCATATTTCTTGATGGTTGTATCGCCTAAAGCGCGTTTCAAATTCGACGACTCTCTGGTTTTTTGCCAGTAGTTGATTAAAATCTATCAGCTCTTGCTGGTTGACAAAAAATTGAGAAAAATCAACCCGTCTTGATTCACCCTCAACCCGACCTTCATACCCCATAAGTTGTGTTGCGGCCGGGTTAGCACTCACAAGCTCACCTTTTGTATTGATCTCAAATATGCCCTCGATGGCGTTTTCATATAGCGCTAGATATTTATTTCTGGACTCGTTCAATTGTTGGTACAGCTTGGCGTTTTCAATGGCAATCGCGGCCTGTGAAGCTAACAGTTTCAGAACAGCAATTCGATCTTGATTGAAGGCGTACGTATTTTGCAGGTTTTCTAGATAGAGTACGCCAGTCAAATGGTTTTTACTTAGAATAGGGAAGCAGAGAATGGACCGAGGCTTAACGCGCAGCACATAGTCGTCCTGGGTGAAGATATCGACATTGAGTGCATCGTTGAGTACAAGATCCTCTTCGGACCGGGCGACGTACTGAATAACGGAGATCGGCAGGTCCTTAGTTTGGGAAATGTTCTCACGGTTCAGCTTGTGATCTGTATGCGAACTGTTGTATCTGCTTAATATTTCAACATAAAGCTCATCCCCATCGGTTAGAACTAGCCCGGCAGAATGAGCGCCCGCGTTTTCGAGTGCGACCTGCATAAGCTTCTCTAACAACGTTTCAAGAATAATTTCTCCGGATAGGACCTGCGACGCTTTGATGGCTGATCCTAGATCGAAGAAATTTTCGTGTAACTGCTCAGTGTTAGCAGGATATTGGGTCAGTAGTCCTCTGTGGGAATAATCAGATTGCTCATTAACCCGGTCGCCAAACTCCTGGTCCAACGCGTGTACCTTAGCGATTGCGCCCCATTTGACGTAGCTAGATCTGGCTCGCCTTAGATAAAACATTGCCAAGAAGGGCTTTGATTGCTCATCAAAAAACCTGCCAGTTAACTCCTGTGTGAGACCCAGAATGTGCACGTTGCCGCTTCTTTCTGCCAATAACATCGCCGCTTCATAATGATCAATCGCCTGAGTCGGTTGTTGATGAAGGGCTGCTAGCTCAGCCTGAAGAAGCCGGTAACCGTGCCCTGCGTTCATGGGGGCATGCTGGGTCAATTTTCTGAGTAGCCTCAGATTGAGCTGTACTCTCAGTCTTAGTTTGAGCAGTTGTAGAGGTGACGCCCTTCGAATCTGTGAAATGTAAGCGAGTGACTCAATCAGAACGAAAAAGGAGACCATTGGAGACGATATTAGCGAGTTGAGAGACTTTCTGGCTGTTCGAGCATAGGCATAACTACTTTCGCGTTCGCGAAAGAGCACAGCTAAAAATGTTTTAACGACGTACAGTGTGGTCGTGCTGGAAAAATCTTTGTCCCTGATATGTCGCGGAATACACTCCGCCTCATTATAAAGTTCTCCGCTGATATCCGCTGGGTCCGGCGAAGTTGTCTTTAATTTACGTATCGCCTCCTGCAAAATTAACCCCATGGATAACATAGGCGTTTGGTTGAACTGGCTCGCTTTGGCGTTTGTGGATTGAAAATTCGCCTCTAGACTATTCAAATTTTGGCCCAGCAAAAATTCACTAATGCAGCGACTGGTGGCTGCGATTTGAGCGAATTCAATATCTCCTGTCTCAAAGCCAATCCTTTCCGCTTCCGATAAAGGCGCTAACGAGTCTTTGAGGTGATGTTTCCGAAACCAGATTAAATTATGCACCACTGTATTGGCACGACAGAATATCTCTGGGTTACGCTCATCAAGGTTCTCTAACGCCAGAGTTCCGAATCGGTAGCCGGTGGTGATGGCGCCAAAGTAGTTGATGATAAGGGCGCCAAACACTGGGTAGGCAAATGAGGATTCAGGAGCCAAACCGTTCTCTAGAGAAATGTTGGTCATCGTGAGGGTGTAAGCTGCAACATTGGGTAGACCACTAAGGTAGCCAGCGTGCCACAAGATCATCAAAATTTTCATGGCCGCCAAACTTTCACGGTTTTCCATTTTGTGGTTTCGTTGTGCGGTGAACTTGGCTCGCACGAGTGTTTTGACTATCCAGTAGGCCACTACTGGTCTGCTAATTGTTCTGCGGACTGGATGTCCCAACAGTTCTAATACGTGATGGCCAAGATCGATGGCCATCTCAAGGTCACTATAAGCGATAAGTGCTCGTAGCTGAATCTCGTAGGCTCGAGACTTGTCGATCGCACTCGTAGCGTTGTCTAAGGTTGATGCAATTAGGCTATCGAGCTGCCTTTTATCGGCGCAATAGTATGCGGCTTCAGCTGCTTCCAGGTGAATTTCTAGGCTTAGTTCATAGTTCTGCCAAACGTTTCTGCCTTGTACTGCTATAGCGGTGCGTAGATATTGAAATGACGCCTGAAACGCTCCCGCCCGTTTTGCTTTTCTACCTGCCTCAAGGTTTAGCCTGGCGAGTTCGATAGGGTCATCGGTATCGGTGCCTGGATCTTGCACGCTGTTGTTGAGTTGGTTTACAACTTCAAACAGTCGATCTTCGCCACCTTTTTGTGAAAGGTAAGTCTTTCCTATCTGAGCATGGATCTGTTTACGCTCAATGTCTTCAATGAGCGTATAGGCAGATTGCTGTATTTTGTCGTGGGAAAAATGATACCCAGAGTGACGATCACTGCCTTGATATAGCAAAAATCCTTCTGCGACTGCGCGATTGAGACATGTAGATGTTTCAGAGAAAGACATGCCCGACACTCGTTTGATCGTATCCAGGTGGAATTTATCGCCTATACAGGCAGCGATCTTTAGTACTTGGATGGTATTGCTGTCGAGGCTTGCGATATCTATCGCCAATGCTTCCCCAACATTATTGGTAGGGGGCTGTTGGGCAGATTTTGCAAGATCCCAATTCCATTCTCGGTATGTGCGGTCAAAGAACAGATGACCAGATTTGTTTAGTGAGCTTAAAAATTCTCGAATACCCTGAGGGTTGCCTCGAGTTTTAGAAGTGACAAGTGTCGCTAAATCTTCGACTTCTTCGACAGAGCGATACAAGCTCTCGGACAATAGGTTGCAGACATCGTGCTTTTGAAGATTGCCAAGCTCAATCTGGAGCGTACCTTTCTCGTCAAGTAGTGCATCAACCATTGGCTCGTCATACCCACCACGGCGGTTTGCAAGGATCAATAAAAAGCCAGGTACCAGCTGAGCTTTGTTGATTTCGATAAGCAGTTGCATAGAGCTGTTGTCAATCCACTGGAGGTTGTCGATGCAAACCACCAGTGGTCTGAAATTTTCACTCAGGACAGTTAAGAAGGATGTGATTGCTTTTAGTCGCCTATTTCGAGTCTCAAGGGGATTTTTTGGAATATCTTCGTAGTCCGGAACGTTTCGAATGACCCTCTGTATTTCTGGTGCAATGGAGAATAGTAAGTGGGCGCTACTTCCCAATTCGTCTGAAAGTCGTTTTTCAAGAGGCTTTAGATCGTCTCGAGACAACAGCAGCCTTGCGAGATCAATCAAGACAGCTGCTATTGCACTATTTGGAACATCCGTGTTGACGAGGCTGGCTTTGACAGTACTGACAAGCCCCGCCGTCTGTTGGAGTAATTTTGGTATCTCTCTAATGAGCGCGGATTTACCTGTACCTGAGTTTCCTGAAAGTACAATACAACCAACAGCACCGCTGGCGGATGCTGTGACAAGCTCTTCGATCTGCTTTAGTTCGCCCGACCTACTGAACAAATTGTCAGAGATAAACATTTGTTCCGGCACATCATCGAGCCCAACAATAAAATTGCCAACGTGCTCCGATGGTGCTGATACAAAACCTTTAACATGAGCCAGGTCTGAAATAATGGCATAGGTACTTTGGTAGCGTTGTTCTGGTGCCTTCGCCATCAGTTTGAGCACGATCTTGTCTATTGCTAAGGGGATATCACTATTCAGTGTTGAAGGTGGTTCTGGTGTTCGCGCAAGATGTTGAAAAATCAACTCTACATAATCGGAGCTTTGAAACGGCAGCTGGCCAGTCAGAAGTTGATAAAAAAGTACACCCAGCGCATAGATATCGGATCGATAATCCACTGGACGACTCATTCTTCCAGTTTGTTCCGGAGAAACGTAATTGATATTCCCCTCCAAAATATCGTTATGGTCTGGCGATAGGGCGACGTTTTGAAAAGATGCAATGCCGAATTCGATCAGGCGTAAATCGGTTAGATCCTCACTACAAAGAATATTTTGGGGGCTAATATTTTTATAGACAATGTTGAAGGAATGAACGTCATCTAGAGCCTGAGCGATATTCTCGGCAAGTGAAATTGCTTCACTGATGGTGAGTTTTCGTTGGCCTAATATCTTGGCGAGGCTCCGATGACTGATGTGCTCCATGATGAGAACCGGTAGCCCGTGTTGTTCTGTAATATCGAGAACAGCGATAGTTCGGCTCGAATTTATTCGGCTTAAGGTCTCAAATTCTTTGTGGTATCGGGTAATGTCTTCAAGGCCTGCGGATTTCGGTTGCGGGTACTTGAGTGTAACGGTGAGGTTGTCTTGGTCTCGTATAGCGCTACAGACGACGGTAGTGTCGCTTTGGTATATGATGTTTTGAGAGTGGTATCCACTAACGGGAATCATGCTTTAGCTTACCTGAGAGGTGCCCCCTCTGCATTAGTTCGACTCTGGTTAGACTCTGGTTAGGCTGGGGACCTGTAGCTGCTATTACGCTACTGCGGGGGCAAATAGGTATCCAGTTCCATGAATAGTGCTGATAAACGTTATCCCGGGCGCGTGCTGCCTAAACTTACGTCTTATTTGGCCAACCAACACATCTATATATCGATCATCGGGGTACCATTCTCGGTTACGGATCTTGTTCATTAACTGATCACGCGTCATGACTTGACCGGAACTCTCGATAAGAGCGAGCAGCAGATGGAACTCACCTGCGGACAAGGATTGTATTCGGTTGGAAGGGGTCGTCAATTGTCGCTTATTCAGATCTAGAGACCAGCCCTCGAAGCACCGCTTAATGCCTTTTTCTTTCTGTTTATTCTGGGCCTGGACACGCCAATGCAAATTTTTGACTCTAGAAAGCAGTTCTCGTGGGTCGAAGGGTTTGGTGACATAGTCATCTGCACCACTTTCTAGGCCAACGATCCGGTCAATTTGTTCATCCTTGCCCGTCACTAGAATGATACCGATGTCCGAGGTCGCTCGAAGCTCGCGAGTTAGCGTCAAACCATCCTTACCTGGTAAATTAATATCAATCAGACAGAGCTCAATATTCTCGTCTGCAACGAGCTGAATGACACCCGTTGCATCTTCACGGTATCTGACGTCGTAGCCTTCCTTTTCGAAATGGGCAACGAGTTTAGATCTTGTAATGGGCTCATCTTCGACGACAAGTAACTTGATTGCGGATTGCACCACGTAGATGGGCTCCAGAGTTTTACTGTAGTTATTGCTAGAGACTAACAATTTCTGACTCGGTTTTATATCATAGAGTCTGGGAATGTTTGAAGTACAATCGGCTTGAAAATCCAATGGCAGGAACTATCCGCAGGAGCCCTTAACGGTATTATTGAAGATTTTGTGACCAGAGAGGGCACCGAATACGGCACTCAAGACGTCACTCTCAAGATCAAGGTGATGCAAGTAAAGGCGCAACTAGAAAAGAACCAGGTGGTTATTAATTTCGATCCTGAGACCCAATCCTGCTCTATTCAGCCTACAGAACGGTAGCTGCTCAAGCATCGTTTGTTTTTCCTATTCATTCGGTGCTTTAAACTGTCAACCGATTCAGGTCCATCATGTAAGAATTAGCCGCTAGTCGGTCACACATGACCATTTGTCTCATATTTACAACCTCTTGTTCTCATCTTCGAGAGACGCTTGACGCACCGTGCGATTGGTGACCGGCGCTCCGGTAATTAACACATCAGCAGTAATCCTAATGTCCGGCAGCGACGTATTGCGATCCGTTTGTAATCGTTTGTAATCGTTATGTTTTCAATATCAACAAGTTACGGGCAGTTACTGAATTAACGGTCAGTCATCAAAGATAAACGGCAATGACCGAGTTGAGCGCGTATTTTCTTTTGGGCAGCGCGTGGCTTGCAGGCTTGCAGTCGCTCCAGTAGCATCCTGCTTCAAAACCGTGTTAACCATTTGTGCAAAGGCAAATAATAATGAAAAATCTTGTCGTCGTGGTACTTCTGTTGCTCGTGGGCGTTGTCGCTTACGTGATGTTAGGTAAAGATTCTGTCCCGCCAGAGCAGCCCTCTACTGATGTTTCGGCCACACCGACGCAGCTGCGTATCGCTGAGGCAACGGGTTCCCTCGACGGCCAGAGAATTGAAAACGCTGACGACGAGCCAGGTAATTGGCTGGCCCATGGTCGAACCTATGACGAGAGTCGATATAGTCCTTTAACTCAAATCAGTGCTGATAACGCCGGTGAGCTAGGCTTAGCCTGGTATTTTGATACGGGCACCGATCGTGGCCTGGAAGCATCTCCTATTGTTGTTGACGGCATTATGTATACCACTGGATCCTGGAGTGTGGTGTTTGCAAATGATGCCAGGACTGGCGAACTTATTTGGAAGTACGATCCAGACGTCCCCAAAGCGTGGGGCGCAAATGCCTGTTGTGATGTCGTGAATCGTGGCGTCGCGGTTTGGAAAGGTAAAGTTTATGTTGGCACTATCGATGGCAGATTGGTCGCGATTGATGCGGCAACGGGAGCTGAAGTCTGGGACATCAACACCATCGATCGAACTCGACCCTACACAATCACTGGTGCCCCTCGGGTTATCAAAGACAAGGTTATTATTGGTAACGGAGGCGCGGAGTACGGCGTGCGCGGCTATGTGACAGCCTATGACACAGAAACCGGTGAGCAAGCCTGGCGCTTTTACACGGTACCCGGTAATCCGGCTGATGGTTTTGAGTCGCCAGCCCTTGAAGCGGCAGCCAAAACCTGGACTGGGGAGTGGTGGAAGGTCGGTGGTGGTGGTACTGCCTGGGATAGTTTTGCCTACGACCCAGATTTGAATTTACTCTACGTCGGCGTTGGTAACGGTGCGCCCTGGAACCAGGTTGTGCGGAGCCCGGGCGGAGGTGACAACCTTTATCTATCATCGATCGTCGCGTTGAATCCTGATACTGGCGAATATGTTTGGCACTATCAGACAACACCGGGAGACACCTGGGACTATACGGCAACCCAACACATGATTTTGACTGAGCTCAACATCAACGGTGAAGTGCGTAAAGTCATCATGCAGGCACCAAAAAATGGTTTCTTTTATGTGTTAGATAGAGCTACTGGTGAGTTCATTTCTGCAAAACCTTACATTTCCGTTACCTGGGCTAGCCATATTGACCCAGAAACAGGCCGGCCGGTCGAAACTCCCAACGCCCGCTATCAAGCATCGAATCCTCTAGCAGCGATGACGCCCGATGAGCAGATCGCCGTCTTGAAAGACATGACCGACGAGCAATTGGAGGGTGCTTTTCACAAACCTTCTCCCTACGGCGGCCACAATTGGCATCCCATGGCTTACAACCCAGACACGGGTCTTGTTTATATCCCCGCACTGGATATTCCATTCGCCTATGGCAACGAACCCCAGTTCCATTATGAGGAAGGTCGTTGGAATCTGGCGATCGATACTATTCTGAACGCGCCGGTTGCTGATAAAGGTGTTGCAGACCGAATCGACGGCATGCTGCGAGGTTTTGTTTCTGCCTGGGATCCTATCAAGCAAAAAGAAGTCTGGCGGATTCAGCATGCTGGGTCGTGGAATGGCGGTATGTTGACGACTGCAGGTAATTTGATTTTTCAAGGTACCTCGCAAGGTAACTTTAAGGCCTATCGTGCAGACAGCGGCAAAGAACTCTGGTCTACCGATGCTCAAACCGGTGTTATTGCACCTCCAGTCACCTATTCAATCGATGGTGAACAGTACATCACTGTCGTGGCGGGTTGGGGTGGTGCTTTTGCACTCGCAAGCGGTGGTGCAGCAGAAAAACTCAAGCAGAAGAACCGTGGCCGGATACTGACATATAAACTTGGGGGCGAAAAATCGCTACCGCCAATCGAGCCGACTGGTCC
>Ga0222633_1001579_pt1 | contig 11557 bp, 8 predicted proteins | sample AntAcemetageno48_FD_179816 | JGI IMG/M metagenome (GOLD analysis project Ga0222633, IMG submission 179816) | Saline water microbial communities from Ace Lake, Antarctica - #48 | ecosystem: Environmental > Aquatic > Non-marine Saline and Alkaline > Saline | place: Antarctica: Ace Lake | collected... | reverse complement strand
AAAACGTGATGCTCGATCCGGAGGGGGCTCTTTGGAAACTCTCAGAACACGAGCCTGTCGCAGTCGATGTCTCCGAATGGAATGAGTTTACTATCATCGCCAAAGGGAACCATCTCGTCCACAAAGTGAACGGTGAAGTCACTTCTGAACTGATCGACTACGACGAGAAGGGGCGGGCGCTCGACGGATTGCTGGCGATCCAGTTGCATCGCGGTAACCCGAACCGGGTCGAGATTAAGAGTCTGCGCATCAAGACTTTTCCAGAGCAGCCGATTCTCGAATTTGATCCTGAGGCTCTGCCCGGGGGAACTGAGAAAATCGACCGTCCCCGCACCAACCGACCGCAGGGGACGGGGGAGAAGAAATAGGCTGAGTAAGATCACTTCACTTTTCCATTCATGCCTTCGGCATGGAGGGCAGCAAGGACGTCGCCGGGCTTGAAATTCTCGCCAGTGATCGTAAACGATTTCGAGTTTTTCTCCGCGTCGTGCTTGGTGGCACCTTCGACAGAGGAAATGACAGCATCGATCGAGCGGACGCACTTTCCGCAGCAAAGGTGGACATTCGACACCGTGACCGAGTCGGTTGATTCTTCGGAAGCGGTCTCCTGCTTGAAGGTCACGGCTTGGTTGTTCGACATGCCGTAGAATCCGGCGGCAGCGATCGCATCGATCGCTGTTTGAACCTCTTTTCCGCTCTTCCCTTTCAGTGTGATGGAACTTCTTGAGGTATCGATTTCCAGATCTTCAATCCCTGCAACAGCCCGTTGAACTCCTTCTTCGCAGCCTCCGCAACAGAGGTGAACACCGGACAATTCGACCTCCGTTTCACCTTTGGGAATCTCCATTTCCCCCGTCACTTCCACCGTCGGAGTAGCGGCCTTTTCTTTGATGAAATTCTGATCCTCTGCCGAAAGGGACTCTAACGAAAGCTCAATCGTCGCTCCACCTGTCCGGGCGACGTAGATCGTGCCTGCGTCTTTCATGCGGACGAATGCTCCTTCAATTTTCGCTCCGTCGGACGCGCGTGTCCAGGTGCGGGCGGATAGCGAGACGAACCCTGCCGTGAAAACCACTGCAGCTAACAACACAACCAGCTTCATATTCATGGAGTCGAAAGTATAAAGTTATTTGATCTCCGTCAAAATTCATCAAGGCAGAATCGCACTACCAACGCGATCGCCTGTGATCTATGCCTATCGCGTGGATTCAAAGATCCCGGCATAGACGTTCTCGTAGCCCTCTACCATCTTCTCGACGGAGAAGTTTTCTTCGACGCGGCGGCGGCAGGCGGATGGGGCAATATCGGGAATCCGACTCATCGCATCGACGGCTTCTTCGACATTGTTGACGAGAAATCCGGTCACGCCGTCCTCAATGACTTCGCGGCAGGAGCCGAGATCCATCGCGACGACCGGTACACCGGCAGCGTTGGCTTCGGCGAGGACGAGTCCGAAGCGCTCAGGAATGGTGTTGAGATGCAGTAGCGCAAAGGCGTTTGCGAAAAGTTCGTTCTTTCCGGCTGCATCGACCGGGCCGATGAAGCGAATGTGTTCGCCGTCGAGATGCGGTTCGATTTTTTCGCGGAAGTAGTCGGCATCCTGAACGATGCCGGCGATGACGAGTCGGCGCTGGCTCGCCTGAGCGACTTCGATGGCGAGATGTAGTCCTTTGTCCGGATGAATCCGCCCGAGAAAGACGAGATCTTCGCCGCGTTCTTCGACGAAGGGGTAGAGCGAAAGGTCGATCCCGTTGTAGACGGTCGCCAGATAATTCAACCCCTCGGCCCTGTCCGAATCGCTGATCGATACGAAATTGCCGTCCGCGTATTTGTCATAGACTGGCATGATCTGCGGTGAGGAAAAGCCGTGGACGGTGGTGAGAACGGGTGTGTTGACGAGCCTGCTGAAACTCAGTCCCATGAAGTCGTAGTGGCTGTGGATGAGATCGAACTCCGCCGCGTGTTCGAACATTTCAGAGAGGTGGAGATATTCGACGACCTTGGCATCGACGGTGGGGTCCTCCTCGTACCCTTTTTCCACGACTGCGTGGAGCCGGGCGCTGGTGATGGAATCTGCCGTCGCGAAGAGGGTCACGTCCCATCCGCGGGCGACGAGGCCTTCGGCGATGTTCCCGGCGACGGTTTCCCATGCGCCGTATTGTTTCGGAGGGGTCCGCCAGGCGACAGGCGAGAGGACGGCGATCTTTTTCGACTCGCGCCAGTGGGCGATCATGCCGCGGGCGGGTTTGCGAGGAGGGCTGCGAGCAGTTCGTCGAGCGACAGGCTGACGATGGCGGAAGCGTGATCGCTGACAGCGTAGGGAAGTATGAGACGGCGACCGTGAAGAAGTGCGCCGCAACTGTAGACTACGTTTGGCACATAGCCTTCGCGCTCGGCACCTTCCGGGCTGAGGAGCGGCTCGGGGAGGCGACCGATCACCTTCATCGGATCATCGAGGTCTAGCAGGACGACTCCGATGCAGTATTTGCGCATTGGTCCGACACCATGAGTGAGGACGATCCAGCCGGCTTCGGTTTCGATAGGGGAGCCGCAGTTGCCGATTTTCACCGCTTCCCACATGGCGGCCGGTCGAAGAATCACTTCGGGATTACTCCAATGGTGCGGCCCGTCGGAGAACATGATGAAAAGGTTCTCATTGTCTTGACGGGAGAGCATGGCATAGCGGCCATTGATTCGCCGCGGGAAGAGCGCCATGCCTTTGTTTTGCACCGCGTCTCCGTTCAACGTCAGGATTTTGAAATGGAGGAAGTCTTTCGTTTCGATCAATTGAGGAAGGATGTCGTGGCCGTTGTATGCCGTATAGGTGGCGTAGTAAGTCACAACGCCGTCGTCGTCGATGAACCGGACAAATCGAGCGTCCTCGATTCCGTTGGTTTCATTCGGTGAAACGGGAAAGATGATGCGTTCGCTGATGGCGAGCTTTTTTGAAAAGCGGAGTTCGTAATTCGAGTCAGCCAGCCATTGAATGCACTCCAGAGTGTGATTCAATTCGTGTGTAGCGGGTTGATGTTCGTGGCGGATGGTTCCAACGCTTCGATTCAGGTCACTGCGGTTGAAGCGCTTCTCCAGAGGATCGAGAACTGCGTTGGCGTATCCATCCTCGACTCCCATTTCGTGCAGTTTCGTGATGAAGCTTGATTTCAAATAGCTTGGATCGGGAATGATCTCCGGTTCGGTTACAAAACGGGATACAGGATCCAGCTCGATGTGTCCGTCCTCCTCAATGGTTCCGGCACGAAATTCGATCGACGAAATGTGCCCTTCGCCAGTGGCGCGCAGGCTCATGATGAAACGCAATCCTCCTTCGGGGGCATCGCTTTGGTCCGGGTGTGCCACGATCGACGGATTGAAAATTGCAGCTGATTCCAACGCGTACTCGCCGGAAAAGAGGGCTCCCATCAGTAGCTTCCGCTCGTGAGAGAGGGAAATTCCGGGATCCAGATGCCGTTGCACTATTTTAAAATGCGAGAGAATCTCTGTTTCGATGTCGATGTGACGATCGTCGAATTCTTTCAGCACTTTCTCCAATTCGGAAGCGACTTGGATTTCGGGAAGTGCCAAGGCTCTTCCGATGACCGCAGCGATGAGCGATTCTTCCCCGGGTATGAAGGGGCGAATAATGACGCGGGCGCTCTCGGGGATTAGTGTCACCTCGTGACGGCGTAGACGGATCGGATTCATGAGGAAGTCGTGGTAGAGGAGAGAGGGGGCTGGGTGATGGGTTGCTCCGCCGCGTTCATTTCCGCGAGCGAGAGGTGGTAGGCCAGCGTCGATTCCGCGCCCTGGTTCTCGTTGACCCGGTCGGCGTGTAGTCCGTCGCTGCAGCCACCTGTGGTGAAATCGTAAAGCGGTATGCCGAGATCGTTGCGGCCGAGGAACCACTCGAAAGCGCGCTTTGCCTCGACTAGCCAGAACGAATCCCGCGTCGCTCGATAGGCCTCAAGACAGGCCGAGACCATTGCCTGGGCCTCCACCGGTTGCTGGTCGAAGTCAGCCCGCGCTCCGTCATGCACGTAGAATCCGTTGCTGCCGATCGGGCGGAAACAGCCGGATTGCGCTGTCTGGATCGAAGCGAGCCAACGCAGCGACTTCAGCCCGATCTCCTGCGCTTCGGGGTGAGGCATCCATTGGCCGCTTAGAATCAGAGCCTGGCAAAGACGGGCGTTTTCATAAGTGAGGCTCTCCTCGAACCACGGCCAATCGTCCGTGGCGCATCCGTTCCAGCACTCGAGTAGTTTATCCGTCAGTTTGGCCCGCGTCTCGTCGATCTCGGGACCGCCGGGATGATTACGCAGATATTCGTGAATACCGAGCAACGTAAACGCCCACGCCCGGGGCGAGGAAAACGTCCCGACCACCGGCAGACCGCGCTCAAATAACTGGACCGAGATCTTGCGATGCCCGTCGTCGCGCGAGCGGCCTGCTCCGGATCCCGCTGCCCAAAGCGCGCGCCCGTGGCTGTCGTCGCTGCCGGCGCGTTCCAACCATTCCCGGCCGTGACTCATGAAATTCCGGAACCGCCCGCTTTCATAATCGAACGCCGCCGCAAGGAATGCGATGTAGCTGGACGCAAGTTGGTTTAGACTACGTGAGGGAGGACTGTCGCCGAGTTCGTCCAGTAGATTGCAGAGGATGAAAGAGCGGGCGTTGTCGTCCGTGCAGTAGCCTTCGTGGAAGTTCGGCACGTTGAAGATGGCATGTTGGAAAATTCCCGTGCCGTCAGTCATGCGCTCGACATGGTCGAGTCGTCGCGGCGGTAGATCAGTCGGTCGATTGTCGAGGGTCAACTCCCCGAACGACGTGCGAGGCTCAGCTTTCCGGTCCGCCCGGGCGTGTCGGAAGACCTCCAGATAACGCTGCGCCACGGCAGGCCAGATCATCTCCCGCCCCATGGCGTAGGCGTCGTGCCGGATCTGCTCCATCCGTGCATCGTCGTCCAACAAACTGCAGACCCCTTCCGCGAGCGCCTCTGGATCTCGAAAAGGAACTAACACGCCACGGCCGTCGGCCAATAGCTCTTGTGCATGCCAATACGGAGTCGAAACGACCGCTTTTCCTGCTCCAAACACATAGGCAAGCGTGCCTGAAGTCACCTGCGCCTCGTTGAGATAAGGCGTCACATAAATGTCTGTTGCGCCGATGAATTCTTTCAGGTCGTCCAGCGAGACGAATCGATTGTGGAAAATGACGTGTTGATTGACACCTTTTTTCTCCGCGAGACGCTTCAGACTGAGTCGATAGCGCTCGCCCTCGTTAGCGAGAAGTTGGGGGTGAGTGGCTCCGAGAATCAAATAGACGACTTCCGGGTGCTCCGCGACGATTGATGGCAGAGCTTCGATGACATGTTCGATTCCTTTTCCCGGTCCGATCAGACCAAAGGTGAGCAAAACCTTGCGGCCTTCTACGCCGAATTGGGCTTTCGAGCTCGCCGAGTCAGCGAACGGTATATTTGGAATTCCGTGTGGAACCACATCCAGCTTTTCATCCGGGACCCCGTAGACATCGCGCAAAATCGAAGCGCCTTTGTCCGCCATCACCACGAGGCGGTCGCTTCGTTCCGCCAACTCTTCCATGACTCGCCTCTGCACCGGGTTCGGCTCTTGCAGCACGGTGTGGAGCGTTGTCACGATCGGCATGCGAACCTCTTTCAACAGTGACAGTAAATGGCTCCCGCCCGGGCCACCGTAGATTCCGAACTCATGTTGAACGCAAAGCACATCCGCGTTGTTGAAGTTCAAAAATTCGGCCGCCCGTCGATACGAGTCCAGATCCTTCTCCAGGAATTCAAACCGTACTCGTGGCGGATAATCGTAGCCCTCGGGCCTGTCATTGACCGCGCCCACGTAGCAATCACTTTTCGGCGCAGCATTCGCGACCGCTTCGCACAAGTCGTGGGTAAATGTCGCGATCCCACATAAGCGGGGCAAGTGATCACCCAAAAAAGCGATGCTTCCCGGATCAGGAGGTCCACCGTCGAAGTTCGCCTCTGATCTATCAGTCATCCTGCTACTAGGGCGCCTACCAGCCGGTAAGCAAGGGGACTGAATCTGTTATTTGGTGGCGGGACGGGCTCAAGTGAGAAAGATTTCCTTAGGCGGAATCGCCCGGTTCCTCTACTATTCCGTTGGTCAGGGGGCGTCTCGGCGACACCATCCACCACGATCTATCCTTCCACCCATACGCTTCGACCAACGTCAGGCTCGGGAGTAATCATTAGCAATCCCCCGATTCCAAATGCGGAATCCTTTCCGGTCCTCCGGCAATCCGGTAGCGGCCCTCAATCCGATCAAAACCCTAACAAAATCAAAATAATGGGCGATAAATCACCAAAATCAAAGCAGAAGAATAAGAGTCAGAAGGACAGCAAAACCAGCGCTGCCGACAAGGCCAAGAGTAACGCCGCCAATGCGAAGCGGGGGAGCTGATACTGCTGTCGGAAAGAAGTAGTAATCAGCGGCAAATCAATTGCGGCGGGTTTTCGGAAACGAAGCCCGCCGTTTTTCGTATCTGGAAGTCCTCGCTCTGTTTTGACGCGTGGTTCAACAGGGTTAGGTCGACTGCCCAACCCTGCTAACTCGCACCTTTCCAATCGTCGAGTGCGCCCCATGCCTCCGGACCCTGTGTGTCCGGTAGTTCCTCTTCAGTGGATTCATTCTCTTCGAAAAATGTTGCTTTGGGACAAATTCTGTCTTCGACGAGCTCATCGCAGTGAGGGTGAGAGGGGAGTTCGAGGAGGAAATCTTCGCGAATGACGTCTTGGAGATTGATCAATTTCTGGCCGTCTTCCAGGTCGAGATCGGCCGCCCAATGGGGGAAATCCGCCTGATAGTCGAAAAACTCGAGGCAGGTGTCGCATTGCAATTTGAAAGAGCCCTGGAGACTGCCGGTGAACGCAAGGCCATCGTCAAATGCGTAGATGTCGGTGCTATAACTGATCGGCCCAGTCGGACGAATGGTGTCTGCCGAATCGAGCTCGAAGATCGAGGCCGGGAATTCGCCTTCTCTGTGAAGACCTTCTTCCGGGATGTCTGAGATGAAGATTTCCATGACTACATCCACAATGAAGGCCGGACCGGGCACTGCTGCAAGATGTTCTGCGGAGGTTAACAAAAAACCCGGGCGGATTTCTTCACGAAACTGGGATTGAAAGAAAGTCCGGCATCCTTTATACGGAGGGATATGGGCAGATACGCAATCGGATTGGACTACGGCACGAATTCCTGCCGCTCCCTGTTGGTCGACATCGACACAGGAGAGGAACTGGGATCAAAGGTGTTCGCTTATCCTTCCGGAACACTGGGAATCCTCACGGCCCCGTCAGATCCGAATGTGGCGAGGCAGAATCCGCAGGACTATCTCGATGGCTTGGTCGCGATTGTAACGGGAGCACTGGAGGAGGCTAAAACGGCCCGCCCGGAATTCGATGCGGGAGAGGTGCTCGGCATTGGGATCGATACGACGGGAAGCACGCCGATTCCGGTTGATGCAGAAGGGACTCCTTTAGCGCTGAAGCCGGAATTTTCTGACAATCTGAATGCGCACGTTTGGCTGTGGAAGGATCATACGGCTCATGAAGAGGCTGCGAGTATCACTGAACTGGCAGCTGAGATGCGGCCTCAGTATCTTGCAAAGTGCGGGGGGATCTACTCGAGTGAGTGGTGGTGGAGTAAAATCTGGCGTTGTTGCAAGGTGGACCCGGCGGTTTTTGAAGTAGCCCATTCATGGGTTGAACATTGCGATTGGCTACCTGCCGTTCTGACGGGAACGACAGATCCTGCCGCAATGAAGCGCAGTGTCTGCGCAGCAGGTCACAAAGCGATGTATTGCGAAGAATGGGACGGATTACCCGATGCTGAGTTTTTGGCTGAACTCGATCCCAAGCTGGCAGATCTTCGCAGCCGTCTCTATGACAACGCTGATTCGTCTGACGTAAAAGCGGGAGAGCTGACGGCAGAATGGGCGGATAAGCTCGGGCTGAAGCCCGGCGTTGCAGTCGCTGTTGGCGCTTTTGACGCACACATGGGGGCTGTCGGCTCGGGCGTGAAGCCGGGGACATTGGTGAAGATTTTGGGAACGAGCACCTGCGACATTACCGTGTTACCAAACTCTGCCGAGCTCGGCGACGTGCCAGGTGTCTGCGGTGTTGTCGATGGTTCTGTGTTGCCGGATCATTTTGGCGTAGAGGCAGGTCAGTCGGCGGTCGGGGACATTTTTCTGTGGTTCGTGAATAATCTCGTGCCCGATTCCTACGGAGCGACGGTGGACGAGAAATTTATCGAAATGGAGCGACGCCTGTCGGGAATGAGGCCGGGAGAGACGGGCCTGCTTGCTCTCGATTGGAACAACGGTAATCGCACCATTCTCGTAGACGTTCGCCTGAGTGGAATGATTCTCGGTCAGACGCTTCACACTGAAGCGCACGAGATTTACCGTGCACTCATCGAGGCGACTGCGTTTGGAGCATTGACGATCATCAATCGGATGGAGGAGCACGGCATCAAGATCGATGAGGTGGTCAATACTGGCGGCCTTGCAGTTAAGAACGCCACTCTGATGCAAATCTACGCCGACATTCTCGGTCGACCGCTCAAGGTGGCTGCGAGCGATCAGACTTGCGCCCTGGGATCCGCAATATTTGGCGTTGCCTGCAGTGGGGCAGTAACGATTTCCGAAGTGCAGGAAAAATGCTGCAAGATGCGCGATAGGGTATTTTTTCCGATTGCTGACAATCAGTCAGTTTACGGAGAAATTTACCCTTTTTATAAAACCATTCACGATGCTTTTGGAACCAGCGAATGGTCAGGCAGTCTGGCCGGGATCATGAAGGAGCTAATCGCAATCCGTCAGCGACAGCGCTCATAAGTTCCAGTGGCGATACCGGCGGCGGGAATCGAACCCGCACTCCCGAAGGAACGCGATTTTGAATCGCGCGCGTCTACCAATTCCGCCACGCCGGCCTGTCGAAGCGCACAACGCCGGAATCCGGCGCAGGGGCTGATTGTAGCGTCCGGATTCGGGAAATCAAGAGGTGAGTTGGGAGGCTGCATTCTGCAGGGGGACTCCTTGGCGCGAACGAGACGAGTTTTTCGGGCTTGTGACTTGAATTTGACCGAATATGCATCAACGGTTTTAAATTATGAAGATTCTCCGGGGTGTGTATCTAGCTGTTATTCTCAGTCTCACTGCCTGTAATGACGTTGTTGAAAAGTTCACGTCGTCCGATACTGACGGTGCCGAGGATTCTGAGGCTGGAACAGCTTCGGGTTCAGGTGAAGATTGGGATGTTCTGGAAGACGAATTGAAGGCGGAAAAGAAGGAGCTGGATAAGCAAATTGACGATCTCGAAGATGCCTTGGATGACGAGGATAAGCTAGTTAAGAAAGAGTTGGAGATCGTTGGCAAGCTTGGGGAGATACGAAAGTATTCGGATCAGGTCGAGAAGGTTCATGCGGAAACTGAAAAGGCTCTTGATGGATGGCGACAAGCAACCCGCAGCTCGTATAAGGGCGTGAAATTGGCCAAGATCGAGACCATCGGAGGAGTCGTCTACTCAGGTGTAACTATCACTAACGTTACTGATGACACTGTGACGATTGAGCATTCCGGCGGGATGGATACAGTTGATATCAGTCAGCTTACCGTGCAATTGCGAAAGAATCTTATTCACGAGACAACAGTTCTGGTGGAGAAGGAACTCTGAATTCCCAACTTAACTTCCTAATTAAATTATGAAACTTCCCCAAATCTTTCGATATTTGATCTTCGGTCTGATCCTTTGTTCTGCCTTTTGCTTAACTGCGAGTGAGCGCACTGTGGAGCGTCTCAAGGAGGATATCGCTGAGTTGAAAGCCGAGTTGGCCGAGTTGGAAGAAAAGAGCGGAAAGGTATCAAAAATTGTCTCCAATATCAACCTGGCCGAAACAGAAATCACTGAGAAGTTGGAGATGCTTCCTGAATTGGAGGAGGAAATTGAAGAGATGGAGTTTCTCTACGGCATTTACAAGAGTTCGTTCAGGGTGGTCACAACTGTCGCACCTGGCGAGGCTTTGGGGACATTTCAACTACTGGATGGCAGCACTGTTTCCAATGGCGTTTATTTGGGAACAGCAAAGGGTGGTATCCAAGTTCAGTCAGCGAGTGGTGTGGTAGTGCTTGAGGCCGCTCAATTGCCTGCGGAAATGGTCTCAAAGTTTTCGTTGCCGCAGGGTATGTCGCCACCTCCGTCGACCAGTTACGCTGCTTTGAAGGCGAGTAAGCCTCTTCTTGCTAAGTCTGCTACAGAGATTCAAGAAGATGAGGAGCGTGTGAAAAATGCTGCTAATGAGCTCGAATTAGCCGAAAAGAAAGCGGAGTTGGAAGCCAAGGAACAAGAGGCAGCAGCAGGCCAAGCTGCCATGGCTGCAGATCAGCAGAATGCAAAAGGGATTTTGGCGGAGGTAAATGCTCTAAAAATCCAATACACTGACGTCTACAACCAAAAGAAAAAAGTAAGAGAAGAAAAGTCCGCTAAGCAGCGGGAATTTCGATCAGCTAAACTCAAAAAGGCACAGATACACGTTGATACTGCAATGGATGGTTTTGACCGGCGAATCGAGAAGCTGGAGGACGAGGAGGATGCTATCAAAAAGAAGATCTCTCTTTTAAGGAATCAACTCTAATTAGCGCTCCTTTACTCCGGTTTGACGGAATGTTGAGCTAGTTCGGATCACTCCAGCCATTTTAGACTATCCAGTCTCGCCGAGATATATCCGACGGAAATCTGTGATTGCAGCTCAAGAGGGAGCCGATATTCGTCGTCGCCAATCCACAGCGTTGATTGCTTGACCTTCTCGTAGGATTTGAGCGTTAGGTCAGAATTGATCTTTCCGATCTCGGCATCAAGTTTGATTGCCTCGTAGGATTTGCCTTTGATTTTGTGGGTTTCGCGGCCCAGCACTTTGAAACGGGCCAGATAGGGCTTGTTGAATGGGGAGACGACCATGGTGATCTCATCGCCGTCTTGTAAGCGGTGGCTCCGCAGGTAAAACGCCGAAGACAGCATGTCGTGGCCGAAGTCGAACTTGAAGCGTGATGTTGCTGTCCGTAGTTCGTCGTTCTCACCTTTGGAAGTGGTTGTGTAGAGCTGCCTCTTCTTCTCGAAAATGATGTCATAGGCAGTGTCTTCTTTTCTCTCCCGTTCGCTGAGCTGAAAGGTAATCGGACGAAGCGAGTTTTCGTCGATAATGGATCGGGCACGAAAATCGTAAGGCCAGACGACCCGTGCGAATCCGGTGCTCTTTCCGGTCGCTTCTCCAATGAGCTTACTGTCTCCAGATCCGGATCGAGTCACGGATAATTCCACTTTGCCGGCATTGATCTTATTGTTCCAACTTAGGGTGAATTCCATTTTCACCGGGCGGAGATTGGCGTAACCTCCAGGAGGAAGGCGGGTTACGTTTTTCATCCATGCCGGAGGACCGTTAAAGTCCGCAGTGTGCGCGGAGGCCGCAGACAGCAAGATCGCTGTGCAAATCGTGAGGCAGGATTTCATCCGAGT
>Ga0222633_1001578_pt1 | contig 11560 bp, 17 predicted proteins | sample AntAcemetageno48_FD_179816 | JGI IMG/M metagenome (GOLD analysis project Ga0222633, IMG submission 179816) | Saline water microbial communities from Ace Lake, Antarctica - #48 | ecosystem: Environmental > Aquatic > Non-marine Saline and Alkaline > Saline | place: Antarctica: Ace Lake | collected... | reverse complement strand
ACGTTCGAGGTCTTGTCCCGTTGCGCTGGGTGGTGCGCTCAGCAGAGCGCTCGAACGGGGCCGCGCCGATTAACGACACCGCTTCCGCATCGATCAGCTCTTGGTAGAGCGTCTCGGTCGCGGACCGGATCCGGTCGGTGACATCGGTGAGTTTCAGTTGGGCGAGCAGGTCGAGCAGGGCAGACTGGTCAAGAGCCATCGTGGTGTGTGTCCTTCGTGAGTGGTTTAGTCGTTACTCACTGACCATCCCACGGTGGCTCCTCACATCGACGATCCGACGCTCGAAACCCGGGAAATTACACCACTTCCCGGGACGCAACCAGGTGAGAGGCTTATCTTTGAACCGCCCTGGGTTTGTTGGAGATTTCATACTTGGGAAACGAGGATGGAGTCATGGACAAACACGACAAGCGTGGCCGGAGGTATTCGGCGGAAGAAAAAGCTGCAGCGGTTCGGATGGTGAGGACTCTGCGGGCTGAGCTGGGAACGAACCAGGGGACCGTGCAGCGGGTAGCAACCCAGTTGGGTTATGGGCCCGAGTCTGTGCGGGCTTGGGTGACTCAAGCCGACATTGATGAAGGGGTTAAGACCGGTGTGGCATCAGACGGCCTGGCAGAGATTCGAAAGCTGGAGCAGGAGAACCGGGAACTCAAACGGGCTAACGAAATCCTGCGACGGGCTGCGAGGTTCTTCGGGGTGGAGCTTGACCGTCAACACAAGAGGTAGTCGTTTTTGTGAACGCACACAAGGACGGCGTTGTGGAACGCCGAAAACTGGACGTCGGGCTGATCTGCAGAGTGTTGCAGGTTGTCCCAAGCGCCTATTACGCGGCCCGGGGCCGCGTTTCGTGCATTAGAGCACCTAACGATGTGACGCTCTTGCCTCAACTGTTTGCTCTGGGGGAGAGCAATTTCCAGGTGGAGGGGTTGCGCAAACTCTGGAGGGCAGCCCGCCGGGCAGGGACTGACATTGGTCGGGGCCAGACCGAGAGACTCATGAAAACCTTGGAATTAGGAATCTTCTGCGTTTTAAGCGGGCGAAGACAAGGACTGCTGATCAGAGGGCGACGAGACACCCATACCTCGGGAAAAGAGTGTTCCCCGCTGATGCTCCTAACCTGTGTTGGGGGAGCGATTTAATGGTCGTGGGGACCTGGGCTGGGGTTGCCTATGCGTGTTTCATGATCGACGTGTTCTCAAGGATAATCGTCGGTTGGCGGTTTGCTAGCCATATGCGAACAGAAACTGTGTTGGATGCGATAGAGATGGCCAGACGGTCCAGGGGGCGATAATTACCTGGTTTGCGGTGCCATAGCGACGTGGGCGACCAATTCCGGCCCATTCGTTATCGGGAACGCTTGGTTGAAATTAGGGATGTTCCCTCGGTTCGCAGTGTTGGTGACAGTTATGGCAATGCGCTGGCTGGGACCGTGAAGGGGTATTACAAAGCGGAACGGGTTGGGGGCCCAGCGCATTCTGGGGCGCGGAAAACCATTGCGCAACTCGAGTTGGCCGAAAGCACATAAACGAAGTCTCCATTAAACCCAGGGCGATTCACTTGGAAGGTCAACGTCGTCCATAGTGCCGCACAAAATATCGGCCATCTTGAGCCCATAAAATAGTGGAGGAGAGAGTTAAGCTCGCCGCTACTGAATCGACTATTGACCGTCGGTATGTGCGCAGTTATGCAATCCGAGATGAAGCCGTGGGCTTTATCTCGCCCCAGAACCTTCCGCACGGACCTCTCAAAGGTTCATTGGTACAACCTGCAAGAGCCCAATCTTGAGGACTCCGAGGGTAAATTCTCGCAACTCCAGCAACGTGAGAACTCCCAAACCCACCGCCAAGGTGTCTGGCATTTGCTGTCCCTTCGGGCCTCCAACTAAAATTTAAGAGCCCTCCGGAGAGACTGGCTCGGTGGGTCGCTGGGTGTGATTTCCCGAATGACCAAGCCCGCCAGTTGAAGAACTCCAAGCCCTTGAGCTCTTGACATGGCCGCTAAGAGGCATTGCTGTGAGCTCGCGTCTCCTGGGGCACCCCGACTGTAAATAGCAACGCTGATCTCTTCCCGCCCTGTAACATCACGAACAAGCCCCTCGTCGGCGTTCCACAAAATGGCTGGTCTAGATTTTGCGCTCCCCAGCCCCTTCAACCCAAGCTTCAGGAGTTTCTTTTCCCGGGCACTAATCGACTCGGACTTAGGAGCCGCTAGCATCCCAAAAATGTCGGCAGTTTCACAGCAATTCTCGGGACTGAGGCCAGTGTATTGAGTTTCGAGGGTGCCATCCCAGCGGAGGTGCGCTAAGCTCGGGACGTCCTAATTGAGTTCCGCCGGTTCTCGGCTAGAAACCGTTATGCTCGTTTACGACAAGACGGTATATTTACCCTCGATTTTCAGCTTCATCCTGGCAATATAGAGGGGAACGACTCGAAAGCAGGTGTCTCGTGACTACTTTTACGACGCCCGTTATGCGTGTCGATCTTTGTCTTGGCGAGGCGTTTTATCCCTACCTCAGTGAGATTCAAGATGCTCGGGTCTATGGAAACTTTGGCCCCCAGGTGTGCCGACTTGAAGAGGAGTACGCCCGCTTTTTTGGCGTTGATGCTGACCTGGTCGTGTCAGCGGCTAATGCCACGTTGGCGATTTCTGGCGCTATGAAAATCCTCAGCGCGCGACGGTGGCTAATTCCTTCTTGGACTTTTTCGGCAACAGCGCATGCGGCGTGCCAAGTGACTGAGAAACTTGTATTCGGAGATGTTGATTCGAGGACGAACGTGATTGTGCCGGCGAGGTTAGAGGCAGGTTCGGGCGCAATTCTGACGGCTCCATTTGGATCTAGAATTTCTGTCGGTGCGGAATGGAATGGGTTTGAAAATTTGGTTATCGATGCGGCCGCTGCGATAGCGCACGCCCCAGAAATTTCGGACGAATACCTCGGAAATTGGGCTACGGTTTACTCTCTACACGCGACGAAGGTATTGGGTGTCGGGGAGGGCGCAATCGCTGTCTTTTCAGATGCGAAGATAGCCGCAAAATTTCGAATATGGACGAATTTCGGATTTCACGCGTCCCGAGTTGCTCAAATCGAAGCGACAAACGCGAAGCTGTCCGAGGTCCACGCTGCGATTGGCAGGTATCGGCTTAGCGGCTGGGAGAGGGAGAGGGAACAGTGGCTTGCCGCACGATATTCCGCCCACACGACTGCCGAAAGCCTAGACATAAACGTCCATTATTCCGATTCGAGCTTGATAAGTCCCTATTGGATTGTGCAATTTGATTCCGGGGAGAGAAAAAATTCTGTCAAGCAGTCCCTGCATCTGGCTGGCATAGAAAGTCGAGACTGGTGGGGTTCAGGGTGTCATGAAATGGAGCCTTTTAAGCGCATTCCGGCTTCGGGTGTTATGTCGGCCACAAGCCATCTTGCTGACACAACGTTGGGACTGCCCTTCTATCGGGGGATAACCAGCGAGACGATTTCTAGAGTCGGCGAAGTAATCAGTGAGTCCGCTTAGCTGAGGTTGGATTTGGGCCAACCTGCAGATTGAAGCGGAGAATTTTGCCGGAAGCGGGAGAGTTTTCGGATGGAACAAGGCTTTCGCTCGAGATAATGTGAATCGCCGCTGCTGAGGAAACTGGCATCCCCCACCTTCCGCTGGGCGCGCCTCGGTTTTGCTATGACAGTGGAACGCCGTAATCTTCTTCGGCGCTCTTCGAAAAGCAGGCTTGTTGTTGCCTCATGAAAAGTCGACTACTTGGTGGCTTTAGTCCGTGCATGGCCCGGGGCCTCCCTGACACCTCATTGTCAGGACATGCCTGACGGTTTGCCCCTTCGACCTGTCACGTGGCGGAGAGGGGTTCTTTTGCGGCCGGTCACGCAGGTTTTCATTGCCGTGGTGGGTGCCGACGAGGTACACGGTTACGAGGCCTTTCGCTTCGGTGACAAGTACTTTGTGTCCCCACAGCGGCACCCCGACGTTGATCTCTCACCGCCGGTGCTCGACCGCACCGCACTCGGTCACGGTCAACACCCTTGGGCCCGTGTTGCCGACACGGCGCCTGCCCTGGGAATGTCATCTTCAGGGACGCCTCGTAAACCACTGCGGGGGTCTGCTGGTTGAGGGAACTGCGCGCGCGTTCGTGGTTGTGGTATTCGATGGTCTGGTCGCACAGTTTTCGCAATTCGAGGCAACGTTCGATGCTTGCCCGTACCGGCCAAAAGAATTGGTGGGAATCGAATAGACAGAGTCTCCGCCAAGCGCAGAGAGGCCCATGCCAAAGCGATGCTGGCCAGTAATGATGAAGTGCTTTTGGGAAGAAAATGTGACCCCTCGTTGCAGTTCTGCAAACCTGACGCTTCGAGCCTCGAAATCCTTGCTCGAATGCCTCTGGACCACGGCTTTTGCGGAGTCATGCTAAACTAAGTCCTTGTTTATCCTTGGTGTTGGAGCGCAAAAAGCGGGAACTTCCTGGCTTTATAACCAGCTTGCAAAGACTCGAAATTTCAAGGCATTGGGCACAAAGGAACTCCATTACTGGGATGAATGTTATTCGCAGTATTCGGAACAAATTCAAACCGAGCAGGATATTCAAAATTGGTTCACTGCGTCGTGTCCAGGTGAAATTGGGAGTCCTCGAGAAGTCACAGGGGAGGACTATTTCTCCAAAATCCAAAAGACCTCTAGGCGGCCCCTCGGGTTTTTGAGCCCCAAGATGCTCGTCGCGGATATCACGCCTGCCTATTCTGGGCTCCCCGTTTTTGTTTGGCGAACTATTTTGAATCAGCTAGAGAAGCATCAGATTGACTATCGGGTTGTCTACCTTTTAAGGGACCCCGTTCTTCGGATCACCTCCGCGATGAACATGTGGGCGCGCAGCGACCTCCTGCAAGGATTTGTGAGAGGAATTAGCGGAGTCGAGAGATTCAGCTCTATTGGCCGCGAGGTCTCGGCAACTTGGGCCTACCAGGCCCGCACCCGTTACGAGATGACGTTGCAAAACCTCGACTCCGTCTTCCCCCCTGACAAGGTATTCGTTGGGTTTCAAGAACTAATGTCTTCATCTTCACAGCATCACCGGCTCCAGGATTTCCTCGGTTTCGGTATTCAGCACTTTGATTATCAGGCCACCCCGCAAACGGACGAGACCTACACGTATTTTGATCGCGAGACCGCATCAGCGGTCGCTTCGTCATACGTTTCGACATACACAGCAATGCGAGACCGATATCCCTTTGTCGAGGACATTTGGAGCGGATTTCAGTTCTTGAAAAAGTGACCCGCCGAATTGTTAACGACTGGGCAAACTCGATATCCGAAGGGGTTTGAGGACTTACCAGAGTGACGTAGGTTGATATTGGGATGTTTAAACGTGTTGGCTCATTAACCGGGGATATTGCGGCGCCCAGAGAAACGCGCACGCTAGGGTTTCTCAATTGGCGTGAGAAGACTTTCAAAATTGGGTGTTAAAAGTCTTAGGACGCCGGACCAACACAGGGCCAATATCCTCATTTATTACGCCGCACATCGCGCGGGCAGAGGGCGTTTTAGCTGAGATCTGACCCCTTGGGGCCATCAAGTGAACCGCTGTGGGGCTAATGGACACTCTATTTGTCGCGGGTGCACAGGGCTAGCGCGACCCCCCGATGATTGAAGGGCTTTGATTGATGGGACCGAAAGATTTTCCGAGTGGATGCTTGGCGACGTTGTCCACAGATTGTGGGATGTGACACACACAGGATTGGCAGCGGACGCGATCGGCCTGAAAACATGGGTGGAGCAGGGCGGCTGTGCTCCGCCATATCCCCAAGGATGATGGTGTGCGACTTCGCTGGGGACGGGAGCGGTCGGGCTGGTCCTTGTCAGTGAGTGAGCGTGGAAGGATTTCGTAGATTACAGGTTAGCATGGTCTGCGGGAGACCGCCGGCCGATTGGGGCGGTCACCATCGAAGATCTCGTGTAAGTTGGGACGCGACTCTGGGGCAACCGGTAGCGTGCCACTCGCGCTCACGCACTCGCATTCGAGCTGGCCAGGCGCTCCAAAAAAGCTAAGCTCGCCAAGAACAAGGTTCCGCGCATCCGGGTGCGGAAGAACGTTGAGAAGAATCTCTCACCGGGACAGATTTCGGGCTGGTTGGGACAAGATTTTCCCGACGATTCGCCGATGCAGGATTCTCACGGATCAACCTACCAATCGCTGTATTTGCTCTCATGGGGCGGACCTCTGCGACGTCCTCGTCCAAAAGCTTTGGTGTCTATCCGGGACCACCGGGAGCAAGTTTTTGCACAATCGTACGATGTCGCTGAGGCGGGTGGGGCAAGTTTTGCTGAGGGTATGAAAACTGCAGGGCACAGTCTCGACCAGGCTCTCGCGGATTGTCAGGAAACCCTTGCGGGTCTCTGTTGAGTGGAGCGTGTTGCTTGGGTCGGTTTGTCGTTCAACCTGTCTTCCCCTGTGGGGGGTTCGACGGTGTTATCTAAGACTGCGGAGCGGAGAGTCCTCGGAACTGTGTCGTTGTTGCAGAAGCTCATTGTCGCCAAGCCGGACGAGGCAGGAGAAGGCTAGTTGTGGGTAGGTTCTCACAGGGTCAGTAACCTAGAGATGTCAGGTCTCTTTTCAGATGCCGGGCGAGAAGCTCATTCGACCGCTCACAGTAGTCCCGCAATTGGCCGCGCTCCTCATCCGACACCGTTACAACGAATTGCTCCCAAGTAGCACTCGATCTCACGGTTCTCTCCAGCAGCCGGCCCAGGTACTGAGTAACGGGGTGGGCCCACGCCCTCAATCCACCGGGAAAAAGACGCCTGGCGCTGAACATACGACTCTCTTTAAACGCCCACCTCGATCGACTTCCCGTTTCGCGCAAGCCGGCGTTCCAAGTCCCTTGGTCCATTCGGCGATGGTTCTCTGTTTTGGGAGACTCCGAGTCTTTAGCCACCGCAGAGAAAGACACGTCGGCGAATTTCTCAATTCTTTGGACGTTATGCTCGACGCCGTCCTCGAAGAGCAAAGTGAGATGCTGTGATGCTCCGCTCACTTTTTCCAATTCGGTCACTAAACGATAGAAATCCACAAAAGCATCCTCGTTTTGAATGATGCGATTGATGATAGGCCCCACCCCGTTGTGCACTGTTGCCCAATCAGCAAGCAGATTTTGGGCTAAAAGGGACCCCAGGAAGTCGGCTTGATTGCGGAGGGTAACAACCGTGAACAGAGACACGTCGGAGGGCAGGAAGTCTCTGAGTTTCGCCAAAAAGACCGTGACAGGGAGAGCTCCTATCTGCGGGACCTTGCCCCTTCCAGTCGGTCCCAACGGCCAGAGGGAGACTCCGTCCGTCAGGGGAGAATTCCGGAATAGGGCTTCTTCTGAAAAAATCTGGACGGGTAGTTTTGAAAAATTGAGCCTACCTGCCCAACCTGATAGTGCGACTTCCCAATCTTTGCCGTGGAGATAGCATTCTTTAATTTCAAGAAGGCTGTCAACCACTGTATCTTTTTCAGGAATGTAACTTCTTCCAAGATAGCCTGCAAATTGTGGGAAAAAATGGGTTTGGAGCGTAGTGGTCGCTGTTTTTGGCAAACCGATATGGACTATGAGCTTCTTTTTCATGAAATAAACGTAGCTGAAAATGTTGCCGGCTAATTTCAATCATGTGCGATCTGAACGGTGTGGGTAAGGTCGGCGCCGGCAGCGTGACCTGTTCCTCACTCGCAAACCCGAGCGCAAGAGGCATAGTCGTCCCCCTACGAGCTTTCCGCCTCTGTGCAACGATTTACGATTTTTCAATCATGCGGATGTCCTACGAGCCCTACCTGCAGGAGCTAAAAACCAGTAAGCACGTCGCTTATTGCCGGAGGTGATACTGGGATCGAACCGGTGACCTTTTCCGTGTGATGGAAGCGCCCTACCCCTGCCCCAATCGCTCTTCTGCTGGCATTTCGCCACATTCGTGCGCTCGGACTGGGCGCGGGGAGGGGTGAGTGCGGCCGCAACAAGTTTTTGGGTGGCCCTCTATTCACCCAGTCAGGCAGTTGCGCCAGGGCCTGGTTCGCCTGGTCACCTCCCCCCCTCCCCCCGGCAGAGTAATGATGAGAGAAGCGAGTCTTCGGCCCTCTAAGAGTGACCGCATTTCGGGGCGCAGCCGTTTCGGGGAACCCTGCTAAGGAGATTAGCGGCGGGCTCGGGCTCGGGCGCGGGCGGTTGGAAGGTGCTAATGCGAAATCGCAACCGTGCGATCAAATCTGTCGTGTGTAACGCTGGTTTCATGATGCGTTCGGGTGCTATTTCTGATGAGTTGTGGGCCGAGTTGGAGCCGTTGCTGCCGCATGGGGCTCGCCGTGGGAGGCCATGGCGGGATCACCGTCTGATGCTTGAGGCGATCTGTTGGCGTTTCCGTGTCGGGGCGCCGTGGCGTGATCTTCCCTCGGAGTTTGGGCCGTGGCAGACGGTGTGGAAGAGACATTTCCGCTGGTCAACCGATGGCACCTATCAACGCATCTTTGAGACCGTTCAGGGCGCCGATCAGGGCGGTGATGGTGAGCTGGCCGGGCTGCTCTCGGTGGATTCCACCCGTGTTCGTGTTCACCAGCATGCCGCTGGTGCCCTCCGCAGTCAGGACACAGGGGGCTGATTCGAATTACACACATCTGGCCGGAGAGCCTACCGACCATGCGATCGGTCGTTCGAGGAGCGGTGTGATGACCAAGGTTCATGCGGTCACCGAAGGCTTTGTCAGGCCAGTGTCTGTGTTACTGTCCGTGGGCCAGGCCGGCGATAATCCGATGCTGGAAGCATTGCTGGAGACATACGGTGGCCAACAGAACGCGGAACGCGGAACGGGGGTCCACCCTTCCGGCAGACAAGGCCTATTCGCACGCTTCAACCAGGCCCAGACTGCGCGCGAGGCGTAAAGAATGTGATCCCGGAACGCATCGACCAGAAGCCCCACGCTAAGAACAAGGGCCAGCACGCGGGAAGGCCGCCCCGGTTCGAGCGCGATCTTGACAAGAAATGCGACACCGCGGGCCGTTTTTCCAGCAAGTTCGCGTAATAGCGCGGGATCGCAACACGATACGACAAATACGCCCTCACCGAACAGGGCGGAGTGCTACTGGCCGCCACGATCATCCACCACAAACCCATTTAGGAGACACGCCCTAGACGGATACTGGCGAGACACTTGGAGCTTTTTCCAAGCCACCACGCTATAACTCCCTTAACAGCCTCCAACACTAAAGGTATACGTCGCGTGGACCCCAAAATTGAGGAATCACAGAAGGAGTCACCCGATTTGTTGCACCTCGAAGTCGAAACCGAGACTCGGGGTCGTCACCAAATGGTTGGTATAATACGAGTTGGTCGCTATTTGCTTTACTCATCCCCCTCCCCTTTTGGAGACTAGATTTGGAAGTCCTAAGAAAAGGTCGCCCCGCAGCACTGGAGGCAAAAACCGTGGGCATAATGCAACCATATTATTTTCCTTACCTTGGCTACTTCTCTCACATCTCCCAGTGTGACGCGTTCATACTTCATGACATAGTGAAATACACGAAGAGGGGTTGGATTAATCGAAATCGGGTTCTCACCCAGTCGGGAATCGCGACCTTCACTTTGTCGTTGGATAAGGCGGCAGATGAATGCAAAATCGGCGAACGGTCCGTCTCGGAATCCTACGATTCGAAGTCCCAATATAGGATTCTGGAGGGAGCCTACAGAAAAGCGCCTTATTGGTTCGAACTTAGGGGGATACTTCCGGACTTATTGGCTGTCGGGGACCGGGGGCTGTTCGTTCACTTGTTTCAGCAGGTAGGCAAGCTTTGTGATTTGCTCGAAATTCGGACCCCACTGTCGCGCTCATCCCGATTTTCCCCGCTCGATGGCCTGAAGGGACAAGATCTTGTAATCGGGATCTGTGAGAAAATCGGCGCAAAGTCCTACTTGAACCCAACTGGAGGGGAGGATTTATATTCACAACAGGATTTTGACACTCACGGTCTTGTTCTCTCTTTTATTGAGCACGTACCTCGACCGTACCCGCAACGTGTTGCTACGCAACCGGATGGTGTTTCACCTGAGTTTGTTGAAAGGCTCTCGGTGCTAGACAGCCTGGCAGAGCTTGGTTTGGAAGAGACTAAACTGCGCCTAAGGACAGATTTTAACATTAGGGCTCCTCGCCGACCGGGCGCCTAAAATGGGAAAGAGGTTCACGGGCCAGTCCAAAATGAGACTCAGCCACACAAACTGAAGAAATCTGCTTGAGAAGCCTCTGCAAGACCAAATCCCTGTCAAACACCCGAAATTACCCGAGCAAATCATAGTGTCATGCTCGGAAATCGAAGTGCCTCATCCGAGGGCAATCAGACACTCGGACCGTATGAAAAAAGTGTTCACCACTGCTGCTCCTAGCCAGTTGTGGGTGACGGATTCGACTTTCGTGACGACCAAGGAGGGGGCAGCATAATCGTATTTTATGATCGACGTGCTTCAGGGTCACCGCCGCAAACCCCCGTTGCCTTTTCTCAAAGTTTCGGCCCACTCTGTGGCGGGGTGTTCGAACAGCGGCGCCAAGAGATGCTGAGCCTGGGAGGTATGAAGAAATCATCCCACTCCAATAAAAAAGACCGCGAGGAGATAGCTTGGGGGCTCCTGCCTTCTTGCAGGGTGAAAGCCTTGAATAGGGAATCGACCCAAGCCTAGCCGCTGGACCGTGCCAATTGAACCACCGAGCTTGGTCAGGATATGGAGGCCGGTCCTCAACGACCGGTAAGATTGGACTGTGAGTGAGATGCAAATCAGAAATCGAGTGGTCTAACGTTGCGGGTATTTTTAAGCGGGGCCGAGGGGTTTATTGGGTCGCATGTCGTCGATGAGCTTCTCAAGAGCGGTCATCAAGTTACGGCTTATGTGCTGTACAACTCGTTCAACGCTGCGGGCTGGCTCGACCGTCATGATGTCGCATCGAATAGCGACCTCCAGATTGTTCCAGGTGACATCCGTGATCCAGATTCAGTTCAAGCTGCCGTCGGCGGACACGATGTCGTCATACACCTGGCCTCGTTGGTCGCCATTCCCTACTCGTACCTAGCACCTCGGTCATACCTCGAGACCAACGCGATTGGCACTTTGAATGTGATGGAGGCTGCGCGGCGAGCTGGAGTTTCGCGAGTTGTCCATACGTCCACGAGCGAGGTGTACGGATCGGCTCAATATGTGCCGATTGATGAAAAACACCCCCTCGTGGGCCAATCACCATATTCCGCTTCTAAAATTGCTGCCGATCAAATCTCCCATAGCTATGGGGCATCTTTTGGGCTCCCGGTAGTTACGCTTCGGCCCTTCAATGCCTATGGGCCGCGACAATCCCAGCGTGCCTTTATACCGTCTGTGATGGTCCAGCTGCTTAACGGAGCACAAGAGCTCTCGCTCGGTTCGCTCACCCCCACGCGTGACCTCACGTTCGTGGAGGACACGGCGGCCGGCTTCGTCGCGGCGGCGATGTCTGACAAGGGGTGCGGGGAAGTCTTTAATATGGGCAGTGGTTTCGAAATTTCCATGGCTGATGTT
>Ga0222633_1001577_pt1 | contig 11578 bp, 7 predicted proteins | sample AntAcemetageno48_FD_179816 | JGI IMG/M metagenome (GOLD analysis project Ga0222633, IMG submission 179816) | Saline water microbial communities from Ace Lake, Antarctica - #48 | ecosystem: Environmental > Aquatic > Non-marine Saline and Alkaline > Saline | place: Antarctica: Ace Lake | collected... | reverse complement strand
CACAGGCGCTGCGGTCGGGACCGTCGAAATTGACGAAACTCGGATACGGCGCGGCGCGACGCCAAACGATGTAGAGACCTCGACGATAACGGTTCTCATCTTCCGCGGCTTTCCAAACGGGTTCATTGCGCCCGACTTGCCGCCAGATGTTGGGCGGCTGATACGGCATGATCGGAGTACCATGCATTTTATCCGAAATCAGACCGGCCACTGTGAGGCCGCTGTCGCGAATGGCTTCGGCGCTGAGGCGAAAGCGTGGACCTCGGGCGTAAAGGCGATTGTCAGGATCAAGTTTGGCAAGTTGATCGGAGAAACGGGAGTCCTGACGATAGGTGTTTGAGAGGGTAATCTGTTTCAGGACATGCTTCATATCCCAGCCGGATTCCATGAACTCGACCGCCAGCCAATCGAGCAGTCCGGGATGGGTGGGAGGCTCAGACTGCGTCCCAAAGTCTTCCGAGGTACGCACGATCCCGTAGCCAAAAATACGTGCCCACCAGCGGTTAACGACGACGCGCGCAACAAGAGGATTTTCGGTATCGACCAGCCACTTGGCGAGACCAAGTCGAGTAGGTGGGAGCTCTGGACTGATCGGATGGAGTTTCGCGGGGGTGCCTGCGTCGACTTTCTCGCCCGGGTTCAGATACTCACCACGGGTCATGATGTGAGTCTCTCGCGGCTCGTCCATTTCGATCATTACGAGAGTCGACGGGGCATCGATGGCTTTCAGCTCCTTCGTGACTCCGGCCATGGTCTGATCGAGCTTCTGCAGCGCGGGATTCACCTTGGCCCAGAAATCTTCGATCTTTTTCTCGTCAGCTTTACTGCGTTTTGCACCCGGTTGTTTCAGCAGCGTCATCAAAGCGGGATCGATGTCTTCCGTCCCGGGTTTGTCTACCGTAGCAGAAAATCGGAGCCGCCCGATAACCCGGCCACTTCCGAAAATTTGTTGGAGTGTCAGGGTTAAATCCGTCCCGTCGTTTGATTCTCCGATTGGTTTCTCTGTTTCAAAAATCGCCCAGCGCGATTCTCCGAATTTCGGACCGATGGCCCACGCAGTTTTCGGGTCGCCATCGATGGCGCTCGACACATCGTAACCCCGCTGTGAGAAGTCAGCGCGCGCCGAATGGAGCGCTACGGCTTCGTTGCTGCTATCGAGCAGTGTGGCCTCATTCAGGATTGCATTTGGTCGACTACCGTTCCCGCGGGCGGGGCCGTTGGCAGGAAGCGACTCGTGCGTCAACATTTCCAGCTTGATCGCGCGGATCCCAGCCAGTTCGGAACGGAGTTTGACCGTGTAAGTGGTCTTGTCAGGAACATCTCCGGTAACAAGCAGCGAGCCGTCTTCCAGGTGCTCACAGGTCTCGCCTTCACTACCGGAAAAATCAGCGATCTCCAGCACTTCCCAGGTTGGGGCTTCGCCGGAAGCCGCCAAGAGATCGGCCTCCCATGCAGCGCGGTCTTTCGCTGAAGCTTCCATGACCAGTTCCCGCTCTTTCTTCAGCGTTCGGATTTTCCCTTCGAGAGTCGTCTTTTTCTCAGCCTCATCGGCAGGCATCGGTAGATCCATTTTTGGCCCGTAGAAATCGAAAGATACCCCTTTGCCGCTCGCATTTTGCACTTCGAGTGGTGTGTTATTGAAATAGGCGAAGAGCTGGTAGTATTCCTTCGTCGAAAAGGGATCGTACTTGTGATCGTGGCATTGGGCACACTCCATCGTAGACCCGAGCCAGACTGTAGCGGTGGTATTGACGCGGTCGACGACCTGGTTGGTGCGATTCTCCTCGGGATGCACTCCGGCCTCGACGTTGCAGGTGACGGTGCGGTGAAAGCCAGTTGCAATCTTCTGTTCCAGAGTCGCATTCGGGAGCAAGTCGCCCGCGAGTTGCTCAATCGTGAACTGGTCGAAAGGCATGTTTGCGTTCAGCGCGTCGATGACCCAATCCCGGTAGGCCCAACTATCGCGCAGCTGATCTGCCTGGAAGCCGTTTGAGTCCGCGTAGCGGGCCAGATCGAGCCACGGTCGCGCCCAGTGTTCTCCGAATCGCTCGCTCGCCAATAAGCGATCAATGACCTTCTCCCAGGCCCCGGGCGAATTATCCTCAAGAAACGCCGCAACTTCGTCCGGAGATGGTGGCAGCCCGATGAGGTCTAGCGAGACGCGACGAATCAGAGTTCTTCGGTCGGCTTCTGCGGAGGGCGTAAGACCTTCTTTATCGAGTCGGGAAAAAACGAAGTGATCGACCGCGCTAGTGTTTGAGTCAGAAATCTCCGCTCGTTCCGGCGTCACGTAGGCCCAGTGCTCGTCATACTCTGCACCGGACTCGATCCATCGGCGAATCGTGACTTTCTGTGATTCACTCAGCGAACGTTTTGATTCCGGTGGCGGCATCAGTTCATCCGGATCGTCGTGCGCGACTCGCTCCCAAATTGCGCTGTCAGCCGGTTTCCCCGGAGCGAGCGCAAAGTAGCCACCCAGATCGCGCTTCGCTTCTTCTTCGATATCGAGACGCAGGTCCGCCTTTCGCGCGTTGGCGTCAGGCCCGTGACAGTGAAAGCAGTTCTCCGAAAGAATCGGACGCACATCGTGGTTGAAGTCGATGGGAACAGATTCGCCCGCCTCTGCATTCAGTAGAAGTAAAGCTAGCGGTAGTGCGAGCGCGCATACCAATAAGGGGCGACGGGAGTACATTTGGGAACAAGTGTCTCATCTTTCCGGCCAAAAGGCGACGCCTGACGCTTCGCGCGAACGCGTAGACAGGTAATGTCACGCTCCGACTCGAAACTTGCTGATTAACTCAGCGTGAGAGTGCACTCCGAAGAATTTATAAACGTCCTTCGCGTAGTCGTTGACCGTGTGCTCGGAGAGACTCAGGCGGTTGGCGACTTCTTTGCGGGAAAGACCCTCCAACAGCAGATTCAGAACCTGCCGGCAGCGATTTGTCAGCTCGGGAACGCGCATCGCCGAACTCCAGGGCCAACCCTGTTCGTGCAGCCAGGGAACCTCCTCTAAGACGATGTGGGCAATCTTCGCATGACGCAGGTTGAACGGGCGGCCGTCGTATTTTCGATAGAGGGCAACACCGCTGACGCTACCATTCGGCACCGGTCGATAGCAGAGGATCGGCAGGGCCGTATCCGCGTTCTTCCAAAGGTGATGCGATTTACAGCCGGCGAAAAAATCTCCCGGGTCATAGTCGTCACACAGGAGAGTGACTTGATCGTCTGTCCGGCTGACTCCTCTTGCGAGTGGTTCTGTCAGTTTCGCGAAGTCCACATGTTCCTGGGCGACCAGTAATTTAGAGAATTGCCCGTCTTCGAAACCGCCTGAAGAAACTGACGTGTATACCGGCTGCTGCCCCGGTTCGACCTTTGTCGCGAGCACCCATGACCAGCTATCTGCCTGCACCAAAGTGCAGAGCGAATCCATCAGGAGGCGCTTCTTCTCCGGGTGATCGCCTTGATTTGCGGCGACTTCGCTCACGATCCCAACCATGGCCCGAATGTCTTTGCCTGACAGGAGGATCTGTGTGCTGTTGAGCGAATCCATTCACATTATTGTGTCTCAAAGTTTGAATAGTGCTAGTCTCGATATTCAATATCAAGAGAATGAGTGTGAAAAATCCCGAATTCCGCAATTTTTACTGCAAATTGCACTGTCCAATCCGGTTCCTACGGCACAATCACTTCTAGCGTCTCGCCCGACTCGTTGAGCGGGTTCTGTCCATCATGTGCTTTCAGCTCCGCCTTTAGCTCAGTCACTATTCGACGCAATTCGTCAGGCTCGGACTCGGCGAGATCGCTCTGCTCGAAGGGATCGTTCACCAGATTGAATAATTGGTAGCGCGCCCCGGCCGAGTCTTCTCCGGGCACGAAATGATAGATCGTTTTCCAATCGCCGTTTCGATAGCTCGTGAAGTAACTGCTCCGGTGCGGTCCGTGAGGATAATGCATCAGGAATTTTTCGGCTCGGTCGGGATCAGATTGGCCCGACAGAAGTGTCGCCAATCCTGCTCCGTCTACTTTATGACCACCGGGCGAGGCCACCTCAGTAATTGAGAGCAAAGTCGGAAAAATGTCACAGACGTTCGCAACTTGCGGCTGGATCGCACCGACTGCGATAGGCAGTTGTTTCTGGAATGAATTGTCAGGATTCAGCTTTGCCCATGCCGCGATGAATGGGACTCGTATGCCTCCTTCGTAGTGCGCACCCTTTTTTCCGCGGAGCGGAGCGGCGCAAGCGACTTCGTGCTGGTGACCGAGAGGAGCATCAGATCCGTTGTCTCCCAGGAAAAGGACGAGCGTGTTTTCTGCGACACCCAGTTCGTCGAGTTGATCAAGCATGTCGCCGAGCGATTTGTCCATACCCTCGACCAATGTTGCGAAAGCCCGGGCATTGGCTGGTTTGTCCGAGTCCTTGTAGTGATCGGCGAAACGCGGATCCGACTCGAACGGCGCATGCACAGCGTAGTGGGCGAAGTAGAGATAAAAAGGTTTTCCCTCATCGACCGACCCCTTCACCGCCTTTTTCGCCTCGATCGTTAAAGCCTCGGAGAGAAACGTTTCGGAGCCGTGATACTTGTCGAGATGTGGCACTGCGCTCCTCGCGCGCTTCGTTCCGGCTCCGTAATTTTTTTCCGCGTAGTAGCTGCCGGGCGCGCCGATTGAACGGCCCGCAATGTTGATGTCGAAACCGAGATTCGCCGGATCAGCTCCGTCCGAGTCATCCGGGCCGAAGTGCCCCTTGCCCACATGAATCGATGTATAACCCTCAGCGCTGAGCAGACCGGGCAATGTAGTGTCGCCACTCTTTAGCCCCTTCCACTGCCACTCCTTCGGTCCTTGCTTGCCAGCATTGTCCTGCCACGGATTGATCCAGTTTGTCGAGTGATGCCTGGCTGCGTTCTGGCCCGTCATGATCGAAATACGCGTCGGCGAGCAAACGCTCATGGCATAGAATTGGTTGAAGCGAATACCTTTCTCTGCCAGTCGCACCATGTTCGGCGTGCGGTAGAAATCGTTGAGCGGATAGCGCTTGGGCTTTCCCGCTTTATCGGTCAGAAATGGCAGCGACGTGTCCATCACTCCCATGTCGTCGACGAGGAAGACGATAATGTTTGGTCGGGCCGCGTTCGGTCGGGCCGGTTCGGTGGCGAAGCTCGAGAGGGTAACGGCGAGCGCAGCGAGCAGGGCGATGGGGGTTTTCATATTCGGTCTGATCATGATGTAGGATGCCGTCCGCGACAAGACACGCAATCTTGTGTATCTTCCAAGCGATCATGAAAATTCCTCCCATCATCCTAGGCCTCTCCGCATTGTTCATTCTTTCCTGTGGGCAACAGTCGGATTCCGAACCAGCAGCCGAACCAGCAGCCGAATCAGCAGCCGAATCAGCAGCCGAATCAGCAGCCGAATCTGTCGTCGACATCACGGTCGAAGAAGCGGCTGAACTTCTACAGGAAAACTCAGATATTACGGTGCTCGATGTTCGCACTCCTGCAGAATTTGCCGATGGTCACATCGCCGGTGCCGTGAACATCGATTTCAATGGTGGCGGATTTGGAGAATCAATTGCGGCGCTGGATCCAAACGGAACCTACCTGATCCACTGCGCCAGCGGCGGTCGCAGCGGGAAGTCAATCCCACAATTCGAAGCACTGGAACTCCAGAAACTCTATCATCTGCCGGGCGGAATGAACGGCTGGAAAGAAGCCGGGTTACCGGTGGAGAAGTAACCTAACAGGGGTGAGTTGGTGAACTAGCCCTGTCACGCCAACAACGCCGAGACCTGTGCCGTGCTATCGGCGAAACGTTCCATTTTCACGCCCATCGCGCGGGCTTGCGTCAGCCAAAGGTTCGCGAGTGGCGTTCCATCCGCACACGCCAGATGCTGGCCGGTCTTTAAGGCGCCGCCACCTGAGCCGGCCACAATGATCGGCAAATCGGTGTATTGGTGCGTCGCGCCGTCGCCGAGTCCGGAGCCATAAGTCATCAGAGTGTTGTCGAGGAGGCTTGAACCGTCTGCCTCGACGATGCCGTCCATCTTCTCCAGCACATAAGCGAACTGCTCCATGTGGAAGCGGTCGACCTGCTTCAACTGCTCGATGAACTCCTTCTGGTTGTGAGACATCTTGTGATGGCTCATCGGTTTGTCGAAGAGACTTTCGAATTTGAACGGTGTATCCCAACGCTCCGGCCCGATCATCAGACTGGCGACGCGGGTGAGACCGGTCTCCAGCGCGACAACCATGAGATCGCCCATCAGGCGGATGTATTCGCCGCGCGGTAGGTAGGCGTCGGGCGGCTCTTCGAGAGTGACCTTGGCGAGCTCGCCCTTCATCTTCTCGAGCTTATCCATCTGCTCCTCGATGCTGCGGAGAGAGTCAAAATACTCACCGAATTTCTGTTTGTCGGTGTAGGTCAACTCGCGCTGCATCGAGCGGGCGTCTTCGAGGACGAGGTCTGTGATGTTGCGGTAGGCATCGATCTCCTGCGTGCCGAACATGCGTTGGTAAGCCTTACGCGGATCACGGATCGACGGCGCGACATGTCCAGTGCCATACCAGGAGATATTGTCGAAATAGATGGATTCCTTGTTATCGCTGTGGCTGTTGCAGCTGAGCTCCAGCGTTCGGAAAGGCGTCTCCTCCCCAATGTGATCCGCCACGAGATGATCGAGCGTCCGGTCCAGCGGCCACGCCGAAGACTTAATGGAAAAGGGAGGCGCGCTACTGAGGAAACACGACGCACATTGGGCGTGGACGTCGGTTCCGATTTGGAACGTGCGGTCGAGTCCGGTCACGAGCGTGACCTTCTCCCTCATCTTTTCCAAGGGCTTGAGCGTGGGAGTCAATTCAAGCGGATGGACCCCGGCGGGGATCTCCTGCTTCTTTACGATCTCTTTCAAATCGCCGATGAACTTCGGGATCTCCGCATCTCCCTCGCCGGGAAAAAATCCGCGCCTTACCACACCGATGGGCACATAGAAAAATGCGAGACGCTGCGGTGGACTCGTCACACTATTCCCAGCGGAAAATGATTCGAGCCACGGCAACGAGAGAACAGTGCCGCCGGCACCGCGGAGGAAATTGCGTCGTGAAGATGTCTTCATGGAGTTACGGGAGAGGGATTCGATTTATACAAAAATGGCTCGCTCGATACGATCTCCTTTATCAGCGTCTGAAACCGGTAATCGTCCGCCACCGTGTTCGCCGTGATTGCATCCAGGGCGGTTACGTCGTTGGCAGTCATCTCGCGACCGAGAGCAAACGAAAGCAAGTGACCGGCGAGGGCACGGGCGAAGCGCTCCTTCTCGGCGAGGATTGCATCTTTGAACTCGACTGGATTTGAAAACTCATGCTTGCGGAAGAGCGTGCCCGACGAATCGACCTCCCGCCCGTTCTCATAGACCTCGCGCCAGAGACCGGTTGGGCCGTAGTTTTCCAAGGCGAAGCCGAGCGGATCGATTTGTTCGTGACAGCCTCGGCAGTCCGCCCGCTCGCGATGGGCATCGAGTCTTTCGCGTAATGTTAAATTTTCTTCCTCCTCCGTTGGGTCCTCGGGCAGCGGCGGTACGTCACCGGGCGGCGGTTCGGGCGGATCGTTGAAAATGACCGCGCCGACCCATGCTCCGCGTGTGATCGGTTGAGAACGTGTTGCATTCGAAGTCATTGTCATCACGGCGGCATTGGTGATCACTCCGCCTTCGCGCCGATCGGTCAAAGCGACACGTTCGAAAGGGATCGCAGTCGGAGAAATCTTTTTGCCTTGAGTCCCGTCTCGATACCACGATTTGAGCAAGTCGCTCCTGTAGCTGAAATCGGGATCGATCAAGTCGAGAATAGAGCGGTTTTCGATCAGCACCGTTTCGAACAGCAGCAGCGGCTCCAGCATCATGTGCATCGAGGCTCGGAACTTGGCGAAGTAGAAATCCGGATGCATCTCACGGTCCGGAGTCGACGAAATGATGCGGTCGAGTTGCAGCCACTGACTGGGAAACGTGTCGCAGAAACGTTTGATCCGCACGTCTTTCAGCATGCGGTTGGTTTGAATGGCGAGGATCTTCGGCTGGCCTAACTCGCCCTTAGCCGCGAGATCGAGAAGGGGCTGGTCCGGGATGCTGCCCCAGAGGAAAAATGAGAGGCGCGAGGCGAGTTCAAAATCGTCGAGAGGCTCAATGTCTTCCGTCTTTCCAGCTCCGTCGTAAAGGTAGAGAAATCGCGGTGATGCCAAAACCGCAGACGCCACCGCCTTCATCGCATTGGGAAACGTTTCGCCCGACGAGAGTTGTGCCATTGCCAGGCCGGAATACCGATCAAGGATGGCAGGATCAATCGGTCTGCGGAAGGCGCGTGTCAGAAATAGATGCAATCTCTTCCGGACCGTTTCCTCGCCGATCTCTCCATCGGTAGGAGTAGCAAAAAACTTGTCCCAGACGCCGCAATTCTTCTCGTTGAAATCCAGGCTTTCCACCACCGAGCGGCTTAGTTTCAAAAACGACTCAAGCAGGAGAGGGGAGAGCGACAAGTGATCGGCCTGATTGTCGAACCCGTGCTCTGCGCGCAGATCCTGTGGAAAAGGAGCGACCCCGGCGAGGCGACGCTCGATCATCTGTGACTTGCCGAGTGGACGGCTTCCTGCTTTGAGTTCCTTTGGCATTTTGCCCGTCGCCGGTTTGAAGTAGCCGTGGTTGCGCATCATCTGCTCCGGTAGCGTAAAGACCCGGACCTTCAGCTCGAATAAATCCTCAACCGCATTGCTATACTGAAAGCGGGTCATCCGCCGGATCGGCGTCGACGGGATTGTCTTGTTCGACTCGGTCGCTGTCTGCAGCAGCTTGTCCAATGCCGCGATCAGCAATTCCTTTTGATGCGCTGAAGGCTGCGGCTCATCCTCAGGCGGCATTTCTCCATCTTCCAGCGCGTAGAGGATATCCTGGAGAAATTCCGGATCGGCGGTCAGATCATCCACCGTCGCGAGATCGAGGAGATTGACTTTGCCTTTAACATTCCCGTCTTTGCCGTGGCACTGAATACAATTTTTCTGAAAAAGCGGCGCGATGACCGCGTTGAACGGCGCCGTCTCGTTTCCGGAAGACAGCGGAATGAGCAGCGTGAACGCAAAGGTCAGAAGAATGGAGCGAACTGCAGACACGGCGCAACTATCCACGAGGCAGATGACTGGCGCACTCATTTACCGGCCCGCAATCATGCGACTCAACCGGGTTAAGTGCATGACCCAACCCTGTTGAGACAAAAGAAAAACTTCACCCCATCCCCGGATAAGGGAACCCCGGCCGGAACGTCTCGTAGGTCATATCCGCATCCGGCCCGAAGGGCGCTTCGTCGTCCCACGATTCGGGATTGAATGCCAGCTTCTCTTCGCTCTTCAGCGCGTCTTCCCACGTCACGACCTGGCCGGTGTAGGCGGCGATGCGTCCCATCAAGGCGAAGAGGGTCGAGTAGGCTGCGCGCTCAGCTTCGTTGTGCTCGGTCCCTTCGCGGATGGCGCGGAAGAGGACGCCGTGTTCGAGTTGGTAGGAGTTCTCGGTGTCTTTTGCGCGCCATGGCTCGCCGTCGTTCGGGCGGATGGCGCCGTTTTGTTTGAAGGAAAGTTCGGCGGTGCCTTTGGTGCCGGAAATTTTCTCTCCAAAAAAGCTCCACGCCTTCGGGATGTGACGGTGTTGGGTCACGACCTTCGATCCGTCGGCATATTCGTAATCGACGCTGTAGTGATCGTAGATTTGGCCGTTGGTCGGGCCGGAGCGGACGAGTCGACCGCCCTGGCCCTGGCAACTGACGGGGTTGGCTTCGTTTTTGATCCAGCGGACGACGTCGAATTCATGGCAACTTTGTTCGACCATGAAGTCGCCGCTGAGCCACGTGAAGTAATACCAGTTCCGCACTTGGAAACTCAATTCGCTCTCGCCGGGTTGGCGCTCTTTGCGTTTGTTGACGTCGGCGCGGCAGTTGAACATCTGGATGAGCGGAAGCTCGCCGATGACGCCGTCGTGGAGTTTGCCGACCAGTTCCTGGTGGACGGGACTGTGCCGACGGTTGAAGCCGACGCCGACTTTGAGGTCTTTCGCTTTGGCGGCTTTTGCTACTTCGAGAACTTTGCGGACGCCAGCGGGATCGGTTGCGACGGGCTTTTCCATGAAGACATGTTTTCCGGCGGCGACGGCGGCCTCGAAGTGGAAAGGGCGGAAGCCGGGAGGTGTGGTCAGAATGACGACATCGATCTCGGGCATGTCCATGATGCGGCGGTAGGCGTCGAGACCGATGATCTGCCGCTCGGGATCGATTTTGACCTGGGCCGGGTCGGGCGCGTTTTTCTCAAGCGTCTCGCGGCTGATGTCGAGTTGGCCTTGGTCGACATCGCCCATGGCAAAAAGTTCGGTGCGGTCGTCGGCTTGCAGCGCTTGCGCGCAGGCTCCGGTTCCGCGGCCTCCGCAACCGATCAAGGCGATGCGGATTTTGTCGTCGCTCGCGGCGTGGGCTCCTGCAGGAAAAGCGGCTGCTGCTGCCGCGAGAAGGGAAGAGTTTTTCACGAAGGTGCGGCGGGGGAAAGTATCGTTGCTCATGTGTGAAACATAGCACTGGTGGACTGAGTCGCGTCAAGGTCGGCAGTATCGCGAATACGTGTCTGCTTTCTCTGGTCGACGGAGGGGAGTTGTTTAGGATTAGAGCATGCGATCTACTACTCTTGAGCGGCGGCAATTTCTTGCGACCGTTGGCGGAATGTTAGGTGTCTCTGCTTTTGCCGGACCCTTGGCGGGCCGGATCAAGCTGGCAGTGAAATACCACATGATTCTCGAGCCGGAATTAAGCATTCAAAAGAAGTTCGAGTTGCTCCGGGAAGTGGGATTTGATGGCACAGAGTTGAAGACGGACGAGAAAGTCAACCATGATGAGGTTCTCGCTGCAATTCACGAGACAGGGGTTTCGGTTCACGGTATCGTCAATGCGGGAAAGCCTGAAATCATTCCGGCTGTGAAAATGGCTCATCGATTCGGCAGCGAGTCGGTTCTCGCTTTCGCGCAGGAAGACAAAGAGCTCAGCTACGAAGAGAATTTTTCCCGGTGGCAGAAATTGATTCGTGTGGCGCTTCCGCTCGCCGAAAAACACGGTATCAAAATTTGCATCGAGAATGTACGCGCCACCTTTCTAAAGGAGGCGGAGGAAATGGCGCGGTTCATCGACTCATTCGATTCGCCGATGGTTCGATCCTATTTCGATCTTGGAAACACGATCACATGGACGGAACAGTCAGCTCAGCATTGGGCGGCGGTTCTTGGCGAGCGCATCGAGAAACTCGACATCAAGGATCGCGGGCACGCCGAATTCGGGGAAGCGAAGTCAGCCCGTGCTGGAGCACTCGGGACGAACGGCGGCGAGGTGCATTGGGAAAAAGTGCGCGCAGAATTGGAGGCGATCAACTTCTCGGGATGGGCGACAGCAGAAGTCCCCGGTGGAGATCGCGAGCGACTCGCCCGGATGGCCTTGTGGATGCAGGACGTGTTGCAACTCAACACAGCATGAATTTCCGAGGTGCTTTTTGAGCGATCGGCAATATATGC
>Ga0222633_1001576_pt1 | contig 11595 bp, 4 predicted proteins | sample AntAcemetageno48_FD_179816 | JGI IMG/M metagenome (GOLD analysis project Ga0222633, IMG submission 179816) | Saline water microbial communities from Ace Lake, Antarctica - #48 | ecosystem: Environmental > Aquatic > Non-marine Saline and Alkaline > Saline | place: Antarctica: Ace Lake | collected... | reverse complement strand
ATGGAGAGTTTCGTCCATGTCGGTCGCACCGAGACCAACCATTTCGAGATATTGTTGCGTCTTCTCGTTCCGCGCAACAAAGCCAGCACCTTCGAGAGCGCCCCAGTTGAAAGTCAATGCTGGAAGCCCGATGCGGTGACGATAGTGCGACAACTGGTCGAGAAAAACGTTGCCGGCATTGTAGTTCGACTGCTTAACCGCACCGATGACAGCGGAGAATGAGGAGAACAAAATGAAATGCTCAAGAGGAATGTCCAACGTGGCTTCATGCAAATTCCATGCGCCGAGCATCTTCGGAAGCATAACCTTGTCGAATCGCTCGCGATCAAGATCGACGATGAACTCGTCGTCCAGAACCATTGCTCCATGAATCACACCCGTAAGAGGAGCGTCACCTTTCTGTATATCAGTGACGATCTTATCGATGTCAGCGCGTATCGTCACATCGCCCCGCGCATCCATCACGGTCACGCCTGACTTCTGTAATGCAGCGATCTTATCAAGGGCATCATCTTTCGGCCCCGACCGGCTCATCAGAGCAAAGTGCCTCGCACCGTTTTTCGCCATCCAGGCAGCAAGCTCGAGTCCGAAGCCCCCTGCCCCTCCAGTGATCAAATAAGTGCCGTCACCGCGGAAACGCAATCCTTCCTCAGTTGCCTGTCCAATCTGAATATCCGGCAGGTCGAAGTTGAGGACGTTCTTTCCGATGTGCTTCCCAGCGGCCATGTAGCGGAACGCTTCGACCACCCCGGTGACCGGGAAAGCTTTGTTTGGAAGTGGCAGATATTTCCCCGCCTGGAACATCTTCTCCAAATCCGAAAACATCTTCGCGATGTAGGCAGGCTTGCTTTCGAGGTGCTGCGCCAAGTCGATGACGAATAAACTGATATTGTTACGAAGCGGTTCGAGACCAATCTTCGAGTTACCATAGACATCGACTTTGCCGATTTCCATGTAGCGGCCGAACGTCTTGAGCACACTGAAGTTTTTCGGGATGAAGTCTCCCGCAAGCGAGTTGAGGACCGCGTCGACTCCTTCGCCGTCAGTAATCCGCATGATCTCGTCGGCAAACTCGAGCGTCCGCGAATCCAGCACATGATCGACTCCCTGATCGTGGAGCAATTGGCGCTTCTCGGGCGATCCGGCGGTGGAAAAAATGACGAGCCCCAGCTCTGTGGCAATCTGGATAGCGGCCTGTCCGACTCCACCTGTTCCTGCATGGATAAGAATGCTCTCACCCTTCTCCATCCGGGCCAGTTCATTGATCGCGTAGTGCGTCGTCAGGAAAACGGTCGGCAGCGTCGCGGCTTCTACGAAACTCATTGAGTCAGCCTTTCGGAAGACCAGATCACGGTGGACTGTGACGTAGCTACGGAAACAATACGGCGCCATGCCGACAACGTCGTCGCCCGGCTTAAGGTCCTTTACGTTCTTGCCAACTTTGACGACAGTTCCGGAGAAGTCGTCACCGAACCATTTCAGATCGACAGGGTTGCCCGGATAGATTCCGAGCGCTTTCATCACGTCGCGAAAGTTGATTCCGCCCGCTTTGACTTGAATCTCGATCTCATCGCCTTCAGGATCCCGGCGACTCGTCTCATTGAGAGAGAGATTCGTGAGAATTCCCGGTTTGTCGATCTGCAAACGATAGGGCAGGACAGTGCCGTCAGACTGCACCGCATTGCGGAGGCGCTTCGGCAGGTCGTCGGACTTCACGCGATGAACGCGGCGCACATAGCGACCGTTCCCGCGATAGGCGACTTCGTGTTCGCGATCAGAATGAAGGATCTCAGAAGTGAGATCTTCCAATTCAGTTTTCGGACTTCCGGGATCTAGGTCGATCTGCGTCCAGCAAAAATCTGCCGCCTCGTTATTCACCACTCGCAAGAGACCGGTGACCGGAGCAGAAGCGAGTCCATCGATAGGACTTGCGCTATCCGCCGGCATTGTCCCGCGTGTCAGGAAGAACATTTGCGGTCGCTTAGACCACTCACGGGAAATCAGCGCTTCAACCAAATCGCGTGCAAAGTGCACCCCGGTATCCTGAGCACTCTCAAGTGATTCAATATCCAGATCGGAAGTTCTAGGATGATCGAGTGAAAGCGTGTGAACAATCGCTTTCACCTTACCCTCTTCTTTAGCAATTTTGTCTAACTGCTCCGTGATGGCCTCGACTGAACCATCAACAACGACAACCTCCACATTCCCTTCGCGTAGAGATCCAGATAAACGGTCGACGAGACCGGACTTGTCCTTCGTAATCAGAATGATCTCTTTTGACTCCGTTTCAGCATCATCCGCTTCGACGACATCGTCGTCTTTGTCAGAGTCATCGGCGACCTCGACCGTCTCCGGAGCTCGTGCGATCAGGCAAGCCTGCTGATTCTCCTTCGGGTCTGGAGAACTGATGAAACTATCAACGCCGCGGAAATCCAAATCTTTCAGCAATGTCTGCCACTGTTCACGGGAGAGCAGTGCAGAATGTTCGCGAAGATCGGTATCTGTAAAACGCCACCATCCGCCGAGGAGACCAAAAACGTTGTCCAAAGCGGCACGACGCCATGTCACTTCGAGGAACATAAGAATGCCTTCCGGAGCAAGACATTTCCGAATATTCCCGAGGGTGTGTTTGAGATCCTCAGTGGCATGAATCACGTTCGATGCGAGAACGATATCGAAATGATGCGGCTCGACCCCTTGAGCACCCGGATCTTTCTCACAGTCGAACAAAGTGTATTCAACCCACGGATAATCCTCTTCGAAACGTTCTTGAGCTGACTGTAGAAAGATTGGTCCGTTGTCGGTAAACACGTACTCGGTGCGGTCAGCAGGAAACACTGGCAAGATTCCGCTCGTAAGAGAACCCGTACCAGCACCAATTTCGAGAACACGAATGGCGCGGCGCTCAGGAAGATTCTCAACTGCTTTCGCAAGCGCGTGCTTGATTTGTTCGTTGATTACCGGGAAGTCAGCCCCTTCCCGGTAGAATCGCTCCATGAGATTCGAAGATCCACCGGGGAACAAAACTTCAAGCGGATCGATCTCGCCACAAAGGATGCCGGCAAGACAGGGGCCAGTCTGAATTTGTAAGTCAGCCTCAGAAGCAAACTGCGGCAACTCTGCTGCCAATTTCTTCGCCCACACCAGCGCCTCCTCGTATACCGGTGTTTCAACAACTTCCCATTCATCGTCTCCGACGGAATTAAGAAATCCTCCCTCGGTCAGCGCAGTGAACTGTCCATGAACCAGTTTGCCATGATGGTCGGCAATTGATAAATCGACCATGTGCTGTTCGACCGTCAACCGATCTCCGACCGACGGGCTCCATCCCAGTTGGTGATAGGCGTTGATGATGAACTGCCGCGACAGTTCTTCCATCGCAGGCAAAAACTTGCTGTAGTGACTCGCGAGTCCTCGCTCATCGTAAAGTTCCTGCAGGTTGGCGTTTGCAGCTTTTACCAAATCTTTCGGCTCGGGCAGCTCAGCACTTCCATCTTCGCGAGTTCCTGCAAGCCGGGCCAGTTCCCAATTCGCCTGATAGAGACATTTCTCCAGATCATCCGCATCGCTATGTTCTACACGATCAGCCCGAAATCCATAGATCTCCGCGACAAGCTTTCCGGAGTCGTCAAAGACATCGATATCGGCCGAGATGAATTCGCGGTCGTTAGCGGAATCAACTTTTGCGTGACCCCATAATCTAAGTGGTGGACGCTCCACATGCAGACGGATGCTGCGAATCGAAGCCGGTAAATAGAAATAGTCAGCAGCATTCGCCCCGTCGGGAATCACCTGACCACCTTTCACAGTATGGAAGCAGGCGTCTAGAACTGCGGGATGGAAATGATGATCCGGGATTGTGTCTTTGAGACCTTCCGGAGCGACGATCTCAGCGAGAGCCTCCCCGTCCTTCCTCCAGACATTTTGCAGGTGCCTGAACAGGGGCTGAAACTGATACCCCGCTTCTTCGTAATCGTCGTAATACTCTTCGTGGGTGAAGTGCTCCCCCAAACCTTTCTTCACCGCTGCGATATCGAGCGACTTGTTCTCCGGCTTGGGTTGCTTCCGCAAGACGCCTTGAGCATTCAAGTCCCAATCCTTCCTATCGCCCGTCGCTGAGAAAACCTGAAACTCTCTGGTAGCCGGGTCGAAGACGACTTCAACAGTCGGGATCTTCGTCTCAGTAACGAAGAGCGCCTTCTTCATTTCCAAGTCCTCGACGACATAATTCTCATCGGGGAACATCTTGCGAGCTACGGCAATGCCTATCTCACCGTATCCGGAAGCAGGAAAAACAACACTGTCCCAGAAACGGTGATCATCGAGCCACGTGAAATAGCGTGGGTCGAGCTCAAAGGTCCATGTCGGCTTCGGGTTAACCTGCGCCATCCCGAGAAGCGGATGCTCGAGAGCACCACAGCGTTCGTAGTTCCCCTCTGTAGATTCGAGCCAGAATCTCTCCTTCTGCCAGGAGTATGTCGGCAACCGCACGGGATCGCCTGATCCCTGATTGACCGCTCTCCAATCAACCTTGTAACCGTGATTGTGCAGTCGCCCGAGATTAGAAAGTATCTCGACAGACTCGTCAGTCTTCCTCTTGAGACTGGAAAAATAGAATCCTTTCCGACCCGCGTCCGAGAGACATTCCATGATCGGACTCTGCAATGCAGGGTGTGGCCCGATTTCGACAAAGGTATCTTCACCCGCACGAATCAGGCTGGAAATCGCCGGAGCAAAAAGCACTGCCTCACGAACGTTGTTCCACCAGTATTCGCCGTCGAGCCTCGTCCCGTCACAGGCGCCGCCAGTGACGGTGGACATGAAAGGAATCTTCGTCGCACGCGGCTTGATTCCAGCCAAAGCCTCAAGCAACTCCTCGCGGATTGGCTCCATTTGGTGCGTGTGAAACGCGTAATCGATCCGCAACCAGCGAACAAACGTGCCAGCTTCTTCCAACTCAGCTACGATTTCTTCGAGCGGTTCCGTGTCGCCCGCGATTGTAACCATCCCGGGGCTGTTAATCACAGCCACTTGCACCTGGTCTTCGCGATCCCCTATCAGCTTCTTCGCTGCTGTTTGCGACAATCCCACGGCGGCCATGCGCCCTTTGCCACCAGTCATGTCCTGTAAACGTGAACGGTGATAGATCACGGCGACCGCATCCTTCATCGTGTAGGCGCCCGCCACGTAGGCTGCGGCGACCTCTCCGACCGAGTGGCCGACAACCTTTGCAGGTTCGATTCCCCAGGACTTAAATAATTCTGCCAAGGCAACCTGGAGTCCGAATATGGCTGGCTGCGCAATGTTGGTGCGATTGATCTTTGACGATTCCTCGTCACGCCTCATCTCATCGTGGAGCGACCATCCTGCCAATGGCTTGAGATGCGTGTCGATCTCATCGATGACCTTGCGGAAAACCGGCTCGCGCTCGAGCAAATGCTGACCCATCGCCCACCACTGGGCGCCCTGGCCTGTGAAAACGAAAACCAGAGGATGAACTTCGCCAGAGGGTCTGCCGGCAATGGCTTTCTCAGAAGCGCCAACTGCCAACCACTCGGTCAATTCATGGACTAGATCGGCCTTGTCATCAGCAATGACTGCAAGACGGCTGTCGTGGTGCTCGCGCCGCAGTCCCGCTGCTGTAGCGATATCGTGCAGATCGACATCAGTCGCCTTGAGAAAGCGTCGCCATTTTACAACGGTATCGCGCAGAGCATCGTCGCCACGGGCAGAAAGCGGAAGCAGCACAGGCCGTTCCGCCGACTTCGCTTCCGCCTTCTTGGAAAGACGGACAGAATCCGGGCCCTTCGCTTGCGAAAGCCGCTCAGGCGCCGCCTCCAGCACGATATGCGCGTTAGTTCCACCGAATCCAAAACTGTTAACACCCACTACCGGCAAGTAGTCGTCTAAATGCGGCAACGGTTGCAATTCATCCGCCACGCGCAGCTTGAACTCTTCGAACGGAATATTCGGATTTGGATTCTTAAAATTCAGGTTTGGCGGCACAGTATCGTGATGCAAAACGAGAGCCGCTTTTGCCAAGCCGGCCACGCCCGATCCGGACTCGAGGTGACCCACGTTCGTCTTCGCAGAACCGATCAGGCAGTAATCACCTTCGTCACGTCCCTGCGCCAAAATCTGCCCCAATGCACGGGTCTCAATTGGATCCCCAACCGGAGTTCCTGTGCCATGGGCCTCCATGTAGCGGACCTGCTTTGGCTCGATACCCGCCTGCCCATAGGCGACTCGCAGCATCTCCGCCTGAGTTTCCACACCCGGCACCGTCATCGACGAGGTATTACCGTCCTGATTGATCACCGCCGCCCGAATCGTACAGTAGATCCGGTCGCCATCTTTTTGAGCTTCCGACAACGGCTTGATGACAAACATTCCCCCGCCCTCACCGCGCACGTAACCGTTGGCTCGATCGTCAAATGCAAAACACTGTCCCGTCGGCGACAGCATGGTTGCCTTGGAAAATCCAATCGAAGCGCTCGGCGTCAGCAGAGCGTTCACGCCACCGGCAAGAGCCATCGTCGACTGTCCCGACCAGATGCTTTCGCACGCGAGATTAATCGCAACCAGCGCCGAAGAACAAGCCGTGTCCACAGAAACGGAAGGCCCCTTCAGATCGAAGAGATACGAAATCCGGTTCGATGCGATCGAAAGCGTGCTTCCTGAGTTCGTGTGAACGTCAACAGCCGTAGGATCTGACTGAGCCACATTCGCATAGTCGTTCGAAGCGATTCCCACATAAACCGCTGTATGCGAGCCACGAAGATCAGACGGAGCGATTCCTGCATCCTCAAGCGACTCCCATGCCGTCTCCAGCATCCAACGCTGCTGCGGATCCATCCGCAGAGCCTCGCGAGGGGAAATGCCAAAAAACTGGGCATCAAATTTGTCGAAGTCGTGGATGAAACCACCCCACTTCGTGATCATCTTCTGCGGAATCTCGACGTTCTCGTGATACCACCGCTCCCTGTTCCACCTGTCGCCCGGCACGGGAACAATTCCCGATTTCCCTTCTACCATCAGTTGCCAATAGGACTCAGGACCGGAAACACCACCAGGAAGGCGGCATCCGATTCCGACGATGGCCAATGGCTCGTGATCTGCTGCTGGGCTATCAGGCATGATGGTCAATGTTCACTGCAGAAATCAAAAAACGAACGCGCGAAGGCGGACTAGGCCACCTTCACGAAAAATTCGGTCAATTAGGAAGAATACTCTTAAATTATATAGTCTGGGCACTCGCCTCTACCATCTCAAAAAATGCAAAAATCTTCAACCACGAGGACGCGTGACTTACTCCCGAAGCCACGCTGAGTCAACAGGGTTAGGCCTTTGATCTAACAGGGATTGATTACTAAAATTTCCAAAATATCCACACAAGTTATGGGAGCAAATCAGCAACTGCTTCGCGCTCCTCACGCAACTCTTGGATCGATGCTTCGATCTTCGTCTGACTAAAGTCATTAATGGGCACGTCCTGGACGATTTCCCAGTTCTCACCATCGGTCCGGATCGGAAATGATGAGATAAGTCCCTCGTCGACGCCATACGAACCGTCGGAACATACGCAGACACTGTGCCATTCACCGTCAGCAGTCGGGGTGGTCAGACCACGCACCGTATCAACGATCGCATTGGCAGCCGAAGCGGCCGAAGACGAACCGCGAGCTGCGATGATCGCTGCACCACGTTTTTGAACCGTCTCGATGAACTCGCCCTGCAGCCAGGCCTCGTCCGGGATCTTGTCAGTCGCAGGAGCTCCCGCGATTTCAGCATTGTAGAAATCGGGATACTGAGTGGCGGAGTGATTCCCCCAGATCGTCGTTTTGGAAACTTCGCTCACGTGGACGCCGGCTTTCTGCGCCAACTGAGTCTTAGCACGGTTCTCATCGAGACGAGTCATGGCAAACCAACGATCTTTCGGCACTGACGAGCCACTATTCATCGCGATAAGGCAGTTTGTGTTGCAGGGATTGCCGACGACGAGCGTGCGGACATCCGATGCGCCATTCGCCGCGATCGCTTTGCCCTGCCCCGTGAAAATTTTCCCGTTGATCCCGAGGAGATCACCACGCTCCATGCCCGCTTTGCGCGGCACTGATCCGACCAGAAGCGCCCAATTCACATCCGTGAACCCCGTATCGAGGTCGGATGTGGCGACCACATCGTCGAGCAATGGAAAAGCACAGTCATCGAGCTCCATCACGACACCTTTCAGCGCGTTCATCGCGGGCTCGATCTCGATTAAATTAAGCGCGACTTTCTGACCGGGCCCGAACATGGCACCGCTGGCGATGCGAAAAAGAAGAGAGTAGCCGATTTGACCGGCTGCTCCAGTGACTGCGACACGGATTGGATTGCTCATTATCAATTACTTATGGTGAAATTCAGTGGAAAAACAGGAGGAAGAACTCTAATCACTTTGTGATGCCGCAACCCTTCGCGAGCGGCCCGTTTCGTTCAAGACCTTTTTGAGCATCTCGCGCAGCTCCCAGTGCTCTTTGCCAACAGCCAGCTCTTTTGCGGTGGCAGGCAAGCGATAGCTCCAGTTCGTTCCGTCCATCACACCGGGGACATTGATCCGCTCAGTCTGGAACAGCAGATCCGATATCATGATCGCAATACGATCCGAATTGCTGATGCTCAACTCCCGGAAAAGTTTTTTAAACAACTCAGGCGAGTATTCCGGGAAATTATTGTCGTTCACTTCAATTCCTGCGAAGGAACAAAGCGTAGCCAGAAAATTGCGGGACTCCCACCACTCATGACTCTCGTGTTCGGATTCGTGAAACTGCTTTAGCCCGTTCTCCCACTGCGCCCGAATCGGGAAATGATCGTGCGTTGCGTAGGCGGCGAAGGAAACAGGGGGGTAAGCTAGCCCGGAAGTGACATGCCCGTCACTGAACTCCCATTGCGGAACTTTCATCCCGGCAATACCAAGCTCTGCCAGCGACGGCCCCACATAATCCGGAACCGTACCGAGATCTTCCGCGATCACTTCCGCGTCATCAGCGGCTTCCTGCAGCATCCGGAGATACTTTTCACCATCTTCACGATTCTGATGCTTCGCCTCGTCCGAATCGTCGGAACGCGGTCGAAATCCGGGTAATTTACCATCACAAAGCGCCGATGCCTCATCATTAGAAAGGGGTAAAAACTCATCATTTCTTACTGGATTCCAGGGGAATGAGTAAATCCTATAGAATCCGAGCGCATGATCGACCCGAAACATTTGGAAAATCTCTGTCGTCTTCTCAACGCGCTGTCTCCACCACTCGTAATCACGTTTTGCCAACTCATCCCAGCGGTAAAGCGGGATGCCCCAGTTCTGGCCCCATTTTTGGACAAATTCGTCGTCTTTGAACAATTTCTCAGGGGGAGCACCTCCATACCAGTCAAGATCGAAAATCTCGAGATTCGCCCAGACATCGACACTGTAAAGACTGACACCGAACGGGATATCCCCCATCAGTGAGACATTTTTTGAGGCAGCATATTCGGCGACCTGCTTCCACTGGGTGAAGGAGATCCACTGGACGTAGGCGTAGTAACGCAACTCGCGATCCAAACCTTTCGGATCGGCCCCGGCCATCTCCGTGATGCGCTCCATTGCGCTTTCCTTGCTTCGATAGCTTTCGTCCCAGTTTTGCCAGACCTCGCTACCACCCTCACGGTCCATGAAAAGACGGAAGACACAGTAATCGTTGAGCCACTCGGACTCGTCCTTGCAAAAAGCGTCAAAGGATTCAGAACGCACGTCGACCTTTCCGTCGATTGTCGCCATGTAGCGCTCGAACGCTTTGTGAAGCAACCCGTGCTTCAATTCACGTACTTTACCGTAAAGAACCGAGCCGGCGTTCAACTCTTCCAGATCGTAGTCGGCAATGACCTCGTTGAAAGCCCCTTCAGTGAGATCTTTAAGACCGTCAACCGTGCAGTCCAGCGTCATCGGCTCGATGGCGACCGAGCTGATCGCGTTGTAAGGACTGCAATCCGGCCCCATCTCATTGATAGGGAGCAACTGAATAAAACCAATGCCTGTCTCCGCCGCAAAACCGACGAATTCGTGAAGGCTGGAGACGTCTCCGATCCCAAGATCGTTCTCTCCTCGAATGGAAAAAGCCGGAACCAAAATTCCGGCGAGTCGGCGATTCATACTGTGTCGGCAGCGCGGCATACCGTGCAATCTGAGATGTTACTGAACTATTTCCGAAACACCACAAGGAATTCAGGCATTTATTGTGTCCAGATCAGGCTTTGCTATAGCCGCCTACTGCAGCTTTACGCCCTTGTAGGCATGATCCAGAATCTCTCTCGGCTTTGAAAAACTCTGGCTCACCCGCTTTTCGCGCAGCGCTTTCATCGCACGACGCGGCAGTTTGAGAAACGTTTCGGGTCTGCCCCAGTAGCTTTCCCGGGCGTTGAGCAACTCTTGCTTCGCTTCGCTAAAGTGATCTTCGAGCGACGGTGCCTCAACTTCCTCGCCCTCGACTTTCTCGAACACACCAAAAATATTCCCCGGAACCTTCTTCACCGAAACTGTCTTCAAACCTGCTCGATTGGCCGTTGCTTCCAGCGTTTTCAGATCAAAGCCATAGAGGTGACCATCGTGCCACTTATGATCAAATCTCATTCCCGGAAAGAGAATATCCGGCACTTCGATCATGAAAAGCCCGCCCGGCTTGAGATAGGAACTGATCGATCGTAAATCTTCGACCGGTTCAGCGAGGTGCTCAAGCACTTGGTAAAGCGTCACCAGGTCGAATGTCCCCCGCTCGAAAACAGCGTCCTGATGCATACCAAGGAAGACTTCGACACCGTATTCATCCCTCGCAAACGAGCCGTAACCTTCGTTTGGCTCAACTCCCACTGAGTCACATCCCAGTTGTTGCATCAGGTAGACCCATTCTCCCCCGCCCGCGCCGACATCGAGGCATTTTATCCCGGGCTGGATTCGGTTTTCAGAATGGCCGAGACGCTTCAGCGCAACTTCTCCAGCGCGCAGGATATGCTTCGGCTTCGGGACAAACGTGTTCTTGTAGGAAACCCGGTATTCGTTCCGGTAGAACTGAGCCAAATCTTCGACTGGGAGTGGATCCACATAGATCAGGCCCGTCTCAACGGACATCACATTGCGAAGAGCATGCCCCTCGCGGGCACGGCGAGCGACGATCACGGCCTCATCGCTACCACTGATCGGACAAGGGCGTTCGGCGCTAATTTTCTCGCTGTCTTCGTTCATTGTGGGAATGCGATTGTTAGCACACGAACGCAAATTTGCGAGCGAGTCTCACACTTCCAACCCTGCGGCCCGCAACGGATTGCGATGGAACACAGTCTGCACGTCCTCATCGGAGAGTCCTAACTCTGCCTTCAAATTGGCAGCCACCTGATGACCTCGAATCGTCGATCCAGCCAGATTGGGTGACCCCGGACGCCGGGCAACGCCGAATTCGTCGATCTCGACTGGCGCCCCTGACAACTCGTACGTCCCCGGCCCTAGTCCCGATGCCATGATCGCATCAGTTGTCATAATAACCCGTTCTAAACCAACTGAATGAATATAGTTTTTAATCGCAA
>Ga0222633_1001575_pt1 | contig 11597 bp, 11 predicted proteins | sample AntAcemetageno48_FD_179816 | JGI IMG/M metagenome (GOLD analysis project Ga0222633, IMG submission 179816) | Saline water microbial communities from Ace Lake, Antarctica - #48 | ecosystem: Environmental > Aquatic > Non-marine Saline and Alkaline > Saline | place: Antarctica: Ace Lake | collected... | reverse complement strand
TTGCTGCCTGCTCTGGAATAATCCGCCGCTATCACATCAGTAAGAATTCAATGAATCCGCTGTCGCCCTTCTATCGGTTATACGAACAAATGCTCTGGCGTCAAATCAATGGAGGGCCAACTCCCCACCACATCGGCCTGATCGTCGATGGAAACCGGCGTTTCGCTCGGTTTCGAGGTCTGGCATCGAACGAGGGTCACACTGCTGGTTCGGAAAATCTTGAGTCATTCCTGACCTGGTGTCGTGATCTCGATATAAAAATTGTCACGCTGTACGCTTTTTCAGTTGAAAACTACAAGCGGACCGAGGATGAAGTGGATTATTTGATGCGTTTGATTCTAACCAAGTTAAAGAATTATCAAGTAGATCCATTGATCAAAGAGCAACGTGTCAAGATTAAGGTTCTGGGACGAAAAGAAGATTTATCCTTAGAAATGAACCAAGAAATCGAAAAGATCGAATCGATGACTGAAGATCATGAGCGGTTTCAGCTGAACATCGCGATCAGCTACGGCGGGCGAGCGGAAATTATTGATGCTGTCAAGAAGGTCGCACTCGAGGTACAGGCTGGTGAGCTCAACCTTAATGATTTAACCGAACAAATGTTCTCCAAGTACCTTTACACGGCGGGTATTCCGGATCCGGACTTTATTATACGTACCTCCGGAGAGGAGAGATTGTCAGGCTTTCTGTCTTGGCAAAGTGCCTATTCAGAACTCTATTTCACTGAGGTATTTTGGCCGGCGTTTAGAAAAATCGATTTTTGGCGTGCCATTCGTGTTTACCAGCAGAGAGAAAGGCGTTTTGGTAAGTGAGTGAACGTACAAAACCCCAACAGATGGTCAACGGCTTAAGGTGACAGCGAGTCTTGGCGTCAGCTATTGGGACGGATGCTTAGTCGAAGTTGTTCTCTCTAAATCGCGCCGACGATCAAAGAAGCATTCACGCCACCAAATCCGAGTCCGTTACACATGGCATGTTTAAGTTTGATTTGTCTCGCTACATTGGGTACAAAATCGAGTCCAACAAGTTCAGGGTCAACGTTTTCGTGATTGAGTGTTGGCGGAAGTACACCGGTTCGTATGGATTGAACGGTAAAGATACTTTCGATTCCTCCGGCAGCACCGAGCAGGTGGCCGGTGGCAGATTTAGTGGAAGAGACGGGAATTGATTCCAAGCTTTTACCAAAAACATTCCTAAATCCAGCGACTTCGACAATATCTCCGACCGGTGTACTGGTGCCATGGGCGTTAATGTAGTGGATGTCGGTGGGGCTAAAGCCTGCTGAACGTAGGGCTCGATTCATTGCTGCCGCAGCCCCGGCGCCGTCGGGCGGACCGGAAGTGATATGGTGGGCGTCTGCGCTGGTGCCATAGCCTTCCAGAATAGCGAGGGGTTTCGCTCCTCTCGACTCGGCATGAGCCAAAGTTTCAATGACTAGAAGCCCCGCACCTTCGCCCATAACAAACCCATCTCTGTCCTTATCAAAGGGTCTTGATGCCTGAGCGGGACTGTCGTTTCGAGTAGACATGGCTTTCATCGCGTTAAAACCACCAATACTTAATGGATCTATGCAGGCCTCAGCGCCTCCAACGAGAGCGACATCAGCCTCTCCACTCCTGATCAGTCTGATGCCATCGCCTACTGCCTGCACGCCAGCGGCGCAGGCGGTAACAGGGCACCCTAGAGGTCCCTTAAAGCCAAATCGTATAGAGACATTTCCAGCAGCCAGATTAGCCAGAAATGAGGGAACGATAAAGGGCGATAGTCGCTTGTAACCGCGAGTGCTGAGAGTGTGTTGCGCGGCGGTAATGGTCGGAAAGCCGCCAATGCCGGTCGCTATGATCGTTGCTGTCGCCTGTTGGTCCGCATCGGTTGCAGGCCGCCAGCCAGCCTGCTGTAGAGCTTCTTCTGCAGCGGCAATCGCGTAAAGGGTGAAGAGATCTACCTTGCGTTGCTCTTTGCGGTCTAAGAATGTGTTGGCATCCAGACCGTCGGCATCATCACTGGCCTGGGGGACTGTCCCAGCAAATTGGACCGGCATGTCAATATCGCCAAATCTATCCAAAGTACGAATGCCAGACTCACCTGCGGTGAGGCGTTTCCATACCGCATCCACGCCACATCCAAGGGGACTGACAATTCCCATTCCGGTCACTACAATAGGCGAATTCATGGTCGCTCCAGTCTTATCTTCTCAGCCACCATAGAATGATTCTTTATATGATCAAGATAATATTTCACAACGGAGCGTCATGCCGTACCCGAAAGATCGAAAACTAAACTCCCGGCAGCGGATTCTCAGTTCTGCGACTGAGCTATTTTGCCAGTATGGCTTTGACAAGGTGTCGATTGGACAGATCATGTCTTTGGCGCGGATGACCCACGGTGCTTTTTACGGCCACTTTGATTCCAAGGAAGCGTTGTTCAAAGCATCTCTCTCTGAGACTTTTAAGAGAACCCGGGCTCATCGGCTAGCAAAAGCACCATTCTCCATTAGGCACCTGATTCAGTTGGTAAACCATCACTTGAGTTTACGTAATTTGAGTGAACAACAGCCCGGTCCCGAAATGATTCTATTTAATGAGATTGGTGCCGAACGTAAAGAAATTCGACAGCTCTACGAACAGTCCTATTTGAGTTTATTGAAGTTACTGGAAACTCGAATGACAGCCCTGGTCAAGCTGAATAAGATTCGGTTGCAAGGTAACATCGCGGATCGAGCGCGCTCGATCTTGGCATCTCTGGTTGGCGCGGTGGCAATCGCTCGGAGTATTGATAACGAAGCAGAGCAGAAACGTATTCTACTAGTTGCTCAAGAACAGATTTTGCACTTGATCGGAGCAAGTGCCGAGCTTGCGCCCATTGATGTCAGTTTGTTTGCCTCGCCTGATCCCGCTAGCCCCTAGCGTTTTTATCTTCTATTTGCCGCTTAAGGATTTATCGAGGGGCTAGTTCAAAAATCCAAGTGTCGTTAGATTTAACATTATCGACGGTGCCCGCTCCAGAATACTTTGCGTTAAGACCCGCGACGACACCGGCAATGATCGGGTCATCGGCCGAAATTCTATTGAGTCTGCGCTCATAAATTTTGTCGCCAATTCGAAGCCGTGCACGGCCATCTTTCTCAGCGTGACGGGGCCAGCGTTTCCAAATTTTGCCGAAAGCTGTGTTCATATAGCCGCTGGGGATAAAGAGCCGACCATCAACGACCGTGAGCCAGGTAGTTCTGGATCTAGCCGGAACAAGGGTTTCGACTTCAAAGGTGGCTAAATCTGCAATTTCATCCCAGTTAGGCGCCGATTCAGTAACAAGCTCGCCGGAAGAAAAAGGACCGCCGGAAAACACTTCAATTGGACCATCATGAAAGCGCATATAGAACAGGAAAGAGCCGATCGCAATTACGACCACGGCGATCAACATAAGCAGCCACTTGATAAAGTTCATCGTCCATCCCCATCCCTGTGCAGGCAACATATCCGTCCTTGGGTGTCTTTGCAAATTTGCTGTAGAAGCCGAGCCCATGCCCCCATGCCAACGTAGGGTCAGGTGATGCACAGGCAGTCAGTATGAGTCTTGAATACGGGCTAATCCCGGTAGCCCTCAACCCTATAAAGGGCGACAGCTCGGTCAATCATTGAAATGGAGGTTGAGACCACCATGATCCAAGAAAACCAGTAAATGTGATCCATGCTCAGTAGCTCGATTTGAACAACGGGCTGTAGAACTGGGAATCCGGCAACAACAAAATACAAAATGCCATTGTAGCGGCCGAGCTTGCTGGCTCGTAATGGATGTCCCTCTAAAGCTTTTGAGTCCCAACTGTACTGACTAAAGGCGCACACCACGAGAACCGGCAGTATGGGGGTAACGTAGCCAAGGTAAGCCTCAGCAGCCAACATACTGGTCACCAGTAGGGCATCACTAGCGTGATCGAGAAACCCGCCAAGCGGTGAGGTTTGGTGCCAACGTCTGGCTATTTGGCCATCAGCAAGGTCAGTCACTATTGCAAACACGAGAATCCAGGCCGTGGCTTGCCAATTCGCAGTCATAATCAGATAGATGGCAAGCGGGGCCAGAAAGGCCCGGCTCACGCTTAAGAGATTAGGTAGGTTGAATTTGTTCATAGCTTTACTTTTGCATCATAATGCCGAATCGAAATTGAATCCAAGGTCATCATTGTACCTTCAAGCAGGATTAGAGAAATGAGCGATCGATATGCCATTACCGGTGCCAATGGCAATCTTGGGGTTCGCGCCATCACCACGCTTGGTGTCGATCGAGTTAGAGCGCTAGTTCGATCCCCACGCGCAAAAGAAGCCTTGTTGGAGACGTTTCCCACACTGGAAGTTTTTATCGTCGATTATATTGATGCAGCGAGTTTGCGTATTGCACTCGATGGATGCGAGGTTCTGGTGCATCTAGTCGGGATCATTAAAGAAACACAATATTCTAGCTATAACGATGCTCACGAACGAAGTTGTGAAGCGCTCAAACTAGGATTGCCAGAAAGCATTAAGCATATTGTTTATCTCAGCATCGTTGGCAGCGCAGCAGATTCGGGCAACAAGTGTCTTGCCTCTAAAGGGCGGGCTGAAGATATTCTGCTCACTTCCGGCGTTACCGTTAGCATCCTGCAGGTTCCCATGGTGCTCGGCGAAGGTGACTTTGCGTCAGCGGCCCTGAAAAAGAATTCAAGAAAACGGTTTGCGCTAACGTTTCGCGCCGAAAGTCTTGAGCAACCGATCTATGCGGCCGATGTAATCGCGGCCATCTGTGCCGCCGCGAATGTAGGAGGAGGTGGCAGATTCCAATTGGCTGGCCCTGAGTCTCTTAGTCGTCGATCATTGATCCAGCGCGCCGCACATCTGCAGGGTCGGGCTGTCACTGTGCTGTCTTTACCTATTGCATTAGGAGTGCTGCTGACTTGGATCTTAGAATGCCTACCAAACCCACCAGTGACCAGAGCCATGTTGGGTGTACTTGACCACGATGATCAAACCGATAGCCAGGAGTCTCTGGAAAAACTCAAAATAACTTTGACGCCATTAAACGAAACACTTTCGAAGATTTTGGACTCTTAAATTCTTCGACTCTCTAATCTTTAACTCTCTAATCTTTAACTCTTTTACTCTTAGAACGGCGGGGCACACCATGGACACATCTGCAGAACGAGCGGGATTCAATCAGGAACGACTCGAGTGGATTACCAACCATATCGAACGAAACTATATCGATAGCCAAAAAATTCCAGGCTGTCAGGTGATGGTGAGTCGCCATGGAGTACCGGCGTACTTTCGCTCATTCGGCCAAATGGATATCGCCCGAGAGCGTCCGATGCAGGACGATACGATTTTCCGTATTTATTCGATGAGTAAACCCATTACGTCGATTGCGCTGATGCAATTGTACGAAAAGGGCTATTTTCAACTCAATGATCCGGTTTACCGGGCTGTACCAAGTTGGCGAGACCAGCAGGTGTGGGTCGAGGGTGAAGGCGCGGACATGAAAACCAAAGCGCCCGGGAAACCGGTCACCTTTCGGCATATGCTCAATCATAGCAGCGGTTTAACTTACGGTGCATCTGGGCATCCAGTAGATAAAGCTTATCGAGAAAAGGGGGTTCGGCGGGATCAAGGAGAAACACTTTCTAGCTTTATGGATAAACTAGCGGGTCTGCCACTACGCTATGAGCCAGGGGAAGCGTGGATGTATTCCTATTCCACTGACGTCTGCGGAGGTTTAATCGAGGCGATATCAGGTCAGCCCCTTGAGGAGTATCTTCAAGAACATATCTTTGGTCCGTTGGGGATGGTGGACACGGCATTCTATGCAAAAGACCCTTCTCGGCTTGCGGCGAACTACAGTCGAAATAAAGACAAGTCGTTACGGCTGATTGATGATCCTGAAACCAGTGCCTATTTGCAGGATCCAGATTTTAAGTCGGGTGGCGGTGGCTTGACTTCTACCACGGCGGACTACTACAAATTTTGTGAAATGCTGCGCCGCGGCGGCGAACTTAACGGTAAGCGTATTATTGGTTCGAGGACTCTTGAGATGATGCGTATGAACCATCTCAAGGATGGTCAGGATCTGACCCAACTGGCTATTGGAACCTTTTCTGAAACCGCTAACGAGGGCATCGGTTTTGGTCTCGGCTTTGCGACGTCACTGGATCAGGTCGCCGCCGGCGGGCTTGGACCGCAGGATTACTATTGGGGTGGCGCTGCATCGACCATATTTTGGGTTGACCCAATCGAAGACTTGAACGTGATATTTATGACACAGTTTATGCCTTCCGGTACTTTTAACTTTAGGGGGCAGTTAAAAAGCATCATCTACGGCGCTATTGAGGATTAGCTTTTGTAGGCAATTGCAGCGAGAATTCTTCGCTGCCCAGTGTAGGGCTGGCGGGCGTGCAGCACGGTGTGGTTGTTTATCATGAGCACGTCGCCTGCCTGCCAGCGGAAATTAACCGCCATTTGCGCCATTTTGTTCGTCAGGGTTTTCATTACCTCGGCATCCATCAAACTGCCTGTACCGGTTGTCACGGCTTTTTTACCCTCGTTGCGATTATCGTCCCATCCATTGTAAACCGCGACGATCGAGTTAAAAAATACTCGCTTCTCGATTTCAGTATCAAAACGTATTGCTGGAAGTGTTTTTGTTGTGGTGCGCAGGTTGTCGTCAGACAACCATTCCCAGGTCATTCCGGCGGCCTGCATCGCGAGCTCGGCAGCTGGCCGTGATTCAGTATTAAAGGTCTCTCTCCAAGACCGACCTATTGGTGAACTGGTGTCGGTTTGTGGGGGCATGACCCGGGTGTAACAAACACCCTCAGATTCCACAGCCTGGGCAAAATCGGCATTAAGCTCGAAGAATGTCTCACAAACCTCGCCGGAGTGAAGTAACGATGTTGAACCTCCGGATTCTGACGCAGTCTCGCAATAAAAGAAGATATAGCCAGGCGGCACTGGCACCTGTGCCATCTCATGGTGAAAGGGGATGGACTCACTGGCGGGCGCTTCGTTTGCCGTCACGATACGAGACTCAGTGACCTTGTTTCTTGGTGCTGCTCCGCCGATATAGGGCATGTTTTGATACTGGGTTTGATCCAGTAACGCCTCAAATGCCTCGGCCGATGCCACTGGCAAACCCCGTAGCAAGACAGCACCATGATCAATCAGTCTTTCGTGAAGCTCGTCACGATGTGATCGTACCCACTGGTGTAACTGGGAGTCTGAGAATTGAGATTCTTTTCCGCTCGCCGCGACGACCAATGGAAAAGCCTTGTTATAGACGGTTCGCTGCTCAGGTATTTCAATTACGTTAAGACTCATGTCGCGATCCTGAAATCCAATCCCTCGTTGAGTATTTCGACGACGCGCCTGTGGTTGGCTGAAGCCTGAGCGGCCATACCGAGGACGACGGCCTTGAGACCATCTTCAACGGTCACATCAACAGGTCCTCCAGAGGTGACAGCATGCTTGAAGCCAACATGCTCGTAGAAGGTCGAGCCATGATGAGCTCCAGCTTTCAGTAAAGCTTCTTCAACTAATACAGTTTCTGCACTGGGGCCGCGGGGTTTTCGGGGACTTAAAATGACCTGTGGCTCCGGTTGCGGGCGACCCTTGGGCCAAGTGAATGCAGGGCCGGGAATCAAGCACTCTAACTTTGCATGACGACCAATAGCGCAAATTTCTTCTTGATACATTGCCCCTTCAGCGAACATGTTGAGGTCGAGTAACGCACGTCTGTTGCTCGCAAATTCCATTGTGACGAAGGCATTGTCGATAATATCTGGCGTTTTTCCATCGTATTGCTCATGCAGGTGGTTGTGGTTCTGGCCTGCTGAGGCATAGATGGTATTGACTTCCTCTTTCATAATGAGTCGAAATAAATCGAAAAAGTGGCAGCACTTCTCTACAAGAGTGCCACCTGAGTTGCGATTAAAGCGATTCCAGTTATCTACCTTTTTTAGAAAGGGAAAGCGGTGCTCTCGAATACTTAAGGATTGCAGTTCGCCTATTTTGTCTAGTTGTTTGATGAATTGGACAAGAGGCGGCATATACCGGTATTCCATTGCAACCCAAACTGGAGCAGGATGTTTTGCAGCTGCGACAAGGATTCGGTCCACATCTGACTTTTCTGTGACAAGAGGTTTCTCGACAAGAATAGGTAAGGTGGTCAACTCGAAGAGCTTGAGCAGTTGTTCCGCATGTTGGTAATTAGGTGTCGCGATGACAAGTGCATCGACATTTTTTAGCTTAAGCAGCTCGGTCAGCGAAGACATGATGTGCGCATTAGGTAGCAGTTTGCGGCAGCGTTTTTGCATGTCACTGTTGGGTTCCGCGACGGCAATGACCTCGGCATCAGGAATCAATGCCAGATTGAGGATATGCTCTTGCCCCATCATGCCGCCGCCTAGTAGCGCATAACGTATCACCGTTAAGGCAGCAGTAGACCACCATCGACGTCTAATGTTGAGCCCGTCATATAGTGGTTGGTGAGTGTCAGCAGGATTGCACTAGCGACTTCCTCGGACTGACCAACACGCTGAAGTAAAACGCCTTTAGCCATTTGCGCGAGAACATCGGTTTTTTTCTCACCGAAGTGGTCCTGCATGCCCGATTCGATTAACCCGGGTGCGACAACATTCACTCTAAGGGGAGCAAGCTCAAGAGCCAGTGCGCGACAAAGCCCCTCTACGGCATTGCCAACGCAGGAGACTGAAGACATGCCGACATTACATTTTCGAGCAGGTGTGCCGCTGACGAGCGTGATAGAGCCGGAGCCCGTGAGGTGTGTCGCCCCGGCTCGAACGACATTACAGTAACCCCAAAATTTGTTGAATGCTTCTCGAAATTGGTCGTCAGTCTGCTCAAGGAAAGGTTTCATCGTGCGGTCGGCACCGGTTGCGGCTGCAACAATATGGTCGACATCAGCCACTTCATTGAAGAGGCTAGCAAGTCCCTCTCTGTCATGGGTATCACAGCTTGAGAAATGAATGTCTGGATATTGACTTTGGCAATTGGCAACCTTGTCAACGGAACGACTGACGGCCCAAACATTTGCCCCGGCTGCCTTGGCCATGATGGCAGTGGCAAGGCCAATGCCTGATGTACCGCCGACAACCACGACGTTTTTACTTTCTAAATTTCCCACTCGATCAGCTCCGTTTGAGTTCGCACTTTGAAGTCGAACAATGTACCAGCGCGCAGTCTACCTTGCTGTCGGACCAGGGGGAACATCGCTGCGGGCATCTATCTGTCTGCGAATTTCTGTATGTTCCTTTTCATTCAATGCAAATCTAATAAATAGTGTTGCACCGATGAGATAGCAGCTTGCCGGTAGTAGTGAAAATAATGCTCGCATGGCGAATTGAGTTTGTTCTGATTGAGGAACATTTGGCTCGAATCCGGAAAGTTGTAAAGTAACACCGGTAATCAGCGCTGTAATGGATGCTGCACCCTTTCGAATTAGGTTCCATACAGCAAGGTAGGTACCTTCTTTTCGCTCTCCGGTTAGATACTCATCGTAGTCGATAACATCGGCTTGAATCGAAGGAGCAACAACTGCGGAAATACCCCCTGTTACACCGAGCAAAAAAGAGAGTAGCCAAATAAGCATGGGTTCATTGAGAGCAAAAAAGTAACCGATGAAAACGCCAGCCGATAACCACATACTTGCTGCCAATAAACGCTTTTTTCCAGTATGTCGAGCAAGACGAATCCACAGAGGGGCAAAGGCGAATTGCGGGATGGTGTAGGTTGCTAGTATTGCGGTGAAGTAGGTGGCTTTGCTAAAGGGGATAGCTTCTGCCGGAAGCACGTAGTCGACGAGATAAGGCACCAGTAAACCTACGGTTGCCGCGCCGAAGGTCTCGATACCAAATACCACGAGTAACAAGAAGGCGTGGGGGTTTTTGAATACGTCTGCAAATGATTTAAATGGGCTACTCGAGCCTCGGCCCTGGAAGTCGGTACGCTCAGGAAGAATCGCGGTAGATCCCAATACCAGTCCCATCACGCTGATACCGGCGATCATCGACAGGATAAAGGCCATGACTCTTTGATCCTCGGCGCTGCCAAGCAGGTAGACGAAGAGTAGACCAAGCCCAGCACCTACGGCGCCAATCATATGGGTGTAGCCGAACAGCCTGGTGCGCTCGTGATAGTTCGGGGTGAGTTCCATGCCAAGAGCCCCATGGGGAACAAAGAATGCGGTACTAGCGGTTTCGTAGACCAGCAGCGCGATGCCCATCCAGATGATGAGTTGCACGCCTTCGAGCATGGTGGGCGGCGACCACATCATAATCATGCCGAGCCCCATAGGGATCGCTGAAAAATACAGCCAGATTCTCCGCCGGCCAAATCGGCTTTTAGTGTTATCGGAGAGATAACCCACCATTGGGTCAGAAAACGCATCCCAGAGTCTTGAGGCCGCGATAAGTGCGCCCATTGCAGCGGGCGCGATCAGCAAGACATCAGTCGAGAATTTCATCAGGAAGGTCGCGAACAAAAAACTCATCATGCGAAAGCCAATGCCTGGTGCAGCATATGCCCAGATTACTGAGGTTTTTAAGTTTTCAACTCCTGCAGCACCCGCCTTATTTTGATTGAGCTTAGTCGAATGTTTGAGGCTACTTGCGGTGGTCATTATCGCGACTTAAGTAAAATCGAAGGTCTTGACGGCGTTAAGCATCATTTGTACCGCCATCATCACAAGGATCATACCCATCAATCGTTCTACTGCGGTCAAACCTCGATCACCCAAGACTCGATGCATCGGGGTTGCAGCGAGTAGTATGACAGACGTTGCAAGCCAGGCGGCTGTAATTGCGATTAGTAGATCAAAGATTGGGGTGGTCTTCGACATCAGCATTAGTACAGCCATGATCGAGGGACCAGCGACGGCAGGAATCGCCAACGGGACGATAAAGGGTTCCCCGGCAGGCCCATCGCCGAATAGCCCATCTGGCGATGGGAAGATCATTCGAATGGCAATAATAAAAAGAATAATACCGCCGGAAATACTGATGGCCTCCTGAGACAGTTGCAAAAAATCAAGAACATAGCGACCACCGAAGAGGTATAGCAGCAGCACGATATAGGCGATGAAGAGTTCCCGGATGGTAATGCGCATATGTCGCTTGCGATCGACATTCTTTAGGACGCTCATAAACAAGGGGATGTTGCCTAGCGGATCCATAATCAAGAAAAATACGACACCAACACTCAGGATTTCAATCAAGGTCAGCCCCAAAAAAGGCAACAGCATATCACTGTCGATTGATCCACCACCAAAAATGCGTCGTATCAGCCTGATGGTTTCATTGCACACATTTGCAAGGCCTTGAATTTTATAGATTTTAGAGTATGATGCACTGCATCAATTGGATTATTGGCCATGCCAATTCCAACCCTTAACCCCAGCCTTGCGTCTATAGCCAATCTATTGTGTAAGTTGTAGTTGGAGTATCACCTTGAGTAACAAAAATATCATCGCCCTTTTTATCGGGCTGTCGATGGCAGTGTGGCTGCTGTCTGGAAGTCTTTCTGGGGACACTGTTCTTGCGGCAGAAAGTGCAGGGGTTA
>Ga0222633_1001572_pt1 | contig 11620 bp, 14 predicted proteins | sample AntAcemetageno48_FD_179816 | JGI IMG/M metagenome (GOLD analysis project Ga0222633, IMG submission 179816) | Saline water microbial communities from Ace Lake, Antarctica - #48 | ecosystem: Environmental > Aquatic > Non-marine Saline and Alkaline > Saline | place: Antarctica: Ace Lake | collected... | reverse complement strand
CGCAGAGGAAGTGTGCAGCGTGCCAAATACCATGTGGCCTGTTTCTGCCGCTTCAAGCGCAAGTCGAATGGTCTCCAGATCTCTCATCTCGCCAACCAGAATGATATCCGGGTCTTCCCGCAGCGCACTTCGAAGGGCCTCGTTGAATCCCAGTGTATCCCGGTGAACCTCCCGCTGATTAATCAGGCACTTCTTGCTTTCATGGACAAATTCGATCGGGTCTTCGACGGTGAGGATATGCTGGTAGCGAGAGTTGTTTATGTAATCCAGCATTGCCGCAAGTGTTGTACTTTTACCGGAACCCGTGGGGCCAGTCACGGTCACCATGCCTCGCGGCGTTTCTGAGATATCCCGAAAGATCTCCCCCATGCCCAGATCATCCATTGTAAGGACTTTGGAAGGAATCGTTCTAAAAACACCACCCGATCCCCGATTCTGGTTGAACGCGTTTACCCTGAATCTTGCGACGCCCGGAATTTCAAACGAAAAGTCACACTCAAAAAACTCTTCATAATCCTTTCGCTGCTTGTCATTCATGATTTCATAAATCAAACCATGAACTTCCTTATGATCCAGGGCGGGCAAGTTGATTCGCCGGATATCACCGTCGACGCGGATCATGGGGGGTAATCCCGCCGACAAGTGCAAATCTGAAGCACCCTGCTTCTCACTAAATGCCAGTAACTCTGTTATATCCATCGCGTTGTCCTCTCGTGATAAAGCCCTCTCGTGATAAAGCCCTATCGTGGTAAAGCCGCCGAGCGGCAATCAGAGTGCAGTATACCTCTGCAACTCACAATCTGCAGCCGGGGATAAAAACCACTAATCAAATAATAATCAGAGATAGTCAGGGGTTTATGTCACCCTAAAAGTAACCAATACTGGCGGCTCACCCAACATATCCGGTTTTTTATGACAGATATCCAATCACGAATCGCGACAATCAGGGAAGAAATAGCGAAAACCTGTCAACTCGCTAACAGGGATCCTGATACCGTGAACCTGCTCGCCGTGAGTAAAACCATGGGCGTTGAAGCGGTCGCGAGCGCAATCCATGCAGGTCAAAAGCACTTTGGCGAAAACTACCTGCAGGACGCATTCCCAAAGATTACTGCCTTCCCTGAGGCTATCTGGCATTTTGTCGGCGCAATACAGAGTAACAAAACCCGAGACATCGCAAACAAATTCAGTTGGGTGCATGGCATTGCCTCGGAAAAGGTTGCGCGGCGCTTATCCGAGCAGCGAGAGCCCACGCTCGGCCGGTTGAACTGCCTGATCCAGGTAAATCTTTCAAGCGAAGACCAGAAGTCGGGAGTCGATCCGGATGAGGCGGTAAGACTGGCGGGCAAAATCGCGGCTTTTGACCAGATTTCCCTGCGGGGACTGATGACAATACCGGCTCCAACCAATGACCACTCTGCACAGGCTGCCACGTTCAGTAAACTACGCGAACTGAAAGATGATATTCAATCTCGATATGGGTTGCCCGAATTCAACCAGCTATCAATGGGCATGACCAATGACTTTGTTGAAGCCATCAAAGAAGGTGCCACATGGATTAGAATTGGCACCGCCATCTTTGGCCCCAGAAACGTGCCGCCAGCACCTTCCACATCCACCATAAAAGGATAATTCCTAACATGTCGACAATTGCATTCCTTGGGGCAGGCAACATTGCAAACGCCATCATGGGCGGCCTGATTTCAGACGGTCACACGCTGTTCGCCTTCGACCCAATCGAGGCATGCCGTGAGCGCGCTCGCGGCCTGGGTGTTGCGATCGCATCCAGTAACACCGACGCTATCTCCGAAGCAGACATAGTGATGTTGTGTGTGAAGCCTGATGTTGTCCTTGATTTGCTCGATGAGATTTCAGCCTCAAGCGGGGGGAAGCTGTTTATCAGTGTTGCAGCCGGTATCACAACCGCAAACATGCTGAGTCGACTGCCTGAGGCAACAGCGCTGATCAGGTGCATGCCCAACACGCCCGCCCTTGTTAAAACAGGCATGACTGCTTTATTCGCCTCCCCGGCTGTGACCGCTGATCAAAAGGCGTCGGCCACTTCCGTTCTAACGTCAGTAGGTGAGTCACTCTGGGTGGATACTGAGGCTGAACTTGATATTGTTACCGCAGTCTCTGGCAGTGGTCCTGCCTATTTCTTTCTGATGATGGAATCAATGATCAAGGCAGGTACTGAAGAAGGGCTAAGTAAGGAGGTTGCGACTCAACTGGTTCTACAAACCGCCCTGGGTGCTGCTGTGATGGCAAAGCAAAGTGAATCCGATGCCGGAACGTTAAGAAAACAGGTGACTTCGCCCGGCGGTACCACCCAGGCAGCCATCGAGCACTTCCAGTCAGTCAATTTTGAAGAGGCAGTGAGAGGTGCTGTGAGTGCAGCCAGAACCCGGTCCGTTGAGCTATCAAAGAACGAGGAACAAAAAAGCCCGTGAACAAAAAGAACAGGGAACAAATAACCTATAATCCAAGAACTGATATCCAGGACTAATTGAATGACACAGAATTTATTAGGCGCCGGAGTATTTCTGATACAGACGTTTGCAGGGCTATATCTGATTCTGCTGCTGTTACGATTTCTTATGCAGGTTTCACGCGTGGATTATTACAATCCTATCTGTCAGGCCATCGTCAAAGTCACTGACGTTCCTGTGAAGCCGTTAAAGAAGATACTCCCAGCCGTCCGTGGAGTAGACTTTGCAACACTGTTTGTTGCTCTAATAGTGCAGCTACTGGCGGTATCTCTCGTGATGTTCCTCAGCGGTGGATACGCCTTCCATCCCGTCTATATCGCCTGGTCCTTTGTTGGACTGATTTCATCAATCTTCAAAATCTATTACTTCTCACTGATCATCATGGTGATCGCGAGCTGGATTGCACCCTACTCAAACCACCCGGCAATGGCCCTGGTTAACCAGTTGACCGAGCCGGTGTGTGCGCCTGCGAGAAAACTACTGCCACCGATGGGCGGCATGGATTTCTCGATTATTCTCGTCTTCGTCGCAATAACCCTGATCGACTCATACCTGGTCATCCGTCCTCTCGCCTCCATGCTTGGTATACCCCAGGGTTTAATACTGGGGCTTTGATATCAGGGCTTTGATGCACCTCAAACTTCTACTGTTATTGATCTGCTGCCTTGGCTCCGCGCCTGCCTCGGCAGCGCAATACATCGATCACGGTGAATACAGAATTCACTATACGACTTTCTCAAGCCTGATCATCCCGGCAGAGGTCGCAAGCGCTCATGACATCGTTCGCTCAGAGAAAAGGATTGTCCTGAATCTGGCAGTGATCAAGCAGGATAAACCGGTCGCGGTATCCATTTCAGGCCATGTCATCAACTTGCTGAACCAGCGATACGAACTGGTATTCGATGAGGTAAATGAAGCCGAAGCAATCTACTACCTGGCAAGTCATCTTGCCGTTGAACACGATATTCTAAGGTTCAGCCTTGAGGTTCAACTGAATGCGACCGAATCGATACCTATCAGTTTTGTAAGGCGATACGATTAATGAAATTCGTGCTCGCGAGTGGCAACCAGCATAAGGCTGATGAAATTGGAGCACTTCTTCCAGCGCGCTTTGAGCTCCTCCTGCAAAAAGATCTGGGTGTGGAATCGCCCGAAGAAACAGGCTCGACTTTTATAGAGAATGCGATCATCAAGGCTAAACATGCCAGTCTGGTTACGGGTCTTCCTGCCATTTCCGACGATTCAGGACTCTGCGTCCCCTTTTTATCGGGTCAACCAGGCATTTTTTCAGCCCGGTACGCGGGGCCGGAAGCATCAGACGTCGATAACCTCTCGAAACTCCTTTCTATACTAGAGGGGGTATCGGACCGCCGCGCCTTTTTTTATTGTGTGCTGGTTCATATGGAAACGGCCGAGGACCCGACCCCGATGATTACCGAGGCCCGGTGGGAAGGAGAGATCGCACTAGAACCCTCCGGCGACCATGGGTTCGGCTACGATCCAATTTTCCGGATACCATCGTTTGGCAAGACGGCGGCTGAGCTGAGCAGTGAGCAGAAGAACGCCATCAGTCATCGCGGGCAAGCGCTCGCAGCACTTTCTGGACTGCTCAGTGATCGATACGCCACTTAGCCTGTACATCCACTTTCCATGGTGCGCAAGGAAGTGTCCTTACTGTGATTTCAATTCACACGAGCTGAAAGGCGACATTCCCGAAACCCGGTATGTTGAAACACTACTTCGCGATCTGGAGTACGAGCTAGCGGCAGGGTTAGAACCAAAATTAGAGCCAGAATTGCGCCCAACACTGCATTCAATTTTTATGGGCGGGGGCACACCCAGCCTGTTTTCAGCCGAAGCCATCAATGATTTGTTCACCGGTATTAGAGACCGTTTCGATATCGGCAACGCAGAGATCACTTTAGAAGCCAATCCTGGAACCTTTGACCAGGCCCACTTCGATGGTTATCGCAAAGCGGGCGTGAATCGGCTAAGCATCGGAGCACAGTCCTTTTCCTCTGATTCGCTCATCCGGCTAGGCAGGATCCATGGCCCGGGAGATATCGAGAAGGCATACATGGGCGCGAGGGAAGCCGGGTTCAGCCGGATTAATATAGACCTGATGCACGGTCTTCCCGGTCAAAGGCTCGGAGAAGCACTGGACGACCTGAAGCGAGCCATCGAACTCGAGCCTGAACACATTTCCTGGTACCAACTGACGATCGAACCAAACACCCGCTTCTACAAATACCCTCCTGTTCTACCAGAAGACAAGGTGCTGGAAGATATTTTCATTGCCGGTAACGATCTGCTCAACGCTGCCGGCTTCATACAATATGAAGTCTCAGCGTATTCGTTACCCTCAGAGGAATCGCAGCACAACCTTAACTACTGGCAGTTTGGGGATTACCTTGGAATCGGCGCCGGCGCCCATGGGAAAATCAGCAGGGCAAACCAGGTCATCCGTACGACCAAGCATCGAATGCCGACCGAGTATCTTCAAAACCCGCAAGGCAAGTCCAGTATCGTGGATTCGGTCGAACTCAAACTCGAATTTCTACTCAATGTGCTGCGATTAACCAACGGATTTGATCTCTCACTTTTTGAGGAAAGAACGGGTCTGAGTCCCAGGTTACTGGATTCCTTCCTCGAGCAGGCAATACCCAAAGGATATCTGGCTCGAAACATTAATCAGATCACGCCAACCGAGAAGGGTCGTCTTTTTTTGAATGATTTGCTGATGCTAGTCGACTAGCCGATAGGCAAGGTCAGATATGGTGTGCCCTAGTTTCATTCCCCTTCGTTCGAACTTCGTCTGGGGTCTTAAGGGCGCGGCTACCCGGGTAAACTGCATGAGCGAACCAAACAGGTTTTCTATTTCTTCCGCATAGGGTTGCCAGTCAGTCGCAATGTGAACCAACCCGTTGGCTTTCAGTTTTACTGCTAACAGGTCAACAAAGTCACGGTTGAGAATTCGCCGCTTATGGTGCTTTTTCTTGTGCCAGGGATCCGGGAAAAATACCTGAACGACATCAAGACTTTCCCTCGGAATAACTTCCGTCAATACATCGATGGAGTCCTCGGAATACAGGCACAGATTGTCCAGATCGTAGTCATCGATCAGCATAAGGATATGCCCAACACCAGGTCGGTGAACTTCTATGCCCACATAATTTACGGAGGGGTTAGAGCGCGCCTGCTCAGCGAGGGAATCTCCCATGCCAAAACCAATTTCGAGGTGTAACGGCCCATCGTTCGGGAACTGTTTCTGCAGGTTGAGCATGCCGTCATCAATCGTCCTGCCAAATTTTGGCCAGTGCCGTTCCAGTGCCCGGGTCTGACCCGGAGTCAGCCGACCCTGCCTGAGCACAAACGACTTAATTCCTCGCTGTCGTTCAGCCAATCTTTTGATACCCGCCAACGAGCAACGCCAACCAGCCGACAATAAAACACAAACCACCGAGAGGGGTAACGGGACCCAGCCATCTCATTTCAGACAACACCAGCCCATAGAGGCTACCTGAGAAAAGAATGATCCCTGCCATGAAAGCATAGGCACTTATTTCGAATGACAGACTCTGACCGAGCCACCCCATCGTGAGCGCCACCAGCAGCAACGCTAGCGCATGGATCAATTGATACTGAACGGCCGTCTGGAAGGTTTCCATTAGCCTCGGCTCAATGCTTCCACGAAGTCCGTGCGCACCGAATGCGCCGATAGCGACGCCAAGCGCCCCCGCAAGGGCCGCAAAAAGAAAGGCAATTTTTAGTGTCACGATGAAAGGGGCCTTGAGCCTGTTAGCTAAAGCTCAGTTTCAGTTTTTTGATCGCGTTTTGCTCGAGCTGGCGTACCCGTTCTGCAGAGATTCCAAATTGTTCACCGAGTTCCTGAAGGGTCGCTTTGCTGTCCGATAACCATCGTCGCTGAATAATCTCTCGTGATCGTTCATCAAGATCGGTAAATCCCTCCGCCAGTTTCCGCCGCTGGGCGCCGGCAAACGTTTCTTTTTCCGTAATGACGGCCGGATCAAGAGTCTCGTCAGTCAGATAATGAGAAGGCGTGAAACCTTCATCTTCATCGGAATCCATTTCGAAAGCTTCATCATGGGCCGAGAGTCTTGTTTCCATCTGGCGAACATCTTCCGGCGCGACTCCCAGCTGTTCCGCCACGTCACGTACCTCAGTATCGTTCATCCAGCCAAGACGTTTCTTTGCACTTCGAAGATTGAAGAACAATTTTCGCTGGGGTTTGGTCGTCGCTATCTTGACGATTCTCCAGTTCTTCAAAATAAACTCGTGAATTTCGGCCTTGATCCAGTGAACAGCAAAAGAAACCAGCCGAACACCAAATTCCGGGTTAAAACGGCGCACCGCCTTCATCAACCCGACGTTTCCTTCCTGAATCAAGTCTGCCTCTGATAACCCGTAACCTGAATAGCCCTTCGCCACATATACCACGAAGCGTAAGTGAGCCATCACTAACTGCCGGGCAGAATCCAGATCACCGTCACCAAACAACTGTTCCGCCAACTCACGCTCACGCTCCGGTGTCAGTACCGGTATGCCGTTGACGGCCTGCACGTAAGCCTCGAGGCTAGCGCCTGGAGAGAGTACTGGCATTGGTGTGAGTTCTTTGGACGTGCTCATTTTAAATAACGGTCATTTAGGTAATGGTCTTCTTCATAAGGAAACGGAAAATAGCCGTTGCCGTTATGTCTGAAGTTTTAGGGGGACGAAGTTTAGCACTCCGGTTTCCAGACTGCTAATCCCATATTGTGGGGTTTACCTGACTATGCTGGCTCAATATCCGCCAGATGCCTCGATACAGCAAGCACCGATCCAATGACGCCAAGAATCGAACCAGAGACCAACAGCAGCAGGTTACCGAGGAAACCCGGACCCTGAAGCGCAAAGTCATCCCGGTAACTCTGGGCCAGCATCTCGACGGGGGTCGACAGGAAAAAAAGGCTCGTCTGTAACAAAACAAATGCTATGACCGCACCGCCCAACCCATACCAGAACCCCAGATAGAGAAAGGGGCGTCGAACGAAGGCGTCTGTACCTCCAACAAGTTTGATTACCTCAATTTCCTGGCGCCGGTTCTCAATGGCCAGCCGAATGGTGTTTCCCATGACCAACATGACTCCCAGACCAAGAACAATCGCCAGAGCAGTCACTAGCCTTTCGGCAAAAACCAACAGGGCGAACAATCGTTCAAGCCACTGGAGGTCAACGGAGACGTTCTCTACAAGCAGGTTTGCCTCCCAGTAGCTGACCAGCTTGGCCAGATCAACAGGATCAGGATTGGCAGGTACGACCTCAATGACATGGGGAAGTGGATTCCGGTCAAGCGTGGATAGAACATCACCAAACCCTGACTTTCGCTGGAATTCCTGCAGTGCGCTTGCCGATGATATGAACACGGTTTCAGCTATATCAGCGCGTTGTTCAATTTCCCTTGCAAGCGCTTGGCCTGACTCAAGGGTAACCTCCTGGGCCAGGTAAAGCGTGACCCTTGGTTTACCACCCCAGTCACCACTGACAGAAGACACGTTCTGCAGCACCACATAGAGAATCAAAGGCAGGCCAAGTGCAATGCCAATAACTAACCAGGTCATCAGGCTGGTGAATGGATTCCCAAGAAGCTCGGATAAAGTTGAGAAACAAACCCGCCGATGATGCGATAGCCCGGCAATCAGGCGATCCCTGCGACTCGTGATGGCAACCGTTGCACCCGCTCCTGACTTCATGAGACCGTTCTGCTAACGAGTTGCCCTTGCCGCAATATCAATTCCCGTTTTGCCATACGCTGGACCAGATCAAGGTCATGGGTTGCAATAAGTACGCTGACGCCCACCTGATTGAACTGGCTGAAAAGATCCATGATTTCCTGGGACAGCTCTGGATCGAGGTTTCCCGTTGGCTCATCGGCTAATAATAGCGGTGGCTTGTTAACCACTGCCCGGGCTATCCCAACCCTTTGCTGTTCACCACCGGACAACGCAACCGGGTATTTTTTTTCCTTGTCGGACAACCCAACCTTGGAAAGGGCGGCACGAACCCGCCTGCCAACCTCTTTGGGAGAAAATCCCGCGATGGTCAGTGGTAGCGCCACGTTGTCATAAACAGTGCGATCAAACAGCAGTTGATGGTTCTGGAATACAACCCCGACATTTCGACGCACTGCCGGTACCTGGCGCCGGGATACCCGATTGAGGTTAGTTCCATTAACAATTACCTGACCCTGACTCGCCCTTTCCATCAGGATGATCAGCTTCATTAGCGTACTTTTACCGGCACCAGAATGACCGGTGAGAAACGACATTTCTCCATCGGCCAGCTCAAAGCTGACCCTGGATAGCGCTTCCGAGCCTCCATCGTACCTCTTGCTGACTTCATCGAAACGTATCATCGCTACTCAAACTCTACTGTTATTCGAACGTCTCCATTCAAATTTTCTACTCAAAAAGGGCTGCCACAAACTCTTCAGCGGAGAAGGGACGCAGATCATCAATTTGCTCCCCAACACAGACATACCGGATTGGAATCTTCAATTGCTGCGCCAACGCAAAAATCATTCCGCCCTTGGCGGTGCCATCAAGTTTAGTCAGAACAAGGCCGGACACATCAACAGCTTCCTGAAATTCCCGCGCCTGCGACAAGGCATTCTGCCCGGTACCAGCATCCAGCACGAGTATCACTTCGTGTGGAGCAGTTGGATCGATTTTTTGAAGTACCCGTGTGATCTTTGTCAGTTCATCCATCAGGTTTTTCTTGTTTTGCAATCGACCAGCGGTATCCGCAATCAACACATCAATGTTTCTGGCGTGTGCTGCAGCAACAGCATCAAAAACAACTGACGCGCTATCTGCACCTGTGTCCTGCGCGATCACAGGAACTTCGTTGCGCTCCCCCCAAACCCGCAACTGTTCAACCGCCGCAGCACGAAAAGTATCGCCCGCGGCCAACATGACTGACTTCCCTTCGCCTTGAAACTGTTTCGCCAGCTTGCCTATGGTCGTCGTCTTGCCTACCCCATTGACACCCACCATCAGTATGACAAAAGGTCGGTGGGTGTCTGTTACAAGGGGGAGTTCGACGGGTTTCAACAGACTCGTCAGGGTTTCCTGTAGATGACGATAAACCGCTGCTGCATCCGTCAACTCTTTGCGGCTTACTTTTTTTGTCAGCTCGCCAATAATTTCCTGCGTAGCGGCAACGCCAACATCTGACGTCAGAAGAATGGTTTCCAATTCCTCCAACATTTTTTCATCCAGGGCTTTTTCGCCCAGGAACACGCTTTGCAATCCCTCTGACAGCCTGCTGCGGGTTTTCCCCAGACCTGACTTGAGGCGCTTGAAAAAACCAACCTTGTCTTCATTCGTTTCATCTGCAACATTAACTGGCATAGACTGCATAAATCCCTAGAAGTTGTATTCCATGACCCAGATTGATGAAAACCGTCCGCAGGGCGGGGCACATTCATGAAGCATCAAGATCGCACCCTTCGAATTATCGGCGGAAATTGGCGCGGTCGCAAAATTACCTTTCCTGAACACGATGGCATCCGACCAACGGGTGACCGCATCAGGGAAACGCTCTTCAACTGGTTGATGCATGATATCAGGGGAGCAGGCTGTCTGGACCTTTTTGCTGGAAGCGGTGTTTTATCGCTCGAGGCGCTGTCTCGCGGAGCGAGCCATGTCACCCTGATAGAAAACAACCAGGCGGCTTCTTCACGTATCGCACAAAACCTGTCGCTGCTCGAGGCGGACCCAACTAGCTTCGATAACATCAAGACCGACGCAATGAACTGGCTGGGGCAGTGCAACACCGGTTTTGATATTATTTTCATTGACCCACCTTTCGCGTCAGACCTTCTGCCTGATGTCCTGGAGCACCTTGCTGACCGGCAGATTGCTCGCAAGTTCGTCTATCTGGAGACACCAGAAGAACTGGAAGCCGGCGACCTTCCCGATCATTGGCGCTTATCCCGACAGAAACGCACTGGATCGGTGCACTACAGTCTTTGTATTACCGGTTGATATCGGCGTAAGCCCATCTGTATGATGGCGCCTTCGCTAAATCCCGATAGGCTGACATGACCACAGTTCTTTACCCTGGCACATTCAACCCAATTCATAACGGTCATACAGATCTCGTCGAACGAGCGGCCGTGTTATTCGATAACGTCGTGCTCGGTATTGCGACCAGCCCTCACAAATCACCCAGTGAACTGACATTACGGGTAAATCTCGCCCGGGAAGTCCTGGCTCATATCAAGAATGTTGAGGTGATTGGGTTTAACAAACTGACCGTAGATTTTGCGAACGAGATCGGAGCATCCGTCGTACTCAAAGGTATTCGAACTGTCACCGACTTCGACTACGAGTTCCAGATGCTCAACATGAATCGAGCGCTGCAACCGGATATTGAAACCGTATTTCTTGCTCCGTCTGAGGCAAATTCCTATATCTCATCATCGCTCGTACGCCAGATTTCGGCTTACGGTGGCGATATTACGCAGTTCGTTCACCCGTCTGTCGCCAGGGCGCTAAAGAACAACGAACTCGGCTAGCGCTGGCATCTGGAGCAGAACACCGTCGTTCGGTTGCCGAGCCTGACTTCCTGAAGGCCACGCCCGCAATTCAGACAGGGTTGGTTTCCACGGCCATATACCAGCAGGCTCTGCTTGAAGTAGCCCGGCGAGCCATCCTCCCTGACAAAGTCCCTTAACGTAGTGCCGCCGCTGGTGATGGCGCTTGCAAGCACGGCTTTAATCTCCTGGCTAAGCCTCGCGTACCGGTCACGTGAAACGCTTCCTGCCAGTCGATCCGGTCTGATTCCAGCCCGGTACAACGCCTCGTTGGCATAGATGTTCCCAACGCCCACAACGACCTTGCTGTTCATAATAAACAGTTTGATCGCTACCTTGCGGCGCCTTGAAAGCTCAAAGAGATAACCTGCATCGAACTCATCTGACAAGGGTTCCGGACCAAGACTATCGATCAGTTCGTGGCTGCTACCCTCAGGAATCCAGAAGACCGAGCCAAACCGCCTCGGGTCGTGATAGCGCAACACGGTGCCATCGTCGAATACAAGATCAATATGATCATGTTTTCTTAAAGCAC
>Ga0222633_1001571_pt1 | contig 11652 bp, 7 predicted proteins | sample AntAcemetageno48_FD_179816 | JGI IMG/M metagenome (GOLD analysis project Ga0222633, IMG submission 179816) | Saline water microbial communities from Ace Lake, Antarctica - #48 | ecosystem: Environmental > Aquatic > Non-marine Saline and Alkaline > Saline | place: Antarctica: Ace Lake | collected... | reverse complement strand
ATAGAAAGAGCGGCGGTGTGGACTTTGTCAGCCGTAAGTATCGATTACAAGCTTTGGGCTATTTTCTTCAAGGTGCACTTCTTGGAGATGAGCGGTCATTACGGGAGGCTAAGAAACTGTTGCTTGACGCGGAGTGTTCCCCCGTCAGCGCAGCTGAGATGAAGGGAGAATTGCTGGCGAGAGGGCAGGAGTACGACGATAATGCTCGAAGGTTTATTGAATCGCTACAGGGACTATAACCTGACCGGAAGAAACCTGCATCCCCACCCCCTCCCCACACCCAGCGCCAAGCTAGGAAGTGGGGTATCACTATTTAGATTCAGTGGATTACGGCTGCCTCATCAGAGGCCTAGCGGTCAGCTTCTTCGGCATCAAGCTCGGCACGCCTAGCAAGGACTTCTGCCAGGTTCTCGAACTTGAGGGGCCAAGGGTCGCCTTCCCAATAAGGTTCGTAACCCAGATACTCTCCGAGAAAAGCCTCAAACGCTAGCTCGATATACTCCTGAACTCTAGGCGTTAGCTCCACAATACCAAGCACAGAGCAGTAGGCCAGATTGACACCGACTGCCTTTTCAGAGAGGTGCTGTGGCGGCTCCCTGTGTGCGCAAAATGTGAAGGCTCTTTAGCCCTCACAGCTACCGCAGTCAGGCCCCCAGGGCCATTCCTGCATTGAAAAGAGTGGGGTCAAACCCATGAGGCCCAGACCCAACACCCCTTCTCCAGCACTGGACACCTTTTGCCTGATCTGACGGTCAATCCCCTCAACTGGCAAGAGCGTTATTGCCTGGCGCTCTGGCCAAACCGACCCTCCAAAAAAAGTGCAGACAGGTCGGCAGGTCGTGCAGTTACGCGGGAACTGCACGAGCTGCAAAATCCTGCCGAAATGCGGAGATACTTTTCGAATCCTAAAGAGGGACGCGAACGGCTACGCACAACACACAATGAAGAGTGCGCCAGAAAATTCACGCCACTTGGGCGGAACCTAGCACAACCTGAGGCCCGATCCCAAGGAGTGCCCCGAGTGCGTCAAAATTTCCGAGATCAGTTGCATGCTTCAACCACACTGTGGCTTCAGCCCGCTCCTTCCGTCCCTCGCAAATCTTCGCTAGCTCATACATGGCCTTAGCGGTCTCCCCCAGCGACGTTTTCTCGACCTGGGCCAATTGAAGAAACCACTTCTCTGCTTCCTCCACCTCATCGTTGTCTAAAAAATGGTTCCCCATTCGCAACATCGCCGGGACGTCTCCGGCCTCAGCAGCTCGCGTAAGCCATCGAATCGAGGCGTCTAGGTCATCGTTGTCCCGGTAGAGGCCTGAAAGGTAAACCATCGCTTTTCGGTTTCCAGCATCAATTGCCTTCGTGAAAAAGGCTATGGCCTCCTCGAATTCGCCTCTATTCCTATGGACGAGCCCCATACGGGCCATGCTTTCGCTGTTGCCGAGTGTGGCTGCCTTCAGCCACCAATCGACAGCGGCGGCGGTGTGTCCCTTGCTGTACTGCTCTTGGCCAGCGTAATCCATCCCGTTAGTGTCGCCTGCGTCGCCAGCCTTTTCGAACCAAGCTAAAGCCTCATCAGAATTGCCGAGGAAGGAATGAACGTTACCAAATCCAGTTAAGGCCATTGGGTCGCCTAGTGAAATAGCTCGATGGAGGAGCGCTTCTGTCAGGCGATAATCGTCAGGGTCAAAATACACTTGTGCTAGCCGTCGCATTGCGGTGACGTTTCCCCGATTGACACCTCGGCTGAGCCACAACTCCTGATTCACCACATCGCCTCGTTGTTTGAAAAGCGCCGCCAGAGAGACCATTGCTTCGCTATTGCCAGCTCCCGAAAGTGCAAGCAAGTCTACTATTGACGCGGTTGCAAACTCTTCGGCGACTTTCTCGTCCGCCGGCACACTTTCTGAATTAGACATCTATCGCGCCGTCTGCCCTTTCTGGCCTTGGTAGCGAACCGGTTCGAATCCAGCGATGGTCAATCACGAGCTTTTCGGCCATCGCGGGATTGACCATATGGAGATAGGAGTGAAATCCTTGGGCGACCAGAAGAGAATCCTTGCCAATTTCTCGGGAAACGGTGTCATGCCCCTTGGTCTCACATCTATGGATGAACGCTCTCCAGCGACGCATATCTTTGCGGGTGACGCGAATCTCAGGACCCAGCAACAAACCGTTCACAACCTGTCGCCGAGGCGAACGCATAATACGCGTCTTTTGAGAATTCAGCTCGAAACCAAGATCACGGACAATCGCGTCAACAGTCTTAATCAAAAGGTGCGGTGCCGCGTCTTTTGCAGACGTCGAGAACACCAAATCATCCGCGTATCGTGAGTAGGTCCACTTGGCCTTCTTTGCGAGGGCTTGGCACCGAGTGTCAAGCCCCGCCGCGATAACATTCGCCAAGGCAGGAGACGTGATGGCGCCCTGGGGCAAGCTCCGATCGCCCACGGCGACAAATCTCACGGTCGGCCCCGTCGTAAGCTTCACTCTCGGCGAATCCGTAGTGAGCAGAGCAAAAACCGTTGAAACGCCGGAGTTGTAACCGAGACGAGTGAAAAACCAGCGTGCCCTGGCGAATGTGACGCTGGGGAAGAAGTCTTTCAGATCAAGTTTGACGACCAGCTCAGCACCCGAATGCCTTCTGGCATTGTCAACGATTGATAAGCCGGGACGAAACGCGGTGGCCGCCTCGGAAGGTGTGAGCATCGACAACACAGCCGTGTTTACCCAGGCTTGTGCGTGCCGAAGGGCCGGTTTAGGGCTGGCAATCAGCCTCACCCCACCCGAACGTTTCGGAATCTCGAAACGGGAGTAATGATCACTTGTGGACGAGTCGCGGTGATAGACAAGCCATTGGAGGTGTTCAGGCGGAATCTCAATGGCCTGAGCAACATCGAGGAAGGTTTCGAGAATTGGAAGCCCTGCCTTGCCAAGTTGCTTGGCGTCCGAACCCTCGAATAAAAGACCCTTCGAAACTCCTTTCCCCAAAAAAATGGGTGCGATGCGCCTGCGCTCGGTACCCTCCTCTTTTCTTCGAATAGCAAGAACAGCTTGTTCAGCTTTTCGAAACTCTCTCTCTTTTTTCACCCTCTCAATCCGGCGATGACGGATCAGTTTTAGGCGGCCATCAATGTCTTCGAGGGCGGCAATTTCATTGTCGACTTCGCGAAGCTTTCCATGTGCGACGGCAAGCTCGACCAGCAACACTTCGTGTTTGACAAGTGTTGCTTTGTTCTTTTCTAAATCAATGAAGCCCAACCGAACCATTTCCCTAATCTCAAAATTCGATTTACCGATCGCCTGAATTTCTGCCCGCCAGTCAGAAGCATCTTTTCCTTTTTCGGCCATGGGCTACGCGCTCTTCACAACGAGGGAAATCATGTGTCGGCAAGGGCCCTTTTTAAGTTTGTTGTACCGAAAAAAACTGCACGAGCATTCGCCATAAGTTGCCCGTCCATCGTTATCGAACCGAATAAACATTGTCGTGCTTTCGCCATCGAGAGTAACAGTGGCGGAAACAGCTCTCTCGTCAGCCGTGATGTCGTCTCTATACTGGGAAAACGTTGCTTGCCGCGCCAACAGAATTCCCTGAGACTCCTCTAATCCGGCTTTGGACTCCGGGGCAAGCTGACCATTGGGAAAGAGCTCCCTGGCCAGATACGTGCCTGAATCAGGGTCGAACATGGCGACGCCTCGACTACATAGCCGCTGAAGAAGTGACCTAGCTGACGCAGGTTTGACGTTCAAACTCTCCGCCAAGGTACTCGCGTCGAGCGAATAGGAGGATTTCAGGAGATAACGCGCCTGGTGGAAATCGGTCACGTCAGTTTCTTCCTGAGGAACGAACGCGGAGAAGCGCGCGTGGCGCGCCCAATCCTGGGCAGACCAGCCAGAAAGACCGACTGTGAGCCCAATTCCGCCTACTTCAATCGACCAGAAAGATGGCATTCCTGAGCCCAAAAGGCGAAGAGTGACGGAATCCGTGAGGGTCAGAAGGCCCGTTAACACGCGGAGTCTTCTTCGCCCCCACACTTTGATTGAACGCGGTGCCCCGCCAGACCACGGCTTATGGCTCAGTACAAATCTCTCATTCCAGGGCTCAACAAGGACTGAAACCGGCTCACCCGGGGTCAACTCAAAAAGCAACGACCGTGGGCCTTGCTTTTCTCTTCGCTCCTCGAGCATCGCCAGCACGTCTGCGAGCCTCCAGGAATCAATCACGACCTCAAGCGTGGCCATAGACAATGCCCCCTGAACCTCAACAAGACCTCTCACCCAAGATTCAGGCAAATCAATCTTTTTTTCCCTCACTGAGTTCGCCGAAGTAGACAACTCAAGGGCACCAAGTCCAACGTTGAGATGCAAAGGGCGATAGTTACGGGCTCTCGACAACTCACGCTCCAGTCCGAGACTGAAATCGATGTTGGTTGTTCCTAAGTGAGGCGGCTCAAACAACTGAATCGCGTCGTGGGGAAGGGTCACCCTTGCATATACAGACTCGTCTCCAGAAAAAGCCTCAAAGTAGGTCTTATCCGGGTGCACCGAGACAATCGGATCAAGAACCAACCATTGCGCCCGATTATTCGAGTAAAGCCAGGAATAATAAGCAGCCCTCGGCGCGTTTAGCGAGTCAGAAAAAACTCTCGATTTTGCCTGAAGCGCAACATATTCAGCGTTCAAACCCTCACGTTTCTTCAGCAAACCCGGAATTACCTCAGCACTTTTTCCCAATTCAATATTGAGCTCTTTAAGGTACTCGCGCGCAACCCACTCTTGATAGGTCGAGTTGTCCCTGGTTTTCCATGTCTCATCAAGCTTGACCACTTCTCCGAGTGCAAGCATCAACCGGGCAAAGGACACGCTTTCGCGCACTTCACCATCAAGAAATACTGGGTCTCGGCCCATATCGACACCCATCCCAACCTGAGTCCGAGAAGCAGAGCTAAAGCTTCGGGAGGGACTAAAGGATGCGGTGTAGTTAACCACTGTGGGGGCCCTCGCTGACGCGACTGACTGTGACTTCGTCGACAATTACACCCGCAAGCCCAAGGTGAGCAAGGCGCACGTGTGCCCACTCCGCATCCCGGGGTTTGCCATGGTGTGCGAGGTCCAGCAACACCGCAATGCGTTCAGGCGACGGTGTGTAGCCTTCGGGGACTTCAACCTCTAGGCGACGCTTGACGAACTCTTTAGCCTTCCTGGCTCTCCTGCGAACAATCAGCACCTGGTCGTCAAAAGCCCCCATTGCGGGCGCGGTCGCCCAGCCAGCGACTAATGCCTCCTCCGCAACCCTGTTGCGAACCTGGGGGTCGCTAGATTCACTCATCGCTAAAAATAGCTGTTCACGATCAAGACGTTCACCCAGCGTGTCAATCAGCTCGAGTCCTCTTCGCCTGACAACAGCGACGGCGCTGTCAACTGCAAGCAGCAAGGCATTGGTCAGTGCTGCTCTGTCCTTGATGGTTTCTAGGGCGGCAAATCCCTCCTCCAAGGGGGTTGGGAGCTCTGATTCCACTAATTGAAGCCACACATCAGTGAGAGCCATCTGCGACCGGAGCGCCCTCACACCGAGACTGGCAACGTCGGCGTTCTGAGATGTAGCGGCCGCAAGTGCACTGTCGCGGGGCAATTCAGAAAGGGTTCCTTTTTGGGACATGTAAGAGACGAGCACCAATGACTGAGCATCGTTTGAAGTGTTGAAATCGTATGAATGAAGTTCTTGGCACAAAGTAGATGCGGCGTTCGAACTGCCAACTACACTCTGGAGCCAGATATCGGGCTCAAGTGCTCCGAGCATCTTCCAGATCGATCGCCTGATTTCCGCAGTGTGGTTCAACAACGCATCGAAATCAACCGCCCGCCACATGTCTTCTTTTTCCAGCGTGGCGACGCGCAGGTCTAATAGGGGTGAACCATCCGACTCTTTCAAAATTAGAGTAAGCAGTGTGGCAGCTTCCCACGCCTCCCAGCGTGGATCTGCCTGAATGACCTGCAGAGCGATACCAAAGTGTTGGGGAGTGGGCAGCAGCCTCAACATATTCAAACCCCCGCCAATCCCTGGCTCGGCAACGAACTCTGACCACATTTCGACCATCGACTGAGAGCGGTCGCGGGAGGTTCCAATTCTTCGACCTGCCAGTTGCACTAGTTCCTCTAATGCCCCCGCAGCGGCGCCTCGGAAGTCGTGCGGAAGGGCGTCCTCCCGTGACTTGCTCTCTTGGCTCAGAAGTACCATCGCACCCGCAAGTCCCTGAAGGCTCACCCAGTCGCCCCACGCAGATGCCCACCCCGAACCCACATAGTTTCGGTGTAAAGAAAGCACAAATATTGCGAGGGAAACCGAGTAGGCGGAGTGGTCCATGAAGGCCCATGTGACCGAAATTCTAATCTGGAGGTACGCCAGGGTGGCGATAGAGGGGAGTTTTTCCCATGATTCGTCGACTACCTGAGCAAGAGCTGTTGCCGCATTTTCCAAGTGATCAGGATCAGATTCTCCTCCCGGTTCCGAGCCGGAAAAGACGTGCTCAAAAAGTAACCATAGTTGAGAGGAGTTCGCGTTCACCAAGAAATGAGTCCACAGCGGTACGTCAAGTGAGACCTCAGCCTCGTCCCACTCGGGGAATCGACTAATAAACACAGTGACAAGGGCCGGAGAAAGATCGGCACGTCCCAGCTCCAGGACTTGCCTGATCGCGTACAGAGGGAATGAGGGATTTTTGAGAAGTAAACAGATGGTTTCTGTATTCACCAGACGACACACAGTGGCCCACCCTTGAGGTGGCAGGTCTGTCCAGGTTTCAGGCCGGTAGATAATTTGGTCAACCGCATAGGCCACCAGCGGCTCGTACGCCGACCTAACAGCTAGGGCTAGCTGGCCCCCGGTCAGATCGGAGAGAATCGCATCGTGAGAACGTAGACCCTGGAAAGCAAAAGACTGGATTTCACCTCGCTCGGTAACGCTAGTCCAAAGTTCCATCAAGTAATTGGGGTGGGCACTCCACCCTAAAACTGCTGGCGGGTTGAAAACCCAATTTGCCGATGCGGCTACTGCCCGGCGACTCTGTCTGTCCCGAAATTCTCCCGCACCGTTGAAAATGAAAGCCTCTATGACGTCAGCCTTCGGTGACCACGAGTCTCGTGCTAAGAGATACTTCGTAGCCAGAAAAACGAATTTACCGGGGTCTCGGTGGGCGAGGTTTCGATACTCCCTAAGTAGGCGTCTGCGCAGGTATTCTCTCGTTTTCGAACTGCCCACCGAGCCGAGGTTCCGAAGCAACCAAAGGTCCTCATACGGCGATTCGTCGCCACCGGAACGCCCGAAAAACTTCGACTCTGAGAGACGAACTGCTGCCTCAGCAAATTCCGCGGGATAGCGCTCAGGGGCAACCGTCTTCAAAACTTTCTTGAACGGCCCCCAATAACCAAAATCTAAAGGGGCCTCCGTAAGCAGTATCCGCAGGCCAGCATCCTCCTCCGTGGTGAAAGCTTCGGAGCCCTCGGCCTTTTGGGCAACTTTTTGAGCGAGCGCCAAGCTCAGAACCCTGGTCGAGTTGCTGACTACCCCATCAATAATCTGCGCTACTTTTCCTGGCCCATCACCAAACAAGTTTTCAAAATCAGCCAAAATCAAAGAATACTGCTCGCGGTTGATTTCTGGAAAAGATTGGGCGACCAAACTTGCACGGGCAACGGAAAATATGTCCTCTTGCAATCCCGCCAATTCCAAAGCTGAATCGGAGCCCGCTTGCTGCATCTGAATCGCCCGGGAAGCGGCATCCACAGCCCTGCTTCGGAAAGACGCTTCACCAACGGGTATGGGATTCTTCGAATCAGCAAACGCGGTGCCACACGCGCCGCAAAAAGCGTACTTTTCGAGGCGAGACTCCCCACAGGAACGACAAAATTTATCCCACTTAAAGCGAATAAGTGGCGGAGCAGGGTCGACAATCGGGAACTGAAATCGGGGCACTGAAGAATCCCAACGATACGGGTCCAACATGAAAAGCTCCGAAATGTCGCCTATATCTAGTTGGCCTATAACTAGTCGCCCGCGGCCAAACTCAAGTCCAATGGCGAAATTGATATTCGTACGCGCCGCCATTCCGCCCCAATCCTAGAAGATGAGACGCTGGCTGCTCCTACCCTCTTCCTTAGATCGGTATCAATAACTGTAGCCTTGCCCGGGTTCCCCCGGGTGGATAATTCGGTGACTACGTCTCCTCAGTCAGTTATGCACCCGGGGGAACCCGGGCAAGGCGAGAAGACATTGATATCCGATGTTGAATTTTTAGCTTTGCCACTGCCAAGGCGAAACACCTTGGACTCATTGCTAGGAGCAGCCGGCACCGGTACCCCGAGCTAAACTCAAATTTCACAGTTTGTCAAGCATGCATTTTTCCTTGGCTCCAGGTTCTCCTCAGCAGGTGGGCGGGCTGCCTGTTGCTGTAGCGCCAGAGGGAAATGTTGCGCCGGTGAGATTCGCGCCGGTCAGGTCCGCATCGCGCAGGCTCGCGTCGGTCAAGTCTGCTGCAGTCAGGTCCGCACCGGTCAGGTTCGCATGCTCCAGGTTCGCTCCGCTCAGGTCCGCACCGGTCAGGTTTGCGCTGGTCAGGTTTGCGCCGCTCAGGTTTTTGCCTTCCAAGTTTGCGCCGTTCAAGTCACTTGTCTTGGGCGTTGCTCCTCATTCCACGTGAATAGTATTCAGTTTAGTCTGTGGCGCAAGATCAGCAATAAAGGGTTCTGGCCTCCTTTAGGGCTGCCAAATTTGTGACCCTTTTTGTCGCGGTGTGCACGACACACTGGGCTACGGGCTACGGGCTACGGGCTTCAGGGTTTGGGCCGGGTGAGGTTTGACCCTACTCCCTTGTGATGCCGGGGCCTATGGGGCGAGAATTTCGTATGGCCTCAGTGAGGGAGTGATCATGGTTAGCCGGACGCCGAGTCCCTGGTGCAGGAGGGTGGGTTACCGTTTGCTGGAGCACCGGAGGGACATGTCGCATCGGTCAAGTCTGCGTCGGTGAGGTCTGCGCCTTCAAGGCTCGCGTCGCGCAGGTCTGCTTTGATCAAGTTCGCACCAATCAAGTTCGCACCAATCAAGTTCGCACCAGTCAAGTTCGCACCGGTCAAGTTCGCACCGGTCAAGTTCGCACCGGTCAAGTTCGCACCGGTCAAGTTCGCACCGGTCAAGTTCGCACCGGTCAGGTCTGCCCCGGTCAGGTAGGCCTGGCTCAGGTCTGCCCCGGTCAGGTAGGCCTGGCTCAGGTTCACTCCAGTCAGGTCTGCACCGGTAAGGTCAATTCCGTTCACGTTTGCGCTGCCGAGGTCTAGATCACCCAGTTCCGCACCGGTCAGGTTCGCCCCGGTCAGGTTGGCCCCTCTAAGATCTGCACGGTATAGGGTGGCATTTTTCACGTTTGCACCGGTCAGGTTCGTCCGCTCCAGGTTCGCACCGGTCAGGTTCGCGAGGTTGAGGTTCGCCTTGTTTAGGTTCGCGTGTCCCAGTTTCGCGCCCTCCACTTTCGCCCCAGTCAAGTTCGCCCCAGTCAAGTTCGCCCCAGTCAAGTTCGCCCCAGTCAAGTTCGCCCCAGTCAGGTTCGCCCCAGTCAGGTTCGCCCCAGTCAGGTTCGCCCCAGTCAGGTTCGCCCCAGTCAGGTTCGCCCCAGTCAGGTTCGCCCCAGTCAGGTTCGCCCCAGTCAGGTTCGCGAAGTCTAGGTTCGCGCTATTCAGGTTCGCACCAGTCAGGTTCGCCCTGGACAGGTTCGCATCATTTAGGTTCGCACGTTCCAAGTTCACGCTGTCCAGGTTGACGCCGCTCAACCTTGTGCTGCGCAGTCCAGCAACTTCCAGGTTCGCACCGTTCAGGTTCGCCCCAGTCAGGTTCGCCCCGGTCAAATCCGCCCCGGTCAAATCCGCACCACTCATGTCCACGTCAACCAGGTCCGAACCGGACATATCTCTGCCGCTGAGGTCTTTGCCCCGCCAGTCAGTCATCTCAGGCACTGTCTCTCCTCCAATTAACGATTCTGTCGGGAATACTTTCTGGCGAATGTGTCGAGATCAGAGGTGTCGGCTGTCTGCAAGTGTGGAGTAACTTCACGCGTGCTAAGAGAGGATATACGTTCTGCAGCTCAGAGCAGTTATGGCGGGAGCACGAGGCGATGTAACCGGTGGTTTGAGTTTTTTGTGGGCTCAGCAGGTGGGCGGGTCCCCGGTTGCTCGCATACCGGACGGGCATGTCGCGCCCGTGAGCTCCACCTTGGTGAGCTCAGCATCGGTCAAGATTGCGTCGGTCAGGATTGCATTGGTGAGGTATGCCATGGTCAGATTAGCATCGGTGAGGTCCGCACGTTTCATTACTGCTCCGGTCAGATCCGCCGCGGTCAGGTCCGCCCCGGTCAGGTCCGCCCCGGTCAGGTCCGCGCGGTTGAGGTCCGCCCAGTGCAAGTCCGCACGTTTCATTACTGCTCCGGTCAGGTTCGCTCCGGTCAAATTCGCGATGCTCAGGTTCGCACCGTTAAGGGTTGCGGTGGTCAGGTCCGCTCCGGACAGGTTGGCGAAGTCTAGATTCGCGCCGGTCAAGATTGCACCGGTCAGGTTGGCGCGGGTCAGGTTGGCGCGGGTCAGGTTCGCGCGCAGCAGATTTGCGCGCAGCAGATTTGCACCAATCAGGTTTGCTTGGATCAGGTCCACTCCGTTCAGGTTGGCGGCGCCCAGAGCCGCACCTGTCAGGTTCGCATTAGTCAGGATCGCATTAGTCAGGTTCGCACCTGTCAGGTTCGCATTAGTCAGGTTGGCCTCGGTCAGGTTCGCGTGTTTTAGGTTGGCCCCCGTCAGGTTGGCATTGGTCAGGTTCGCGCCAGTTAGGTCCGCCTGGCTTAGGTTGACCAGGTTCAGTTTCGCTCCGATGAGATTGACATCGGTCAAGTCGGCATCGGTCAAGTTGGCATCGGTCAAGTTCGCATGGCTTAGGTCCGCCCAGTTCAGGTTCACACCGTCCAGGGTTGCCCCGGTCAGGTCCGCCCCAGTCAAGTCCGCGCCATACATCCTCGCGGCCTCCAGGTTCGCGCCGGCTAGTCGGCCATCCGTCAGGTTCGCACGTTCCAGGTTCGCGTGTTTTAGGTTCGTATCGGTCAAGTTCGCATGGCTTAGATTCGCCGAATTTAGGTCTGCCATGTCCAGGGTCGCATCGGTAAGGTCCGCACCGACCATCCTCGCCCCGGTCATATCCGCCCCGGTCATATCCGCGCCGGTCATATCCGCCCCGGTCAGGTCCGCCCCGCCTAGGTCTTTGCCCCGCCAGTCAGTCATCTCAGGCATCGTTTCCGTTTCCCTTGGCTACCTTGATCAGTCTGCTCTTTGGCGCAGGGTCCGGATGCAAGGATTCTCGCTGTCTGCATGGTCGAATGATAGTTTGTCACCTTTCGCCGCCGTGTGCATGAAAACTTGACCGAAGGGGCGTGGTCGGTCGCATTGATAAAGACATCCCCCGCCCGTCAATGACCCCGCTGGTTAGGTCACCTATGGGGAGGGCGTAGTGCCTCACGTCAAGATGCTCGCGAAAGGTGATCCCGTGCCTCACCTATTTTTGCTCGCGTAACGCTGGCGGTAACCGCGCTGGTTTTGTCTTTCGCGAGGTTGATGAGCCGCGTTTGA
>Ga0222633_1001570_pt1 | contig 11665 bp, 14 predicted proteins | sample AntAcemetageno48_FD_179816 | JGI IMG/M metagenome (GOLD analysis project Ga0222633, IMG submission 179816) | Saline water microbial communities from Ace Lake, Antarctica - #48 | ecosystem: Environmental > Aquatic > Non-marine Saline and Alkaline > Saline | place: Antarctica: Ace Lake | collected... | reverse complement strand
TTCAAGACCGCCAGCCACCACTTCCGTAGCACCATGTCCACTCGCAAGGAACGGGAAAAGGAAGAGGAGAACGAACGCAGGGCGGAGGAGAAGATCGCGAAGAAGGCTGAGCTCGTGGCGAAAAGGGCGGCGCGGGATGCGGAGAAAGCGGTGAAGCTCGCGACGAGGGTCGATGAGGTTGTTGAGCAGGTTGCGGAGCTCGAGAACGGTGATGATACCAACGAATGGACCGCCGACGAAAGCGAAGCGCTTGTCCTTGGCTTGATCGCGAACCCGCGAGGCGCGCACGCAACAGAACAAGTGCGGTGGGAGACCATCTCCCACTCTCCAGGGCTGGAAAAAAAAAACCAAGACCCGCTGGTGTGCGTGGCGCACTACAAGCTACTGCTGCACAAGCTGTTCGCCGCGAAAGTACGTATTTTATTTCACAAATCCCAAGACTGTTTGCCCATATAAGACTGACACTTTCTTTTATCTCAGGCGGTTGCGCGGCTGAAAAAGAAACCGATGCGTTCGATCAAAAAGGAACAGGAAGAGGCGGTCCGGGCTAAAAAGGAAAAGCAGGAGTTGGAGTTACGGGAAAAGAGACGCGTGGTGAACGGCGGGCGCATGTCCGCGGAGGACCTGGGTTTCTTCATCCGCACCGGGCCGGACGCCAACCGCCGGGCGAACGCCAACATGGACATTCAAATCAACAACGTCCAGCTGTACGGGGGGAAACAGGAGCTACTACGGGACGCTACCCTGAAGCTGGTGCACGGCACGAAGTACGGGCTTGTTGGTAGGAACGGTACGGGGAAAAGCACCTTACTACACGCCATCGCGGAACGAACAATACCAATGCCTGAACACATCCACATCATCCACGTGGAACAGGAAGCGGCGCCGAGCGAAAAGAGCGCTTTGCAAACCGTGCTTGACACGGATGCGGAGCGCGACTATTTGCTAAAAATCGAAAAGATCTTACTAAAAGCTGGTGACGACGCTGAAATAGACCCAGCAACTGGCGCTCCTGTCGGTAAGATAAAAGACACACACGAAGGCATCGACCTGAACGAGGTGTACGACCGCCTGGACGCGATCGCCAGCGACACCGCAGTGGCGAGAGCCGGGTCCATTCTGGGCGGCCTCGGGTTCGACGCGCGGGACCAACACAAGGCGACGAAGGAGTTTTCGGGCGGGTGGCGCATGCGCATCTCGCTGGCGCAGGCGTTGTTCATGACCCCCGATTTGTTACTGTTGGACGAACCCACCAACCACTTGGACGTCCACGCGTTGACGTGGCTGGAGGAGTTTTTACAGAGGTGGGACAAAACCGTGGTCATCGTGAGCCACGACCGCGGGTTCCTCAACGGCACCACCACCGCCACCGCGTTTCTTCACAACAAACGGCTACGGTACTACGGCGGGAACTACGACACGTTTGTTAAAGTACGATCCGAACACCGGGCGAATGAAACCTCGGTCAGGGCGAACCAGCAACAACGAGAAGGGCACCTGAAAAACTTCATCCAGAAGTTTGGCCAGGGGCACCAGAAGATGGTAAGTATTTCCCATTCACACATTCTGCCGGATGATTGCCCATACACGACTGACATTTCTTTTTTATCTCCCAGGTCAAGCAAGCGCAGTGCCGGATGAAGATGCTGGCGAAACTCCAGGACGAAGCCGTTGACGTGGATTTCGACGACCCGTATCTGCGCCTGAACTTTCCGAGTGCCACGCCTTTGCCTCCGCCGTGCATTTCGGTTATGAACGTGAGCTTTGGGTATGAGGGGTACGAAACGCTTTACGAGAATTTGGATTTTGGGCTGGATATGGACAGCCGCGTGGCCATCGTCGGCCCCAACGGCGCCGGGAAATCCACGTTTTTGAAACTGTTGGAAGGCGACATTCTGCCCACCAAGGGCTGGTGCAACCGGCACACCAAGCTCCGGCTGGCGCGGTTTTCGCAGCACCACCTAGAAACAATGGACATGGAACAAGACTGCGTGGCGCACATGAAGGGCTTGGACCCGGAAATGCCGTTGGAGGAAGCGCGGTAAGTATTTCCCATTTACCACATTCCGCCGACTGATTGCCCATACGAGACTGACACTTTCTTTTTTATCTCCAGGGCGTACCTGGGGAAGTTCGGTTTGTCCGGCGAGCTCGCGACCAAGGCGGTGAAGTTCTTGTCGGGCGGGCAAAAGGTGCGGGGCTTTCCCACTGAACACGTTCCGCCTCCCTGTTTACTGCACTGTATGGCGTACGTAACATTTACCAGTACTCTGAGTAGTGGCAACTGTTACGCCGACCCACTCCGTCTACCCTTCCCAATCCCTCATACACATTACAAGAGACTCAAGACTGACACGGTATCTTTTCATCTCAAAAGTCGCGCCTGGCGTTCGCGGAGCTGGCGTGGAGGCAGCCGCACATCATGCTTCTTGACGAGCCAACCAACCATTTGGACCTTGAAACAATCGAGGCCCTTGCGATGGCCCTGAACAACTTCCAAGGCGGCGTGGTTCTGGTGTCCCACGACGAGCGCTTGATTTCGTTGGTGGTGGATGAGATTTGGCAGGTCAAGAAGGGCGACATGACGAAATCGCCGCCCGAACCGGGGTACGTCCGCGTGTTCAACGGTTCCTTCGAGGAGTACAAGGACAAGCTACGGAAAGAGTTCGAGGGCGGCAGTCTTTTGACGAACAAGAAGAAGCAAGACAAACGAGAGAAGGAGGAAAAGGAACGACTCGCGCGGTTTTCAGAAACGGAATGGAAAGAAACGAAACCGAAAATAAACGGCATAGTAGTTCCGAAAAAGGCGGTGGATCGGACGATCACGCTTGAGAAACGCGGCGGCGACCAGCCGGCGGCGCGGGTGGTGGTGGCGCCTTTACCAGAAACTACCCCAAAACTCGAGACGGACAAAAACTCTGGGGCGTACAACTCCGCGGGTGGGTACGTTCCGCCGCACTTGAGAAACAAAGCGCCGGTCGCGGAGGTGAAGGACGCTTGGGACGACGACGATGAATGAGAGACTAATTTTTTTGCTTTTGAATAATGAAATCATCATTTGAAGCTTTCTCGGAAGCCTCGCCACAACAACGACGCGCACGCGATACCTCCGTAGTGTCCTTGAACGCGACTCGTGACGACGTCGATACTCGCGCATACGGTGCTTTCGTGACTGCCATGACTGCCGCGATCCTTGCCCACGCGCAAGACGCGATCCCGGGCCTTCTCGACGACATCGTCATCGCGCACGTTCTCAGGTCTGAGTATTTCGACGATCCCGCCGATCTCGCACGGCTCCCAGCGGTGAGCCGCGGGATGCGCGACGCGGTGGCGGCGACGGGGCTTCAGTTTGAGGAGCTTGATGAGCTTGAAGCTGTAAATCTTGGATGTTTAAGCGCGGTGCAGCGCCTGTACCGGGGAGGTCGCCTGTCGCGTCAAGGACGCCTTTGTCATGCAGCGGCGAGGGGTGGAAATCTCGAGAAGTTGAAGCTGTAGCGCGAGAACAGCTCCCCGTGGAACTATTTGACGTGTGCTGGGGCGGCAAGGGGCGGGCACATCAACGTGATGCAGTGGGCGCGCGCGAACGGATGTCCGTGGGACACGGAGACGTGCGCGGCGGCGGCAACAGGTGGGCACCTCGAGGTGCTTCAGTGGGCGCGCGCGAACGCTTTCCCGTGGAGCGTGTTGACGTGCTCGGAGGCGGCTCGGGGCGGGCACCTAGAGGTGCTGCAGTGGGCGCGAGAGAACGGCTGCCCGTGGGACTCACAGACGTTTCGTTTGGCGGCGAATGTCGAAATCGTGCAATGGTTGCGCGCGAACGGGTGTCCAGAGACATATGACTACAACGAAAGCTCCGATGATTCTGAGTACGGGAACGAGAACAACCTTTTCTACGACTCCGACTACTACGACTACGGCACCGATAACTACGACTACTACTCTGATGACTCCGGATACAATTGGTCTGGACGGTAACGAAAATCGGAGATGCTGTGTCGATAAAATAATTTCCACGCACGCCTACCCCCTCCCTTTGGAAACAACTCCTGACTGACGTGGCTGATAAAGGCTAGGATCTAGTCGACTTCCTTAGCTCATTGTTGAAGAAAAAAAAGAAAAAAGAATTGGTAGACTGTAAATTACAAACAATCGCGTCGCCCGTCCTTGTTCAAAACCATCTCCCCGGCACGTCTTCGTCCGGGGGAATATCCGACGAACACCGAACGACTCGCCACGCGATGAGCCCAAACGCTTCGAACACGGAATCCGCTATGAGCTCGCTGGCGATGCCGTTGAGAATCAAGTCCGTTTCGGGCGAATCACCCAGCGTAGGCACGGGCATTCCCCGCGACAAGAAATCAACCTTCAATTGAAACTGCGTCGCGAGTATCAAAATCCCAACAGCGAAGCACCCCGCTTTCACGGTGCGTTTCACCGCTTCGTTGACGGTGGTGTCATACGCATCGCGTTCGTACGCCTTCGCCGCAAGCGCACCGGGGATCCACGCGCACGAAAGCTTTGCGCCGTGCGACAGCGCCGGTACCAGAAACGGAAGCGACCGCCACTTTGGGACCCACGGCGCGGGAACCAGCCAGGACGGTCGCGGTATGCCTAGCCCCAGAACCACGGTCGCCACGAACACGGAAACGGCGGTCACGACAAGCGCGTCCGCGATCGGTAAGCCCTTGTCATCAATCCGCGCCTCCGTGAACCGCTTCCGCGCGCCTTCCCCGAACAACACGCCTTTTTTGAACTCGGCGACGTAATCGACTTTTTCTTTGTCGAGTTCGGTTTGGGATGAGGATGTGGTGGTTACGCGGTCATCACTCCTGTTACTCTTATCACCACTTGCCTGTTTTGTATTGGCAACATCGGTGGTGGAATCATCGTCGTTCGCCGCGCGTCTCACGAACCCGTCGCGTCGTCGTGAACCGGACCCGTGTTTTTTCCGTGCCCCGAATTTGCTGCAGGCGCCGATCGTGCCGAGTGCACATGTGTCGCGCCGCCCGGACGCCGACCCCGAAGTGGAAACACGCGCACTGGATGCCCGGGGACGAGTCACTGGAACGGCACCATGGTGATAACCGGGTGCGTTTAAAGACGAAAGGAGCGACGCCATCACCTCCGTGTCGCCGCGAGTGCCCGGCCGGGAACGGCACCTCGGGGAGAGCGACACGTGTTCGGAAATGGAGCCTCGAAAAAATCGCAAAAGCGATTCGGTCCGAGTCACCGTTATCCGCAAAAACAGCTCATCCCATGCTCACTTCGTCGTGCCCATGTTCGCGGTCGCGCGCACCCAACCCACCGTTCGCGCGCGTCATGTCGCGCGCGTCTCGAAACGCACCGCCCGTCGCGCTTCCGGTGTCGTGACCCGCGCGTCGTCGACCGACGAGACGTACGTCTTATTTGTCACCGATGAGAAATCCGGCGAGTTCGTTAGAGCCGAGACAGCTGGGGTCGCCCCACCTGAGGTGAACACCTCCGCGACCGACGCGGAACCCGCTCCAGCGAAAACCGCCACCCCTCCCAAACAAGCCGCCGCGGAGGATAACGCCGCGGAGGCGCAGGCTTGGATAGACGCCTCTAAGAACAAAGACAAGTCCACCGCGGTGAACCCGGCGGCGAAGTCCAAAGAGGTACTTGACACGCTCGGAAACTCGCAGACTGAAAAGAAAGCCGTGGTCAATCAGTTCAGCGTGATGGACAAAGAATTGGGACGGAACCCCGCGGGACCGAACGCGTCGGGGGCGGCGAGGGATAACCTAGCGGACCCGGACAGGGAGAAAGCCGCGCGGTTCAAGCAGTTCACCATCATGGACCGGTTAACGGGAAGGAACCCGGCGCTGAAAAACGTGAAGGATTTAGGCGCGAGCGACGCGGAAAAAGCGTCGATCGAAAAACAGTTTGGAGGGAAGAAGTGAGAAAGAAGAGACGTAAGGCTAGAAACTACGTTTGATCAAAAAGAAAGTAATAAGGTATGTATCTCACTGGGTCGGTATCCTCTTTATTTAGCATGAAGAAGCGATGGGGAGGCGAAGGCGGTAGCTTCGGAGAAATGTGCAACGTAGTCGTGTGTGCGATTAAAACAGAAAAACAGAAGTGAAGGATTACGTCACGTCTGCGCGATGCAGCTTTGTGGTTTCGCTCCATCTCGAGCGAAACCACATACCACTTCGTGGCTTCCCTCGACTATTCGATGAGTATTTTCCTGATGCTTGGCTGCGGTACCTCCTCGATCTCGATTTTGCTCTCAAGAAATCTCCACTCCTCAGGGACGAGCGCGCTCAGGTCGTCGAGGTTGACGCGGGCGATACCCTGTGCCTTGCAGCGCACGCGGACGGCGTTGACGATGGCGAGAAGCGCGTGACCGTTTTTTAACTTTCCCATCAGACCGCCCGGGAGTCCGTCCCACGGGAGGTCGCGCTCCTCCCAAAACAGCGGACGCTTGTTGGTTAAAATGTTGCGCAGCGCTGCTTTGACGTCGGGACCGGCCAGTGTGTTTTGAATGTCGCGTCCGCGGCAGATAGTGTTGAGATCGGCGGATTCGCTGCGACGACGAAGTCCTTTCGCGAATCCGTTCAAAAAGCCTCGCACCAGTGTGAACGCGTCGATTTGTTCCAAGCCTTGCATGGCGGGACCGTGGCGGCAGTTCGCGCCGGCGCAGCGCGTTGGAAAAACGAACGCCCCCGAGACCGAAGCTCGCTTGTCGAGCTCGCGCGCGAAGAGAACGGTCGCGTCTAGACCTCCAGCGCCGAGTACTTTTTCGATCATGAGTCTGTTGCCGGTCGGGGAAAAGTCGTCACTCAAAACGCTTCCGTGAAACGAAAGAAGCAGGGCGTGCGCGGCGCAGCTCGTGGCCAGGTCCGTCTCCGGCGCGGCTTCGGTTCGCAACAGGCGCACGATGTGTTGCGCCAACTCCCGGCAGTTGTCACTCTTGGCGCCGTCGTGCATGCAAAACTCCAGACTGAATTGCAGCCTCGCGACCCTTCGGTGTGTGCAAAGGGCTGTGTCGTTAAAGGAGGCGGCGACCCAGTTTCCCACCTCCTTTTCGCCGCCTGGTACGGTGTGGTCGGTGAACCTGAAGTTCTCGCTTCGCAACAAAAGTCACTTTGGAAGACTGTGATAGCCACGCTCGTCGAAAACCTCAACCGTCGACAGACCATCGACAGACTGTTCGGGGGCGGGCTCGGGGTTGACCACGGCGAGCGCTCCGTTGAGGCGCGCGAAGGGGCCGACCATGTTTTGCACGAAAGCCAGTTTCAGGTCCACGCGTGACTCGTCCCAGTCGTCGTCAGAGTCTCGAGGTACCAGCGAACCTGCGGATACTCGCCGCCGCTTGGATCGGGAGGCTTGACGTCGAAGGCGTTGGCCATAGCGGTCAGTAATTCGATCGAGACGCTGCCGTCGGGATTCATGGCGGCGGCGTTGCTGGAGCGTGCGGGGGCTGTGCGCGCGGGAAGTCGGACAGTCGTTGCCGACGACGCGCGTCGGGTTGTGCGCCGGACGCCCGGCGATGTCGTTGAATATTTTGTAGACGAACCGTCGGCGGTCGGCCCTTCCGAGGCGGATTTTTCGGGAACGCGATTGTCACTCTCGATCGCGCGCGTGTCATGCCGCCGCCCCCGCCGCGCGGCGCCGCGCCGTGGGTATCACAATGGCAACGCGAGTGGCTCTCCGCGTCCCTGGGGTGCGCGGTGGCGGACACATTGTTCAACCCCCTGGAGGTGCTTAAAGTCCGGCGGCAAGTCGCGATGGGTGGTGCTGCGAAAGGCACATCGACCGTACCTTCGTCGACCTTCGCGCTGGCGCGAACCGCGATCACCGAGAAAGGCGTTTGGCGGGGTCTGTGGCACCCCGGCCTGGAAGCCACGGTGTACCGGGCCTTCTCGTACACCGGCTTCCGAATAGGCCTGTACCCGAGCGTACGCGACGCCATCAGTGCCTCGAAACTGTTCGGCGACGGCGACACGATTTCCGCGAAAGTTTTGGCGGGCGCCGCCACCGGCGCCGCGGGCAGCGCCGTGTTCAACCCGATAGACGTGGTGCGGATACGCATGCAGGGCGGTAGCCCGTACACAAGTACGCTTGGGGCTTTCCGTGATATAGTGAAAAAAGAAGGCATCGCCGGTTTGTGGCGCGGGTACGGCGTGTGCATGCTCCGCGCCGCGACGCTCAGCGGCGCGCAGCTGGCGACGTACGACACGGTGAAGCGAAAGCTGAAACGTTCTCCCGATTTGCAGTTCAAAGAGGGCCCTTTTTTACATTTCACCGCATCCCTCGTATCAGGCATCGTGGCGCAGACGGTGACGCAGCCGGCGGATACCCTGAAAACGCTGGTCATGGCGAGCTCGTCGAAGTCGCACGCTTCGGGAAAAGGTTTAACGCCTCCAAACGCAATCGCCGTCGCGACTCGGTTGCTTCAACAAAACGGACCCAAAGCGTTGTACCGCGGGTTCTGGCCCGCCGCGGCACGGCAAGGCCCGGTGATGGTCATCCAAATGCCATTGGTGGAACAGTTCAGGAAAGCGATGGGGTTGGAGTACTTTTAGGTTGGCTAGGTATTATTTTTAGGCAGGGTCGTTTCTCGACGCCGTCGCGCTACGGCGAGCTGGTATTTATACCGGTGGTAGTACCAGTGGTAGTACCAGTGGTAGTACTACTGGTATCACTACCACTACCACTACCACTACACGTGTATTACTACTGGTCTCTATCCTCTACTTATCCTAATCCTACGTCGTGGTTTCTATGAATCGCTCCCCCCCCACCGCGCGTGCGCCTGTTCCAAAAACTTCGCGGCGGCGAAGCGGTCGTCGAAGGTCATGTCGTGCCAGAAGTTAACCGCCATCGCGGGTTCCTTCGTGTCCGGGCACCGAGCTTGGGACACGTGGTGAAACCACATCGCGGGTAAATACAGGGTTTCCCCGGCGCGAACCGTGACGACAATCGGCGGAGGCCCGCCGTCTTGAGCTAAGGACTCGGGCGTCGCGGAGGGCCACGATATTTCCGTCACGGGCGCGTCAATCGCAATAGAAGCTTTCGTGACAGTACCGTCAGCGGTGGTACCGTCAGCGGTGGTACCGTCAGCGATGGTACTCGCATCAGCTCGGTACTCGAACCTCGCGCGCGGCGCTTTTCGGGGCTTCATCCGCCAAGCGTCGCACGGCGGCAGCAACGTAAACGTTTTCGACCCGGACAAAACGCAATACACGTTTTCGTAGTGATCGCGGTGGAACGACGTCGTCGCGTGTTCTGCGCCTACCCAGAAATTGACCGCATCCGGTGTGTGTCCAAACGCGTCGTTCGCGAACCGCAAACCGCCCAGGCCGTCCAAGCCGTCGTTTCCACCCAAGTCGACCCCGAGCTTTTCCGAGAACTCGTTCGTGAACGAGTCGTTTTGGTGCGAGACGTACGGAATCTCCAGGGTCGACGCGGCGCGCGGGACGGGGGCGTTCGCGAAAACCCACGCGTTACGTAGCATCTCGGCAAACTCGCGGAAGCGCATCCGGCGCTCCTCTGGAACCGTGAACACTTCGCGTGGAACCGCGAACCCTTCGCGTGGAACCGCGAGTTTCTCGGCATCCCCCACGTGTTTCACTTCGTTCGGCGTCTTCCCATTCGCCTGCCCCGCGTATTTAACCTCCCATCCCGTCGTGACACACAACGCGTCACCCAACCCGGTTGGAGTGACGTTTACCGAGATTTGGGTATCCCCAAGCACGGCGGATAGGTAGTCCAAACTCCAACGCGAACGCGCGGGCCAGTGGTCAAAGGCACCGCGAATCACACACGGTCTGTTCGTTGACACGAAATCGCGCGAAAACTCGAGCGCGGTGGGGGGGGTTGCCAGCACCGGCACGCGGCCAGGCACGAGCTCGCGAACTTCTTTGGAGAGCCATTTGAACAGATCGGGGGCGTCGGAGGGGTCGCCGTTTTCGGAACCCTCCGAGTTGTCGCCTTCAGAAACCTTCGGGTCCCATTCTTCGTCACTTTCGCTCATCAGGAAGGAGGAGGTCTCGGAGGGGAGAGCCCATCTGCAGTGAGATGGATGGAACCCGACACGAAAAGAAGCAGGTCCAAGCGGTGGGCAAAAATTCGATTTTTGCCAAAATATTTTCCACGTGGCAATTTTGGCAAACAACGACCTAGGTGTGCCATCCTTCGTCGCCAAGCGTCATTCCCCGGAACACGCGACGCACACGTGCCATCGACCTCCATCATCACCGGCGCATACCCGCGCACTCACTTCCAGCTACCACCACTCTCTCCACGAAAACATGGGTAACGTCGCGAGCCAGCATCACGACGGTACGTGAAGATTCCACTGCGCTTGTTTTGGTTGTTTCCCGCGAATTTTCTTCCCGAATCTTTCGGTCACGCTTGTCGCGCGCGTCGACCAGTTCCACGTTACGCGCGCGCGTTGTTTCGTCGACGTGTATCACCATTTCGAGTCACAAACACACGTCGTTGCCATGTGCGTTTCCGACGAAATTAATCGCCACATGACGCACACAACACTCGTTTCCGGCCGACGAATGCTACGACACTTTCGCGAAAATCTGACGCGGATTCCCGAACCGTTTTCGTAAAATTCCCAATCGCTTCCAAAACAATGCTTCCAGACAAGTACAACCGCGACCACGACATCCACGCCCGGTCGCTTGACGAGCGATTGAACCACGGCGAAATCAACCACGACAAACACATGAGCGCCAGTCGTACGCCAAGAACGAGTGTCGATAACGGCAAGCGCGGCGGCCGCGGGAGCGTTGACGAATCGCACGCCGCGCGCCGCTCCATCGACTTGTCAACAAGAACCTCGTTGCCAGGCAAGCTCCTCGCGACCGACATCAACGTCAACCGCCACATGGCGGACCGGGAGGTGGGGGGGCTGATCTGATGTGTTTGGCCAGACGGTACAACACGCACAGACTGTTTGCTTGTGGGAGTTCGTAGCTCCTGTTTCGAAAGACCAAAAAAGAAAGGAAGACGAGTAAGAAATGTACGTAGGATGAAAAAACAAAAGACGTGGGGCGCGACGAGCGTTTTCGCGTCACCTGATGCGTCGATATGTTTGCTATCTCTCATCCCTGCCCGGGTGCTTGAGCTTCTAGGCTCGGAATCTGAGCTCTGAGCTGCTAGTGAAGCTGTACAAAGTGCAGATTGCGCGCAGCTCATACGCAGATTTCGAAACCCGAAGTCCAAGGACGCGGAGAGGGATAGATCTGGAGGCGTATCAACGCGTGGGGTCGCTTTTGTAGATTGGCGGGATTGTTGACATCACGCTGAAGCATTATCTTGTGCGCCGAGTAGAAAACCTCGCAGCGAAAGCCAGAAGGTGCACACGATAATGCTTTGTTGCGTGACATCAACACTCCCCGAGGTCCACAAGAGTGGTAGGGCGAGACAAGAGAAAATACATACGAAGAAAAAACGAAGCGCACGTCTCATCTCATTCTACTCTGTACCTGCTATACTGCTTCCCTTTCACCTTCCCACTTATACCCCACCCCTCCCTCCCCTCCCTTCGCTACCCTCTCTACCACCGCGCGCGCGGCCCGAACGTCCCGTTTGAGGGCGTCCACCCGACCGGCAACACCATGCCGCTGGTCCACTGCGTTTGCGGCGGCGCCCGTGGGTGTCGCCGTTTGTCCCACCCCCCCCC
>Ga0222633_1001569_pt1 | contig 11681 bp, 4 predicted proteins | sample AntAcemetageno48_FD_179816 | JGI IMG/M metagenome (GOLD analysis project Ga0222633, IMG submission 179816) | Saline water microbial communities from Ace Lake, Antarctica - #48 | ecosystem: Environmental > Aquatic > Non-marine Saline and Alkaline > Saline | place: Antarctica: Ace Lake | collected... | reverse complement strand
GATGGCGCGGGACCGTCTTGCGTTTAACAACGATTTACTCGAACTGATGGCGGACGAAGCCGTCGAGGAATGCGACGAGCGTCAGCGCGAATACGAGGCGCTGGGAAACTGTCTACGCCTTCTGCCAGAGAAACAGCGGCGGCTGGTCGACGTCGCTTACACGCCGGGATTGTCGATCAAAGAAGAAGCCGAGCATGCCGGGATCAAACCCGGGACACTCTACATGCGGCTCAATCGAATTCGGGCGACGCTGTTTGACTGCATCGGCAAAAATCTGGGACAGGAGGGCCTGGCATGATAGATCAATTTTCGGACGAGCAGCGACGGTGGGTCGAGGCCTATTGCAATGAGACGATCTCGCCTGAGGAATTCGCCCTCTTCGAGAAAGCCCTCGAGGAATCCACCGGGTTCCGCATGCTGACGCGTCGCTATCTCACGATGGACGCGCATTTGCAACAGGGTGCGGATAAAATCGTGCCGATCACGCAGGCGTGGAGCGATGAGAAAAGTCCACCGGAAAACAAGCGCCTCCAAATCGCATCCTGGAGCGCAGCGGCGGCGATTGTGTTTTTGTTAGGCATGATGTTGGGCGGTATGTTCTACTCGCCTGCCCCGGAATTCTCTCCCGCGCAGCTTCAGGAAGACGACGGGATCGCCATCGTCGAATATGCAACGGATGCGGTCTGGGAAGTGGGGGGAGATAGCGCGCTCACCACGGGCAGCATTCTATCCCCCGGCCGGCTGAAACTCGCGGAGGGATTAGCCCAGTTGGAATTCTACAACGGAGCGCAATTGATTCTCGAAGGTCCCGTAGACTTGGATTTGCAATCAGTCGACCGCGTCATTTGTCATGGAGGAAAATTGCGAGCGCTCGTTCCGGCTAGTGCGCGGGGATTTACGGTGCTATCCTCGCAATTCGAACTGGTAGATCTCGGAACAGAGTTCGGAGTTGAAGTGGCTTCCACAGGCGAAGCCAAAGTCCAGGTATTCGACGGCGAAGTCGACTTATACCCGCCGAATGGTCAACGATCGCTGGATCAAAAAACGAAGCTTCTCGGAGGCTCTGGCTTGTCATGGACGAAGGAAGGTGAGCGCGAGGAAATCACCTCGCAGTCATCGGACTTCGCCACTTTTGCTGAAGTCAAAACCCGGGACCAAATGGTTGCCGCGAGGCGATTTCGTAATTGGACGAAGTGGAGCGAGTCTGTTTCCAACGACCCGCGTGTCGCTGTTCACTACGATTTCGAAGGTGACGAATCACGCCTTTTGGATCAGGGACCGTCCTCAAAACATGGAACGATCATCGGCAGCGAGCGCACCCGCGGACGCTGGCCGGAAAAAGGCGCTCTGGAGTTCAAGCGTCCCGGTGACCGCGTCCGGATCGACATTCCCGGTGAGTTCGACGAGTTAACTCTCGCTGCTTGGATTCGTGTCGACGCGCTGACGGGGCGCCACCAGTCGCTCCTGCTCACGGATGAGTACCGGCTTGGTCATGTTCACTGGCAAATCCGGCCGGAAGGCACACTCCGCTTCAGCACGAGGACTGACGAAGCCGACGGCTCGAAAAATTCTGGCTACACATCGAAAACAATGTTCGGGCCACGGCGCATCGGAGTGTGGACATTTGTCGCAACCGTCTTTGATCGTAGTGCTGGCAAAGTGAATCACTACCTGAACGGTCGCGAGATCTCGAGTCATTCCATCGTGTCGGACATGCCACTCCTGATCGGACAAGGCGACATTGCCAACTGGAGCGTCCCCCTTGTAAGAGAACGAGGGCCGAGTCCCGTCCGTAATTTCGTGGGCCGCATCGACGAAATGATCGTTTGGCGCGCAGCCCTGTCTTCCGATGAAATTCTTGAATCCTATCACCAATCAAGGCCCTGATCCCATGATCCGAAAATCTCCCATCAATTCGGTCCGACCCGACCGGCGCGCCTTCCTCAAGGCGGCAGGTGTCACGATCGCGCTTCCAGCGCTGGAGTCCATCGGAGCCAGCAAAGCGTCGACCGGCGCACAGAAACGAATGGTCTGCATCAGCAGCGCACTCGGAATGAATCCGGAGTCATTCTTTCCGAAAACATTCGAACCCGGCTTCGAACTCTCGCCAGTTCTGAGTCCCCTCTCCGGGCTACGCGAAGAATTCACGGTTTTCTCCCACGTAGACCACCCTAACATTTACACAAAACACGGCGCGATGAATTCGCTCCTGAGCGGAATCGACGCCAAGAGAGCTTCGCCCGGCGAGAATCGCTCCATGGATCAAGTCGCTGCTGCACACGTTGGCTACGAAACTCGATTTCCATCCGTCCACATTTCTCTTGGTGGTAAGCAGGGTTCCTCCTGGACAGCTTCCGGCATCAAAGTTCGCGAGGAGGAAGATCCACTCGACCTTTTTCAGAAGCTGTTCGTGAATGATTCCGAGGCTGCCAAAAAGGCCCGTGCTGTCGAACTCGACGAACAAGGAAGCGTGCTCGACTTGGTGCAGGGCCAGGCAAAGAGGTTGGAGAAAAACGTCAATCAATCTGACCGCGAAAAACTCGACGAATACCTCACTGCGATCCGTGAGGCGGAGGAGAAAATCCAAGGCATGAAGCGATGGGAGGGCATTCCCAAATCCGATGTCGATTTTGACGACTCGGCGAATGCTCACGGGAACATGGATTATCCGACGCTCTCACCGTTGATGTTCGACCTACTCTTTCTAGCGATCCAATCGGACACAAGCCGGGTATTCACCGCCGGTTTCGGAATGCACAACCACGCCATCGAAATCGACGGTGTGAAGGACGGCTATCACGGCCTGACCCACCATGGCAACCGACCCGACCGACTCACCCAGCTACGCATCATCGAGACTTTCTACATCGCGCAGATGGCTCGCTTCATTGAGAGGCTCAAGGATTCAAAAACTGATTCCGGAAATCTGCTCGACGACACCATGGTGTTCTTCGGCAGCGGACTCGGCGATGCCGCGAGGCACTCGAACCGCAATCTCCCCGTCGTTCTCGCGGGTGGCGGCTTCCGTCATGGAACCCACATCGATGGCCGCCAGCCGAACGGTTCGCAGACTCCGCTCAACAATCTCTACACGACGATGCTGCAGAATTTCGGGGTGGAGATCAACCGGTTCAACAACGCCACTGGTACATTCAACGAACTTCAGTCCTGACAACCATGATGCTTCGGTTTTTACTTCTAGCGCTGCCCCTTCAGTCGCTCGCCGCCGCAGCGGAGGACGGGCATGATTTATCGAAATTCTTTGAGGCTTACTGTGTCCAGTGCCATGGCGAGGACAAGCAGAAGGGCGACGTGCGCCTCGACATTCAGCCCGAGCTCGACGCCGAACTCTGGGAAGCTGTCTACGAGCAACTCGCCGGCGGGGAAATGCCGCCCGACGACGAAAAGCAGCCGGAGAAAACGGAACGCAACGGCGTCATGAAAAGCGTGCTTCTTCTCGCGCAGGAGGACTCGGCTATCGAATCGACAAAGTTTCGCCGCCTCAACAAGCGGGAATACGCCAACACCGTACGCGACTTGCTCGGACTCAGGAGCGGCACCTTCGATCCGGGCGAATATATCTACGACGAGGAGATCGACGAAGGATTCGACACCCGCGCCGAGGCCCTGGTCATTTCCAATGAACTGCTTCTCGAATACATGAACGCAGCGAAGAAAAGCCTCCAACACGCGCTTTTCTCGTCGGATACCGAGAAGCCAACCGCGCAAAAGATCGATGTCGACCTGAAAAAAGTATCCGGCACCTCGCGCCGATACATCAACAATCATCACGACCACGTGATCGGACGGTCCGGCGGGAAGGCGAAACTTTTCGAGGGAGCCCAAAACCGCACGATGAAGTTTCCGGGGCGCTACTCAATCACAGTCACTGCCTCGGGAGTGGATCGCGATTTCTACCCCGTTCGGTTCACTCCGGAGAAAGGTCCTCTCGTGATGGGATTCGGAATCATGCCCGACGGAATGGAAAGCCTTGCCGGGAAGGGCGTCTTGCAAAAAACATTCGAGCTGAAGGACGATGTCGAGCAGACCTTCCAATTTGATACCTGGATCGACAAGGATCACCTCCCCTACTTCTCGTTCATGAACGGATCGAGCAAACCCATTACCCAAATCCGCTCCAATATCCGCCGACGAAAAATCCCCGCCTCGTCGATGGGCGAGCTCTATCGAGGACCCGGAATCAAGATCACCCGGTTCGACATCGAGGGCCCCTTCCACGACGAATGGCCCCCCGCCTCGTTCCGTGCGACCTACGATTCGGAAAGCATCCCCGACCTGAGTAATGCGACACAAAGAAAAGATCTCGTAAGTCGCTTCGCGAAACGCGCCTTTCGGAGACCGGTCGCAGACGACGAGATTGCGCCCTACCTCGCATTCATGAAAGAGAAACATGCCGGGAGCCAGGACTGGCACGGAGCTGTCATCGACACCTTTGCCGCGATGATGGCGTCCATCGAGTTTCTCTATATACAGGACGATCTTGCTGCGATCCGACAGGGTATAGCCAATGACTCAACCCTGTTGGGACCTCACGCGCTGGCCAATCGTCTCTCGTATTTTCTCTGGAGCACGATGCCGGATGAGGAACTGTTCGCGCTCGCCGATTCCGGAGATATTTTGGATCCGGAAATTATGAACGGGCAAGTCGACCGGATGCTCGACGATCCGAGAATCAAACGCTTCAGCGATAGCTTCGCGAATCAGTGGCTCTCACTCGACTCGCTCGGCACAATGCCGCCCGACACGAAGGATCCGCAGTTCAAAGCCTATCATCGCAACAAACTGGAACCAGCTATGCTCGAAGAGACACGACGCTTCTTCCGCTACGTCCTGGAAGAAAACTGTTCCGTCCGGGACTTCATCGATTCGGACTACTCTTTCATCAACGCCGGACTGGCCGAACTTTACGACGTGCCATTTGAGGGCGGCGCTGACTTCGTCCGCACCATCTTCCCCGCAGATGCGAATCGCGGCGGGTTACTCGGTCAGGGTAGCATCCTGACACTGACCTCGAACGGAGTCGAGACATCGCCAGTCGTTCGTGGACATTGGGTGTTGGACGAACTTCTCGGAACGCCTCCCCCTCCCGCGCCGGCAGAAGTGCCTGCGATTGTTCCCGACCTCAACGGAGTCGAGACGGTACGCGATCTTCTGGAGAAACACCGTAGCGACGTCGCTTGCATGGAATGCCACCGCCGGATGGACCCGCTCGGTTTTGCGTTGGAAAGCTACGATCCCATTGGTCGCTACCGCGAGAAATATTCACCAACGCAGATTGTCGAGACCGACAGTTTTTACAAGGGGCATTCGTTCGAGAACGTCGAGGGATTGAAAAAAATCATGCTCGCTGATGTCCGGCCCTTCGCCCGCAATCTCACTATTCGAATCGCGGAATACGCGAAAGGCCGGAAGCTCGGACCTGCCGATTTCGTCGCTGTCGAACACATCGTAGACGGATTAGCCGGTGACGAATTCCCTCTCCGCGACATTGTCTCGCGCATTGCAAACGGCGAACTTTTACTCAATCAATGAAATCTTTCCTGGCTACATTTTTTGTACTGTGTTTCTCCGCTTCGCTTGCGTTCGCGGCCAATCCGTCGCCGAGGGTGACGCGGGACATCCCCTACAAGACGATTCGAAAACGCGAGCTCTGCATGGATCTCTACTATCCGAAATCTGTATCGGGCGCGAAACTCCCCCTCGTGGTCTACACGCATGGCGGCGGCTGGGCAGCGGGAAGCAAAGACGGGGCTAGGGCAGGGATGATGAGAAAGGTGATCGACGGACTCACTGAGACCGGGTTTTGCGTAGCCTCGATCGACTATCGGCTCTATAAAAAAGGCGGTGTCATCACGATCAAAGACTGCGTCACCGACTGCAAAGATGCGGTTCGCTTTCTCGCAAAGAACCACGAAATGTTTTCGATCGATCCTGATCGCGTCTTCACTTTTGGGGATTCGGCCGGCGGCCAGATCGCACAGATGTTGTTGCTGACCTCGCCTGAACTATTGACGGGTGACGAATCGGTGGCGGCACAACATTACAATATGATCGCCGGAGTTTCCTGGTATGGACCGTGCGACTTTGAAAAAACTGAACTTTTCAATCACGATGGTAGCGCGGATTTCCGCGACCGGTTCGGACCTCGCATCCTCAAGCCCGATTCTGATCCGAACGACAAGCTGGCTCTCTACCGCGAAATGAGTCCGATCACTTACCTGAAGTCAGACAGCCCGCCTCTACTGATGATCCAGGGCGACAAGGACACGACCATCCCGGTGCATCACGCGCATTACATGAAGAAGCGGGCTGATGAAATCTCGGCACCGGTTGAAATCCTCATCATCAAGAATGCAGGTCACAACTGGCGAATGGCAGATGGGAAAACGCCGATCGAGCCAGATCGGGAAGTCGTCATCCAGCGAACTGTTGAATTCATGTCGGCACGGCTGGAGAATTGATTCGCAGCCGGTCCCGGCATGAAAGTGGCCATCCTATGAAAAAACAAATCACCTGCCTGCTTGGACTCGTCGCGATCTGCCTCGTGCCCTCGCTCATTGCTGAAGAAGAGAACGAGGCGATCCTTTTTTACGGCAACTCGATGGTCGAACGACTTCTCGAACAAGGGGAACTCGAGGCAAGGCTTCAGATCGGGCAACCTGAAGCCAGGCTGAAGATACGTAGCCTTGCCTGGACGGGAGACGAAGTCGGCAACCGGCTGCGACTTGAGGGATACGCCCAGCACATGAAGAGCCTCATCGCCGAGTGGCCGGCGGACACTATTGTTCTTGGTTACGGTTTAAATGAGTCATTTGCCGGAAAAGATGGCCTTGCCGATTTTGAGAAGCACTACCGGGAGCATCTCAAGCAACTTTCGCGGACCCACCCGGGCGCCCGCTTCGTTTTTCTTTCACCCATAGCGATCGAGAACGCCCCGCGTGAACGCAATGCCGAAGTCGAACTCTACAGCAATGCCATCGCGAAGCTGGCAAAAGAAGCGAACGCTGATTTTGTCGATCTATTTGCGCTGACGGCCGAAGCATACGCCTCGTCCGTGCCCGCCCTCACGGAGAATGGAATTCATCTCAATATCGCCGGCAATCGTGTCGTCGCGGAAGCTATTGCCGAGATATTGGGCGGGACCTCAGAGCCGGATCCCGCTCACTTCCGGGAAGTCGCGCTCGCCGCCGCCGCGAAGCACAAGCGGGTCGCAGAGGTGGTCCGTCCGAAAAATGCAGTGGTGTATTTTGGCGTTCGGAAGCGCCCTGAAGAATATGCCGATGAGATGCCGCGCTATCACGAAATGATACGACTCACTGAAGCCGTCGTTCACAAGCTCGCTGCTGATCCCACGGCGAAGTTCGCTGAGATGGAAGTACCCAGTCTCGACGCCATGCCCGAAGGAAAAGGGCGCGACGATGGCGACCGTACGGGAGTCATCAAAAGCGTCGCTGAACAGCAGGCGGAGTTCACCGTTGCCGAGGGATTCAAAGTCAATCTTTTCGCTTCGGAGGAGCAATTCCCCGAACTTCGCAACCCGGTTCAAATCGCCTTCGATGCGCGCGGTCGGCTGTGGGTAGTCACCATGCCATCCTTTCCCCACACGGTTCCCGGACTCACGCCTCCCGACAAAATTCTCATTCTTGAGGACACCGACCGCGATGGTCAGGCGGACAAAGTGACGACCTACATGGAAGGCCTCGACGCTCTGGACGGCGTCGCCTTTCACCGCAACGGCGTCATCATATCCGAGCAGCCGAGACTTTGGGTAACCCACGACGACGATAACGACGACCGCAGCGATTCCAAAGACGAACTGCTCCGCGGGATTGACGTCACCGATTCGCACCACGGCGGAATGATCGCGACCGACCCAATGGGTCAGATCATTTTCAGCGACGGCGTCTTTCATCGTTCCCAATTGGAAACACCCTTCGGGGTGCATCGTGGCATCGATGCGACAACCTACCGGCTCGATCCGAACAACGGGAAGATCAACACCGAGTGGCAGCACATTACTCCGAATCCCTGGAACGTAGCGTTCGATCGCTGGGGCAGCATCTTTCAGATCTATGGTGACGGCGGCGTCTACGACGGAACCGCTCTACCGTGGATGCCACTGGGCGGATACCATCGCTACAACTACGCCGAGATCGCGTCCTACGGAAAAGGTTCGGGAATGGCCATCGTCTCGAGTTCGAATTTCCCGGATCAATATCAGCAAGGCATGGCTTCAGCTTCCCTCCTCGGCCGCTATGCCGTTACTCTCACCGGCTTCGATTACGATGAAGGCATGATCAAGGCCGTCGAGCCTTTGACCATCCTATCCTCGCCCAATGCCGCCTTCCGCCCGGCTGATTTGGAGTTTGGCATGGATGGCGCACTCTATGTTTCCGATTTCTGCAGCCCCATCATTGGGCACGCCCAGCATCCCATGCGCGACCCGCACTGGGATCATGACTACGGCCGCATCTGGCGGGTAACCCACACCGAGAAGCCCGTCGTCAACGAATGGCCCCAGATCGAAGGCGCTACTGCGGTTGCCCTTTGCGAGTTGCTGATCCACCCCCAGGATCTCGTTCGCTATCACGCCAGAATTGAGCTTCGCAAAAAGGGAGCCGACGGAATCAAAGTGGTCGATCAGTGGATAGAGGACTTCGACCAGGCTGACGAAGGTTTCGAACAGGCAGCACTCGAGACCCTATTTGTGTGCGCCGGTCTCGGAGAGATACGCACTGGCTTGCTCGACAAATTGCAGGTATCCAAATCCCCAATGTTTCGCGGTGCCGCCGTCGACATCATTCGTATCCAGGCCGACAAAATCAGCGATGCCTTAGCGCGCCTCACCGTGATGGCTGGCGATCCTCACCCCCGGGTGAAGATGAAGGTCATCGGAGCCGTCGCCCACCTTCGTCAGGCTGACCCGAGCTTCAACGAAGTGGTCGCCACAATGGATGTGAGCAATCCGAACGTAAAGAACACGTTGAAAGCGCTCGACCTCGGAACGGATCCCCTCAAGGGCCGAAGCGTTCCGGTTCTGGAGATCGATCCGGCATCCGAGCTGACTCATTGGATGCGCTACGATCCCAACGGTATCGATAGTCCCGTCGAGCACACCTCGAAACGCTCCTCCGGTGGAGCAGAACACGTTTTTCGAACCTTCGTCACTTCAAAGTCTGAGCAACCCGCTGTGCTGGCGCTCAATCACAAGAGCCTGAATGTGAAAGTGAACGACGTTCTCGAGTTCAGCCAGAACTCAAACTGGAGCAGCGATCAGCAAATCTACATCGACCTCAAAGCGGGACAGAACGTCATCGAGATCGAATTGAAGAAGCCCAACCTCGGCCGGGGATCAGGCTCTCTTCCCGCGGTGTATCTCTACGATTCCGTTGGCCAGGCTCTCACAGGAATCGATACCCTGCCGGACAGCGAACAGCTTCAAAAATTCGCTTCGGCCCATGAGAAAATGCTCGTGGAACGCGGCCTTGTCCTCCGAGTTCAGGCGGCTCCAGGACTACGGTTTTCCCCAACCCAACTGAGCGTCAAGCCCGGTGCAAAAGTGCGGCTGATTTTTCAGAACCCGGACATCATGCAGCACAATTTCCTCCTTCTCGCTCCGGGAAGCACAGAGGAGATCGGAGCCCTTGCGGATCAAATGGCGGCCCGGCCGGACGGGTTGGAAAAACAGTATATTCCCGAGTCAGACAAAATCCTCGTCGCATCAAGACTGGTTTCTCCCCAAGCGGAAGAAGAATTGGTTTTCACGGCACCGGAAGAGCCCGGCGACTATCCTTACCTCTGCACCTTCCCAGGCCATTGGCGGATCATGAGAGGAGTCCTAGTGGTGGAAGATAGCTTCCATGCAAAGATCCCCGCCGCTTCTGTGAGCTCAGCGCCGCTTCGATCAAGTGAGAATGCGATCATTGAGTTCTCTTCCACGCCAACAGGGTTCAAGAAATTGATTCCACAAGCAAGCTCACCGTTCACGGTGACAACGAACAAGCCTACAAACAACGATCCCCTGAAAGGGCTCACGGATGGAAAGTTGGCCAAGAGCTTCGGTCCCGTCTTTGCCAATGGAATCCATGACGGAGCGTACAGGATTGACCTCGGAAAGGTGAAACCAGTGAGGGGCGTCTCTACCTGGTCCTACAACAAAGCCGGGAAGCGAGGTCACCAGAGAATTCAAATTTTCGGAAGTTCTTCTGAAACGGACCCGGGATGGAATACAGGGAAGAAAACTAAATACTCTCTTTTGGGCGTCGTTGACACGACCACAAAGCCTACCGCAGAATTCGTTGCCACTTCAATCCGTGCAGGAGAGAGTGAGACACTTGGATCCTTCCGTTGGATCGTATGGAAAGCGAATCCAGTTACGGACAAAGCCGAAAACACGGCCTTCCAGGAGCTGGCAGTCGAAATCGGAACCGAACCCTTAGCGCAGGTAAAGCCAAAGGCTCCGGCTCCGGTATCCATGCGAAAGGGAGGAACGTCGCACGCGGCCCGACCGAACGCGGCCCGACCGAACGTCATTCTCGTCATGACCGACGACCAGGGATACGGCGACCTCAGTTGCCACGGGAATCCGATCCTTCAGACACCTCATCTTGATCAGCTTCACGCTGAGTCGGTGCGCTTCACTGATTTTCACGTCAGCCCGTTTTGCACGCCGTCGCGGGCATCACTGATGACGGGAAATCATGCCGGATACACAGGCGCCTACCGCACCAGTTCGGGCCGCACCATGATGCACACGGACGAGATGACGGTCGCCAACCTCTTTTCCGATGCGGGCTACGCCACCGGGATGGCAGGCAAATGGCATCTCGGCGACAACGCGCCGCACCGTCCGCAGGATCGGGGTTTTCAGGATGTCGTCTGGCATCGGTGCGGCGGTATCGGCCAGGCATCGGATTACTGGGGGAACGACTACTTCGACGACACCTACGAACGGAATGGAAAATTCGAGAAGTTCGAGGGCTACTGCACCGATGTGTGGTTTAGGGAAGGGATTCGCTTTGTGGAGGAGAACCGAGACAAGCCGTTCTTTCTCTATCTCGCGCTCAACGCGCCTCATGGGCCCTATCACGTTCCACCCGAATGGGCGGCTCCCTACCAGGACAACGAAGACGTCTACAATCCGAATTTCTACGGGATGATCGCGAACATCGATCACAACATGGGAATCCTGCGCCAGCGACTCGACGAACTGGGGCTGGCAGAAAACACGATCCTGATTTTCATGACGGACAATGGGACCGCCGCCGGAGCGAAATTCGAAGGCCTGACTTCCGAGGCCGTCCTGGGCTACAACGCGGGAATGCGCGGCAAAAAATCTTCCGTTTACGAAGGGGGGCAGAGGGTGCCGTTTTTCATTCATTGGCCCAGAGGCGGATTGACCGGCGGAAAGGATATCGAAACACTCGCCGCCCATATCGATGTGTTACCGACTTTGGCGGAACTCTGTGACATCCCCGTTTCGGACGAATACCGCGAAGATGGCATTTCCCTGAAACCTCTTCTCGACGGGTCTGAAGAACCCTGGAAACGGGACCACCTGGTCGAGCAGTATCTCGGCGGCGCTCATGCGAGAGTGCTCCCTCCCGAGCCTTACGATTACTCCGTCGTAATGACGGAGCAGTGGCGCCTCGTGAATTCAG
>Ga0222633_1001567_pt1 | contig 11695 bp, 9 predicted proteins | sample AntAcemetageno48_FD_179816 | JGI IMG/M metagenome (GOLD analysis project Ga0222633, IMG submission 179816) | Saline water microbial communities from Ace Lake, Antarctica - #48 | ecosystem: Environmental > Aquatic > Non-marine Saline and Alkaline > Saline | place: Antarctica: Ace Lake | collected... | reverse complement strand
AGACCCCGAGGTCAGAACTGGTCAAACCCTGAATCCCCACAACGTCGGTCCACTCAAAACTCCGACCATAATGCTCCAAGCGTTCACGATAGTTGACTTCTGGACCATCGCCAGCTAGAAATTGGCCCGCCAAGTCCTCGTAGCCGTGTTCTCCGTAGATGACCCACGGGATTGATTTCTCGATGGCCACCTTCATCGGCACTGTCATGATCCCAAGGTGGGCGTGCCAATTCATGTCTCCCATGAGAACGAAGGAAGCTATGTTTAGTCGGCTAAGAACCTCATTGTTGGGCCGAACTACGATGTGATCTGCTCCGATGGCCTCTCTCATTCTGACAAGGTTTTGCCACCCGGCTGGGGTCCAGTTGTTGCCGTCATAAGTTACTAGTAACGGGCGTAAACCAAGAACGTTCTTAATGAAGTGAGCTTGAAAGTAGCTGTCTTTGCCGCCGGACACTGCCACTACGCAATCGTAATCTCGCCCCTCTGCACCCGCGCTAAGAATGTTGAACAGGTCGTCTTGCCGTTCCGCGGAACTCTTGGCCACGGAGCTTCTTGAGAAATGTGCCTGACATCCTGAGCAGACTCCCTTAGAATCGAAGGACAGTGGCGTTGCGCTCGAGGACACCATCACGCAAGAACTGCAACGGAAAAAATTCTCCGGACGAGCGAGCGAAAAAGCTTTCTCATAACCTGCACTCTCGAGTTCAAGAGCATGGCCAACTCTTGCATTAAAGCGGGCCTGATTTCTTTCGACATCGACCAGACCATCTCTTTCCCTGAAAGTCTTCGCATCGTCATATGGTCGCAAGGAAAATTCAGGTTCGTAACGCTTTTTCACCAATGGATATGGAACCTCCAGAGCATGGAAGTAATTCGATGCAGCCACCGCTGAAACACCAGTCCGAAGTGCGGATTGAAAATCTGCGTGGCTGCCAATCCCACCAACGGCAATCAGCGGCACGCTCGTTTCAAGCAGGGCGGATTTGATGAGCTCAAGGTTTTGGCCCGTGCGGTAACCGTCTCTGCTCCGGTTATTGATTAGAATTTCCCCAACCCCCAAATCCGCTGCGTAGCGTAAGCCATCAAAAAAATTCCGCTCGATTGCCCGTGCGGTTTTCCAATCAAATATTTCCCAACTGTTGTCTCCGGTTTCCTCGACGTCGATGGACGCGACTATACATTGCGATCCAAATTCCTCAACTAGCTCCCTCACCAAACTAGGCAAATGCCAAATGGCGGAATTCAAGACCAGCTTATCGGCGCCAGCTTCGATGAGCTTGACAGCGTCTTCGACTTTGCGAATGCCTCCACCGACAGCCATTGGCGGGCACTCAGTTTCAGAAACAATCCTCCGAACCACTTGGACTAGGCTGCGCTCAGTTGCAGGGAGAGCAAGGTCATCCCGGTGATAGTTAGAGAGGGTCAAACCGGTGGGCTCTGAGATATCCAGGATAATAACTTCGTCAGCTTGAAAGTCAATCAGTCTTCTGATTGTGTTGAATGGTGAGCCAATTACTGGCCAAGAAGAAAACCCTTGGGATTGAACGACTTGTCCGTCTCGCAGCAACACGCACGGAATCACCCTTTGGGCGACAGAAATCACACCAATCCCTCCGCAAAATTCTTCAGAAACTGCAATCCGGGCTTACCGCTTCTCTCGGGATGGAACTGAACACCGATTGCACCGGGCTTTTGAACCGCAACTGAAATTTCAGAAGGTCCCTGTCCAATACTGGCAACTGACAGCGATTCAAGAGAAGACACGTGATAAGAGTGCGAGAAATAGAACCACCCAGCAGCTTTTTCACCCGATGGATCCAACTGACTTTGGAAGGTGACCTCATGCCAGCCGACGTTTGGCACTAAACCATGTTTTTTGGAACTCAAACGTGACGACACCATGGACAATATTCCTAACCCTTCGGCGCCCGGCGACTCCTCACTCGAGTCACCGAGGAGTTGCATTCCGAGGCATATTCCCATTATCGAGATTCCGTCAGAATAGAGGTCACGAACTCTTTTACCTAGATTCGATTTTCCAAGATACTGCGCAGCAGGACCGAACCTCCCCACTCCGGGCAACACAATCGCGTCAAATGAGGATGTCAATTCTTTCTCAGAACCTATAATCACCGCATTTTTCCCAATCGACCGGAATGCCGCTACCACGGACGCCGAGTTGCTGCGAGGCAATCCAATTATCCCAATCAGAGGAGAATTCACGAGACGGGTTGCTACCGGCACTGGCATCATTACTCGACCGCACTCGTTAAGATGCAAGCATGGATTTCCGGGATATTTCTACCTAGTTGCACCATACGCGCATCAAGAGTCTGCCTATCGATGACATTAAACCCGTTTGAGACTTCTTTGACCAGCACGTCTCCTCTTGACCGGTCATCTGGATTCCGATTCCTGCTGGCACCTATGATGAAATACCCGTCCTTGACATCGAGGCCTCGAGCAAATGTCGGCAACTGCGCCAGGGTGTTTCGACTCCCTCCGAGGAGCAGCCCTTCGCCGGAACTGAGCACGAAAAGCTCCTCATCTTCAACGAGGACGCTGTGAGGCATCGTAAGATTTGACACTACAGTGCCCAGTCTTTGGCCTGATTTCCGCGAAAATGAGACTACGCCTCCATCGTGATTGCCCTTCCTCCAGGATCCAGATACAGAAAACATGGAAACATAGATTTCGCCATCAACAACTTCGACATCGTTGGCGTGATGGCGAGGGACATGACTTTTTGTTCGTTCGAAGGCGATGTCAATTTCTCCTACCAGCTCTCCACTGATCGAGAACTCCAAGACCATGTCGACGTGCGAACCGACGACGTAGACTTTGTCACCGCGCTTGTCGAACGCTATGCCATGCGGCCTAATGCCAGCCGGGAGCCGAATTGAACCAACTTCGACCAGCGAATCGGACAACTCCGTAACTCCACGGTCTGTAGAAACGAGGAAGCCGCCTTGAGGTTTTCGCCTAATGCTGTGGCAAGAGCGCGAGAGAATTTTCGAAACTGACACCTCCCCTCCGTTAACAACTACCGAGTACAGACCTCCACCACCCGATTCAGAGTCGCTCACCGGACCACCGGACGCAACCAAAAAGCTCGCCCGCATGGCTTCTAGCCTTAGCGGGGAGGCGAGGCTTCTTACATATGGACTAACCCTGACAGAGTCAGTCTGCACTCCGAGACCTCTTAGTTGTTCAGTAATTTCTCGAATCGACGTGGAGCAGATTACAACTCGAATATCACCGGCAAGGTCCTTGATCGTGTCTGGATTTCTGACGTTAACTAGAGCCCCGTAGCTTTGCCCCCACATGTCCGGGCTATTGTCCACGACCAAATCTGGCAACCCAAACTTGGATGCCGTGCGAAGAGCAATTTCCGCAGCTCCGAAAAACACTATGGTTACGCCCGCCACAGGTCGCAGCCAATCTCCGATTTCCGACAAAACGCACCCCGTCAAAAAGTATTTTCTTGTTTTGGCAAGAGTAGCGATGATTCTGCCGCCGTTTGGCCAGAACCTTCAACAATAAGCCACCCAAGAGATGCAACGTACCATGGTCACGCTACGACCAGCTTATATTCTCCTTAATTCGAAGTGCGATGTCCGCCGTATTGATTACCTCCATCTGGGACACTATTGGATGTTCTGAGCCGACAATCGAACCCAAGAACGAAGCCAAAACTTTGTCCTTGGTGGCTCCGAGCGCCCGAAAGGTTCGATAGCGAACCGTCTCATCAGGATTGTGCCTCTGAAGAAAGGTTGCCCCTAGCTGATTTTCAATAAATGTTGCGGAGGTACCGCAAACCTTCAAAGAATGAGAGTGGTGGGATGCAATTGGGAAGTTTGCTGAAATCTTTGCGATGACTCCGCTCTCGAATTTTAGGAGCGCAACCTGTGTGTCATCTATCCCGGAAGAAAGTAAACCCTCGGTCGCAACGTTGTTGCCCATCGCCATAACTTCACGAACGGGCTCCCCAACGAGCCACACTGCGAGGTCAATCATGTGAATCCCCCCTCCCAGCATGACCGAGTACTGAGGGTCTCGGCCCCGCCAGCTGTCAGTCAGCTTCTTCAAACGCCCATAGTCGTAGTCGGCTTCAAGGTAATAAAGCTTCCCGATGTAACCCGTTGTAATCAATCGCTTCAGCACTCTGTATTTCGTAGCCGTACGCAAGACCAGATTTGAAGAGAGCTTCAGACCTCTGTTCGCGTGCAGAAGATCGCCAATCTGCTGCAACTCCTCTCGGCTAGTACAAAGCGGCTTTTCGACAAAAACATGTTTTTTGGCTGCCAGCGCCCGAATGACTTGATGGCCATGGGCTGAGTCATAGCTTGCGATGACGACTACACCCACTCTCGAATCGCTGATAAGCGTGTCCGAATCTTGGGTTTGGAACGCTTGGGGGACTCTGAGGCCAACTGCGGAAAGCTTCTCCGAGTCGAGATCGCAGATGCCCGCGACATGGGCGAAAGGAGACTTCAGGACCGTCTCGAGGTGCCGCTCTCCAATGCCTAGTCCGATTATCCCGACTCCAATAGTGTCCCTTTTCATCCGGAGTTTCTGAGCTTCTCTTCGCGCCACACATTTGCTAGCGAAAGCCAATCCGGAGTAGGGGCGGATTCCCCAATCATTTTAGAGAGGATGGCAAGATCATCAGGGTAATCTATCGACAATCGAATATCTGAGAAATCCCCATCCGCTTCTAAGCTCACGAAACTGAAGTCACCGGGGAATTCATAGAAGAATTTGGTGACATGCTCGAAATGAGAAATTGAGAGAAAAGAGTCGACCGCGTCAAGAAAGACTTCCGTTTTTATCACCTCCACAGATTGTCCTGAAGGAAAAGTCCTCCTGACCACGTTCGAGGCGATATCAGCTCCACTCTCCTCAAACAGAAAAATCATCCGATCGATTAGGTTCGGATCTATCAGGGGACTGTCTCCGCTAATTCTCACAAAGCTTTGGATCGACTCGTTTTGCAGAAAAGCGCGGAAACGATCTGCGACGTTTTCTAGTGACCCTCGGAAGTAACGGACTACCAAGCGATCACACTCTTCACAAATTTGGTCATCAGTCGAATCTAAGGATGTGAGTATGACGACTTCGTCGACTGAACGGGCGGCGCGGACACGACTAATTACTGACCCCAACACAGACCCAGAGCCAAATTCACGCAACATCTTTCCGGGGAAGCGAGTAGACGAGCTACGCGCCTGAATCAATGCTCGCGTACCCGACATAATTATCTTCTCCACTGCTGCGCACTTTGCACCGTGCTTTACTCTAGGCGTTTCCGGTCTCCGAAATCTGCTTGGTTTCAACCTCACCCCTGAACCACTACAGTTTGGGATGTAGTTCCTACCGCAGGGAATCATTAAAAGGGAATGCTCTATGACTAGTGAGGTACTGAATCGTCTTTCTGGAAAAAGAATCGCGATTGTAGGTGGAGCAGGATTCATAGGACACAATCTTGCTCTTTTCCTCAAGAAACTAGGTGCAGAACCCCACGTGATTGATGGCTTGCAGGTCAACAATCTTGGCTACTACTCGAGCGGATACGTTGAAAACGAGAATGCAGAGCGATACATCTCCTTCATAGAAGACAGACTTTCGCTGCTTCGCGCGCTCAAAGTCCACCTTCATGTTATTGATGCTCGCGACTACCACGCAATTTCCAAGACGCTGAGTTCCATACAACCCGATGCGATAATCCACTTGGCGGCAGTAGCTCATGCGAATCGGTCAAATAAGGACCCGTTTTCAACCTTTGACCACAGTCTGCGTACCTTGGAGAATGTCTTGGACGCCACCAGGGGCTCCAAAGCCCACGTCGTCTATTTTTCGTCATCGATGGTGTATGGAGATTTTGGTGGCATGCCTGCTCATGAAGACCAACGATGCGAGCCGCTCGGTATCTACGGCGCTCTAAAGTACGGAGCAGAGAAGTTGCTCATCGGCTACAACCAAGTGTTTGAGATTCCCTTCACCATAGTTCGTCCCTCCGCTTTGTACGGGGAAAGGTGTGTGAGTCGAAGAGTTGGTCAGGCTTTTATTGAGAACGCTTTGACCGGGCGCTCCTTGTCAGTTAATGGAGACGGCTCAGACTTACTTGACTTCACCTATATTGACGATCTCATTCAGGGTGTAGCTCTTACTCTTCTCAACCCTGCCGCAATTGGAGAGACTTTCAACATCACTTTTGGCGAGGGTCGGTCCATCAAAGATTTGGCAAAGATAATTAAGGACCGTTTCCCAGATGTTCAGGTCCAACATCGCCCTCGAGATTCGTTCATGCCAGAACGTGGATCCCTCAGCATCGAAAAAGCCAAGGACCTACTTGGCTACAATCCAGAATTCGGACTGGAGCGAGGGTTCGACGAATATCTCAACTGGTACGAAGGTTTTGCGTTAAGCCGCCCGGACCTGTTCGCAAGCTAGTGGCCCTCACCATGGAACGTGAAGCGAGCGAAGATCACTTCCTAGTGGACACTTGGTTGTCCAAAATAACTGGCTTTGCTTGCTTCTCGATGAGGGATGCTGCCACTATAACCAGGATAAAAGACTTTCCACGTGGGCTGATTACAATCAAACTCGACTCAGCTTCGAGCGGTTCCCCTGATCTCGTGTCGAACGCGCTCAAGAGAGGTTTTAAAATTATTTCCTTCGAAGCGGCATTTGAGGGGGATGCTTTTGCGAGTCGAATTTCCAAGAACCCTTCGAGCGGCGGTGGCATGTTTTGCCGTGATTCAAGACCTGAGGATGAGCCCGAAGTCATCGAACTCGCTGAGAAGTCTTTTGCCTACGACAGGTTCCACAAGGACGAGCGCATGCCCAAGCACATTAGCGACGCCATCAAGGGCGCTTGGGTAAAGAGCTATTTTGAGAACAATCGAGCAACAGCCCTAACTATTGCTGAAAGCAAAGAAAAGGTATGTGGCTTTCTATTGACGATTGAGGCCGATGAAAAAATGACAATAGATTTGGTCGCCGTCGACAGCAAACATCGAGGGCAAGGTGTTGCAACACAGATGTTTAGATTTCGGGTCGACCATTCGGGTAAGAAAAAACTGCGTGTTGCTGCTGGGACGCAACTTGATAACACTTCTTCGACAAAACTGTACAGGGAGTGGGGCCTGACGAACGTGGGTTCAAGTGTCGTTCTGCACAGAACTGAATTAGAGAGATGATAATTGGGGGAAAGAATCCGAGAGAAGCTGTCTGTCTCGTCGCAGAAATAGGGATAAATCATGAAGGCTCGCTCTCACGAGCAAAGGAGATTGCTTACGCTGCGGCAGCATCGGGAGCCGATGCAGTGAAGATTCAAACCTGCGTTCCCGAGCTCTTTGCCCCTCCTGGTGATCACAAGAGGCTCGAGCTGCTGCAGCGGTTCCATCTTACATTTGACGAAACTGAGGAGATGTTCGGATGGGCTCGTGAAAACGGAATCCACCTTTTCTCCACTCCTCTCGACCTCATCAGCGCTGCATTTCTGGCCCAATTCGGACACCTCGCCAAAGTCAGCTCTGGGGATATCACCTTTCTGCCTTTACTCGACAAAATAGCAAACCTCGGAATGGACATCATTCTTTCCACGGGAGGCTCCAACCTCACGGAGATTGCTGAAGCAGTGAATTGCATCATGAGCGTGAATCGCCCGGAGAACCTCCGCGGCGATCTCGGCTTGATGCACTGCGTTTCCCTTTACCCGGCTCCATATTCGGAGCTGAACCTTTCCTCCATTCCGACTCTGCAATCCCAGTTTCCCGGACTGATTGTCGGATATTCTGATCATTCAATCGGGCTGCATGCCTCCCTAGCGGCTGTCGCGCTCGGAGCCAGAATCATCGAGAAGCACTTCACACTCGATAAGAGTACGTCAGACTTCAGAGACCACCAGTTGTCTGTGGAACCCCGTGATTTGGCCGAATTACGTCTACGAATCGATGTAACTGAAGCAACCTTAGGAAATTCGTACAAACGACCAAACGTGCTCGAGGCGAACGCGGTAAAAAGCATCAGACGGTCCATTTTTTTTAAAAGAAATCTTGATAGCAATGTGGCGATTGCTGAAGATGACCTGACGTTTCTCCGCCCAGGAACTGGCCTAGGCCCCGGTTCTGCTCCTGCAGTGATTGGTCGCCGTCTGAGAACTTCGGTGCGAGCTGGAGACCAAGTGACCGAGGATATGTTGGCGGTAGAGTCGAATCCATCCGTGGATGAATCCTTGCCGAAAAACCTACCTACCTAGCGCGCTAGGTTAGAACCTCTGGGCTAGACTTCTGGCAGTTGGGATATGGGATAAAGTGTGCGGAATAGCAGGGTACGTCGGTCCGAAGTTAATCTCTGGCCAGCGAGCAAAAAATTGCCTTACTAAAATGAAACGACGAGGTCCAGATTTTCAGGGTATATCTCGATACAGCAACTCTCTCGGGCAACAGGTTCTCTTACTACACAGTCGGTTAGCAATTTTGGACCTGGATCCTCGCTCTAATCAGCCATTCCAAGCCGGACCAATAGATCTTGTTTTCAACGGCGAGATTTATAACTACAAAGAGCTTGCCGGACAAATAGAAACCAGCCTGCTTCCCATCGTTACTCGTGGTGATACGGAGGTATTAGCGAGAACTCTCGCGTCGGAAGGAGAAGAAGGTCTTAAAAAGTGTGAGGGGATGTGGGGTCTCGCCTGGTATGACAGGAAAACTGAGGAGTTGTTCCTTTCTCGGGATAGGTTTGGCGAGAAGCCTCTTTTTGTGTACCGAGAGGATGATGGAGGAGTTTTCTTCGCCTCGCAATTGATTTTTTTGCAAGCACTTCTCGACCATGCTCTGCGTCCAAATATCCAACGTGTGCGGAGATTTCTGGCCAACGGCTACAAGTCTCTTTACAAAACCCCGGAGACATTCTTTGAGGATGTTTTCGAGTTGAAGCCCGGCCACATGGGTCGGGTTGACAGATACGGGCACTGGTCGGAATATCCGTGGTGGCGCCCAGTATTTGGCGGTCCAGAGCCCATGGGTTTTGAAGAAGCTGTAACGGGTGCGAGAGAGAGATTGCTCACATCTCTCGAACTAAGACTGAGAGCCGATGTGCCGATTGCATTCCTTTTATCGGGAGGAATCGACTCGAATGCGCTCATTGCTATTGCGAAAAGACATCTCGGTATTGATGTACGCGGTTTCACAATACTCAACTCCGACCGGAGGTATGACGAAGCCGAAATGGTCAACCTCTCGGTCAAGTCATTGGGTCTGGACCATACAGGTGTGAACTTGGATTTCGAGAACTTCTTCAGTCTTCTTTCACAACAGGTCGCGTACCATGGAGCGCCAACGTACACGATTAACTCCTACGCAGGATGGCGGCTGTCTGAACACATTGCTCAACAGGGATTCAAGGTGAGCATAAGTGGGGTTGGTGCCGACGAAATGTTCAGCGGTTATTATGACCACCACAATGCATACATCTCATATATCGCGGAATTCCACCCCAAAAATCTGTCGAAAGTGTTAGAGAACTGGCGAAGTGGAATTGGAAAATATGTTCGCAACCCCTTTCTCCGGGATCCCTTGTACTTGGTTGAGGCTCCAGAATCCCGAGCCCACATTTATTTCGACTCGGCGGAGCTCAATTCGTGGCTTGTCGACCCACTGGATGAACCTTTCACAGAGGAGGCTTTCACCAGCCCACTCCTGAGAAATAGAATGGCCAACGAGCTACTCAGAGAAGCTGTACCCGTTGTCCTCCACGAGGATGACTTGAATTCGATGTACCACTCAATCGAAAATCGCTCCCCTTACCTCGATTCGAAGCTGTTCGACTTTTGCAATTCCATTCCCACCGAACACCTGGTCCAGCGCGGCCGGGCGAAAGCGGTACTTCGGGAGGCTGTACGAGGTCTAGTTCCTGACGAAATCCTAGACAGTCCGAAGAAGGTCGGATTCAATGCCCCTATAGACAGCCTTGTAGACCGCAAGCAAGCCGAGGTCCGAGAATACCTAATGAACGACAGTCCAATATTTGACATTGTTCGCCGCGACGTGGTCGAGAGATTACTTGCCTCAGACTCGCTGGAAAATAGCCGAAATAAGTTCCTTTTCAGCTTCGTAAGTTCGAAGATGTTTCTCGAGGAGTTCAGCTAATGAAATGGTGCACCAGCTGTGTTCTGCCGGACTCGAGACCTAACCTCCTTATTTTGGAAGATGGTGTATGCAACGCGTGTCGTGGACACAAAATGAAAGCCGATATTGATTGGGAGTCGAGAAGACAAGATTTCAACTCCCTTGTAGAGGATGCAAAGTCGCGAAGCAGCGAATCCTATGACTGTCTTGTCCCGGTTTCTGGAGGGAAGGACAGCACGTGGCAGGCCGTCACGTGCCTGGAAGCTGGCTTGCGAGTTCTGGCTGTCACTTGGAGGGCACCTGGGCGGACAGCCATCGGTCAGAAGAATCTGGAAAACCTCATTTCATTGGGTGTTGATCATATGGACTTCTCTGTCTCGCCAGCAGTCGAGAAGAAATTCATGCTCAAGACACTCGTTGAGGCCGGATCACCCGCGATTCCGATGCACCTAGCATTGTTCAACCTTCCACTGACTTTTGCCATTCAATTTGGGATCCCGTTGGTGGTTTGGGGTGAAAACTCCGCCGCAGAATACGGGAGCCTCGATAACACTGACACAGGAATGGAGCTCAACTCTCACTGGCTCAGCCGATACGGGGTCTCAGGGGCAACGACAGCCAAGGATTGGATTTCGGACCAGTTAAGTAAGAAGGAGCTAATTCCTTATTTGACGCCGGATTCAATGGCTCTTGAAAAAGCGAACATCACGTCCGTTTTCTTGGGACATTATTTCGAATGGGACCCAGAGGTGTCCAACAGGATTGCCGCAGCCCACGGCTTCCGCGCGTCCATTGCGCCGAAGACCGGAATTTACAATTTTGCGGATATTGATGATGATTTCATTTCAGTGCATCACTGGCTAAAGTGGTACAAGTTCGGTTTCACTCGGGCGTTCGATAATCTGTCGTTAGAAATCAGAAATGGTCGAATCACAAGACGGGAGGCGATTGCAACCCTGAGGGAATACGGGGAGGGGCGACCAGATGATGACATCAAGTCTTTGTGTGATTTCCTTGGTCTTTCGGTAGAGGAATTTTTTAAGATTGCCGATTCATTCCGAGATCCGAAAGTTTGGACCAGGTCGCCGAACGGCGGCTGGATGATTTCGGAATTTATTGTTGATGACTGGGAGTGGAGATGACCTTCGAGCCTTCAATCAATTGTGAGTGTTCATCCGAACGTTCACCAGACGTTCTTCGATTTTGCAACAAGCCGGCAGCGGAGACCGATTTCGGTTTCGCGGATTCGGGTTACGAGAGGTCCTATGACGAATGCACGACCTGTGGCCACTATTTTGGGAGGCACAACCTCCCTTTGGCTCAGATTTACGAATCTAGCTACGTGGACTCCACTTATGGAAACTCTCACGGAATGGTCCAGCGACTAGAAAAAATCCTTGCTCTTCCGGCCGAGGAATCAGACAATGCTCTTCGAGTTAGGAGGATTGAAGCATTTTATTTAGCTAACCTCGGTCAGAGTGCAGCAGCGCAGAACCAACGAAAGCTCCTTGATGTTGGGGCAGGGATTGGAGTCTTCCCCGCTGCGATGAAAGTCGAAG
>Ga0222633_1001566_pt1 | contig 11705 bp, 6 predicted proteins | sample AntAcemetageno48_FD_179816 | JGI IMG/M metagenome (GOLD analysis project Ga0222633, IMG submission 179816) | Saline water microbial communities from Ace Lake, Antarctica - #48 | ecosystem: Environmental > Aquatic > Non-marine Saline and Alkaline > Saline | place: Antarctica: Ace Lake | collected... | reverse complement strand
AGTGATGGCATTGAATGGGGATTTCACCTATCTGCAATGGGCTCTTGGCTCCATCGCCGCCCGGGTTGTGGTGGGGATGTTTTTCGTAAAAGTTTTCTACGAGAAAGACATCTATAGCCCATACGATTATATGGGCAATCGGCTCGGCGTCGGCGTAAAGCGTCTCGCGACTGTGCTGTTTACCGTCGGAAGCATTTTGGCGCAGAGTGTCAGGGTTCTCGTTGCAGCTCTTCCACTGAAAATCGTGACTCCGATGCCGTTTGAGTGGTGCATCGTCGTGATCGGCGTTTTCGCGATCGGCTGGACGTTGATGGGTGGGATGCGGACGGTGATCTGGACTGACGTGATGCAGTTCGGGCTTTTCGTCGTCGGCGGCGTGACCGCTTTGATTTGGATGGTGAGCAGTTTTCCAGATGGTTGGAACACTCTGATTTCAGTCGCGGGATCGGTGGAGCAATTCGATGGATCCACCATCGACAAACTGCGGGTATTTAACTTCTCGCTCGATCCTGATGTGGAATTCACGTTTTGGGTCGCGCTGATTGCTGTCCCGTTCTTGAATCTCAATGCTTTTGGTGTGGACCAACTCAATGCGCAGCGAATGTTTTGCTGTAAGAATCCGCAAGATGCCAGGAAGGCGATCATCTGGAGTTCCTTCGGGCAACTGGTGACAGTCTTGATGCTCTTTGTCGGGGCAGCTCTGTTTGTATTCTACCGGCTCAATCCTCCGACCGATCCTCTCATCATGGAGGCCATGAAGTGGGAGGGCGGGCAGCCAAAGGCGGGAGACAATGTATTCCCTGTCTGGATCGTGACTGAACTCCCGGTCGCACTGCGCGGCCTCATACTCGCCGGAATTTTCGCCGCTGCCATATCCAGCCTGGACTCGATTCTGGCTGCCCTGAGTCAAACAACACTTTCGCTCCTGAAGCGCACCGATGGGGAGTATTCGGATCTCGAACACAAGGGCTTGGTCAGCCTTTCCCGCATTCTAGTGCTTGTTTGGGGCCTGATTCTTACGGGCTTCACCTTCGTTCTTTTCGCTATTCAAGAGAAAGCAGACGTTCCTATTCTCCCTCTTGCGTTCGGGATGACCACTTACACAGTCGGGCCGCTGCTCGGAATGTTCCTCGTTGCGCTCTGGGGCAAGGGGCGGGGAAGCGTTACGGGTCTGGTGATCGGTGCGGTGATCTCGTTCATCCTCGTCATTTTTGTGAGAGTCGATTTCTGGGTGCTCGTCATGAACGATGGCCTGGCAGAAACTCTCTCGAGGTTGCCGACCTACGTCCTGGTTGAAGGTGAGCCGAATTCTTTGCGGCCCACAATCGCTTCGGCATGGATGTGGCCGATCACGACATTACTGACCGTAGCTCTTGGATTGTTGATTCCAAAAAAATCTTCTAAGGAAGGCTAAACTATCTACATTTCCTGACCGGTCTTCTGATAATTTCAGTTAATCAATTTCGCTTCAGCGACTTTTTGAAAAACAGAAGTCTCGCCGAAAAAAATATGTCGAAAGTGACATTTATTAGTTGAGACAACGTATCGGAAATGTCACTCTGGAGAACCGCGAACCGTTCCGCACGATGGCTCCGGAAATCGAAAGAAGTTGGGTGGAAATGCTCTTGTTCTGTCGTGTTCCGGCAAAATTTGGCGAGTGGTCGAGAGGATTCGTCTACTGCGACAGTTAAATTTTCCAGTAGCGTTTCCGTTGGTTCAGATTTGTAACTTGTTAGTGTAGAAGCGGTTATTGAATTTGTGTCGCTCGACTGAAAGGGTTTGTGGTGAAACGCACAACAACACACTGCTTAACCCGCTCCGACACAATCCGCCCGAGAATGCAATCGCACCTTACTTACGACGCAACAGAACCTATCCCGAACGAACAACTCGAAACCCTATGGAACTCAGTATCAAATGACCTCCGCGAAGAGCTGGGAGAAGGCCCCTTCTCTCTCTGGTTCTCCGAATTTCAACTAACCCATGCGGGGCCTGAGGGTATTACCCTTCTCGCACCGGGAACTATGTACTCCATCTGGGTGGAGGAAAACTTTAAGGATAGTTTGCTATCTGTTTTCAGGAAACATGTAGCACCTTGCGAACAGGTTCGCTGTGAGGTGGTTTGCTCCTCAATATCGGATACGAATATTTCCGATAAGGGGAGTATGAAGGGCGAAGTCACACGCCTCAAGCCGCGCGTCATGGTCGAAAAGATCAGCGAGTCAAAGTTACTTGAGCGGGGACGCGCTGCCGGGTTAGTCGACACTTTTCGCTTTGAGAATTTTGTGTCGGGAGAAAATAGTGACCTGGCATGGGCAGCGGCTCAAGCTGTCGCAGAGCAGCCAGGTAAGACCTATCAGCCGCTCTTCTTCCATTCTGCCTGCGGGCTCGGAAAGACGCATCTTCTCCATGGCATCGGGTGGGAATCTCTTCGCCGACGTCCGAAATCCAAGATTATCTTTGTCACGGCGGAGCGCTTCGCCAACGACTACATTGAAGCTATTCAGAAAAGTTCGATCACGAGTTTCAGAAAGAAATACCGCGAGGCGGACCTTCTTCTAATCGACGATGTTCAGTTTCTAGGCCGCAAAGAAGGGTTACAGCAGGAGTTCTTCCACACGTTCAATAGTTTGTCAGACAAGCACAATCAGATCGTTCTTGCGAGTGATTGCCCGGCATCTGAGATAAATGCGCTGGAAGATCGGCTCGTGTCGCGGTTTCAGTGGGGGCTTTCTGCTGAGATTCATCGTCCGGGCGTCGAAATGCGTGCGGCGATATTGCGGCGCAAACGCGACGACTGGGGCAACGGAGTCAGTGACGAGATCATCGATGCGATCGTCGAGCGTGTTCGGGGAAATGTTCGAGTGCTCGAGGGGGCCCTCATTCGGGTCGCAATGGTAGCTGCGATGAATGACGACGAGGAAATTTTACTCTCGGATCTCGATAAGATCCTCGCAGACATTTGCGACGGTGGCGAGAGCCGGGCAATTGGTGCACAGGAGATCAAGCGCGCCGTAGCGGAGCATTACGACCTTGATTTACAAATATTGAATGGCAAAAAGCGGACTGCCCGGGTTGCCGAAGCCCGCCAGGTGGCCATGTTTCTAGTCAGGAAGCTCACAGATTTGTCGCTTGTTGAAATTGGAGCGAGCTTCGCCAAAGACCACGGCACCGTCATCTACGCTGTGAAAAAGGTGAAGGCCAAGTGTGAGACTTCTTCTTCACTCAAGAACACGGTCGAGTTGATCAAGCGGCGTCTCGTCAGGTCTGGTTCAGGAGATCGGGTCCGAGGAGGAAATGCGCGGCAGAAGAGCAGTGGTTTGCGACTTCCTGACGGCTTTGACAGGACAAAAAATTCCGGGCTCCTCGGCAACAGTGACGCCTGAAGTTTCGCGTGGACACGAGGTGCTTTCAGGTTCACACTCCAGTGCCCCAGCAATGAAGTTTCAGATCGAAAAAGACGTATTTCAAGACGCCCTCAATCAAGTTCAGCACGTAGTCAGCGCCCGCACCACTTTGCCGATCCTGTCGAACGTTCTCATTGAGGCCAATGACGACGGGTTGCAGCTTTCGACGACCGATTTGGACGTCACTATCACGATGCGAATTGCGGCAGATGTGTCGCGGACAGGCGCCACGACGATGCCTGCCCGCCGCCTCGCCAGTATCGTGCGCGAGTTGCCCACCAGCGAGATTGATTTTGAGGTCAATGATGACAACGCTGCCACGGTAAAGAGCGGGCCGAGTTTTTTCAAGATTCTCGGGCTCCCCAGCACCGAATTCCCGACTATTGGTGAATTTGGCGAGGCCAAGGAATTCACGATCGATCAAAAGCTTCTCAAAGAAGCGCTCCGTAAGACCTCCTATGCGATTTCGACCGACGAGACACGCTATGTTCTCAATGGAGTAAACTGCCTCATCGGTGAGGGTATGCTTACGCTGGTAGCGACCGACGGCCGCCGCCTCGCTATGGTGGAGCAGGATTTAGAATTTCCTGCCGGAAACGAGATCGGTGTCATTATTCCTACTAAGGCCGTCAACGAGTTGCAGCGTCTTCTCAATGATTCAGGAGAGTTGAAAGTGGCGTTGACTGAGAGTCAGGCTTCTTTCGAGCTGAATGATAGCCACCTCATCACCAAATTGATTGAGGGTAATTATCCTAACTTCAGACAGGTCATCCCGGGTGAAGCGAATCATCGTGTCACGATCGAGCGTGAAGTGCTGCTCAACGCTGTTAAGCGTGTCAGCTTGCTTGTTAACGAGAAGACAAATTCAATTAAGTTCAGTTTCGAAGATCATCGGCTCGCAATCTCTGCGAATTCCCCCGAGATTGGTGAAGCGGAAGAGGTGATCGACGTTCGCTACGACGGGCCTAAGTTGGCTGTTGCGTTTAATCCTGAATTTGTCATGGCTCCGCTGCGCAACCTTGATCAGGACGAGGTCTTCATCGACTTGATCGATGAGAGCAGTCCCGGTGTCTTGAAAATCGACGAACCGTTTCTCTACGTCATCATGCCGATGCGCGTGGCGAATTGATGCGGGTAGAAACGAGCGGCCCGCTAATTTTTTCGGTCGATACCGACAACTACCTTTCGCGGAGCCGACACCCAGCGCGTCCGGGCCGGACGCGTCTACCCGGCGACGAAGTTCCGCACCAGTTGTAGTCCAGCTTCCTGGCTGCGCTCAGGGTGAAACTGTCCGGCGAACGTGTTGCCTCTGGCAATACTGGAAGCAAAATCCCCGCCGTAGTCGGTCGTTGAATTGATCAGCTCCGCCTCTGCAGGCTTTGGAAAGTAGGAGTGTACGAAGTACAAGAACAATGGATCGGGCGTTCCGTCCCAAATTTTGGCCGATCGGTCTGACGGCCGAACTTCGTTCCATCCCATGTGAGGTACTTTCAGACCGCTTTCGCCGGAAAATTTAACCACATCACCTTCGAAAAATCCGAGGCCTTTGGAATCGGGTGACTCCTCTGACCGTTCGAACAAGACCTGGTAGCCCAGGCAGATTCCGAAAAACGGCCGGTCTGCCTTCAGCCAATCCAGGATCGGCTTACGGAGTTTCTTGCTGTCGAGATTTTCCACACAATCTCCAAATGATCCGACTCCGGGAAATATTAAACGGTCGATGGATTCCAGATCATCGGGAGAAGAAACGAGCGCACCCTCATGCCCGAGAAACTTCAGCACATTCAGCACGTTCTGAAGATTTCCGCCGCCATAGTCGATCACACCGATCCGGTCACTCATTCTGACCTGTACCGCAGAAGCCGTGAATTGAAACCGTGATTCGCACCGAATTCCTGTTGCGACTTGCTGCGGCCCGCCCATACCGCGTTCCGCTCGATTTGCGTTTGGGCGGTGTGTATTCACACAGCCCTTCGCGAAAATCAGCGCGCCGCCTTGTCTGAGCGACCCTCGCTGTGTCTCACAACGAAATTCTGTGCAAATCGCGGTTCACAGCACGTCTTTCGTGCTGGGAATCGCATCCGCGATGCGTTCGTCGATACGGGTGGCGTCGTCGAGGCTGCGCGCGAGACCTTTGAAAATCGCTTCGGCCATGTGATGTGGATCGCGACCGTAGAGGATGCCAATGTGAAGATTGAGCAATCCGTTGAACGCAAAAGCCCGCATGAATTCCTCGATCAACGTGAAGTTGAACTTGTCGCCAATGTGCGGCACGGCTTCCGGTGCGTTGAATTGTAAAAACGGACGACCACTCACATCGAGCGCCACGTGAACCAGCGTTTCGTCCATGGGGAACAGACCCGAACCGTAGCGGAAAATACCGCGTTTTTCTCCGAGCGCTTCTGTGAGGGCTTTGCCCAATACGATGCCCGTATCTTCGACCGTGTGGTGATAGTCGATTTCAATGTCTCCCTTCGCGGCGACCTCTAAATCGAAACGCCCATGTTTCGCGAAGAGAGTCAACATGTGATCGAGAAAGGGAACGCCTGTGTCGACAGACGACTTTCCGATACCGTCGACGTCGAGAGTCATGCGGATATCGGTTTCGCCGGTGGTGCGAACGATCGAACTGGTGCGAGGTTTGTTTGCCATAAAACGGGATGCGCGGGGTGACGATTAAGGTCGCTTAAATATCCACCGAGTCCTTCCGGTCCACAACTGCTTAATAATCCGATGATATCCTTCGGGATACTGCTAAATTTGGACTTCCGTTGATCACGCTAGATGAAGCAGTCCGCCATCGCCGAATTTGCTCAGTTCCGATTCGTTCGCGACCGGGACGACAGCGTGATCACTCTACCTTCGCAGGGTATCGATGAGCGAAACCTGCTCGTTCTGGACTGCGAACGTTGGGGCCTGGCCCGGCTTCATATTTTCGAAAACGCTGCCAAACGAAAGGACAAGCTTGAGGCATTTCAGGATGAAATACAGAAAATTGCGCTGATGCGCAGCCGTTCCGTAGTGCGGATAACGACGTGGGGACGCGACGAGGATGAACTCTTTTATGCGAGTGAGATGCAGGACGGGGAAGCGCTCCCGGCATATCTCGACAGGACGACTGGAGTGCCTTTCAGCATAGCCGGTGATTGGATGAGCCAGATCTTTTCCCTTCTGGATTCCGTCGATGTGCTCACGCCGTCGTTCGAGCGTTTTACCACGTTGAATTTTCAAGTCATCGTCGACCATTTTGGCATCGTCAGACCTGTCTTCTCAGAATTCTATGGATGGACACGTCCCGGTGCTCAGGTAAGCGAGCATTCTCCGGATTGGTATATTGGCCAGATTTTTTGCTCTCTGATTGTCGGAGTACCAGTCCGGACATTCCATCGCGGTTCGCTTCCAGGGAATTTTGATGAACTGGATCAGTCAGTTCAAGACGCCGTCCTGGATTCACTCGAAGGGAGAAACGGGAACTCGTATGACCGGTTGAAAGAGGTGATGAGCGAATTGTCCAGTGATGCCGATGAAGACCGGCCCGAGGTGACGCTTCCGCTGATGCCTGTCCGGGAATGGCTTCGTGAGGATTTGAAGAAATCTTACGATAGTGAAGCCGACTACGAATTGTCTGCCGCACCCGACCCGCGCGATGAACTGTATGCCATCCCGACACGTATCCGTGGAAAAGCGGCCAACGTTCAAATTCTTCCGGGGCTCGTTTCGATCCCGCGCGAAGAGTGGCTGAATCAACACCACGATGCTACTCGCAGGCCGGGGCGGGGGACGATCAATCAGCTTCAGGTAAACTATGTCGAGGACCGTGACTCGCTCTCGCTTGTCGGCGAGGAAAGGGTGGATGGCGTCGATCTCGCATCCCTCGTTCGGGTGATTGGAGCGAGATCGGAAGTCGAAGCTAAGGTCATCGCTGCGAAGGTATGTTCCGCTATCGATCTGCTGGAGCAGAATGTCGGCGCCTGCTGCGTGTGGTGGTTGCCGCCGGAGAATGTATTTGTCCTCACGGGCACTCGTTCCCGCGAGTCTTCGGGCCGCCTCGTCGAGAGAAAAGGCATCGACGGGTGGGAGAGCTACCCCATCAAATTACGATTGCACCAGACGACGGCCACATTGAAACAGGGCGTTAATCTCCCTCCCGCCGTGCGCAGGCTTTCGCGGGAACCGGGGAGAGGATTCCGAGCTGCTCGCCGTTCCGCAATTTTGCTTCCTTTGATGTGGAGGCTACTTGTTGGCATGCGTCTACGCTGGGCGACGCCCGTTGAAGGTATCGACGGCGTCTCCACAGCTCTTACTGATTTGTTCGAGGAATACCGCGTTCGGCTGCGCGAGAATCCCGAAGAAATTGAAACGGATTTTCTGGAAGCGATGTTGGCGCTCACTCCGGAGAAGCCTGAAAAACCAGAGCCGGATGATCTTCCTGACAAACATAAAAAGGGTGAAGATGCTCTGGAAGCGGCATTCGACGCCACTCTTTACGATGGCGACATCGAGTTGAGCGCCGATCCGGTGAAGGAGTCGGATTCCACTGCGGAATTGGAGACTGAAGAGCTCCCGCATGCAGAGCTGGAACCAGATTCCCCGACAGAGAAGGAAGAAATCATCGCGCCCGATCAGCAGAGCGGTGCTTCTTCGAAATCGCGAATGAACTGGCTGTGGCCGGCACTAGCCGGAGTCGTTGCTGCGGCCGCAGTTGGGTATGCTCTCAGCGACTGGAACGAGCGACAAAGCCTCTACGAAGTCGAGCCGGAGATTGAATTCCCCCAGCCAGTGTTTGAGTTTTTTGAGCCTGCTTCCAGCAGTGAGGTTGTCACGGCATTGCAGAATTTTCTCATCGCGGAAGGAGGGCCGCAGAACCTTAAGTTGCTCCAACTCCTCAAAGTGTTCGATCTCGAAGTCAATCGAGTGAACATCGAGAACGGACTTCGTGCAGCGGTCAAAGACAGGAACCCCGAGGCTGCTCAACTGATGGGGGAGCTTTCGCGGATCCGGGGTGATGCGCCTGAGGAGTATCGCAGCTGGTTACTGGAGGCCGCAAAAATGGGTGACGGTGAATCCCAATTCCGCTACGCGAATGAAATCCTTGGCAGCGGCATCGATGGCGAAGAGCGTGCAGAGGCCATTGCTATGCTTGGGCTCGCCGCCTGCGAAGGACACGATCCCGCGCGCGAATTGTGGGCGATAACGGTGATGGACCCCGATCCAGCAGGTGCCTACGAGGCCGTCGAATCCGCCGCTGGGAATGGCATTCCGTCAGCGCTTTTCACGCTGGGGGTGTTTCAGGCCGACGGTATCGGGACCATTGCGGACAAGACTGCATCTGCCGTGTCATTCAAGAAAGCCGCCGAGTTGGGCGAGGTGCAGGCGATGTATTGGTTCGCCCGCTGTCTCGAAGTCGGTTATGGCGTGGAGACATCCTTCACCGAAGCGCAACGTTGGATGAAAAACGCCGCATCATTGGGAAACGGAAACGCTGAACGGTGGTGCCTCGAGCGGGAGATCCCGGTGACGGGAGTGAGCGACTCAACGGGGTTAGGTGAGTGAGTGAACCCTGTTAACTCCACACCCCGTCGATCAAACGTTGCGCCGGGCCTTCGTAGTCGTCCCGCAAAATCTCCGGCAATCTCGCGGGCCTGACATTATCATAACTTTGCAGCATTCCGAAACGAATCAGCGAGGCAGGTATGCCAACTGCCGTGAATCCAGGATGCCCGGTCGCAGGGTAAGGCCCGCCGTGGTTCATGGCAGGGGAAACGGCGACGCCGGTGGGCATTTTGTCATTGAGCAGTCGACCGACTTTCTGGCGTAAGGCAGGGGCGAGAAGATTGTATGCTTCGTCGTCGGATCCCGATTCGGCGGAGTAAATAGAGCCGGTCAAGTTGCCTTCGAGTTGGGACAGGACAACGGCGGCTTCGTCGATTGAGCTAGCCACAACAATCAGCGAAGTATTGCCGAAGGCCTCTGTCTGCATCGTTTCAGGATCACGGAGAAATTGTTCGCCACTCGTGCGGAAAAGCGTGTTAGCGACATTGTAGCCGGCGCCGCTTCCCTCGCCTCTACCGCAGCATGAGTCGGCTCCGGCAGCGGCGAGTATGCCATGGCTCTGGTGTAGCGATTTCTCGACGGATTTAGAAAGCAAGGTTCCGACTGGTGCGCCCTCAAATCGAGTGGTGACGTCTGCGATGAATTTTTCGGCGCTGTCCCCGGCAATCAAAAGAACAAGTCCGGGATTTGTGCAAAATTGGCCAGCTCCCATCAGACAACTACCGGAAAATTCTTCGGCGAGAGCTTCGGTTTTTTCCTCCAAGATTGAGGGAAGGAAAACAACGGGATTAACGCTGGAGAGCTCAAGATAGATCGGCTTTCCAGCTCCGTCCGCGGCGCGTTTCAATGCGAGGCCTCCCCCCCGGCTCCCGGTGTAGGCAGTTGCCCCGGTGCGTTGATCGGTGACGAGTTGCTGACCGATGTCGTGATTGGTGCGGTAGATCAGTTGGACGATTCCGGCGGGCATGTCGGTCGCCTTTGCCGCATCGTTGGCTGCTTCAGCAAAAAGTTTGGTGGTGCCGGGATGCGACGAGTTTGCTTTTGCGATCACGGGATTTCCTGCTGCGATAGCTGCAGCGAAATCGCCTCCAGCCGCGCTGTTGAAGGCGAACGGAAAATTATTAGGACCGAAGACGCAAACCGGACCGAGTGGGCCGTAGCAGGAGCGAATATTGTTAGCCGAGTCGATCACGGGATGTCTCCAGTTGCCAGTGCGCGCGGCGGCGGCTGCCTGACGGAGTTGACCAGTCGTTCGGGGTAATTCGACATCGGCGAGGCGAGGCGACTTCGGAAGAGCGGTCTCGGCGTGGGCAGTCTCGACGAATTCTTCGGCCCGTCCTTCGATGTTGGTGGCGAAAGCTTCGAGGAACTCGGCGATGCGATCGCCGGACATTGTCTGCATCGACTCGAAGGCCTCGGTCGCCGACGCGAGAACAGCATCACAGTCCGCCCATGAACTGACCGGATAGACCGGGTCGAGCGATTCTCTGGTGGCGGGGTTGTCGACTTGGAAAGTGGAGGTGCGGTCGGCGTCGCGCCATTCACCGGCGATGAGAACTTGTTCGGGAGTCATTGACTGAAGCTGCCGGTATCGGCGTCGCACGTCAAGCGGCTGTTGAGAATCTCACGAAGGGAATAAGGCGTTCCTTGTCGGCAGGAATGCCGACACAACCAGAATACTGCCGGGTATGAGCCGATTCGGTAGAGTCGGCATTCCTGCCGACCACTTCGATTTACCGCTCCGTCGCATCAAGCGTCGGTCCGTGTAAGATCGAGGGAAAAGTGCGAGAGTTGACGAAAGCTGTCTGCGGTGATGAGGTAGTTGTTTTCCAGGCGAATGCCGCCACGAAGCTCGTCTCCGTAGAGTCCGGGTTCGAAAGCGACGACGTCACCGACTTCGAATTTGTCATCCCAGCCGGGATTGATCCGGGGCACTTCGTGGGCGTCGAGGCCGATGCCGTGACCGGCGTGATGGAAAAATGCATAGCCATTCCATCCATCGAGGTGTGAGGCGACGGCTTTGAACATCTCAGTGCAGGACTGGCCCGGTTTGAGAAAGGCTTCGCCCATTTTCATGACTTCGACGACGCGGGCGTGGGCGGCTTGTTGCGCATCGGTCGGATTCCCATCGACGGAAAAAGTTCGACAAAGATCGCTGCGGTAGCCGCGCACACCGACCCCAACGTCGAGACAGTAGAGTTCGCCCGCCTCGACAGCCCGCCCGGCGCGAGCGAATCCGCCAGGGACTCCACATCGAAAATCTTGCCCCCAGCCGGAGAGGATCTCGCCTGCAGCGAAGGTGGCTTCTTCCAACATGGCGGCCATGAGTTCGACTTCTCCAACTCCCGGTCCGAGCATTCGGAGCGCGGTGGCATAGGCTCGTTCAGCACAATTGATGGTGTATTCGAGCGCGGCGACTTCGTCGGCGTCTTTGTGGCGGCGGATGTATTGGTAGTCCTCGCTGATGTCGCGACAAGTGGGCCCGTCGATGAGCGCGGTGGGCGTCTGCTGCTCAGTTGCGACAGTTTTGTGCTTTTTCAAAAGAGGGTTCAGCACGTCGGTAACGCATGCGCTGAGATTCGGCTTCAGCGTGCAAAGGTGATTCGGCACGTAGTGCTCGACGCGGTCGGCAGCGGGTGCGACGGGGGATTCGTCGTGTGAAGCGATGATGGTCTCACCGTCTGTCTCGACGATGATGGCGGTGCGGGTCAGCGGTTGCTCATGCCAATAGCCGGACAACGCGTA
>Ga0222633_1001564_pt1 | contig 11714 bp, 8 predicted proteins | sample AntAcemetageno48_FD_179816 | JGI IMG/M metagenome (GOLD analysis project Ga0222633, IMG submission 179816) | Saline water microbial communities from Ace Lake, Antarctica - #48 | ecosystem: Environmental > Aquatic > Non-marine Saline and Alkaline > Saline | place: Antarctica: Ace Lake | collected... | reverse complement strand
TCCCCTTTACGAGAACCATATCGTCTGGAGTCAGAATGCCGGAGAGGAAGTCAGCCGCCTCTTCATGGGTTTCAAAATTTCTATTTTCATCGAGTCCTCCCGCAGTCTCTCCAATGACGGACGCCCTGCCACCGACCGTGACGAGAACGTTGACTCCGTTCGAAACGACACTCTCCCCCAGTCGGCGGTGCTCATTCAATTCGTGCTCGCCCAACTCTCCCATGAAGCCGAGCACTGCGATTCGGCGCCCGGACACATCGGCGTCCTTCAGCGTCCGCAGAGCGGCATTCATGGAATCCGGATTGGCGTTGTAACTGTCGTCAAGAATTGTGACACCTTTGATGACTCGCTCCTGAAGCCGCCCGCCTGTCAATTCGACATTGGAAAGTGACTCTGCAATTTGACTGGTCGAAAGCCCTTGCTTGTATCCAACTGCTGCAGCCAGAAGAGCATTTTGGACCATGTGTCTTCCCCGAACGGGAATGGTCACTTCGCTCGCGATGTCGAACTCAGAGACAAGTTCAAATTTCATTCCGCCGCCACTCGCCGACGCGAGGTTCCGCGCTTGAACATTCCCTTCATCAATTCCGACCGGGATAATTTCGCATTTAATGCTTCGCTCTACGAAATCGAAAAAATCGTCCGCCGCCGGCATGACACAAAATCCTTCTTCAGGAACCGCCATGGCGAGAGAAGCTTTCTCTTTGGCGATATTCTCACGGGTCACCATGTGCTCAATGTGGGCTGTTCCGATATTGGTGATTACCGCAGCATCAGGTTGGGCAATTTCGGCAAGCACTTCAATTTCGCCCGGATGATTCATACCCATCTCCCAAACCCCGAATCGATCTTCTTCGGACCCCGAGAGAATCGTGAGAGGCAACCCAATGTGATTATTCAGATTACCCCGGGTCTTGTTGACTGCCCCCGCAGCCGAAAGGACCGCGGCAAGGAAATCTTTGGTCGATGTTTTACCATTACTTCCTGTGACACCGACGACCCGAAGGCCTGCTGAGTTCTTCCGATGATGATAGGCTAAACGCTGTAAGGCTTGAAGCGTGTCCTTTACGCGAACAATCCCCCCCTGGAATTTCTCGGTCGCCTCCGGCAAATCACTCACCAGCATTGCCGGAACACCTGCTGCTGCAATATCCGCGAGATACTCATGAGCATCAAAGTTCTCACCTTTTAGAGCGATAAATAGATCAGCCTCCTCAAGGTTTCGCGAATCTGTGCTCACCGAGGAAACTCGCGTAGAGGGAGTGCCCTGAAGGAGTGCACCGTCAACCCAGTTGGCAATTGTCGAAAGAGCAACAGGGTTCATCCGAGCCCCCTTTCGGCCTTCTGATTAATGAAACTTCTCGCAACGCGGCGATCATCAAATTCATGACGCACCCCATTGATCTCCTGATAGGGTTCGTGCCCTTTTCCGGCGATTAGAACGATATCCCTTTCTTCGGACATCAGGATCGCCTTTTGAATGGCAGACTTTCTGTCTTCAACCGTTTCAAAGTCTTTTCTTGAAAATCCCTTCGCCGCGTCATCGAGAATCTGCTGTGGATCTTCCGTCCTTGGATTGTCTGAAGTCAGGATGCAGAAATCACTTCCTGCTTCGGCGGCGGCGGCCATCGGCGCCCGCTTTGACATATCCCGATCCCCCCCACATCCAAATACCGTAATGATCCGATTCGGCCCCAAAGCACGCAGCACCTTCAGAACATTGACCAGTGCGTCCGGAGTATGGGCATAGTCGACGAAAACGCGGTAATTGGTTTGACGCTCCCCAACCGCCTCCAGTCTTCCCGGAACTTGTGGAGCCTCTGCCATTTTTGCAACGACCTCCCTCAAGTTGAGTCCTACCAGATAGGCAGAAGCGATTGCTGCGACAGCATTGTAGACATTAAAGGCTCCGATCAGCGGGACGCGAACCAGCATCTGCCGGTCTTTAAACGCCAGATTAAATCTGGTTCCGTTTACATCTGCCCGAATATCAGAAATACGGAAATCAGCCTTTGGTGACAACCCGAACGTGTATTTCTTGATTCGCGCGAAAGCGATCTTTGACAGCCTCTCGCCGTAGGTGTCATCGATATTGATCAGGGCCGCACCTTCTTTTGATCGGTCGGAATCCATCTGCTCGAAAAGGATTCGCTTGGACGCGAAATACCCTTTCATGTCGACATGGTAGTCCAGGTGATCCTGAGTCAGGTTTGTGAAGACACCTACGTCGAAACTGGTCCCGACGACTCTCCTTTGGGCAAGACCATGAGATGACACCTCCATGACCGCTCCGCGACAATCAGAGTCCCGCATCTCCCGCAACAGGCGCTGTAAATCGGGCGACTCGGGAGTTGTGTGAGGAGCCTCCAGAATCTCGTCACCAGTCGAATACTGAATCGTGCCGATCATTCCGGCGCGCCTCAGTATCGCTGTCATTAAATGATGAACCAGATAGGCGGTCGTCGTCTTCCCGTTTGTACCAGTGACTCCGACGACAGGAAACTCCCGGCTGGGATTGCCCGCCAAATTCGCCGCCATCATCCCCATCGCTGCGCGAGCGTCATGCACATGGAGCCATGTAGCGATTGCATCGGCCGGATACGGCTGTTCTGACACAATGGCGACAGCGCCATTTTCGATAGCCCCGTCGATGAATGCGTGCCCATCGCTCCCCACACCCTTCAGCGCGCAGAACACGTCTCCCGGCTCAACGGCTCGAGAATCATAGCGCACATTTTCGACTTCGATGTCCAGGGTTCCGGAAACCGACTTTACAGGGATCGAATCAATCGCATCAGCAAGCTTCATTCCGCCTCCTGACTATTCGTTCCGGGTGAGACCGAGACGATGGATGTGCCGGGCGCTGCATCAAGCTCCTCAGGCTTGTCCGGAGCGATTCCAAGGACTTTCACCGCATCCCGCATGACAGCCTGGAATACAGGAGCAGCAACGGAACCGCCGTATGCAGCTCCAGTGGTCATATGAGGATCGTCAATGACGACCAATCCCAGGATTCGAGGATTTTCTGCGGGAAGAAATCCGGCAAAGGATGCAGTGTAGCGCCCGGCAACGTAGCCCACGCCCTCAACATGCTTTCGGGCAGTGCCAGTCTTTCCTGCCACGCTGTACCCGGGCAAAGCTCCTTTTGTTCCCGTTCCTTTTTCAGTCATTGTCTCCACCATGCAACGCATCACCTGGCCGGCCGCCTTCGCGCTCAGGACCCTACGCTCAGATCGGTCGAGACCTTTCGCCATCGTGGCATCTTTCCGATTCTCTTTGACTCCGGACACGATCGTAGGAGCACGGTGAATACCTCCGTTGGCAATGATACTGCAGGCCACAGCCATTTGGAGTGGAGTGACCGCCACTTCGTATCCCATCACCTGGCTCGAAAATGAAGTTCGCGTCCATTTATCCACATCGTAGACCCGTCCTGAGCTTTCAGCGTTCAACTCGATACCGGTTGGCTGTCCAAAACCGAATTCACGCATATAGTGATAGAATCCGGTCTTGTTGAGAGGCCGCGAAATTAGATAAGCTCCTATATTGGACGATTTAGCAAAAGCAACCTGAGCAGTCAGCCTTCCGTATGGATGGTGGTCTTTAAGCTCAAACCCATCGAGATTGTAGCTACCCATGTGGCAATTCACCTCCGTTGAGGGTGAAGCCAACCCCCGATCAAATGCCCCACCATACCCGACGATTTTGAAGGTAGATCCGGGTTGGTATAAATCAGTGATCGCAATATTCCTTCGTACTGGATCCGCTCCGCGAATCCCTTTTCTGTTCGCGAGATCAAAATGCGGTCGACTTGCCATTGCTAGAATCTCACCGGTGTTGGGATCCATGAAAACGGCTGACACTTTTTCAGGACGATAGGTGTCGATCACAGAATCAAGTTCTCGCTCAACAATAGCCTGTAGTGCCATGTCAATTGTCAGGTAGACATCGCGCCCCGGAACCGGCTCTACTTGCAACCCTCTGTATGCATGAATTTCCCGACGACGATTATCCCGCTCACAATAGCGATATCCATCCCGCCCCTGCATCTCCATATCGAAAGTTTTCTCGACACCGGACATCCCTTTACCTTCTTCGTCGACATATCCGATGACCTGAGTCAGCGATAGCGGACTTGGGTAATATCGCTTTTCACCGCTTCTGAGATAGATACCACTAAGAGATTTTTCTTCGATGACTTCCTGCAGTTGCACTGCAAAGTCCTCCTCAACTCCCCTGGCTAAAGTGATCGGCGCATTACCCTTCGCTTTTAACATGCGGGCGAGCTCGTGCCCCGGCATCTTCAACGGATCCGACATACACTCCACCACATACTCGCGATACCTGCTCAAGAGTTCCTCGGGAAGGAATTGATTTCGGATGGCTTGCGGACTCACCCCCTCCTTTTTTGCCAAACCAATCGCAGCACGCCCCTGATCGCGAAGATGATACGGATCTGCCTCGAGAGTATAGATCGTCTGACTCAGCGCCAACGGTTCGCCTGAACTGTCAAATATCCGGCCCCGCTGCGCCGGCAATATCTCTTTAAATTCGTAGTGAGAGCGAGCTGCCTCGCTGAGCCCCTTAGAGTGAACCAACTCAATCTGGATGAGGCGGGCACTAAGAACCGACAGCAGCAGCACAAGCAGCGCGCAACCAGTCACCAGGCGTTTTTTTATTCCTCGATTCAAGAAAGTTCAGTTAGTAGGCACTCGCGACTGGAGTTCCGGTGTCAGTAGTTCCCGCAAGAGGCTTGACGGTCTCAATCACAGAATCCACGCCGATCACGCGGGAGGGATCAATTTCGGCCAAATCACTCTTCACCCAACGGAGCCTGCGAGACAGCTCCTGCCGGTCACGAACTCCGGCAATGCGGAGCTGCCAGAGTTCAATTTCGCGATCGAGCTCGACGATCGATTCCTCAACGGTAGAAATTTCATCGCCGAGAATGATATGCTCATTCCGCACGAGCACAAAACATGCACCCGCAACAAGAAGCATCACGCCGGCGGCAGCGAGACGAAAGAGGGTAATAGGACGAATCCTGTTCTTGTAGCGATTCCTTTTTTCCATGATACTAGACTTTCACAGCAACGCGGAGTTTTGCGCTGCGGGCTCGGGGGTTGCGGGAAATCTCGTCGGGACCAGCCGTGATCGCCCGCCGGGAAGGAAGATCGAGCGAATAGACGGGGTTCGGTTTGGGAGCAGGCCACTCCGGTCGATCAATTATCTTTGCACTGCGCTGTCGCATGAACTGCTTCACGATCCGATCCTCGAGAGAGTGGAAAGTGATAACAGCCAGAACTCCACCTTCTGCCAGAACTCCGACCGACTTTTCCAACGCAGCTTCAAGAACATCGAGCTCGCGGTTCACGGCGATACGAATTGCTTGAAAGACCTGAGTTGCCGGATGCCTCCGGCCAGTTTTAGGAATCGCCCGGCTCACCACAGTTGCGAGCTCCAAAGTTGTTTCAATCGGCTTCTCGGCACGCGCTTTGAGAATCTCCCGCGCAGCTCGACGAGCTCGACGCTCCTCTCCGTACTCACGGAAAATCCTGATGAGATCTTCCTCGGACCAGTCATTTACGACATCCCGCGCAGAAAAGTCAGCCCGGTCGTCCATCCGCATATCGAGCGGGCCATCCGCACGAAAAGAAAAGCCGCGATTCGGATCATCAAGCTGACGGGAAGACACGCCGATATCCAGAAGAATGCCGTCAACCCTGTCGACTCCGTGACCCAATAGTATCTGATCGAGATCTCCAAAGTTGCCACGAACAGGCAGGAAACAGTCACCGAACGACTTCAGTCGTGCGGAAGCAAAACTGAGAGCGTCACCATCTTGATCACATCCCACCACATGAGCTCCGTGTGAGAGAAACAATTCTGTGTGGCCGCCCCCACCGAGAGTTCCATCAAAAATTTGCTTCCCCTCAATCGGTGCCATCGCAGCGAGGATTTCGGGACCCATGATTGGTTCGTGATAGAATTCCATTCTCTGCGATACTCCCTTTGCAACCGACTCGAAAACCGTTACCCCACCTCGAAAAAACTGCTCCGCATCCGGATCAGCCGTTAACATGATTCCCGCACTCCCTTGGCACACCCTTTTGAACGAGCCTTGGATTCCCGGCTGCTCTGCAAGCTCCAGCCAAGGTTTTATCGGGATGATCATCGTCTAAAACAGAATTGAAATTATTGCCTGTATTAAAATTCGAGATTCCCCACCCTTAAATTAATAATTCCCATAAAATTTAAGGGTTTCTGGCAGGGTAGTATATTATCTGCAATTACTCTAAGGCAAGTTTAAATTTAAAATATCCGAAATAATCCGTTATTTTGAGAAACTTGCCCGCCTCAACGGGGAGAAGACCTGAAAATCAGGAACCGACGCCGTTTGAACGCTGGCCCTGGGGTCAAATCCGGCGAATCGCCTCAGCTGGATGAATCGGGACAAGCCTCCCGCGACCTTTGCGGTACTGGAACGAAGAGGGAGGAACCGTGCCTGGCCCTTTTCACTCGGTCCCACCCTTTGGGCGATCAGCGCCCGAACGCCCGGGGCGGCCTTTGCCGCCATCGCCGTAAACCTGTTTTTGCAGCGCTTCGATTTCGGGATCAGCCTCGACCATTGATTCCAGCATCGCTTTACGCATCTTCTTGTGAGCAGCCATCTGACGACGGCGTAAATCACTGTCTTTCGCACGCAGGGACTCCAATTCCTCTCTCGCCGCCTTCACCGACTCAGATTCGCGGGCTTTCTCTTGCGCCTGCTTAAAGCGTTCCCTCTCCTCGGGCGAGAGCTTATCGAGATATCCGGGAGGTCCCATGGGATAGTCTCCTGCCCTGCGCTGTCCAAATTTCATCTGCATTCCGCCCCCCAATCGGTCGCGGGCGTCCCCTTCACTGGCGGACTGCAGTCGCGCAACGAGATCCGATACAGCAGGATCTACCCGCTGGATCGCATCGCGCACCGCAGTCTGATAAGATTCACTTGCCTGCTTGACGTCTTCACGGGCACTGAGAACGGCAGGGTCACTCCAGACATCGCGCAAAGCCTCCTTGAGCTGAGTTCGCTGATCCTCCGACAAAGATTCCCAGATACGGCCCTTTTCCCGATCACCCGACTCCGAAACTTCCCCCTTTGCACGAGGCTTCTCGTCATCACCACTCAAGACTGAAACTGCCCCGGCAGTCACAATCAAACAGCCCACTATGTACCATGTCTTCGCACGCATTCTAAATCCGATTTCCCTTTGTAATGGAATAGAACCCCTATCTCAAGAAAAGTTGCAAGGGTTTGCGAATACTGCCAACGTAGCGGCTGTGCGATGCTGAAATTTTCAGACATAGCTGTGATTTTCATGGCGTTTTCCGCGTCGGCGTTTTCCCAAACCGTCAGCAATAGCAGCGAATCGCCCCCGAAGGCAGATTTCGCGACTCTGGAAACAAAGGACGGAACAGTCCTGCACAAGTGCTTCGTTAGCCGAGTGGAAACAGACGGCCTTGTCGTACGACACAGTGGTGGCGTCGCCCACGTCTCGTTTTTTGATCTTCCCCCGGACATTCAGAAAAAATACGACTTCGATCCCGTCACTGCGCTTAAGGACTACAAAAGCCGAATCGCAATCGATCGCTCGCGGCGGAAACAAATGCTGCTGGAAACCGAAAAGCAAAAAGCAGCCGAAGTGCGAGTGTTGGCAGAATTGGAACTCTACGAGATCGCAAAGCGCGAATGGATACCTGCCGAGGCGACAATTATCGCAAAACGCGAAAAAGGGTTTTTCGCCCGTGCCCGGAAAATCGTCCTCGTTCCAACAAAAGTCATTTCCAAGCTGGGTTTCGAAAACGATGGTCCACCGAAACGCGAGTTGAGACAATTCGGACCCGGAATCATTTTCTTGAAACAAACGGCACCCGGTGCTGTTCCCGGTGGGAAATGGCAAGGATACATCGATCCCGTTTCGCTGGAGACGAGAGACTTTCCTCCTGCCGGACCGGGAAAGGTTCCCGTTCACAATGCCGTTAAGCTAGAAGACTAGAAACTTCCGTCCCCTCCGATTCCTCCCTCCCAACCGATATGCGGCTGCAGCTGACACGCTTTCCTATTTTCCCAACTACTTTGCTCATTGCATTACTGATCCGACTTGCGTTCAGCGGTCTTTCCTGGGTCGGAGTGGTGGCACTCATCGTGGCGATTGCGTGGTTTGGAATCGAGCTTGTTCGGTGGCTCGTCGAAACTACCGATGACCGTCAGAAAAATGGCAGAAGCGATCTAACTCAAACGGAGTCCAAGGATTCCGATCCGCTTAAAGATCTTATTTCTCTTGTCTATTTCCTTTCGGAAGAGAGAGAGCCCGAGGAGTCCATGATCCGCTCCTGCGTTGCCAATGCGCTGGGAATTAAATTCGATGTTGCCGATCCCGATTCCGAACACTTCGTGATCCAGTTTCAACCGCCCGAAACCGACCACCGCGGCAATGACGGAATTCAACACTTCATGGTTCGCATTCCGCAGGGACTCTTCTCCGTCCTGGTCGCCAACCGTCCCTATATAGAAAACCCCCGCCAATTTGCGCGCGACTCGATTCGCGACAAGCGTCTCCGCAACGCAGTCGAAAATCACAAAGCCTGGCTGTCAGTCGACTTGATGGATGATGCGACCGATCCCGACCGCTCAAACGAAGCCTATGATGTGATTGGGAAAATTTTAGGTTCCATGGCCGGGCCGGACTGCCTCGCCATTTACTGCCCGGAATTGCAGCGTTGCAATGAGTTCGACTTTTCGCTGATCGAGAGCCTCTCCGACGGAGATCCATTGCAGTTATTCGAAGAGCCGACGTTCGAACCGATCATCGAAATTTCAGACAACGATCCGCGCATGACCGCAGCCGTCTCCGAAGCCGTCAATCGATGGCCCGAATTCGTCGAAGCTTACGAACATCGCGCCGACGCCGACAGCGAAAAATATATCGTGAAAGCCGAGTTCCGTGAGGACAAGCAGTGCGAATACATGTGGGTCACCGTTTCCTCCATATCAGAAGACGGAGTTCGCGGAACCCTGATGAACGATCCTCACGAGTTGCTCGACATCCATCGCGGAGCACACGTCCATTTCGAACTCGATCGGCTCAACGACTGGATCTTTCCGGACAGCGAAGGCGAACATGTCGGTGGGTTCACGCTCGATGTTCTCGCCGACAGCGAGGACGATTAGCAATTGCTGAAATTGCTGGCAACCGGGGTGGAATGACACATTCGACCCTGTTGGATCCGCCTATTCCAGCGGCAACGAATCACGGAACTGCTGCAGTCGCGGGTAGTCGAGACCGGGAGGGCGTTTGTCCAATAGCCAATCCAGGTCTTCCCGTGCGCCATCGACATTCTTATCCTGAATCCGGAGCAACGCCCGCTGGAATCGCTCCTGCGCGGAATTGGGCTCGATGGCCAGAAGTAACTCGATGTAACCCTCGGCACCACCGGGTGTTTGCCGACGGTTGATCTCGACATCGACGAGATTGCGAAGCATTCGGACAGCAATCTCACTGGCGGTTGCCGGCTCGAAGGCGCTGGCAGGTGGCACAGATCCGATCATTCCCGTGATAGCGACGGCAGCCTCTCGTCTACCAATGACTTTTCCGCCCTCGAAGACGTCGATGTAAACGGTCTTTTCCTTTTCATTCTCAGGATACGAGACACCGACCATAAATTTACCGGGGAGCGGCGCTCCGAATACCCCGGGAATCTCAAGCCGCCGGGCAATCTCAACAAAGACAACGCTCAACGTAATGGGTAATCCCTCCCGGTCGTCGATGACGTGGTTCAAGTAGCTGTTGGCATGATGGTAGTATTCCGTGCGGCTACCGTGGAACCCGTTTTCTTTGAATAGGAAATCACTCAGAGCTTCGGCACGTTCGCGACTACCGGCCTCGAGTGAATTCTCCTCGAGATAAGTCCGCGCCTCATCGACAAGACGGGAGAACACGGAGCGGTAGTGGCTGATATCGAGCTCAGGGTCGTCGACCCTTGCGATTTGAAGCCCCACTTCGAAAAGGTCGATCTCGGACTCGGGCCGATCCAAAGTCATGACGAGTTCATTCTTTACAATATTGCGCTGCACCTCCTCTTCCAAACGCCGAAGCGTTCCGGCGAGACGTTCCAACTCGGCGGCGCGTTCTTCGATCAGGCTGCGACTGTGGTTGGTGTCCCGGCTGAGTTCATCGAGCAATCCTTCCGGTTCGCTTCCTTCGAGAAATTTCTCCAACGAAAGGCGGAGTTTTATGTCGAGCTCTTCTGAAAACCCGGGAGTCCCCAAATCACGCCCCACCTGAAAATTGCGAAAGTCGGCCTCAGTGTGGCGAAATTTGCACAGGCCAATCGCTCCACCTCGAAGGCCGGCGTCGGCGGTTTCCAGAACCTGCTCTCCGTTGACCCATCCTGTGATTTTGTCCTCGTCGACCCGGACACGCAAATCATTCCAATCGCCATTGCGGTAGCTGGGCGCATCCACTTGTTCCAGAATCGACCAGCTGTAGACATCCGGCCCTTCGAAACGCGTCAGCCGCATTTTTCCACCACTCGGATAGAAGCCATAGTGCGCGTCGGCACCATCGGAAGCGAAGATGATTCCGGCCGCTCCGGATTCGTCATCGAGTCGAACACGGGCGGAGACCTCGTAGGGCATCTCGGGAACATGGGCACTGGAAACACAGAGAGACCGACCGCCAAAACCGTCACCAAGTTGGCTCGCACTGATGATCCCGCCACGCTGGCTCCACTCGCCACCCATCACCGGTTTCCAAAGCTTTGGATCCAACACACCGATAGTACGCCAGCGACTGATCGGAACAGGGTTGGGTCGGTCGAGCAGCACCTGGACGTCGTTGCTGAGAACGGCGAACCCGAGATTTTCAGTCACCCGGTGTCGCAGGGTCACCACGCCGAGCACTTCGCCTTTCAAGTTGATGACCGGTCCGCCGCTGTTGCCTTGCTCGATCGGCATGGCGAGCTGCATCATCGGATAGTCAGGGGTGTCCTCGCCCACAAAATTCGGCTCCAGCTCGCGAATCGCAGAGACAACACCCGGCACGACACTGAACGTCAATCCCTGCGGCGCGCCAAACCCGGCGATGAGATCCCCCTGCCCCACTTTCGACGAATCGCCCATCGCCAACGCAGTGAGTACTTTATCGCCCGGATCGATTCGGATCACGGCGATGTCGTAGCGGCGGTCGGATGCATGAACTTCGACAACACTGTGAGTGCTCCCGTCGGATAGCTCGACCTCGATCGGTCTCCCCTCACCTGTCACATGCAGATTCGTGACGATGAGCCCATCCTCCGATACGATGAACCCGGATCCCGTGCCCCGCTGTTGGCCGTCGCGACCGATCTGGCGAATGGTTACCAGTGACGGCCGGGCAAGCTCGGCGAGCTTACGGATTTGGCCAGGTTCGAGGAAGCTGGTTCCCGCGGCCCCTTTCTCAGTGGCATCGGTCAGCTCCTGCTGAACCTCGTCAGAAAAGGCGTCGAACGCCTTCTCATCCTGCGCCGAAGCAATGGTGAGCAAAAATGCTGCAAGCAGCACGGAAAATCGGTAGAAAGGCAGAATTCTCATAGACAAATTCACGGCGACCGGACCAGCATGACGTTACTCTCGTTTTTCGGCAATGAAAACCACCGCTTCCTTACTCATTGGAGCCACCCTTTTATGTAAC
>Ga0222633_1001563_pt1 | contig 11715 bp, 12 predicted proteins | sample AntAcemetageno48_FD_179816 | JGI IMG/M metagenome (GOLD analysis project Ga0222633, IMG submission 179816) | Saline water microbial communities from Ace Lake, Antarctica - #48 | ecosystem: Environmental > Aquatic > Non-marine Saline and Alkaline > Saline | place: Antarctica: Ace Lake | collected... | reverse complement strand
TTGTCGATCGTCTTGGGTACGCCAACGACAGGAAAACCCTCCTTATGAAACTGCAAAGCAGTCGTCAGGGTTCCGTCGCCTCCGACACAAATGAGCGCGTCCACATCGAGAGAACGAAGCGTGGAAAATGCCTCATCCATCAACTCCTTTGGAATCGAACGAACTCCTCCGACCCCGACTTTAGAGGAAAAATGACCGCTGTTCGTTGTGCCGAGGATAGTGCCTCCGAGTTGCAGTATGCCCTCGGTCTTTTCAACTTTGAGCAACTTGTAGTCGCCCGGCGCGAGAAGACCTTCGAATCCGTCCCTGAATCCAAGGACTTCCCAGCCAAGACGCGTCGCCGTTCCCACGACACCATGGGTAACGGCATTTAGCCCGGGACAATCTCCTCCACCGTTGAGTAAGCCGATTCTCATGCGGGCGAACTGAGACCTAATTACCTTTGTTTAGCAAGCTATGATTGGTGTCAAGGCGCTCACCTTCTGTGAGCCACTTCTCATAGGCCACCCAACCTTCGTTAAGTAGCAGCACCGCATCGCGAAACCTGTCTTCCGATTTTAAAACCACGACAATCAAGCGCTTTGGCTTGCCCGTTTCGGTTTCGGGAAATTCTCTGGTCGCAGAAGCCACTAGACATGCTCCGGCCCGAAAGGTGGTGCCTGTCTTGGTACCGTCAATCCCGCGGGAACCGACCAACTCGTTGGTATTCAGTATCCTCGTAGGCGAATCACTGCCACTGCGCTCGACGATGACTTCGTGTTCCTTTTCGGAACAAAATCCGAAAAACTCCGGGATGGTGTAGGCGTGCATCGTGAGGCGTGCTACATCCTCCGCCGTCGAAACACCCAAATCCCCGTCTCCATCCAACCCGTGAGGATTCACGAATTTTGTGCCCTCCATGCCTAAGCTCTCAGCAAGTTGGTTCATCGCCACAACGAAATTTTGCACCGCATCCTCACCAAGTTTGGTCGGGTCCATCAGATGCCCGATATGCTCCGCGATGATACTGGCGGAAGTATTGTCAGATGCCATCATCGCTGCATAAACGGCTGACTCGAGTGAAACGAAATCGCCGACCTTCAACGCGAGAGGATTCGCCCCTCCTGCAACCGCCTGGCTCGTCACAGCCATCTTTTGAGATAAGCCCCCGCCCGAATCTTTAATCCATTCCAATGCAACGACCGTGGTAGCAATCTTTGTCAGACTGGCTATTTGCCGAACTTTTTCCGGATCTTTGTCGATTAGGATAATCCCTGTTTCAGCGTCGACAACAATATGACTTTCCGAGCCATTTACCGAACTATTGAAGGCTACGGACATCACTAATAAAGAAATGAAGAGGACCTTACGTCGTGTGAGCGTTTTCATTTCACTGTTCAAGATGGCATTGGCAGAACCAATTATCAGGCACAAAAAAACCGCAGCAGAAAAAATCCTGCTGCGGTCTTGGTTAATTTGTTTCAGTCTTAAAGCTTTGCCTTGAGACCGTCGTATTCTTTCTCCAGCTTCGAAATCTCGTTTCTGATCTGGATCATTCTCTCGAGAGCACCTGCACCCGAACTGGGTGCACTCCTCGATACACTAACGGTACCGGCAGCTCTCGTTTTCTTCGTACCTTTATGCTTTTTGCCAGTCTTTCCAGGAGTCTTCACTCCGGCTTTCTGAAGCCACGACTTGATCGTGATAGGGTTAAGGTTGTATTTTTTTGAAGCGGCTGCCTGGCCCCCACGGCCATTTTCATCATTGAAACTGCTGATGAAAGCAACTACCTCGTCCTTTGTCTTCTGGTCGTATCTTTTAGCCATATTATTTGTGGGCGGTGGAATTTAGCAATCTCACGAAAAAACGCAAATAGTTTGATTCGGGATCCGGCTGACAAGTTGCCCAAGCTGCCATTTTAACTTATTCCTATTACGGAACGGATGACTATACGTTTTATTATTCAAAGTGGATCATTTATGTTAGTCGCACTGGCATCTTTTGCCGTGTGGGCCTTTTCGGGGCGCCTCTTCGACTCGGAAAAAGCCATGTACGCGGGGTGTGCTGCCGTCCTTCTTGGATTTGGAGGAGCGGCACTCCTACCCGGTTCCGGACTGTCTGGTTTCAAGAAAGTTGCAAACTGGTGTCTTTCCTTTGCCGTCGCCTTCACTATTTATGCCATCGTTTGGTCCGTAGCGTGGTTTACCTTCCAAGATACGTTTGGCGAAATACTTGGTTCAGCCGTCGGAATTTTTTGCCTCGTAATTGTTTTAAAGTATTGGATGAAATTCGATTTTTCGATCGGGAGTGTTACTGCAGTCGTCTTTTTGTGTCACTCCTTAGGATACTATGGTGGCGAATTGGCTTACGACTCAATTCAAGGAAGAGGACCGCTTGGAATGGAGCTTCGAACAGGAAAACAGCAGATCGCGATGCTGGCCAAGCTCGCATGGGGACTTGGCTACGGATTAGGTTTCGGCGCTGGAATGAGCTGCCTACTTCAAATGTCGCGCCAAAGCTTTGACAGACCGTCCAGGCAGATCTGAGACCACGTCTCAAGGCGATCCCGCCGCGTTTCCAAGTCACCAAGTGAAAGGAATTCCGGAGACACGATACTGTCTTCATTCGACGTTACCTTGTCGGTTTCCAGCGTAAACAAGTGAACCACCCCGAGATGAACTTTCCCGACATCGTTCGAATCGTCATTGATTAGACCAAGGATTTCCTGGCGAAATCCACCTTCGATATTGAGTTCCTCGTCAATTTCCCGCTCGACCCCAACTGTATAAGTACCCTTATCGAGGGACGATGCGGCAAAGTCGACGTCGTTAATGTGCCCGCCAATACCGAGAGAACCTTTCGAGGCGAGCCGTTTCTCACCGGAACTTCCTCCCCGTGTGTAGTGTAAAAACGAGTCCCCGTGACGGAAAATTGCGTAGGGAATGATTTGCTTGTGGGAAGGGTCGTCTTCGGCTTTGTCCCGCGAGAGGAAATAGTTATTCGCCGGATCGAGCAACGACGGAAGATATTTCTCCGGCTCCAGAGAGATTCCCTGGAACGCTCCCAACTGGTCGAACAAGTCGCGTGACACGACCAGGACGTTCTCGTTTCCGTATTTGCTCATTCTGATCTAAAAAACTATCGGGGATATAAATTGAACCGACGCAATTTCAACCCCGAAGACTCCGACTCTTTGCACTCCACTCGAGCTCCGAGTAAACGTTCGAACATTTGTTCTTCCAGCCTTTTCAGCGTGGGGAATTTTTCAAAAAGCGGCTGGAGCGGGTTGTGGTATTCGTCAATTCTCAATCCTTCCTCTTCCGAGTAGGCGCAGGCGGCATAGTAACCAAGCGTATTCCGTGCCTCCGCCAATTTCTCGGCTCGCTCCTGGACGGAATCTCCGGTCACTTTTCCGGAAAGAGACTCAGCCTGGCTGCGGAAAAACGTAAACAGCAACTTCTCTGCAGCAGTCGGGTCGAGCTGCGTGGCCGCTGCGAGAATCGCGAGCGAAACATCGTCTCCGATTCCCGGAAAGAGCGGATCAAGCTTCTTAGTAAGACGATAAAGCTTCTCGGGTCGCCCGACATTCTTAGGCTTTCTCCAAGTGTCGAGATATCCCAACTTCTCCATCGCGAGACAGTGCTTCTTTACACCCATGTAGCTCATCCCCATTCGCCCGGACAGCTCCCCAACCGACAGCCCTTGCGAGCACTTGATTAACTCCATGATCTCAAACCAGTGAGGCTTCGAGATGTTGCGTAGGATTTTAAGATAGTTCGTCACTTCACACGGTGGGTTTCAAAATTCGGCAATACAATGTCCGCATTGCTTTGTAGCAGCACAGACGCGTTAATGCCTCAAAATAATCGAGTATGTTGGAAAAAAGCGAGTTGAATGGGCTTTTCCCGCAACTTTATCGCGCTCTGGACAGTAAGAAAATCAGTGTCTTGTGCGTCTGTAAAACGCAAACTACCTCTTAATCTCCGCAATGCACCACGATCCCGAACACGATCTCGAAAAGGAATTTCGCTCTTACGCCCCCGGTTACTGGGCGGAACGTGGCGTTTCTGCAGAAGACTGGAACAGCCCCACCTGGCAGCTGAAGAACCGGATCACCTCACTCCCGCAGCTGGAAGAGCATCTGAATCTCAGCGAAGACGAGCGCAACGGTGTGATCCTTTCCGGCACAAAGCTCGCCTTGGCCATCACGCCGCACTTTTTCAATTTGATCGACCGCGACGATCCTGATTGTCCCATCCGGCGGCAGGTGATTCCCCGTGTCGAAGAGACTCTCGTTTCTCCCAACGAAATGGCTGATCCCTGCGGCGAAGACAGTCACATGCCCGTCCCCGGACTCGTCCACCGCTATCCCGACCGCGTCCTTTTCCTCGTGACGGATCGTTGCGCGGCCTACTGCCGCTACTGCACCCGCAGCCGTGTTGTCTCAGGCGCCGGCGAACAAGATCTCGAGACCGATTACGAGGCAGCTTTTCGCTATCTCGAAGAACACACCGAAGTGCGCGACGTGCTGCTTTCCGGCGGCGATCCCCTTCTCTTCTCCGACAAGAAGCTGGAGAAAATCCTCGATCGCCTCAGCAAGATAAAACACATCGAATTTCTCCGCATCGGATCCCGCATTCCGATCTTCCTCCCGCAGCGAATCACTCCAAAGCTTTGCGAGATGCTTCAGAAATATCATCCGCTCTTTATCAGTATTCACACCAATCACCCACGCGAACTGACTACCGAGGTGAAAGAAGGGCTCGATAGGCTTTCCAACCATGGCGTCCCGCTCGGTAACCAGAGCGTGTTTCTCAAAGGCGTGAACGATGACCTCAATACAATGAAGACGCTCGTCCACAAGCTACTCATGTGTCGGGTCAAACCCTACTACCTTTACCAGCTCGACCTCATTCAAGGCTCCTCGCACCTTGAAGCATCCGTCGAACGCGGCATCGAGATCATCGAAGGACTACGCGGTCACACGACCGGTTACGCTGTCCCGCAATATGTCATCGACGCTCCCGGCGGCGGCGGAAAGGTCCCAATCAATCCCGACTACATCCTCGAGAGAAATGCAAAACGCACCGTGATCCGTAACTTCGAGGGCCGAAAGTTCGAGTATCCCGAGCCTGCACCCGCCGGAGCGCCCATCCTCGACTACTGATTCAGAACACCGACCAGCACCGCGATGAAGTGGCACACGCTGCCCGCCATCACGAACAGATGCCAGGTGAAGTGTGAGAAACGCATGTCCTGGCGCACGAAAAACACTACGCCACCGGTGTAGCAAAGTCCCCCCGCTACGAGCCAGGCAATTCCCGCCGGGCTGACATTTTCAACCAACGGTTTTAGCGCGACGCAAATGAGCCAGCCCATCGCAATGTAGAGAGCGGTGCCCAGCCTGGCGAAACGAGGTAGCAGGAAGACTTTTAGAATCGTCCCTCCCAAAGCGATTCCCCACACGGAAACAAGCAGCGACCATCCCCAGGGTCCGCGTAGATTCACAAGCAACCAGGGCGTATAACTCCCGGCAATCAGGACGAAAATCAGAGCGTGATCGACGATTTGAAAAACGCGTTTCCTACCGTGAGTGGCGACCGCATGATAAACGGTCGACCCAAGGTAGAGCGCCACAAGGCTGCAACCGAAAACCGAAACGCCAATCACGTGCCAGATCGACAGAGGCAGGGCGAGCCGCACCATCACAAACAACCCTATCAGACTGAGCGCCGCACCGACCGCGTGACTGATCGAATTGGCTATCTCTTCTGCATGAGATTCGCAGAGAGCAGAGCGTACCTTCATCGAGTTAAGTTTCCCATTGGAATAGGGAGATTGACAGAAAAACCTCTTCCGAATGTCGGCCAAACAGGGTTAGGTCGATCGATTTTCGGCCAACCAAAGCAGAATTGATTTCTGTGCGTGAAGTCGGTTTTCGGCCTGCTGAAAAATCTCGTCTGCATGAGACTCAAGAACGGATTCTGTGATCTCTTTGTCTCGGTAAGCAGGAAGGCAATGCTGGACAATGGCACCGTCATTGGCGAGGCCAAGCAGATGATCGTTCAGCTGAAACGGTGCCAGCACTTTCAGCCGATCAGCGGCCTCATCCTCTTTCCCCATGCTGACCCAGGTGTCGGTGTAAAGAACATCGGCACCGCTCGCAGCAGATTCAGCATCGTCGGATACAGTGACGGGCGCATCGCCGAGTCGGCTCATGAATTCATCTGCAGGTTGAAATTCCGCAGGTGACGCAATCGCAAGCTCGAAACCCAACCTCTTCGCAGCCCAGGCCCAGGACCGCCCCATGTTGCAATCACCATCGCCGAGAAAAGCTACCTTTTTACCATCCCATCCGCCCAGCAGTTCACGAATGGTCAATAGATCGGCCAGAATCTGGCAAGGGTGTTCCTCGTCCGTCAGCGCGTTGATTGTCGAAATATTCCCGTATTCGGCGAAGTCGTCCACATCCTGCTGATCGAAGGTCCGGATGATTGCTCCGTGTACCATTCGTCCGAGGACACGAGCCGTGTCTTTGATTGGCTCACCGCGACCGAGTTGAACATCGTTGGCATTGAGAAAAAGCGGTCTAGCTCCCAATTCGTTCAGGCCCACCTCAAAACTGACTCGAGTCCGGGTCGACGATTTCGTAAATATCATCGCCCATGTTTCTCCGGCAAGTTGACCACTGCCTGCACCGGGTCGCCCCTCTTTCAACGCCACTGCGTCATCGACGAGACTTACGATTTCTTCCTCTGAAAGGCCTTCGATACCAAGTAAATGCTTCATGTTCTCACTTTGTTACGGACTTCAGCACGTTGTGGAATGTCTCGAGGGCCTCATTCACTTCCGCGTCCGGCACGTCGAGACGCGGCAACCAACGAACGACGCAATCCCCGGCGGGAACGGTCAACATACCGGCCTCCATCGCTTTGCTGACGACAGATAATGCCGCTGTCTTGTCTCCGTGATCGAACGCATCGGGATCCAGAACAAATCCGAGCATGAGCCCGACTCCACGTAATTCCAAGGCCGGTGCAAGATTCCAGCTGTCCACCACTTCGCGAATTCTGTCGGCCTGTCGGGTCACGTTTTCCAGAACGTTTTTATTTTCAATTTCTTCGAGCACGGCCAGCGACACTGCAGAAACGAGCGGCGTCCCGCCAAAGGTCGAGCCATGCGTTCCCGGCCCGAGCGCACCGGCGCAATCGTCGTCCGCCCAGATGGCTCCGACAGGAACGCCACCACCGAAGCCTTTCGCCCAGCTCACGACATCCGGTTCGACTTCTACTCCACTTCCGCGTTGGATCGTCCGCCATCCACACCAGTCCCCGGTCCGGCCCGCGCCGCACTGGACCTCGTCGAACATCAGGAGAAGATCATACTTTTCACGAAGCTCTGCCGCTACAGCCATGAACTCGGGTGTCACAGGAACGATGCCGCCCTCTCCTTGAACAGGCTCGAAAAGGATCCCGGCAGTCTTGTCGTCTACAGCTTCGCGAAGTGCCTCGCAATCGTTGAACGGCGTGTGGAAAAAGCCCGGCAAAAGCGGATCGAATCCGACTTTTACTTTCTCCTGACCGGTTGCGGCGATACCGCCAAGCGTGCGTCCGTGAAACGACTGCCGGCAAGTCACGATCTCGTTTTTTCCGGACTCACGACCGTATTTATCGAAGGCCCGCTTCCGAGCGAGCTTGATGAGAGCGTCGTTCGCTTCGGCTCCGCTGTTGCAGAAAAAAGTTTTACCCGAACGCTGCATGATCGTCTCACTAACGAAACGAGCCAGCTCAGCCTGGACACGGATCTGGTAGAGATTCGAACAATGAATCAGTTTGCCACCTTGCTCTGTAAGAGCCGTCTGCATCACCTTCGGCGAATGCCCCAGCGAGCACACTGCGATGCCGGTCCCGAAGTCGAGATAACGCTTTCCCGACTCGTCCCAAATGTAGCCGCCTTCACCGCGCTCGAAGGCCACCGGAAAACGACCGTAGTTGCCGAGAAGGTAACGGTCGGTCATCTCCGCCGTTGTCATGTCTGATGCATCGCTCATTTTACGATTTCCGTTCCGATTCCTTCGTTGGTGAAAATTTCGAGCAGCAGCGAATGCGGGATGCGCCCGTCGATCATGTGCACTTTCCCGACGCCTGATTCGAGGGCCTCGACTGAAGAGCGGACCTTGGGAATCATTCCGCCACCGATAATGCCGTCGTCGATGTATTGCTCAGCCTCGGCAGCATTGAGCGAATGGATCAGAGTCGATTCGTCGGACGGATCCTTCATCAATCCTAACACATCACTAAGATAGATCAGTTTCGCGGCTTTCAACTCAGCAGCCAAAGCGCTTGCTGCGAGATCTGCATTCACGTTGAGCGCCAACTTCGTATCCCGCTCCGAGGCGATGGGCGAAACGACCGGAACGATTTCAGACGAAATTGCTGCATGAATTCTCGAGGTATCGAAGTCGACGACCCGTCCGACCCGTCCGAGCGAAACCTCCCGCTCTTCGTCCTGAGACCAGCCGGAGATACGCTCGCCCACAAAAGCTTCGTTTCCCGGCACGCCAAGAGCGCGACCGCCAACACTCTCAATGCCGTCGACAAGACTGGGATTGATCTCATGGCTGAGAGTCCTCTCGACCAACTCCATCGCCTGGTCCGTTGTAATACGCTGGCCACCGACGAACTCAGCCTCCAGCCCCTCACGTTTCATTGCTGCGGAGATGGCCTTTCCGCCTCCGTGAACGATGACGGGATTGATGCCTGCCACTTCCATGAAGACCACATCACGAAGCAATCGCCTAACGAGTTCGGGATCATCCATGGCGCTGCCACCGACTTTGATCAGGAAAGTTTTACCCCGGAAATTCTGTAGATACGGCAGTGCCTCGACCAGAACGGCGGCCTTTTCTATTTGTTGCTGGAAACTGGAATCCATCGAAAAGTGAAGCGGTAAGCATCGCCGAGTTCCCGCTTCGGGCAAGGGGATTCGGGGATTCGTAGCAACCCGGCGGTGCACTACTTCTTCTTGGTGCGATTGAGCGCGTATTCTTCGCGGTTAAAAACCACGAACTCGGGCGAGAGGTCAGAGGTATACATATTGTATTCTCCTTTCCCGAGATTGAGATCGATGCCCACGGTAAATTCCCGCTCGCTGACGGCGGCAGTGAGGTCGGCGATCGGAGTCGAAGCGGCGAGTCCGCTTTGCGTTGCGATGCAGCCGTTGAAGTAGATGTCGACGAGTTCTTCCTTAATCCGAGCCCCGGAATAGCCAACAGCGTGAATGACGCGCCCCCAGTTCGGGTCGTTGCCGTTCCATGAACATTTTACGAGTGCGGAATTCGATACTGCCCGGGCAACGCGTTCGGCATCGAGATGGGAAGCCGCACCACGCACTTGAACCTCAACCGCTTTGGTGACCCGCTCACCATCGGCGACAATCCGCTTTGCGAGGTAAAGCATCACTTGAGTGAGCGCTTCGCGAAACTCAGCACTTCCGGCACCGCTGCGAGTGATCGTTTTATTTCCAGCCTGGCCGTTCGCCATCACGATGACTGTGTCATTCGTACTCATGTCCCCGTCGACAGAGATGCGGTTAAAGGATTTATCTACTGCCTCGCGCGTCGCCGCAACAACCTCCGCTTTAGAGAGGGCCGCGTCAGTCGTCACAAAGCAAAGCATGGTCGCCATGTGCGGATTGATCATGCCTGCGCCTTTCGCGATGGCACCAATCTTGACTTTCACGCCGTTAATTTTCACCACGGCTGCGATACTCTTCTCGCACGTGTCACTCGTCATGATCGCCCGGGCAGCAGGACCGGAATCTGTATTAAGAGCCGCAGCTAGTTCTGGAACCTTCGACTCGATCCTCTCAATCGGCAGCGGAACGCCGATGATGCCAGTCGAGCAAATCTGCACTTCGCGCTGCTTCAATCCGAGAGCCTTACTCGTTGCATGTGCCATGGCCCGCGCATGAAGCATCCCATTGCGACCGGTGCAGGCATTGGCATTTCCGCTGTTCGCGATAATGGCGCGTGGCTCTGCGGACTTAATGTAACTGGACGAAAGGCGCACTGGCGCGGCGCATACTTCGTTCTGTGTAAAAACCGCTGACCCGACTGTTGGGAACTCTGAATAGATCAAGGCAAGATCAAGACGATCATCTGCCGGATCTTTGATACCGCAGCCAATGGCCGCAGCTTTGAAGCCTGCCGGGGCGCATACCCCTCCCTCGATCTCTGTGACTTTTTTGCTCATCCGAAATTTTCAGAAATTCAGAAGACCGCAATCTTCGTTCAGGCCGTGCATGATGTTGAAACTTTGCACCGCCTGGCTACCGGCACCTTTGCCTAGATTGTCTTCAGCGCTGGAAATAATAAGTCGGCCGGTGCGCTCGTCGACTACCCAACCAATATCGACAAAGTTGGTGCGGATGACATGTTTCGTATCAGCAAAGCTGCCTTCTCCCAGAATCCTAACAAACCGACTTTCCCGATAGCGAGCCTCTAAAGTTTCAGCAACCGCGTCAGAAATACTCTCAGTTCCGTCAACGGGCTGGCAGAAAATGGTCGTCGCGATGCCGGCGTTCACGGGCATAAGATGCGGCACGAAGCTGATTCTAACTTCTTCGGCAGCAGCGATCGATAATTCCTGCTCGATCTCGCTTAAGTGCCTGTGCTTCGGAGCGCCATAGGCGCGCAGGCTTTCGTTCACCTCAGCGAATAGCAGCGAAGGGTCCGCCTTTTTTCCAGCCCCACTCACTGAAGATAGACTGGCCACAGAAATGGTCCTGAGATCGATAAGGCGCTTCTCCAACAAGGGAACCAGTGGCAAAAGAATACTCGTCGGATAGCAACCCGGCGACGCAACCAGATCCGCACCAGCAATTTCGTCGCGGTAAAATTCGGGTAACCCGTAGACAGCTTTCTCCAACATACCGGGCGCAGGATGCTCGGTTCCGTAGAACTCGGCGTAAATCGCCGGATCCCGAAGTCGGAAATCAGCGCTCAAGTCGATTACTTTGATGCCTTTCTCCAACAGGGAAATCGCATACTCCGAAGCAACTCCGTGTGGCAGAGCCAAAAATGCTGCCGTCGCACCGGTAGCCGCAATGGCATCAACATCGGGCTGCATAAATTTCAGCCCCTCAATAGAAGGAGAGCCAGCCAGACGCGGAAACACGTCAGACAACAAACGTCCTGCTTCCTGTCTCGATGTGACAGAGACCAGATCGACTTGAGGGTGCATCGCGAGCAAGCGCAGGAGCTCTTGCCCGGTATACCCGCTAGCGCCGACCACGGCTACTTGGATAGCTGCTTTTTCCATGGGACGAGAAGCATTGCACAATATTGGGGCGAGTCGAAAGAGTTCTCCCGCCCCGCCGCAATTTTTGACGAGATTCCGCGCTTGCGATCATCGAATATTCGATCACAATACGAACCTCTCCGCCAATTTCGGCGGAAGAAAAGGTCGGCGGGACGTGGCGCAGTCTGGTAGCGCACCACACTGGGGGTGTGGGGGTCGCAGGTTCAAATCCTGTCGTCCCGACCACTTTTTATTTCGAATGAGTGGAATTCTGCCCATGCGCCCTCTTGGTGATAATTATGGAAATTATAAAATCTTTCTTGCGTGATGTTCGCGAGTCGATTATAATTTCCATAACACAAACATTTGGATGCCTGAACAACATCCGACGCCGTGACAGCGGCATCCCCTGAGCGATCCGAGCGCAACGGGACAA
>Ga0222633_1001562_pt1 | contig 11721 bp, 9 predicted proteins | sample AntAcemetageno48_FD_179816 | JGI IMG/M metagenome (GOLD analysis project Ga0222633, IMG submission 179816) | Saline water microbial communities from Ace Lake, Antarctica - #48 | ecosystem: Environmental > Aquatic > Non-marine Saline and Alkaline > Saline | place: Antarctica: Ace Lake | collected... | reverse complement strand
CGGAGTTCAAAGAAAAATCGAATTTGTTGAAACAGATCCTGCAGCGTCACCAGGAATTGATCCGCGCCGGAAACCGCGATGCAGCGGCGGCGGAGTTGGAAAAGGCGAACGCGGCTGAGCGCTCCATCGCTACGCTGAAGACGACCGGCGAACGGGATTTGGAAGAAAAGTTCCGCAAGGCAAAGCTGAAAATTATGGAGGAGATCAAGGTGGCCGTGGAAGGGTTCAACGACGACGGACGATTCGCGCTCGTATTCGACAGCTCATCCGCTTCGTCGAACGGGTTGCCCCAGGTCGTCCACGCTCCAGGAGCAATAGACATCACTGCAGAAGTAATCGATTTCATCACGAAGAAGGACAAGAAGTGAGCGACATCGTATTACCAGTGGACCGCTTTTCCGAGCTGTGGCCCGATCGCCTCGCGAGCAAACGCGTCGGCGCGGTATTGCACGCAGCGTCGGTCACTTCGCGCCTGGAGCCGACGTTGTCGGTTTTGGAAGCGGAAAATGTCGAGCTCACTGCTCTCTTCGGTCCACAGCACGGATTCGACACGACCACGCAGGACAACATGATCGAGTGGACCGGCTTTCGACATCCGCGTCTTGGAATTCCCGTCCACAGCCTTTACGGCGAACACCGCGAGCCGACGGCGGAGATGCTGGCGGATGTAGACGTCCTTTTCATCGATTTGTTCGACGTCGGCGCTCGCTACTACACGTTTATTTGGACGATGTTCCTCTGTATGAAGGCGGCGGCTGAACATGGACTCTCCGTAGTCGTAGCAGACCGACCTAACCCTCTTAACGGAGTGACCCAGGAGGGTATAGTCCAGAAGTCAGATCACCTCTCTTTCGTCGGGCTGCACCCAATCCCGATCCGGCATGGGAAGACCATCGGCGAGTTAGCACTTCTGTTTCAACGAGAGAGATTCCCTGAAGTCGACCTGACAGTTCTACCCATCAAGGGCTGGAACCGTGAGAAGTTCCTCGACGAGACTGGACTGCCATGGGTGATGCCTTCGCCGAACATGCCCACGCTCGACACGGCGATCGTCTATCCTGGCATGTGCCTTTTCGAAGGCACGAATCTGTCAGAGGGACGCGGAACGACCCGGCCCTTCGAGCTGTTTGGCGCACCATGGATCGACGGGCATCAGTTAAGGTGCGATCTGACTTCTCTAGGGTTGCCGGGGGTTCATTTTCGCGAGGCTTCGTTCGAACCGGGTTTCCAAAAATTCGCGGGCGAAATCTGTCGCGGTTGCCAGATGCACGTGACCGACCGGAAGGGTTTTCGTCCCGTGAGGACCGCACTGGAAATTCTGCGCGTGGTGAAGGAAAGTTACCCCAACCGGTTCCAGTGGAAACAACCGCCCTACGAATATGAATATGAGAAACTGCCGATCGAAATTTTGTACGGGCGACCGGAAAGCGAGATTTTCACCGGCACTGTTTAGCCTGCTTGCAGCGTTCGTTTTTTCTGCACAAGCGGCGGGACCAGACGTGACCTGGCGGGAGATTTTGGCGACGCCGCTCTTGGAAGAGGGCTTGCTGGAGTCAACGGGGGCTTTCGCCGAAGTGGTCCCCCCGCGCTATGTCGCGGTCGAAGGTGTGCGTCCTTTCACCAGGGTATTGAAGGATGTCTATGACACGTTCGAGTCGCTCCCGGAGACGCATTACTTCTTCTGCACTGTTTACTACACGCCGCGTGAAGGTGGCTTCACCGAGGAGCGCGGATTCAATACAACACCCGGATCGCTTCGTGCTTTGCCGGGCAGGAAATACCCGATCGATTTCGTGAAAGCGACATACACCGAGGGCTTCGGGCGCCTTGCGGAATCAGTCGGTAGCCGTCCCTATCTTTCCTACGACGGTCACTTCCATAGCCGTATTCTCGGCAATCGGAATAATACGCTGATCGACCGCGAGTCGATCGCAGTGCATCGCGGCAATCCACTTTTCGGGAAAACGACCCGCACCTGGATTCTCGATCACGAACTCTACAACCAGTTTGGAGCTGTGCAGTTTCAAGTCGGCGATACCGGTGGCGGACTTTACCGCAGCCAGATTGATCTTTACTGGGGAGAAGACGATCCGCTCGGCCCCGGTGCCGATATTTGGCGACCCGCATCGTGCGACGTAGCAGTGCGCTGGATCGTGGCGGTCTTGGTGTGGCGTTGAGAAAAATTCAGTCAGTCTTCAACCACTCACGATAGGGTCCGGGATCCGAACCCTCGATAGCAATGGCACCAACCGTCGAACGGTAATATTCGTCGGCTCCCGAGTAACCGATGACGGCATAAGCGTAACCGGAATTTTCCATCGCGTAGAGCGATCTGAGCAACAAGGCGGTCCCGATTCCCTTTCCCCGATGCCTTTCATCAACCCCGGAGGGTCCAAAGAAGGCTTTGAAGGTTGCGTCATAGCAAGCGAATCCAACGATTCGAGATGTATCGTCTGTCGCAACGAAACACGAGATAGGATGACCGGAAAATGCCATTTTCACTTCGTCGGCCCAGCGAGTCCCGAATCTCCCGCTCACCCAATCAACGACGACACTGCGTTCGGGTGCTAAAGGACGGGTGATCCGATAGCCCGTTTCATCGATGCGTTCATAAGCCGAAGCTGGATCGGGCAGTTGGTAGAGTTTCACCAATAGGTCTGCCATTTTTCATCCAGAGAAGGTTCCGCTCACTCAAACGCCGCGACTGGCAACGCTCTCAAACGTGGAGCGCCATTTTCCGCCGACTGGCTTCGGGCCACTTCTGCATTGCCGGACGGAGTCGTGACAGGAGTCGTTCCCCGAGGCCGCAGCATCGCTTCCGGTTCGGCTTTCGGACGAAGCGCTGCAGGGAGATCTTCTGACCGGATCAAAGGGGGCACGTTTTTCAATCCGCTGCTAAAATTGACTGCTGCCGACTGGTGCGGTCGTAATCTACTAGCAGAAACAGAATCGCGGGAGGCTGCAATGGCTTGTCCGGGATCGGGCCGCTCCTCTAAATCGATTTTCACATCCGGCTTCTTAATCTCGGCAACATTCGGCACATTGGAGACTGGTTTAACCGACCCTGTAGCTTCCTCGACTGGAGCGGGTTCGGAAATTGAAACCTCAGTAGACAGAACATTGGCGACCGGCATTTCTTCAGCAGCACTCGTCGCCAGCCCTACAGGTTTTACCGGAATTTTTTCATCGTCTGAATCTTCCGAGAAAAAATTCACTCGCTCCAACCCTTTTGCCATCTCTGCACGCGCTTCTTCGGGTGTATTCGCGTTGTAACCGAGAAAATAGAAGAGCCCCAAAGCGCCGATCAGCAATAGCAGAAGGAGATTCAGGAACATTGGAGTTCCCCCCGCTTTTTCGACTCGGCGCTTAGCGACCTTGGGGCCGCGATCAAGACGGAACCGACGCTCCTTCTTGATCGTCTTTTTCATATCCGTCATCAGCTCATTCTCGCTGAGACGACCGGTGACGCTGCTGTCGAGCGCATCCATCGCATGGGAGAGATCGACATCAAGAAACTCGCTGTAGTTCCGAATGAAACTGCGTGCGTAAGAAACGCTCGGGAACATCGAGAAGTCATCTTCCTCGATGTTGAGAATCATGTTGGGGTGGATGCGGGTTTCGTGGGCGGCATCGTCTACCGACAGTCCCAAGTCTTCCCGCGCCTCGGCCAACTTTTGTCCGATGGTCGCCATGGCAGGTAAGTTTACGTGCTTTTGAAAATACTATTCTTCGAGCACCTTAGACGCCCGAAAAGTGTGTATTAATCGGAGAAGGACGTCGACAGGATCAAAACCTAACCGAGGTCGTCAGAAAGATCGACCAGTATTTCGCGGGGCTTGGCGCCCTCTCCGGGACCGATAATCCCCCTGCTTTCGAGGATATCCATCATTCTCGCGGCGCGCGTATAACCTAACCGCAACCGCCTCTGCAGCAACGATGTGGAAGCTTTCTTCTCGGCAAACACTACCTCAAGACACTTCTCCAATACCTCCTCGTCTTCGTCAGAGATTTCTTCGCCACCGTCGTCGAAACTACCAGATTCGATGGCATCGTGGGCTTCCGGCTCAAATTGCGGTGCACCTTGCGCAGCGCAGGCGTCGACAAGTTCTTGAGCTTCTTCGTCAGTAATCAATGCACCTTGAGCACGAATCAGAGTAGCCGATCCGGGCGGCAAATAGAGCATGTCACCTTTACCGACCAGGTTCTCTGCACCGTTGTTATCGAGAATAATTCGGCTGTCCGTTTTCGAGGAAACCTGGAACGCGATTCGACACGGCACGTTCGCTTTGATCACGCCGGTAACGACGTCTGCCCGTGGAGTCTGGGTCGCGAGAATGAGATGAATGCCGGCGGCGCGAGCTTTTTGCGCGATCCGTGCGATGCCTGACTCTACATCGGCCGGCGCGGTCTGCATCAGGTCGGCGAGCTCATCGATAATCACGACGATGTAGGGCAGTTTCTCCTTCGCTTTTTTGTCGGATGCAGGAGTCGTCCCACGCGCCGGAATGTCTTCCGGCATCTCTGCAGGAAATCCGTCATCTTCAAGTTCGTCGCTGATTTTCACACAATGCGCGAGCTCGGGCTCTTCTTCCTCAACGAGAGCTTCGGCCGCTTCGCGTTCCTCGGCTTCCTTGTCGCGCATTGCATTGAACCCGTCAAAGTTGCGTGTCCCCACGTCCGCGAACAACGTGTAGCGCCGCTCCATCTCATTGATGACCCAGCGCAGGGCCAACAGCACCTTCTTTGGATCGGTCACGACCGGCACGACCATGTGCGGCAGGTCGTTGTAGAGCTGCATCTCGACGACCTTCGGGTCGATCATGATGAAGCGCACCTCGTCCGGCGTGAACCGGTAGAGAAGGCTCGCGATGATGCTGTTGATGCAGACACTTTTTCCGCTACCCGTCGCACCGGCGACAAGGAGGTGGGGCATACGTGCAAGATCAGCAATGATGGTGTGCCCGTAGACGTCCTTGCCAAGAGCGAGCGGTAGTTTCGCCTTCGTATCGCGGAAGGCCTCATCCTCGAACAATTCGCGCAACGCGACAGCGACCTTGTCTGAGTTTGCGATCTCGATGCCGACAGTGTCCTTCCCGGGAACGGGAGCAAGAATATTGATTCGCTCTGCTTTAGTGGCGCGAGCGATGTCAGCCTGTAGTGAGGTGATGCGGTTGACCCGGAGGCCGGGGGCAGGATACAACTCGTATCGGGTAATGGTTGGCCCTTTCGTGATATCACCGGGCTCGACGTCGACGCCGAATGTCCCAAGCGTGTTCACGATCATGCTCTGCTGGGCGATGAGCAGATTCGGATCCGTCGGCTCCGCGTCGGAATCATCGGCGTATTTGAGAATAGACAGACTCGGCAGCTGGTAGTCCTCGAAATTCCCGCCTGTCAGCAGAGTGCCTTCGGATTTTTCCTTGTTGAAGAGAGAGCCGGCCGCCTCTTCGGGAGTCAGTTTCTTTTTGGCCCTCTGGGTTGAATCAATGATCTTTGGCTCAGGCAAGACTGGCGCATCGAAGAGATCGTCCTGCACAGGTGACTCCGGTTTTGATACGGGATCGTCTGCGGGAGGCACTGGTTCCTTCGCAACTTTGGCTCTGGTCGTACGACGAGGAGTAGGCTCGGGTCTCTTGAATCCCTCCCAGAACGGCTCGCTCTCTCGCAGATCGGCAAACAACTGACCACTACGCTCGCGCATCATCACCGCGAACTGGAACGGGTGAATCCCTGTGATCACGATGAGAGCAATCATGTAAACGATCGACAGAACGATGACCGAGCCGACCGAGCCGAGCAAACGCTCGACCACTTTGTGCCCGAATCCGTAGCCGAGAAATCCACCCGCACTCTTCGGCAGATTGTAACGAGCCGACCAGTCCTCGAAGAACCAGGTCTGAAACTCGACAAGACACGCCGCCGAACAAACCAACAGACCAAATGCGATCAAATTGCGTCCGTGGAAAGGACGTGCCCCCGTCAGAACCTGAATCGCCCACCACGCCAGAATCGCAGGAATCAAATAACTGGCTGCGCCGAAGAAGAAATATGAGTACCCCGCGGTAACGGCACCGACCGGGCCGATAAAATTGCTCACCATCTCGTTCTGCCCCGCATGGCTGCTGAAAGGAACCCACGAGGGCAAATCAGCCGGTGAATACGAGATCAACGCGAGCAGAAACATCGCGCACGTTCCCGCGAGCACGATGGCAACGACCTCGTGAAACGCATAGGGCCCATCAGGCTTGGGATGCTGCTCGCGCTTGGGTCTCGGCGGCTTCTTCGCGGGTGCTTTTCGCTTTGTCGCGCTGGTAGTTTTGGCCGCCATGTTCCTTCGTGTCACAATAAATAGGTTCACGTTCTGGAAATTACAGATTATCCCCGGAACGACGAGTTTTGCCCCCTAGTATGAACTATTTGGTAATCCGGATCAACGAATATCTTAGGAAAGTTAGAGAAAGTCTTCCCATGATCTCACGCATCCCCCGTTGACAGTGCGAGCGGTGCGCAAATACTCTTGTATCGTGAAAATTTTGTCCGTTCCCGCCCGTCTCGCAATCCTGATTTCCCTGTCGATGTTGCTATCCGGATGTGGTGGCAACTGGCTCGTAGGGAAATGGACCCTCGATCAAGAGCGCACTCTGGAAACGATCACGGCTGAGACCAGTGAAACCGGCGAAGGAAAAGGCCTCTTCAAAGATTTGGTCGTGGGACTCCAAAAAGGAATCTCCCGCGTTATGCTCGCTCAGTTCGAGGGCGTCACGCTGGAGTTCACCTCGAAGGAATTACGCACGATTCGCAATGGAGTGGGCGAGGCCAAAACCTACGAGATCATCGAGAAGCCTGCGGTCGACAACTATGTCGTGCAATACGAAGACGGCGAAATTGTGACGTGGATCAAAGTCGAAGAAGGCATCGCCATGAAGCTCACCGGCGATGCAGAGCACTGGATCTATTTTGCCCCGGTGAAGTGAAGCTCAATCTAATTTGGTGCTTTAGAGATTTCGACGAGCACGTTCTCCTCCTCGAGCTTGAACTCGTGAATTTTATACCGCTTTCGCCAGTCCTCAATCATCTCCATCAACGTGACGTTGGTGTATGAGATTGGATAAGTGACTTCCGGATACGGATAGCGTTCGTAGTGCGCTCTGAGGTCCAGGCCAGCGTGATTCGCGATGAACCAGAAGTGGTCGGTCGCATCTTCGAATTTCACGAAAGGAACTTTCAGATCAAAAATGTTGCTCAGGTCCTCATTCTCTTTTGGTATTCCCGGAATTTTTGGAAGCTGGAAAACGGCCAATGCCCGGTCCCGATAAGTGAATTCGAGAGTCTTCGGCGGTACCTCATTGGAGTTTTCAATCTGTAGAAACTCAACCCGTGGTTCATACCTTCCAAACCACGTCAGCCCCCCTCCCTTGCGCTTGAATCCCCGAGGTAACGATCTGATGGGAACAAATTCGAGGCAGCAGATCGTCCGACCGTCGTTCAGCTCTTCCGGTTGGTAGGTGAGATAGCGTATTTGAAGCTCTTTTCCGCGCTCGCCTACCGCGACAGAACCGGGTTCAGCCCCTGGAGGGAAATAGGAGCAGGCGATGACACGTACCTCGAAGTCATCATTTCGGTAGACCGCATTCACTTCGAGCGGGATCGAAAATGTCTTCTCTTCGCCAAATCGAAACTCGGATGTCACCACGACCGGCATCGAATAGAGAGGCGCCTCAAAGCTGCGTTTTGTTTTGGAATCCCAGTATCCGTGGTCGCGTCCGTTTTGCCGAAAGGGAATGCCGTTGGCAAATTGAACCGTCGTTTCACCCACTTCCAAATTCCGGGGTCCTTTGAATTGCAGCTTGAGCGTTGGCCCGTAAACTTTTTCGTCGGGATCATTCGATTCCCCGGAGAGAGGCAGGAGTGTCATTCCGTCGAAGACCTCAAAGGAAACATCACTGTCCCCGGGTCCTGTCTGATACATCATTTCAATGGAATCGATCCACAGCTCTTCGCCATTTGGAAGTGTGATGCGTTGGTCCTCATCAGCCAGGAAAATGTCGGGCGGAATCTCGGGGAAGCCAGGGAGCGGCTGATCGTGTCTTCCGGTCAGGCGACCGATTTTCCCTTCTTTGCTAATCCATCCCATTTCGATCGGTTGCGGCTTTCGGGAACCTGACAATCCGTGCCTCGGTGGAATAACCGGAGGATCGAATTGAGGGCGCAAGGTATCGGGAGCGAGAAACAACTTCGGTTGTTCGGCTATCAGCCCTTCAACGATTCCGAAAGACAAGAGGGCAAAAACTACCTTTGGCAGCGACAGCGCGGAGTGGAACCGGGAACTCATAGCAACTCGAAGTGTATCGGATTTGTTACGCTGCGTCAGGACTGATTCTTTCATCGGGCTGAACAAAGGAAACGAACGGACACGAAAAAAGCCGGAGCAAATGCCCCGACTTTTTCGAAATCTTTCTGGTTGCAGCTGATTAGCTGTAGGAAGCCTGCGACCCTTTGATGTCACGCTTCTTGAGCCATGGCATGAGATTGCGGAGGCGCTTGCCCACTTTCTCGATCTGATGCTGCTCGCCCTCTTTGCGGAGCGCTTTGAAGTTCTTAGCGCCTTCATCGGACTCTTTGATCCACTCTTTCGCGAACTTGCCGCTCTGAATGTTCTTGAGAGCGCGCTCCATTTTCTTCTTCACCGACGCATCGATGATGGTCGGGCCGGTCTTCACATCGCCCCACTCTGCAGTGTCGGAGATGGAGAAACGCATGCCGGAAATGCCGGACTCGTTGATGAGGTCAACAGTCAGCTTCAGTTCGTGCAAGCACTCGAAGTAAGCCATCTCAGGCTGGTAGCCAGCCTCGACGAGAACTTCAAATCCGGCCGTGATGAGCTGGCTGACGCCACCGCAAAGAACGGTCTGCTCGCCGAACAGATCGGTCTCGGTCTCTTCTTTGAAAGTCGTTTCGAAAACACCGGCGCGTGTGCCGCCGATGCCTTTGGCCCAGGCGAGAGCGATTTTCTTCGCATCTTTGCCGGGATTCTGCTCGATCGCGATGAGCGAAGGAACACCTTTGCCCTCGACGAACTCGCGCCGAACGATGTGGCCCGGTCCTTTGGGAGCAACCATGATCACGTTGACGAAATCAGGCAGTTCGATTGTTTTGAAGTGAACGGCGAAACCGTGGCTGAAGAGGAGCGTCTTGCCTTTCTCCAGATGCGGAAGGATGTCCTTATTGTAAATGCCGGCGATCTTCGTGTCGGGCGTCGCGATGAAAATAATGTCGGCAGCTTTGACCGCGTCCGCGGTGTCCATGACTTTGAAGCCGTATTCCTCGGCGACTGCGCGCGACTTGCTTTTCGCGTAAAGGCCGATGATGACCTTGACGCCGCTGTCCTTGAGGTTGAGCGCGTGAGCGTGTCCTTGCGAGCCGAAGCCAATCACTGCACAAGTCTTACCCTTGAGCACTGCGAGGTCCGCGTCTTTGTCGGTATATATTTTTGCTGCCATCTTCTTTTTTCTCTGAGTTTTTGAGGCGCGTAGATTCCGCGCAAAGGCGTGAATGGTCAACCTGTAATCTAGGCCAGTAACTTAGACCCGCGATGACCCGACCACGCGGCTGCCCCCTGTCGGCATGACGACCCGGAGCTTGTCGACCGCCCTTTTCACTGCAGCGATGGCTTCCCCAACTTCTTCCCCGGTATTGAACCGGGAAAAAGAAAAGCGAACGCTGCTGCGAGCCCGAGTTGGTGAATGACCCATCGCTTTGACAATGCGGCTCGGCTTCACGTCACCCGTGCTACAGGCGGAACCGGGGGAACAACACACGCCCGCCTCGTCGAGCAGGATAAGTATTCCTTCGCCATCGACTCCGGGAAAATAGAGATTGCTCGTATTAGACAGGCGATTATCCGGGGCCCCGTTGATTTCGACTCCCTCGATCGTGTCGCGGATCCCGCGTTCAAACGTATCGCGCAACGTCGCCAATGATGCCGTTTCGGCAAAATGCGAGGCAGCCAATTCTGCTGCGACGCCAAAGCCAACGATTCCCGGAACGTTTTCCGTTCCGGAGCGTCGCTCGTTTTCCTGACCACCGCCGATCATCAGCGGACTGAAACGCATCCGACTATTTACGAATAATGCGCCAACGCCTTTCGGTCCGTGCAGTTTATGGGCTGACATCGAAAGCGCGTGAACGGGCAATCCACTCACGTCGATGGGAATTTTCCCCACTGCCTGGACGGCGTCCGTGTGAAAAATCACGTCGTGCTCCGCAGCGATCCCGGCAGCTTCCGCGACGGGGCTGTAGACGCCGGTCTCGTTATTCGCCCAAATCAGCGAAGCCAGAATCGCATCGTCCTCCTCCAAATTCGTTCTCCACTGCTCCAGGTCGAGCTGACCGAGTGAGTCAACAGGGTTGAATCTGGCATCCAACCCGGTTGGACATCGCCCTGCCTGGTCAAACATCCGGAACACCTCGTCGACGGCGCTGTGCTCCACGGTCGATGTGACGAGTGCCGTTCGATCAGGCCGCAGCGCGATGGCGGATCGGATCGCGGTATTGTTCGACTCGGTGCCACCACTGGTGAATACGATCTCATCCGGTTGAGCTCCGATGAGTGCGGCAACTTGTTCGCGCGCGTGGTCAACTGCCTTACGGGCGGCGCGTCCGAACCGGTAGCCCGCCGACGGGTTTCCATAGTCATCGCCAAGCCATGGCAACATCGCTTCGCGAGCTTCCGGCGCGAGACGTGTCGTGGCGTTGTTGTCGAAATAGATCATCGGACGGCACTCCACTATAACCCAGAACAGAGTGGTTACTGGAGACTCGTTTCGAAGCCACGGCCTTCCAAAATGCCAAGCGCTTCGCCGACAAGAAAAAGTGAACCCCCGACGAGTATCTTGCCGTCGCCAGCGAGCGCCGACGCTAGCGTATCAGCTTCTGCGGTGGGGATGTCATCACCGCCAGCTTGGTGGAGCGCTTTTTCCATTTCATCAGCGGAAAGGCGGCGCTCCGATTTAATCGGGACAAAGGTCACCGATCCAATCACAGGCAATAGTTCACGGAGAATTCCCACGACATCTTTTCCCTCCGCCGCTCCGAAAACGAGGTGCGCTTTTTCGTTTGGAAATGTCTCCTCCCAGGACTCTCGCAGCCCGCCGGCGGCTTCCGGATTGTGCGCTCCGTCGAGAACGATGCGGTCGTCGACGATCTGGAATCGACCCGGCCACATTGTTTCGGCGAGGGAATTCCGTATTCCATCCTGCGTAAGTCGATCGCCCTCGATCCGGCAGGCGGCCTCGACAGCCAAAGCAGCATTTTCCCGCTGATGCGGACCGCGCAAACCGAGCGGCCACTCGGTCGGAAGCGGATGCGCCTCGATGTAAGGGATACCGAGCGTCAAGGCGCGACGACCGACGACATCCCGCGCGTCCCGGTGGAGATCGGCAACGATCACAGGTGTGTTTGGCTTCAAAATCCCGGCTTTCTCTGCAGCGATCTCACGAATCGAATCTCCAAGCCATTCTTGGTGATCGAGCGCGATGGAAGTGATCACGCTGATATCCGCCGGGACGGCATTCGTCGCGTCGAGCCGACCACCCATGCCCGTTTCGAGAATCAGGGCGTCGCACTTTGCCTCACGAAAATGCCTCATCGCGAGACACAGGCTGATCTCAAAAAATGTAGGATGAGGGTCCCAGTTGGCCACAGTTTCCCGAATCTTTGTCA
>Ga0222633_1001560_pt1 | contig 11725 bp, 9 predicted proteins | sample AntAcemetageno48_FD_179816 | JGI IMG/M metagenome (GOLD analysis project Ga0222633, IMG submission 179816) | Saline water microbial communities from Ace Lake, Antarctica - #48 | ecosystem: Environmental > Aquatic > Non-marine Saline and Alkaline > Saline | place: Antarctica: Ace Lake | collected... | reverse complement strand
AGAGTCTCGATGAAGCGGTGCCGGAACAATTCGATAAGCGGGGCAAGGGTCTCATCGGGCATGAGGTGGAAGCGTTTTTCCGAATCGACCAAGCCCGTGGCGCAGAGAACGTGCAGGTGAGGATGGAAGCCGAGATAATCTCCGAAGGTCTGGACAGCAGCGACTGAAAGGAATTCGCTTTTTCAAGGGTTGCTTATCGGCGCGTCGGTCCTCCCAGGATTGAGGGGGTGCAACTCGGATGGTTAGAGATTTCCTTGTGCAAGTGATAGACGCGCTTCGCCGGAAACTATGCTGAATTCGTAGTAGCCACAACGGTACGACGTATCGTAGAGAGCGGGGGAAAACCGCTACCAGATAGGTAAGTCGTCGCTATCGCCGGCGTAGCGATAGCGGGAAACCGCAGCGCATTAAAGGAGCTTGACCTGCTTTGCCAGCTTCTTGATCTTTCTGGCGAACTTCTTCGCCTTGGCAGTGTTACCGCTCTTCTTCAGTGCCTTCTGCTTCTTCTTCAGCTTTTTGATCTTCTGCTGAAGTGCTTTTTTCAGCACGGCGTTCATCTCGACATTTCCGGTCTGAGGTCTGGAAAAGGTGGCGAAAACGTCGGTGAAATTGTCGTTGTCTCCCGGAGCGAATCCTACCGAACGAGTATTGAAAACGACGAGACCGGTGTTGCTGACAGCACCGCCGTTGGAGTCGAAATTCCCTTGGGTTCCGGAATCGGCGACGCTGATGCGCGTCAAGTTGGTCGTATCGAGATCGTAATGGTAAATGTCGGTACGGCTGTTCGTGTCGACAGACGGAGGAAGCAGATCGGAAGCCCCGGATTGGAATACCAAATAGTGGCCGTCCGATGAAAAAGAGGGAAAATCCGAGAAGGCGTCAGGGTCGCCGCCCGATCGCGAAGTGGAAATCCGGGTAGTTGTCGACGCCATTCTATCGCGGACGAAAATTTTCGAGCGGTCTTCGATTCCTCCGGAAGCGAAATTCGTCGCTTCGGATGTGAAAGCGACCAAGTTGCCGTCTCCGGAGATACTGGCGATCCAGCTAGTATCGTCACCTTGTTGGCTCGCTGCTCCTATGGAAACGATTTCTGTAGACATACCCGAGACATCCCGAAGATAAACGTCGGTCACTGGAGCCGAGTTCTTTGTGTTTGTGTCGCCCCCGTCGAGAAGATCGGCTTGAGTATTGAAAACGATCAAATTGCCGTCGGCGCTGATCGATGGTCTGGCGGACTCGCTTGTTCCCGTAGCGCCGTTCACATCGACCGAAACGAGGGTAGTAGAGCCATTCGTGAGATCGCGGACGTAGATTTGCCTTGGAAAGTCAGCGGTCGTGTTGTTGGCAAGTCCTGCACCGCCTTGAAAAACCACATATTGGCCAGTAAAGCTGATGGCCGGGGCAACACAACCTTTTTGCGATGGGGAGTCGGTATTCGACAAAGAGACGAGACTTGTCGTGCCGACGTTCAAATCGTGAACGAAAATATCGGGTACCTCGTCGAACATGCTGGTGCCGTTCCCGTCCACGAAACCTGAAACCAAATCCGTAGCGCCAGATTCGTAGACTACAAATTGACCATTGCCCGAAATGCGCGGAGCCCGGCTGTGGCCGTTGGCCGGATTTCCCGCAGTGGACCGCGAAATCAGGCTGAGAGTGTTGGTACTGATGATGTAAACGAAGACATCGTCAAAACCGTTTCCGTCCCCCGACACTAGAGTCGACGATTTTGAAGAGAAAACGATCTTGTCGCCATCGTCGGAGATGTTGCCGTTGTAACTATCTCCATTGTTGGCAACTCCACTGGCAGAAACCGAAACTCGGTCGAGAGCGCGGGAGGCGAAGGGAGTGGCCAAAATCAAAGCGACGACGAAGGACGGAATTAGTTTCATAGCGTGAGGCGGGCAGGCTGAATTTTTCCGGAGAAATTACTTCCCGTTTTAACGATTGCCAACGGCAATTTCGATCCCGCTATCGATGAAATTACTGAGCAGGAATTCGCTTTTTCAAGAAGTTCTTATCGGCGCGTCGGTCCTGCTGGGATTAAGGGGGTGCCCCACGCGGCGCTTGCCTGCCTCGATTCCGAGACTGGCCGCGCAAGCTTAGGCAGTTTCCTCGCTGTGAAGCTTTTCCTTTTTGCCTTTTCTCTCCTTCTCCTGCGGTGCCGGGCAGCGGTCGGTGTAATCCTCTTGCATGCGTTTGAGTTTCAAGACCCCGTGGAACATCGCGACCGCCATAATGAGCACGAGCAAGCCGACGAACATTTTCTCGGCATGAAAGTTGTTCAAACGGTTTGACACATAACTGATGATGATGAGGACGAGAACGCTGATGTTGATCGCCCAGTTCACCGGTTTGGAAACAACATAGGAAAGCGTACCGAATCCAGCGAGCTGATAGAGCATGAACGGCAGCACCGCGACGGCGGGCAGCAATTCGGAAACCCCCAGGCTGATGTCTTCCGCGCCGGGCGCTCTCACATGAAGCAACTCGCTGTTTGCGAGTTGGTGGAACAACGGTGGCACCGCGCATAGGAACGGCACCGCGCATAGCAGTTCCATGACCAGCGAGCCGCTCCAGACACCGATTTTGGAAGGGTGGTCGGTCCCTCCACCCACGGCTTGGCTGCCGACGAACAGGCCGGCCACGACCGCAGTAGCGCTGGAGAGCATGAGGAGCTCGACCGTGATACCGAAACCGGTCGGCTCACCCGCCTTCAGCATGAGCAGGGCGAGAAATCCCGGGGTGTAAAACATGACGCGCACTAACTTTGCCCACACCCGCACGTCGCGATCAGGTGGCAGGACGGGGAGAGGTTTCCCATCAATTCCCAGAATGGCTCTATCTTTTGACATGGTGATTTAGGTTAGAGGTGAAAATTACTGACAGATGGCATGGGGTTGTCAGGCGGGGGTGAAATCCGCCAACCTGACAACCGATGAATGCCAATACAAAATCGAATTATAACGAAACCTGTGAGTCAATCAAGCTCGGCATCGACGCCCACGCCAAGTGGTACTAATTGAAAGGAAATTGCTTTATCAAGGAGTTCTTGTCGGCGCGTCGGTCCTACCGGATTGAGGGGGTGCAATGGTCGCACTCCCCTGGCGGTCGAATCGATGATGTGGCGGAATAGGTTTTAGGGAATTGCAGTTCTTGGTTCCTCGTTCTTGGTTCAGGTATTTACAGAGGAGCGGAAATTCAATAGTTTCGGCGCATGAGCGAATCCGCTGCTTTCCCTATTGCATCCTTCAAACCCCGACGCGGAGCCATCATCACCTCGGGGGTTCTTTTCGGTCTCTTCGGGCTTTCCCTGTGTGGAATGGGTCTTCTCATCATCCTCCAGTATTTTCTGATGGAAAAACTGGGCGCCCTCAACCCCGGCGCTGCCGCCCAGATGGAATCGATGAAGGAAATGATGGGCACCTCCGCTCTCGTCAGTCTCATCGTTTATGGCGGTAGCGGGGTGTTGATGATAGTTGTCGCCTTCGGCTGCTTTCTCTACAAACGCTGGGCGAGGCCCTTTGCTCTCACCTTGGGCTGGAGTTGGCTTTATATGGGAGTGATCATGATGGGTTCACTCGCCATGATGATGGGTCCCATGAAGAATTTCATGAACGATGCGATGGCCGTCGAGATGGCCAAGACTCCTGACGTGACCGCACCCGCCTCGATGGATACTTTTGTGAGCATCTTCATGATTTTCTATCTCGCGTTTATCTTTGTGTTTCTCATCCTGGTTCCTGGAATCCTCATCAAACTGAACTGGCATCAGGACGTCCGACACACCCTCGAGAGCCGTGATCCGCAAACGCGATGGACGGATCGGCGACCAACTCCAGTCATCGGCCTCGTCATTTGCGCGATCACCTTCGCCGTCTTTTCTCTGCCAAGCATTTTGATGATGAATCAACCGTGGATGGCCCACTTCTTCCAGAACTCGGACTTCAGCTATGCCTTCTATCTCATGCCTTTTGCCTGGGCCTACGTCGCGTGGGGAAGTTATCGAGGGCAATTCGCCGCATGGATCGTCGCGCTGCTCGTTCTCATCGGGGGAATGGTTTTCGGCATCATGAACATGCGGGGTCTCGATTGGGCGGTGATGTACAAGGATATGGGAATGCCGGAAGCGGAAACCGAGCGACTGGCCTCAATGATGGGCCAGATGTTAGCTCCGAAAAAAATGGGTGTCCTCATGGGGATCTCCATGCTCCCCATCCTCGGGTATCTGCTTTGGGTCGTGAGATTCTTCAGGAAGGAAACAGCGTGAAGCGAAGCAGATTAAACTCTGTTGGCTCACCCATCTAACCCTATTGGGTCGTGAAAGGTTTATTGATTGATAGGAATTCGCTTTTTCAACGGTTGCTTGTCGGCGCGTCGGTCCTACCGTGATTGAGGGGGTGCAGATCTCGCCCCCGTAGTCGGGATTGTGACCCGGTACTAGGCACGATACCGATCCCCGTCCTTGATGATCGTCATCAGGGAACGCCCCGGCATCGACGAGTCCGCCCGCGGAGTCTTCACCGGCGCGTGCATTTTCAAAGTCACTCCGTCGAGCGATGCGACCAGCAAGTCATCCACAAACAACTCACGGCTGGAACCAATGTCGCCCGGATTCGCTGCACAAGCCGCGCTAGCCAGAAAAATCGCTCCGAGGGTGCCACGGAAAGCTGCTTTTCGGAAAAAAATGGGATTCACCGCACGAACCAGTCAGCCTCAGCATTTGGTTGCGGGAAGGCCCACCATTCAGCCTTCTCCGGTCGCTATTTCGTCCACAAAGCGAAACGAATAGAGGTCTGCCTCTTTCAGCGTGAACTTGATTTGCACCGCCCGGTCCGCCAGGGCGGAAAGATCGACTTCCCCATCCCACGCGACCGTTTCCGCGATAAAATCGCCGATCATCGGCTGGCTCTTCGCCAGCACCCGGCCCTGCGCGTCAAGAATCTCGACCTGTACAAAACCCACGGCTGAAGTCGAGAAGTTCAACTCGAGTTCGCTACCCGCAAACTGGAGCGACTTCGTCAGCAGGCTGCCCGCCTCCGAGCCAGCGTGCGCGGAGATGAATCCGTCTGGCCGCAGCACGTAGCGGTCGCCGCTCCGGTGGTAGATCGACAGCTCGTCGGGCGCCGTCTGAATCACGTTGAGCGCCACGAAATTCGCCCGGTTCGTCCATTGGTGCGGATCGAGTCCGGGGCGAATGTATGCCTCGGTGAACGTCCGGTCGTATCGCTCAGATCCAGCGCGCGATGTCATGAAGAGCACGTCCGTGCGATTTGATAGGACAATTTCAGCCGAGTCTTCCCCCGACGGAATGAAGCGGGTCGGAAACGAAAGGTAGATCTGAGGCGCCCTGGTGTAGGGCTGGGTGAAGTTGGAGTACAAGTGTTCGCCCGGGAAATTGGGCATCATCTCCACCGGATCGCTCCAATTGACAAAATCCGGCGAAGTCGCGCGACTCACGCTCCGCAACCGGTCCGGCTCGATCCACGTCCGAAAGTAGCAGACATACAGCTGCTCGGCCTCGGACCAAAACGCGACGTTCGGCGAATCCATGGCGTGCCGCCATTCGGAACGATAAGGAATGATCTCGCTTTGCTTGGTCCAATTAAGCCCGTCTGGAGAAACAAACCCATACAAGCCAATCCCCTCCTTCGTTGAACCGCGTTTATCTCCCTTGCCCGGATAGCCGCCAATCGCCTTGTATTTTTCGGCGGGATCGACTCCCTCCCGGGTGTCCAGAAAGATCATGAAGTCTGAAAGAAAAGGCGGCAGGTTCGCCAGCACGACGTTGTTGTCCTTCGTCCCCGCAATCTCAACGAGACCGAGATTCGGAAACTCCCACTCGATCCCGTCCCGACTTTCCGCGTATTCCACCGTGTCTCCCGCGTCACCCGTGTAAGTCTCCCCCGTGTAATCTGGATTCCCATCCCGATACCAGGCGCGATAAAGCCCGTCATCTTTGATCACCGTCATCATGTGACGCTCCGGCAGCGGCGAATCCGCCCGCGGAGTCTTCACCGGCGCGTGCAATTTCAGAGTCACTCCATCGAGCGATGCGACCAGCAAGTTATCCACGAACAACTCGCGCTGGGAACCAATGTCGACCGGATCCGCCGCCGATGCCGGTATCGCCAACAGCAGGGACGCCACGACAGCACCCACAAACTGCCGATCATTGACTCGAAAACGAGGGCTCAGAACCCGAAAAGTTGTGCTCATTCCGAATTTGTATACAAACGAAAGCCCCGCACCTCAAGCAAAGTCTCGACTCCTCGCTTGCGTTTTGGAGTGCCGCAGGCCTCTGCCGCTTTCGTCCGCCGGACAAACTCCCCATTATTATTGATTGAAAAAGCAATTTCCTTTCAGTTAATACGACCAACGCACGTTCCAGTCTCACGACGCCGAGTACACCACCAGTGACCTTCTTTTCAAGAACGCGCTCTATGATGACGCCCGGACGATTTTCTCCGGTCTCATCCACGTGCATCCGGGCGCGCATCACACGGATTCGTTCCAGACCTGCCGCAATCTACTGGGTAGCGAACGAGCTGAAGCCAATTCAATGTCGGGCCTCGAAATTGACGCGGATCAGGTGAAATGCTCGCACGGTTCGACCTCGGGACAGATCAGCGATGAAGAAATTTTCTATCTTCAGGCTCGCGGGATTCCGGCTGAAGATGCCCGGCGTATGATCAGCCTCGGGTTTCTCAACGAGTTGATCCAGCACCTAGACGGCGGAGATTTGCGTTAGCACCTCTTTGACAGAGTGGAAAGAAAGTTCGCGAAGCTGGATCGCTGACCACGAAAAACGGCTCCCTCAAAAGAAGGAACCGTTCGGGCAGCAGGGGGAGATTGTTGTAGCGTTAGCGTCTGTTCCAGAGTCCAGAGTTGGCGTAGGCGCGCGGGTCTTGAGAGGCATACGCGGGAGCGGATTGATTGCAACCTGGCTGAGAAAAGCCGGCCTGCGAATTGTAGTTCTGCTGAGCGTAGCCATTGAAGGTCTGCGGCGCATACTGTGGGCGATACGGTTGAGCATACTGCGGACTCCGGGCATGTGGTACTCCATAATTTTGTGAAAATTGCCCACGTGAGTGGCGCACCGGGCGCTTCATTATCGCAATCTGTTCAGTCATGGCATGGATCGTCGCTGTCACGCTCGCAAGCAATTCGTGGGTGCGTTTCGTCTTTCCATGAATGTGACCACGGCCACTTCTTTCGGTCCTGTCCACAAGATCGTGTAGTTGGTGGGAAAGTTGATCAATGGCGACCACATCGGCTTCAAGATGCTGGATCGGTTCATAGGGATTGTGCGAGAGTTGATCGATGTGTTCAGCACTCCGCCGCATCGCACGCACGTCTTCCAGTATTTGGTCGTACTGAGGAGTGTGTTTGAACTGATTCGCCAGATTCTCTCTGAGACTTTCCAACTGGGCGTCGAGCTGATGCGCCAAACGTACGAGCTGATGGCAATCGTACGCCTGCGAACTCTGGATGGAAAGTGTGCCGAGCGCGAGAGCGATGATGGTCGCAAGTGAAAGTGTTCTGGTGGCGGTTGATTTCATAATGAATCGATTGGTAGGGGTTTCTATCTGCACGGGATAGACTCTCCGAACGAAACGTTATTCAGATTTCCACAAACTGGACATCCACTCCGAATTCGGTTGTGGAGACGCTCTTTACCTGGATCAAAGAGCCTTGAGAAGCTTGTTCAGCCTCTTGATCTTCTTGGCGAACTTTTTGGCTTTCGCCTTCTTGCCGCTGCGCTTCAGAGCCTTCAGCTTCTTCTGAAGTTTCTCAACCTTCGCTTGTAGCGCTTGCTTTGCGGCAAAATCCACAGGCGCGCCAGTCGGGGGCGTTGTCGGAGAACCGGGACGGTTGATTGTCGCGTAGACATCATTTACCGCGTCATTGTCGCTGGCTGAAAAACCTGTAGATCTTGTATTGAAAACTACTCTACCATCGTTGCTTACGTTCGGGCCATAGGAGCCCGCATTTCCCTGCGCCCCGGAATCAGCCACACTGATGCGTGTCAGTCCCATCGAATTGAGGTCGTAGTAGTAGATGTCGAATTCGCCGTTCGTATCAATTCCCGGCGCAAGAAGATTGGAAGCTCCCGACTGGAAAACAAGATAGCTACCGTTTGCAGAGAACGAAGGTAGCTCAGTATTTGCGTCGGGGTCTCCACCCGAGACTGATGTACTGATTCGCGTGGTCGTCTCCATTGCCCCGCCCCGGTCGCGGAGAAAAACCTTTGAGCGATCGGCAATGGCACCGCTAGGCTCGAAGTTCGTGGCTTCCGAGGTAAAGGCGACTAGATCCCCGTTTCCGGAAATGTTCGCCTTCCAGCTGATGTCGTCACCTTGTTGATCAGCATTTCCCAACGAGATGAGCGTTGTGGTTGCGTTCGCCACTTCCCGAAGATAAACATCCGTTACAGGAGCCATATTCTTCTCGTTGGTATCGCCTCCGTCCAGAAGATCGGATTGAGTATCAAAGACGATCAACGTTCCATCAGCGCTAATGTCAGGACGATGAGATTCGGCGCTTCCCGCAGTACCGTTTGTGTCGACGGACACAAGAGTTGTCGTTCCATTCGTAAGATCACGGACGTAGATCTGTCTCGGAAAATCAAATTCCGTGTCGTTGGCAAGTCCCGCTCCCGCCTGGAATGCTACGAATTGTCCCGTCGTGTTGATCGTCGGAGCCTTGCACGATTGAAGCGAGGGGGAATCGGTGTTCGACAAGGAGACGAGACTGGTTGTGCCGTCGTTCAAGTCATGAACAAAGATATCGGGTACATCGTCGAACTGACTGGTGCCGTTGCCGTCCACGAAATTTTCAACCAAATCCGTAGCGCCGGACTCGAATACCACGTATCGACCATCTCCCGAGATGCTTGGAGCCCCACTGTTATCGTTTGCGGGAACTCCCGTCGTCGAGCGTGAGATCAGTGTCAGGGTGTCACTACTGACTTTGTATACGAAGATGTCATTTTTCCCGTTCCCGTCTCCGGGCACCAGTGCCGAGGAAGCTGAAGAAAAGACGATCGTGTCTCCATCGTCGGAAATGCTGCCGCCGAAGCTGTCACCATTGTTTGCGGCACCAGCGGAAGAAACTGAGACCCGGTCGAGCGCATTTGAGGCAGCGGGAGCGGCCATTATTAGAGCTGCGGCGAAATATGTAAAACGAGTCATAGCGTCAAAAAAATTGGGTTGAGATTTGCTGCGGATTTTACGCCTTGTTCTCAATTCAGCAATGAGGTATTGCTTCGCTCAATTTATCGTCGCGGAGGGCGTAGCTGCTGCTAGTTAGCCACTACATTCACGAGTCGTCCCGGCACGACGATCACTTTCCGCACCGTCAGTCCTTCGACAAAAGACTGAACCCGCTCGCTCTCCATCGCGAGAGCCTCGACTTCTTCTTTCGTGGCTTCGGTCGGGATCATCATCTTGTCGCGCACCTTGCCGTTGACCTGCAGCACGATTTCGATCTCATCTTCGACGAGTAACTCTTCGTTGAACTCCGGCCACTTCTGCTCGGAGAGCGGAGTCGCGTCAACGGAACTGAAGTTACTGAACTGAGCAGGAATTTTCTTTTTCAAGAAATTCTTATCGGCGCGTCGGCCCTCCCGAACTTCTGAGGTGGTGCAGAACTCTCCGCACCCGCTCTACTCTGCCTTTTTTCGCTCTGCCCGAATTTCGCGACCGGGAAAGGCATTCCTGACAATCTCACTGTTCCAGACGACTGGGACACCACCCACCAGCACAAACGGGATGCCCTGCGAAGCTTGTTTCGCGTCGGTAAAGGTAGCCCGCGCCGCCACTGACTCGGGATCGAACAGGGTTAGGTCGGCATCACAACCCTCTTGAATCCGGCCTTTTCGTCTCATCGCGGGAACACGTGCTTCAAGTCGCTGCGCAGGTATCAGAGTACATTTTCGAATCGCAGTCATCCAATCAAGTGCGCCACGATCACGCACGTAATGCCCCAGTATACGAGCATAGGTGCCGGCATTACGCGGATGCCCCACCAGGCCGTCACTCGCAATCATGGAGGCGGGATGTTTCACCGCTAGTGTTACGATGCTCTCCGGATTTGAATGCACAATAACGAGCCCCCCGGATTCCCGATACTTCCGAAAAGTTTCTTCGGTGAGGCGCTCTCCTGTCTCTCCCCACTGCAGGTCACCGTAGTCGAGGCCAAAGGAGTCCCGCCACCCGTCGACAAAAATCGCCGACTTGATGTCCGTCATCCCGGCCGTCCACGGATAAATTTCTGCCGACACGTCGAGCCCCGCGGCTTGAGATTCCTCGACCAACCGTAGCAGTTTCGGTGTCGAACCAGCACCGATCGCCTGCAGGTGCACGATCTGTAGGGGCGCGCCCGTCAACGCAGATGCCGCGATCAACTCCTGTGCCGCACCCACGCTTTCGGCTCCTCTCCCCCGCATATGGACATGGCAGGACGCCTGATGCGCTCCCGCGACGCGAAACATTTCCAGCACTTCCCAGGGGGTCGCCGCCGGCGTGTAGTAAATTCCGAATCCCACCGCCACCGCTCCCTGTTCGAGGCCCCGGGTGATGCCTCGTTTCATCTTTTCGACCTGTTCTTCCGAAGCCTCATTGGTAGCGGCTTTCGAATCCGACTTGGGCAGGAAGGAAGGAAAATCTCCCATCACCCGCATTCGGACAGGAATATGGCCCACCGCAACACCGTAGTTTAGTGGCAATTTCCCCTCGTGTTTCTGATACCAGGCATCCACATCATCGGTACCGACTTCCAGTTCGAGAATGCTGGTCACCCCATCGCGAATCTTGAAAGCATAAGTCTCTTCATCCCATGCGTGCTGATGCAGATCGATAAATCCCGGCGAAACAACCAGTCCCGCTGCCTCGATGACTTTCTCCCCTTTTAATTCCGATTCGCTGATCGCGACAATCGTGCCCGTATTGATGCCGATGTCGCGAATCCCATCGAGACCAGTTTCCGGATCGATGACTCGTCCCCTCTGAATAACGATTTCAAATTCTTCAGTATTAGCCCGCGCCGCGCCAAATAATAGAATTCCGACCAGGAGCAATCCAACTTCTCTCATGTTCCGATTCAATCGTTCTCAATCCGATTGGTCAATCCCATGACTGCGGAGAGAAGCGTGACTGCCCTCTCGGCAGCCGCTTGCATTTGCAGCTCTTACGCTTTTGCCCGGCATTGTTCTATCAAATCAGGTTGCCGCAGAAAGCGCTGACTGATTGGGATTTGTTTTTAGATGATTTTATCGGGCGTCGGGCCTTCCAGAGATTGAGCGGGTGTAACGCCGATTCGACTGGTTGATGGTCACCTTGAAATCTCCTGTAAAATGGATGGAACGGCGATCGGCTTGAAAGCTTGTTTTGTGAAGGAGGTTCAGGGCTGATTTTCGTTACGGGTGTATGACGGATGTGATTCTTGCCAGAGCGGCAAGAGTGTATCACGATGCGCGGATGTATCTGCGATTCCTGACTCGGCCCGTCCTTTCTGCTTTTCTAATTATAGTATCAGCGATATTTGGCGGCTCCGCTTTCTCCGAAGATTGTGGCTGGGAATGGTGCGCCTGTAAGCGGGATCTGGCGCGGCAATTGCTGGCGGAAGGTTCCGGAGCCGGTAGCAAGAATCCCAAGTATGCACCCGACCGTGAGATCGACGTTTCGCATGTGAAGCTGGAGATTGTTCCCAACTTCAAGGGGCG